>Ga0302325_10004889_pt1 | contig 30861 bp, 31 predicted proteins | sample Palsa_T0_2_FD_201948 | JGI IMG/M metagenome (GOLD analysis project Ga0302325, IMG submission 201948) | Peat permafrost microbial communities from Stordalen Mire near Abisko, Sweden - Palsa_T0_2 | ecosystem: Environmental > Terrestrial > Soil > Palsa > Peat permafrost | place: Sweden: Abisko... | reverse complement strand
AGGTGGTGGAACTGCTCTCCTCAAGGCTGCCAGCCAAGCTCTTGCCGGCGTCAAGCCAGCCAACTTCGACCAACAGCTCGGTGTTAGCATCATCAAGAGTGCCATTACCAAGCCTGCACGCATGATTGTCGAGAATGCTGGTATGGAGGGCTCAGTCGTGGTCGGCAAGCTTATGGATGAGTTCGGATCAGATTTCAACAAGGGTTATGATAGCGCCAAGGGAGAGTACGTTGACATGATCGCCGCCGGTATCGTTGATCCATTCAAGGTTGTCCGAACTGCATTAGTAGATGCTAGCGGTGTTGCCTCATTACTTGGCACGACCGAGGTTGCTATTGTTGAGGCACCAGAGGAGAAGGGCCCACCAGGTGGTGGCATGGGAGGCATGGGTGGTTAGTAAATCTCTCCCCCTTTATTTCGCGGCTTACTGACGTCTTCCAGGAATGGGCGGTATGGGAGGAATGATGTAAAAATGATAATGGCGAATTAGTAAATACCCATCACGGCCACGCACTTTCCGGATGCCTGGGGTTCTGGAATGATAGTTTGTAATGTTGTATAACACCCACCCCCCTCAATCCTCTTCGTAAATTGTCTTATATTTGGCATTGCGGAGCGTTTTGGTGTTTTTAGAAGGGAAGGAAGATCATGTATAATAATCCCCAAAAAACAATTCAAACTATCAAAATACTTTCATTGCGTGTCACTTCCCACTGTGCTTAGCGACTTTCTGCTTCGAGCGTCTATATCGGGATCAGATCAAGGCAACCGTTTGAAATCCCAGAAATAATTAAAAACATCTTTTCCATAAATGTTCTGCCTAATGAAAGCTTACCTAGATAGTGGCTGATGTCTGTCCGCGTTTAGAGCTAGTGTTGCACGTGATATCCACCCCACCATCCATGTCGAGGTGTTCGCAAAGCAACCATCTTTGTTGACAGTTGACAATACATAAATCCACCGCTGTTCCACTCTCCCCAAATTCCCGAACTAAGAGCTCATTTCTTACATACGCTTTTAGCTCAAGTCTCTGTACGTTCTTTTCCCTCTGCCTCCAATAATTCGACAACGCTTCATTTATCTCTTGTGCCTGATCAAGCTGACGATATTGTTGGCAGACACATTTAATCAGCACCGATTGTCGCACAAAGATCAACGGCATCATGGTGAGTCTCCCAAGATACCCGAGTCGCATTTAATCAAATTCTAATGTGTATTGCCTATCTAGTCTCAATCAGGGTCAGTTCCACTATTCCACCCTCCATCTTACAATCCTCGAGAAGCCGAAAGCTTCTGCGGCTGCCCTCATTCCCAGTCCCTCGAGTTTGCGAAGTACCCGTCTACAACTGTGCAGGATATGGAAATCTACACATAAGGCTTACAGGTTCTTGCAACAGTGTGTCGGTTGCGCCAGACTGCATCACCAAATTCAACGAACTGAAGCTCAACAAGAAGCTCAAGTTCATTATCTACAAACTCTCAGACGACTACAAGGAGATCGTTATCGAGGAGACGAGCGAGAATGGTGACTGGGACTTCTTCCGTGAAAAGCTACTGAAAGCCGAGTCCAAGAACAAGATGGTACGCCTCCAGGATCCAATGTTCCAGGTGGTAATTGACACATGAAACAGGGAAAGGTTGGCAAGGGTCCAAGATACGCTATCTACGACTTCAACTATGATTTGGCCAGTGGCGAAGGTTCAAGGTAATTCTTATCTGGAATGCGAATGATATTTGGAGCTGATGAGGTCTGCAGAAGCAAGATTACCTTCATTGCGTGGTCTCCAGATGATGCTGGTATCCAGGTATGTATCTGAACAGCCATCTCGTCGTTCTTGGCTAACGATTCCGCAGCCCAAAATGGTGTACGCCTCCTCGAAAGATGCTCTCAAGCGTGCTCTGAACGGAATCGCTACCGAGTTCCAAGCCAACGACGATGATGACATCGAGTATCAATCCGTCCTCAAAAAGGTTAGCAAAGGAGGGGCATAAACACTATACTCATTTGCGCACAGAGATTCTCGATATAAAGGTGCGGGGAAGGTTGCGAAGGGAAGGCGATTGGAGGAGGGCGATGTTTCATTGGTGCGGTTGCGTTCATTTGCCTGCGATGATACGCATAGTAGGGCGATTGATCATGTTCAGTCGGGCTTTCTCTTTTGGGGTAGGAGGAGAAAGAAGAATACTCTAGTCAAGTTCATAGCCGTACGGGACAACAGATATGGAGACATCGGAAGCATGTTCTTGACCTTCTGCTCTTCTGACACACACAGCTCATTCTCTAAATGCGCGTCGCATGTGGTATATCATGTATCAACTGGGTGCCCCTCCCAAAACGCCGTGCTCAATGCCACAAGCCTTTTTCCCTATCTTAACCAGTAATCTCAACAACTCATTTATCCGCATCAACCGCCTTCTTGAATACGCCCCATATCCGTTCTCCTTCAGCCTCGTCCTTCAGTCTCGCAACAAGGAATCCCTTCAAATCGCCCCAGAACTCCTCCGTCCTCAAAACCTCCCTCCCGTTCCCCACAACAACAGGTTCGATCTCCTCCTCCTTCTTCACCGGCCCCGCCCCTCCAATGATCATCAAACTGAACTCCACCTTCCCTGCCGCTTTCCCTTCACCAAGCACATCCTTCAACGTCTTACTATCACCCACCGGCTTCTTCTCCCACAACACCCTTATCTTCTTAACCTCAATCCCCTTCTGCCGTTCGACCTCCTCCTTCAACCACAGAACGCTTGCTGATAGAGGGACAGAGGGAATTGTGATTTCTAATGGTGGATTGCGGAGGGATTTTAGCGTGACGGTTAGACTGCGCTCGGCGCCAGGGGCGAGCTTGATCTTTTTCGTGAGGGGGAGGGATGCTTTGGGGAGGATGTACTGAGAAAACAAGAGAATTAGCTGGGCTGGGGAACAGAGATGGAAGCAGGGAGGAGGAGGGGCCAGGAGGAGAGGCAAGACGTACAGCTCCGCGAGCAGGGTATGTTTTGGGATCTTCGACATGCTCGGCTGATATCTTGTTCGGTTTACTGTCGAGGGTTGTGAGGAAGGATTTTGCGAAGGAGATTTCTGTCATCTTGGCGGATTGTTTCTCGAGGGTATGAGGTGAAGAGGTGGGGTGGAGTAAGTTCGTTGTGAGACAGAGCGGGACATGTCGAGCTTGGAATTGTGGGTTGCCGCTTTAGCGAGGAGACAGGCCAAGTTGAGGCAACATCAGATGCTCTCGTCGAGTTTCATAACAACCTAATAGAAATGGGCAGGTGTTCAAGATCGACAGCAGGAACTCTCTTCATTATTTAGTATTGGCAAGCTTGAAGACAAAGTAAGTGCTGGAAACGAGTTCAATTATCTCCCCGTTACGAGGCCACAAGTAGCATCAAAAGCACATAAAAATTTGTATTCAGTGATAAATGAGTATATCGAAACCTGGATCATACTTTCTCAAAATTGGCATCCCTTTCCCGAATCGAAACAAAAAGGGGAACAAACTCATAACATCGTACATGAAGGGGCCATCATTGCTCTCCTGCATGCCTATCACTGTTCCCTGGTTGTGGAATATAGAAGGAAAATAAATGAAGTAACGATTGTGTCCTTGATCTAACACTGTACTGCCATGACAAAGCAGCAGCGTCGAATCGAATCAATATCTAGTTGGAAGATATCGACAACGTATGAAATCCTTCAAATGAGGTGAAATAACTCATCTCGAAGATTCGGGTCGGTGACAGCCTGTCCATCCATGAGCCCATGGATATAGCATTCCCCCACCAGCTTATAATGCATCCTGTTCTCCACAGGCCGCAGAATAACAGGCACGCTACAGCCATACAATACGGCTACGGCATCCCCGTTTTGCAATCCATCTGGGCCCAGCCCAAACAAATTCCTACCACTCGTGGTGAAGAATTTACGATTCCATACCACGCTTTGCACTCTCTCCAGGAACTCCACCATGATAGAAGGACCCCCGGACCTGATCAAAGCGGAGGTATCGAGCACCCCTGTTGAAGAAGTTTGGGCAAGGGTGTAGAGACACGCTCGCTGATACCAAATCTTAGGTGGAGATCCATCCGGTGATCTGTCTGCAACTAAGGTCCGCCAAAGTTTCTCAGGTGCTGAGTCAAGTTTGTCGGATTTTTCATCCCAACCTGCCATATGAAGAGCCTCTCTCCAGACTATTCCACCACTCGCTCGAGGTAGGCATGCGCCTATAACGTCCACTTTTAGACCAACTAGTTGTAAACCCTCACTGAATTGGTAATCCTGGAGGGTTCGTCCAGCGGAAGCATTATAAGTTTTGCGGTTGGGTGAGCCAACGAAACTGTTACCATTTTTGCGCCCAAAGGAACCATCATCACGCACACCGAAAGCAGAACTCGCTATTGTTCCAATCCAACTCGGGAGAGGCTTGGAAACCGTCGGTGCCCAAGGCCTACAAATGATGTCTAGTGACTTGCTTAGATTGACACAATGCATCACGCAACGCTGAAGGACGTCTGTGATATCTGCTTCGTACTCCAGGGAGGAGATCGCTGATTCAAAGTCCACGTTGTTGTATTCAAGGGGAGGGACATCTCTTGCCAAAGCGAGCAATGAGTACACGCGATCCCGTGGGTCGGTGCAGTCAAAATCCTTGAATGTCCATATAAGCGTTTCCAAGTCGAAGGTCGGCTCAAACTTTCCACCGTTCTCGGCTTCCTGAATAAGGCTCTGACTGAATTCCACAATTCTCGTCGCAAACCTTGGCCATCCAATTGCTGGACGTAGGCGGCTGCTATTATGACCGTGAAAGTCTTTAATTCTGTCCATGCGTGAGATGAACAAACCAACAGCGCCTGCAAAGTCAGCCCAGTGAACGACATCATCACCACAATGAATGGTTGAACTCTTGGCGAAAGCAATCTCTTGGATAATCCAACGGCGGCTGAACCATTTCCGGGCCATGAGATCTCTCAATGCCTTCCAAGATTTAGAATTCGATTCATCCTCAAGTTCATTATCAAGTGACGACAAATTTAGTATTTTCGGAATGAATTCCAATGCCAACTTGCTCGACTCGTCGTTTTCCCCCAGCCAAACGCACACATTGTTGGCTTTCCGATAGATCTGCGCCATTTTCGAGACTTGATGTGCCCGCTCCCGACTGTCATTCATGTTGATGCAAAGGTTGTCCACCCAAAGGTTGATCGGGTACGAAGAATCTCGTAAGTGGAGTAGTGCGGAATGCAGGTTTGCAGGGATGAAACGCTTCGCTCGCACGAAATCTCTGAGAGAACGTTTCTGGCCTCGTCTCTTTATGCAGTGGATGCGAATCTCCTTCGACGCTCTGGTATCCCCCCAATAATATGACAAAGCTTCATAAGACACCGCGGGGGCTTGGACAGACAACGGCAATAGTCGGCACTGAATAGCTTCGTCCCTTTCTCCAGGTAAGAGAACAAGTATTCTAGTCTCGTCTTGTGAAAGAGGTTTATACTCATAATCGCTTCGAGCAATGATCCTTGCCACCGTCTGAGGAAAGCTGGTCAATCTGTTGTTAGATTCAGCCTCTAACGGATCGGGCTTGACGCCTGTAGGCTGGGGTCGTTTGGGAACGTGAGCGTTGTTCGAGCTTACGTTCTTGTGAATAGGAACATGATGCGAACTCCCACCCTTGTTTGTCTTGGGACCCACGGCCGGTCGGATCGGCGTCTGTACAGTTGTGAAAGTAGCCACATTCTCTTTCTTCTTGATATCAGGAAAGTAGACTTTGGCAGGTTGAGACTCTGGATTGTCTTTTTGTAAAGCTGAAGTGATCATCGGAAATGTGGCAGGATCTGGGGAAAATTCCCCCTTGTGAACTAACTTCTCGAAATCTTCATCTGAAGGAATTATATGACCGTGCACGCGCTTCAAATGACTTCGAAAGTTGTCACCTCTAGGCCAGACTTTCTCGCTAGATTTACAGCCCGCGACAAGACAGCGATATAATTTAGCTGGTGTTGTAGCTAGGGCACCAGATTGATGCTTTGATCTCATGTGCCGGTCGAGATCATTCGTTGTACTGAATCCCTCTGTACGGACACATCCAGGGAACTGACAGATGAACGGTTTTCTATGACGAAGGTCATGCTTTCTAAACGAGGTGAGCTTGAACTAGTTCGAAAACGACCACGACTCACTTCAACTCGGACTGCGTTTTGACAGGTTTGTGGCATTCTGGGCATACCAGTTCTGAACGGTTGATTCCATCGGTTGATGGCCTTATGAAAGATTTGTGAGATGAATCCTGACGCACAAGTGGTCCGACATCGGGACTTGATTTCATAGAACTGTTTTCGGCTGACTGAGAGACTAAACTTGCGGAGGAGGGATGGGTAAGCAAATCTGACTTTCCAGGAGCGTCCTGGCTATTGGCTGAGGTTGAGGGGGTTGGATATCGTTTTTGAACTCCAGGGAGACGGTCAACCGAAGCAACATGGTGCAGAGCCTCAGACGTATCGCCATCTAGGCTACCGTCGTCACTTGGGGTGCTCTGGCGACTGCTAATCCCACGTGATCTATCTTTAGTTCCATCCTGTTTACTAGACTTGCTCTGCGGCTGTGAACAAGGCAAGCCCTTCTCTGTGCAAAAGTCACATTTTGTACCTGGCCAATGTCTTTTCGACGGTAGACACTTGAATAGTCAGCAATCGTAAAATTCAACAGGAGTTGCTATACATTTTGCTTTTCTGCGTTGCAGTATGAACAGCTCTGCTTGTTTAATTTCCGCTTCTTGAGATCTTTCTTCTGCTGCTCGGTGCGCTCAGGAGACGGAGATTTGTTCTGTCGCCTCTTATCTCCGGTATAATAAATTGATGACGGGCTGCTGCTTGGAAGAACGGCTCGACCTTTAGCTCTTGGGTTGGCAGGATCGTCAGCCACGTGCGACACCCCAGTAACTCTCTCCTTCACAGGCGCCCCATTTCGTCTAGGGGTAGAACTGTCAAGGGAGGTAGTCCAGGGCATCTCCCTACTTAGGTGGCGATGATAATGTTGTGGTCGGAGTCAGGCCCTAGATGGAGGCTGAGAAGAGGACATAGAGATGGATCGATGAGGCAGAAATACACGTCGGGTGTCGAGAGGATGAGCAGCCACCCCGATCTGATTGGCGGGCGAAGACGCTAACAACACTCAAAACAGAACCATCAGCCTCCTTTTTTTTGGATGCAATTTCAAAAACACCGCGGAAAATTTCATATCAACCTTCCTTCATCAAACAACTTGAATTAAATTGGGCTACGTTTCTATCCCTTTATTCAGCAACGAACATGCCACAAGATAGCTCAAAATGGAGGTTTCAGGCATTGCGCAGCACGAACTGAAAAGTTGAGGGGCAGGCGCACCGCAATACAGGCCGTGGAACCACATTACGTGGTAGCTGCAGGAATCACACATGTGTTGCAACCCCTTCAAAATCTGTGAATGTACCTGTCAAAAGACTTCCTGAGCGGCTTGCTCTGGAGACATACGGCTCTTCGGCAGCAATTTAAGGTTACTTGATCTGAAACGGCCGCGCAACAACGACAGGAAAGAGAGCCGCAAGACGTAAGCAGGTTCATTTTGTGCAATTTACTGCAACCACATAGTCCTAGTGCAGATAAAGTCTCATAGGCCAAATGTTACTTTTCTCAAACGGTTCTGAACATTCGTTAAACTTCAGCAAACCAGAGCTTCACACTTTCAGGAGACATTCAGCACCAGAATTTTTTTTACATGTAGCATACATAAGCTTCATTTTCTCCAAACCCCTTTAAAGTGATCCGACTAATGTTCAAGGGAGTGTGGCGATCAGGCTAACCGCCGAGCAGAGGAAGTCGACCTTCGCGCTGACCTAGACGATAATACAAATGATAAATACTGTGAACGATGGACGAAAATCCTTGTTCAGCCACAAGCCTGTCGAGTTGGCTGAAAGCTATTAGCAGAAACGTGTATTTTCGTTGGATAGACTGTAACTAGCCCAGAGCATGGCTGGAAGTCTGAGATCGCGAACATGGGAGTGCCTATTATTCTTCGTTATCCCGGGACAGCATCTTGGGACTGACAGTGTTCTTGAGGCGTCTTCATTGATGGATATTATAGGTATGCTGGCTATTACTAGGTATTCTCCACTGAGTATTTCCACCGAATAGAGCGAGATTAATGTCTAGAAATGGTCTCAAAACGATTGTATGATCTTCTCTCTTCTAGGCGTCATTTAGAGAGAGACGCAAGGCCATGAGTCAAGGGCTTCCAATGTTTGAATCGCCATTTACTTGAACAGTATTGTCCACGAAAGCCGTGCACTTTTGTGAATTTGGTATCATACATTATGACATTAAATTATGCTTTACTGTAAAGTAAGTATCATCTCGGAGAGACTGATCTATGTGTTGAAGTGGAAAAAAAGTTTTGTCGACGTTTAGTAGAATCGGTGGTCGCTGTTAACAAGACATTTTCATCCAATTTTGAGGAAGAGGCTAATCGTTTTATATTGAAATACAACTCTTTCGCTCTCGATAAAGAATTGCAGCCGTGGTAGTGAAGAACCTGAGTAAGCTTGCTGAAAAGTGGAAACTACCCATACTAGGAACGCGTGATTGATATGCTCGCCCACAGATAACCAGGCCGCAAGATTACGTTCCTGGTCCGAAAATTTGCTTTTGCATTTGCCATTTCAATTTCATTTCTTGCCTTGTTTTTAGCTGAACTTCTTATTTCAACACTGTTGAGCTTCGCGAAAGGGGAGAGAAGCGGGCTGCGGGGCAATTTACAGTTATGGTGGAGAAGCGGCCGCTTGATGGCGCTAAAGCCGCACTAAATCTTATCAGCAATTTTTTGAGGAAAAAGTTTCGGGAGCTTCACCAGCATCGATTCGAAAGTCCTCCAAATACTTTCTCGACCCAGAATCCGCAATTAATCGCCAAGATGGGTGTTGGACGTCGTATGAAGAAGCAGGGTCCTCCCGAGCCCCTCGATGAAGCTCACTTCACAAATCTAAAGCGCAAAGCTGGGATGTCAGTTGCGGAGTCGAGAGCAGAGAGCCAGCAGTACACCAATTCGAAGAAAAGGCGCACAAATGGCGGGGCAGAAGGCAAGGGGAAGAAGAATTCTGCTGGGACCACGAGCACGAAAGGAAAATTTACCAACTCGTTACCTGCGCAAAAGTCTGGCCCTAAGAAGTCGAAAAAGCCTGAATCGATCCCACTCCCAATGTCCGACGAAGAGATGGAGGACGAAGATTCTGACGCGGCGGATTTGATGGGTGATGAATTCGACGATTTATCTGGAGAGGAAGAGGATGGGGGACTGGGAAACGACTTTTTAGAGAGCGGCAGTGAGGTATATGATTCTGATGAAGATCAACGGACAAAGCCTATGTTCTCGGAAGATGAAGACGAATCGGATGCGGAGGAGAAGTTGACTGCCGCGAATATTGCGGGATTGACGAGGAAGTTGGACGAGCAGATGGCAGAGGAGGCTGCGGATGCACAAGCAGAATTGGAAGAGGCTGCTTTACAAACGAACATTGCTGGGGACCGACCGCACATTCTCGATAACGATAGTGAGGACGACGATGGCATCAAGTCAAAAGCGTTGCTAGCCCCCGATCTACAACTGCTACGAAATAGGATCAACGACACTGTGCGAGTATTAGATGATTTCTCAAATCTGGCGGAGGAAGGACGATCTAGGGCGGAATACACAGCACAACTGATCAAGGACATATGTGCTTACTACGGCTACTCAGAATATTTGGCAGAAAAGCTTTTTAACCTCTTCCCACCAAAAGAAGCATTCGCATTCTTCGAAGCAAACGAGACTCCACGACCAGTTGTCATCCGGACGAACACTCTACGAACACACAGACGAGACCTCGCACAGGCGCTCATTAACCGAGGCGTTACCCTCGAACCTGTAGGGAAATGGTCCAAGATTGGCCTCCAAGTCTTTGAGAGTGCTGTTCCTCTAGGAGCCACACCCGAATACCTCGCAGGCCACTACATCCTGCAAGCCGCATCCTCTTTCCTCCCCGTTATGGCCCTTGCACCCCAGGAACACGAGCGAGTCCTCGATATGGCCGCCGCTCCTGGTGGAAAAACTACCCATATTGCAGCACTGATGAAGAATACCGGTTGCATCTTCGCGAACGATAGCAACAAATCCCGTGCCAAGGGTCTGATCGGTAATATCCATCGTCTTGGAGCAAAGAACACAATCGTGTGTAATTACGATGCTCGAGAATTCCCAAAAGTCATTGGAGGCTTTGACCGTGTATTGCTCGATGCTCCTTGCTCCGGCACAGGGGTCATTGCGAAGGATCCCAGTGTCAAAACCAACAAAACCGAGAAAGATTTTCTTATGCTTCCACATCTACAGAAACAACTCCTTCTTGCGGCGATTGATTCCGTAGATCACACAAGCAAGACTGGTGGATATATCGTGTACTCCACCTGTTCAGTGACGGTCGAGGAGAACGAGCAGGTCGTACAATACGCACTCAGCAAACGGCCCAACGTCAAATTGGTAGAAACGGGCCTGGTATTCGGAAAAGAAGGTTTCACAGCCTACATGGGCAAAACATTCGATAAGTCTCTCAAGATGACAAGGAGATACTACCCGCACGCATACAACGTTGACGGTTTCTTCGTTTCGAAGTTTAAGAAGTTCGGCCCATCACCCAAGGGCAGTGCGGCGAGTAACGGCGTCAGCAAAGAAGCTGATGATGAGCTGGATGTTGATAAAAGACCGGTCCCAGAGACGGAGGAAGAGGAGAAGGCAGATGCATTTGGTGGGTGGGATGAAGAAGAGGATGCAGAGTATATGGAGAGGGCGAGGAGAGCAATGTTGAAGAAGAAAGGAATCAATCCTAAGGCGAATGTTGGCGATATGAGTAAAAAGATAAATGGGAAGGATAGGAAGAAAAGTAAGGATACGTGAAGTTATCTCACAGCTAGTAATTGAAGAATCTTTGATGGAGTTCGTATTTGTGGATTTGTAATGTGTGATTAGGACCATCTTCATGGCTGTGACTATGAAGACAGGTGTGAATCATTCGTTAGTTATCACTCCATTGCACCCTCTGTATAAATCCCTCGAAATTTGATATCGAATGTGCGCGTCCAAGTTTATAAGTATCCGAACACTGCACATGCCTCAGAATGAAATCGGCCATATACTTGAAACTCCTGTCCTGTAAGAAGTACCAACTACTAGAATCCATGCTGCTGAAAGCTGCCGAAGAATAGCCAAATAGACAGCGACTAGAATTTACTGCCCAGTCGAAACGCCTAGAAGTGATGCCATGAAACTCCCCCTTTCTTGCAAGTTGAAATTGGTCAACGGGAATGCGTGCGGGTGCTTGGGGAAATGTTTCGCCGTGCCTTGATTTTATTCTATATCGCAAGCTTAACATAAGGGAACACAAATATCATGTCTTTCACAACAAGCCAAGTGCGCCAAGTGCGGGAGATCCTCGGTCCTTTCGGGAGTTCGAAGAGTGTTTGTGCTCGCTTCGATTACCAGATTCGACAGTCTCGTGCTCGCTTCTAACCGAGCCCCTGAATAACCTTTCGAACGTCCATCGCTGATTCGAACGTAATTGTTGATGGAATAACGCGCGTGTCGAGCCCAGAGAAGGTTTTCCGGTGGATATGTTCTGAAGGGCCTTGTTGTTGTCTTATTTTTGTGATTTACAGTTGATATTGTGAAGTATTCGCTGAAAGAAAGCTTTTGACTTCACGAATCATTGCTCTCCCCCTAGAAGTTGAAATAAGCATCATAGACTGTTCCTAAGCTTTGCACAGATCATAATGACCAGTAATTTGAGTTGGAAAATGATGTATGAACCTTGATCATGCCTTGACCAGTGACCCCAAACCCGAACTTGGTATCCTAGGGACGAAGTGCGCGGCAAGTCCTACTATCTTGTCTTGCTTTCTGTAGGTCAAGTTGATGCAAACCAGCCTTCTGAATGTCATAGCATGTAGCTAGAGCATTACTTAAGCGTATATTTGATATATTTAAAGAACTTTTGGTTGCTGAGGATCAATCAAACCTTGAATTGAGTCTGAATCCTGCTCAATGCTCTGCGGAAAATGGAGGGCAGCTTTCTTTCGAACATTTTCCATTAAGCTGCGTTGCATTGACAACTTTAAGCACACTCAACTGAATTAAATTACTGGCACGTGAGGGCCGCTTAGCAGAGGCGGCTAGCTGGTAAACAATCAGATCGAGGAACATCGCGGCCACGAAACCTTGACAACCCTTCCCATCATACACTCATCCCCAACTTTGCATCTACACAAACACTTCCTGCCTGCTGAAGAACTGGCTCTGTTTCTTGTCACCCCCAGTCCACGGTCGCATCCAATTGCCGGTCGGCTTGCGCTGCTACAGACCCGAATACTCCACCGACCCCAACCTCACAATTTACTTGCTCAAGCTGCTCTACTCTGCTCTCCTCTTGCTAAGGCCTGCAGACCGCAACTACACCCTTCAGAACACCTCTACCGGAGTCATGAATAACCACAAGTCCTCGCCTCTTCCTCGGTCTTCAAGTCGAATTGGTATGTATGATTCTTCATGCTCTGTTTCCTACGCTGATAGACCTCACACAGCCTCACGGAAGAAGGATCGTCACGGACAGCCTCTGACGGATACAAGGCCTTCTTTAATTGTTCGATTACCTATGGCTGGTAGTACGAAGAGCGTGCCTACTCCCCCCAGCAATCCGTCACAAAAAGAAGTCTTACTCTCTAGCCCAAGAGATATGATTGCACCAACTGCTGCTCCTAACAACACGTACCATAGAGTACGCCAACCTTTGACCTCAGGAGGGGGTATTGCGCCGAGTGTGGCGTCAAGCGCTATACCATTCGCTCTTCACGTCAACGCATCTGGGCAAGCAGTCCTTCTGAGCTCAGGATCTCGTATTGCACCAACAACCACCCCACGGGTTCGCATAATTTCCGATGCCAGAGAAGCTATAGAACAACTTATTCGAGCAAGATCTAGCGCTCGTATCTCAACACAGGAGTCAATGTACGATCAAGAACTGGAACAATCAGCATTCCCAATGTACGATCAACAACTGGAACAATCAGCTTTCCCAATGTACGATCGACAACCAGTACAATCAGCTTTCAGTCAACGACCAGCTCCCTATCAACGTCGTAGGCTCCCAGAGGGGCTACGTCGCGGTTATCAACAAAGAGTCTATCAGCACCGCGAGCGCCCGCAGACGCAGCCGTTCGTTCAGCCATCAGCCTTCCAGCAACAACGACATGCCAACCCTGAAGAATTAAAATGGCAACAGTCGCTCTGGAAAAATGATGGGATGATGTAAAGCTCAGCAGCACAACACGTATGAGCTCTTCGGTTTAGCGAACATGGCAGGAGAGTTAGATCTGAGGATTGGCGGACAACGAGCAGAAATTGTAGGATAGATACAGTGTATGGAAGTTATTAGGCACTAGCGAGCGTGCCAGAAGGATATCCAAATTTCCTTCGAACAACGAATGTAGATAGAACAGGTGCGATATCAATGGAAATGACATGATCACGGACGATGGCACGTGCCTGTACCAGCTGTGGAGAGCGACGTGAGCAAGTCTTGAAAATAATATTGAGCGATGAGACTCGGAGACACTGATTGAGATGAAAGAATGTGTAGAACGATTTTAATTTCTTTTTAGTAGCCAAACAGGACGATATCATAACCTCATAACTTTCATGCAGAGTATCGTTCGATACTATCAAATCTATTCCAAGGACTAGTGCCCCCGTTGCGCCTCCCATGGATGCTACCGACTCCTTCTTCAAGCCAAGTCCAAAAGAGGCGTGTCTATCGCCAATTAGTGCACTATAACGTGCTTCAAACCCGCCCTATGTAAAATCAAACCGGCTTTTGATGAGCACGCTAGTGGTTAACCACCTCCCGAATGCTCCACCTCCATTCATCACCACCTCTGTCAAGACTTGCTCCAACCCACTTCTCGCACTTTCTGCGCCATCGCTCTTCCTCTTCTCGCTGTCGTCTCACGAACTCAGGACCAACATCAAACTCCTCTCCAACTAGCCAGTCATCTTTCAAGCCGCTTGCACCGTCACTCTTCCGGCCGCCAACTTCATCAGCTTCCTTGGCAGGAGTATCTTCAAGATCTGGGACATCTTTGAAGACATCCTCTTCGTCGTCAAAGGCATCGAAGCCATCCATGGTATCACCTGCTTCACTCTTGTGTTGCTGAGAAGGCGGAGGTAGTTTGAGCCAACACATGCGTTGAGGGTCAAAGACCATACCGCCAACCACTTGAACGTTTTGAGAAGAATTGACGTTCTGAATGAGGGCAGGACGGGGTGTTGTATTCTCCTTTTCACGGAACATGTGGGATGGCACTGATGCAGTCGATGGAGAGGAAGCGGGTGCATCGAAGGGTGTCAGATCGTTCTCATTACCTTCCCATCGGTAAGTGTACGGGTTGTAGTACATTCCCTTGACGGCTGCGATAAATTAGCATAGAATCTGGGAAAGATGGGTAACGTGAACTTACACTTCGGGTTATTGAGATTCCCCAGGGGCTTGATGAGTTGTGGCTTCTGAGGCGGTCCTTTGCTTCTCTTTGGCCTCACAGGTTGAGCATTTATGGTACTCAAGCCTGTTGTTGCCGATACCTTGGCCTTCCACTGGTTTGTGAGTGCGGCGAGAGGAGCAGCACCTTGACCCGAAGGCGCACGTTGTGCAAGTACATGCTCTCTTGCCATACGGCTTGCAGTGGTGTCGCGTGCAAATCGTGGTAGTTCATCTCTTGATCTGGCTGGAGAATATGGAGTGAGTGGAGCAGGTGTACTTGTCCGTGATGGTAATGAATCTTGGTGGATTTTGGTGCGAAGACCTGAAATTCTGGGAGGACCTCGACCAATTGGCTCTTTGACGAACTTCTGCTCAGAATCTCGAGAAGTGGGCAAGTCATCAAAGCCGTCCAGTTCGCAGCCATCTCCGAAATGTCTTCGCCGAACGGGTTTGGTCATTTGCCGCTTTGACGCAGCCTCACGAGCCAGGGCTTCTGCGCCTCTGGGATTCCGTTTAGGGCTGGGAGATCTCATGGTTGATCTGGACACGGCTCGCGAAGCCGGACGGAGATCAGTACTGGTCGATGACGATTCGGAATCATGACGCCTGAAATGGCGGGAAGTTTTGATGGTAACATGATGTGATGTGGATTGTGATCCGCCAGCTGGGAGGAAGGGTAGGGGATTCTTTCTCGCATGAGACATGCTTGATTCAGCACCAGAACGATCCCGTTCAACAGGGGTCTTGGGCCGAGACACAGATTGAGGTCTACCCCCATCAGTACGAGATGGCGGTCTCTCGTATCGCGACGTCATTGGCTTTGCTGGGGATTGAAGGTAAGATCGTATCGTAGGCATCGATCGCTTCAGCTTCAGTAGCTGAGCATTGGTCGTTGTAGGTTCATTGCGAAGACCCGTGATCGATGGTTTAGATGCTAGATCCCGTCGCCGTGGCGTTGATGGAGGTAGCGAGTGTGCTGATGTGGGCGTGGCGGGGGTTGGGATGCTAGTAATAGATGATTGTGCGGAATGGCCACCAAGTCTGGATTGAGATCGGCGAGTGCGATTTACAATTGGTCCACCACTCTCCGAAACAGGCTCTAGAGCAGACGGTGCTCGCTCATGGCCACCAAGCGGACGAGGGAGTCTCGAACCAGTCGTCGACGTCGTCGCTGGCGTAGATTTGTTGGTAAAAGTTAATGAGACCGCTGTCTTCGGTCGGGTTGGACTGGTCTGACGACTTGTTTTCACCTTGACGTTGCGATTGAGCGTGAGCTTGTTCGAATCAAATACATCCCCATCTCCAATTTCGAGACCAGACAAGAAGTCATCTTTGACTTCTGCACGCTTTTCGGCTTGTTTCTTTCCCGATTGGTGATCTGGAGATCTATCTTGCTGTCGCTTCTTCAGAATATCGTCGAAATGGATTGGACCGGTGGGGATAATGAGCCCTTCAAGACCCTCGTCCTCGCTCTCTATTGTCAGCGAGCTCGAGACGCTTGGACTCAAAGCAGAAGCCGATGAGCTTCTATTCGAACGGCCATCTCCACGCTTCGTTCCTCCATGTCTTGTACCTAGGCTGCCGCCCTCTCCCCATCCATCAAGGTCATCCTGAATGCTGACAGGTGTCCTAGGAATGTCCTTTCGAGCGGAAAGCCTGAGGGGCTCGCCATTTGCGGGGAGCTGGAAGTCTTGTTCAAAGTTATCCTCGTCCGGTGACTTGTCTCCTTTCTGTGGCGTGGGAGGTGTAATAAGAGGGAGAAGCTTTGGCGCCTGCCGACTCTTGGAAACTTTGATCGTAGCTCCGCCATCCCCAAAGAAGTCGTCTTCGTCGTCCTGGTCTCTGAATCGATCTAAAATGAGATTCGAGGATGCAGGCTTAGCTTTTAGCTGGGGTCGTGGGCTGATGTTAAATCTCGGTGCAGGCTGCAATGGCTTTACTGGAGTCTTCACTGGGCTTGCTTGACTTGAACCTGGGCCACTAACTTGTCGCAACATGTCTGGGAAATTCGAACCATCCTGCCGCTTGATCTTCAATCCTCCGTCGCCAGGCAATTGAAGATCTCCATCATCCCAATCGTCTTGAATAATCTTTTTAATTTTTCGCCCTCCAAGTCTCTTGATTGTACCACCCATCAATGCCGACGGTGGTACATTGGCAGGGATGGGTATCCCAGCTCTTGTAGCTGTCTCGATCGCATCAAACGTGGATTTCTCATCGTCTCCTGGGATATGAACCTGCTTCTCCTCGTCTCCATGGTTCGAATCGAAGTCAGATCGAATTGAGAGGCGTGATGAAACCGAGTCTCGGTGGTGCGACGCGGATGTGGTTGCGAGCGACGCGCTCCGAAAGGTGAAGTCGTCTCCTCCGATCTCAAGATCATCATCATCCCAACTCTCAATAGGCTCCTCCACCACCGCCTTGCGCGGTTTCAACGTCAACTGATCCATCGCGTGAGCGCTTGCTGTAATTCTAAAGAGTGTGTCGCCTCAGTGTGAAAGATTTTCCGCGAAAGCTCAATTGGAGGCCTCAGGAAAACTCTATCGTACAGACAACATAGATCGCGCAATTATTAAGGTCGTAAATTCATGGTCGGTAGATCTGAGGAAGTCGTTGGTGTCGTGCTTTAATAGTACAGGGCCACTTGTGTCGTTTGTATGCTTGCGCGGTGTGTCGCCGTTCTGATATGAGGTTCGTTTGTTGAGTACAGTCGTATCCTCCTCCCGGTCGCGCTTTCTCTTCCGGCACCCACCAGCAGTCGTCGTGCTCGTCGGGCGGTATCGCGAGAAACCTTATCGTTGAGTTGAGAGAATTTCGGTGGGTCGAGTAAGTTGGCGGTTGACGTCGTATCGATTGTGGTCGGGATACCTCGATGGCTGGGTTTCTCATCTGAGGTGGCTGGTTGGGATAAAGGCCTGAATTTTCAGGATCGCACGTGATTATGACGCTAAAACGCGAACGCGACGCGCCTTTTTCCTGCGGAACACCAGAACTCAACGTTGCCTGATCCGGATACTTACAAGCCTCCTCCCGCCACGGCGCAATATACAAGATTCTATCTAAGGCGAGGGATTCGACTCCCAAAATCTTAATTCTCCCACTGACGTTCTTCATTTGCAAGGTCTGAAACGAAGCACTTCATTACATACATATCAGCAGCAGGTCATGGACCCGGTCGTCCTCAAGCTTCCCCGCGTCGACGTCCCGCAGGACGAGCCCTCATTTGTCCTGTTGCACGTCACCTCCGCCGGCGCCCGCCCCCTCGATCTGGATCTTATTGGTACAGACAACGATGCTGGCTTCGCGGTCTCATGTAAGGTGACCGACCGAACGCCCGGCCAGGTCAACCCTGGGCCATCATTTCATGCGTTAATCTGATAGCTAATCAAGTTTTGGGTGACCTAGTGAGGCATCAACCTTCGTCACTTGGTAAGAAAAAATCTTCAGTCAATCAGGAAGATTGGGAGGCCGTATTGGCATTCATCTTGGTTGGAAGAGTGCCAGACCGTGCCACCATAACGGACGATGTTGAAGCTGAGGCAAAAGTTGACGGCAACTTGACTATCACTATACAGAAGAATGTCCAGGGCATTAAGGTGTGCAATACGCGTCTCGGGACCGATATCAATCTCTGATATGTTTTAGGACCGACTGGGAACAATTGTCCTTGCTCAAAGTCAGAAAGCATTGGACAAAATTGACCTGTTTGAATGGTGTGGACAGATAATTACTTCGAAGGAGGCCACGGCAAGCGAACTCGCTTCCCAAGGGGAAGCTCTACAAGAGAAAGACGACCAAGTGAAGAAGCTGGAAGCCAATTACGAGGAGCTTATTAACCTCAAAAATTCACACGAGAATGAACTTTTCGAGAAGTTTTCGCTGCTTCTAAACGAGAAAAAACTGAAGATCCGGGATCAACAGCGGTTATTAGCAAGCTCAAATGTAGATCCAGCTAAACTTGCGGCTGTGGAAGAGGATCGGAGCGAGAGACATCATTCCGCGGTGCCGTCAAGAAAAGGCAAACGAAAGGCAGGGCCAGAGGTTCAGAGCGACGAAGAGGAGTCTGATGGCTTCGAAAATATGGACATTGATGCAGCGCCCAACGAATCCGAGCAGGATCAACCGCAAACACCTCCACCTGAGGATGAGTCGACAGCAGATGAAGCCTCAGAAGAGGAAGCACCAGTGGCGCCCCCTACGAGAAGTAATAAAAATCTCAGAGAGAAACCGGCAAAAGCATCGTCTTCAAAAGCAACGCCTCCACCAAGAGGAGAAGCTGTGCCACCAAAAAGAGATTTGCCATACCAGAAAAAGCCAGCTCCGAAGCCAGCTCCAGTTCTTGAGGGTTCTGAAACAGAGTCTGATAACGATGAATTATGATAATGGCTGTATGTCTACGAGAACAATGAGAACCACGACGTTGATGACCAGAGCCCATCAGTTCCCGATAGTGCTTTCCTATCTGACGCAGGTTCCATTGTACTTTTGCTTGCAAGTGCAATGAGGATCTCGTGAAGAAGTGAGTTGTGGCCAATTCCGTACCCCTCGTTTGACCCCGCCTTGCATGCGCGAAGCTTGTTTGACTCTTCCCTCATGCAATTCAACGCCACAAGATTGCAATCCCGCCAATTACAAGCCAGGCCTGCAAAATCTTACCCCCAAAACCATGAGGCTGAGCAGCTGCAAGTTCAGCCGCACAAGGCAGAAAAGGGCTGGGGAATTTCTTTTTTAAGCCACACGTTTGAGCATGCGCTCAGCCTCACCTCTCTTCGCAGATATGAACTTCAACATGTGGCAGAAGACATATGAAGACGAGCAAACCATCTGACCCAATGAACACTCAATCACCCTCACCCTGCCCCGCAAACTCCTGGGCACCCTCCTCAGCATTCTACTTCCTCCTTTCCCTCGCCCTCGGCTGCATTTCCCAGCCCCGTGGCTCCCTAACATTCAGACACTCCTCACGCGCCTGGCGCCTGTCACCCTTCTTTCTGCTCATCGAGAATGCGCGAATTTGTATTTATTTCCTTCAATGTTTGGACTCCGAGGGGTGGAGATGGAGGTGGGGAAAAGTGAGGGTTTATGCTTATGCGGTCCTGGCTTTGAGGGAAGGGAATGCTTGGCGGCAGGTAGAGTAAGTCTTGCTTCTTGGAAATTCATTTCTGTGTTTGTGTCGGGCCTCCTGGGATTGTAGCAATGTTTCATAGCTTATGGAACACTCTACCCCTCAAAAACCCCGAATTAAGTATGCTGACTCAGAGATTGGGGGAATAGGTATGATGATTTCTTTGAGGAGGAGACGAATGAGAGGTATCTGGTTAGTGAGGAGAATGGAGATGAGAATGAACTCGCATCCTGGGCCACAGGTTTACAGGGCCGGGAGACATCGGAAGCGGCTGGAGATGGAGAAGGTGCAGGGGATGAATCTGAGCCCGTGACCTCGACATTTACTCGTCGGACGACAGGTGGGATGGAAGAGGGGCGGGAATCCGAGCCCATTGTCAACACGGAACGGTCTAGAGTCGGTGACCCAATGAGAACCTCTCTGGAAGACTGTAGGTACAGGGGAATAATTTCCCTATTCTGATTATTCCATGTCTCTCAGACAATGCTCCTTTTTGAAACCGCCGTGACGCCATTTTTAACATTTCTTAACTAGGGTTTACCATCGGCGGAGTTGATTGGTTCGAAGGTCAGTTCGTAGTGCTGAAGAACGAGCATAGGAAAATTGCCAAGAGGAAGGTACAGCAACTACTCGAAGCCAGGTTCCTGAGGAATCTTGAGCAAGTCCAAGATTATGAGAAGGGACCCACTTATCGTCTGACCCTTTGGTATCCCATGGTAGTGCAACTAGCCAAAGCAACTTTAGTACGCGGGGCGCCGTTCACGATAGCGTTAGGGATGATATATCTCCTGTCATTTCTTCTCATCGAAGGCTGTCTCTTTGCAGCCAGGAAGCCCTTGGAGGAAGATGATAGAGCGAAAGCCCTAGAACTCCTTCGATCGTGGGGTAAGTTGGAAGCCGTACCTCAAATCAAATATCCTGGGAAAAGGAGGAGGGGAGTACTTTTGGCATCTGCCTCAGCGGACAGTTGGCAGATGTTCAACACAGTAATTGCGACGATTGCAAATGCCTCCTTGTGTTTTTGGATTTTGCGCTTCAACCCATTTGTCGCACTTGCCCAGGGAGCTTGGAAAATATTGCAGCTTTTCAAAATCATTGGAGACCTCTTCAAAGGGCCCTGGTTTTCGTGGCCATTGGCGTTTGTGGCTACGCCTTTCGTATTCGTAATGATTGCCTTGAGCCAATCCTTCGCCATGTTCTCGTATTTGTTGGGCCTAGTCTTCGCAGCAGGGCTTCCTTTTTGGATCTCCATGGCTGCTACTAGCCTGGTTCAAAATTACCAGGAACGCTTCTCCGAAGTGGCCGATATGCAGGAGTACCGATTCGGTCCAGCTGGTGCAGCTATCGCAACGGGACTGCGTAAGAAATATGTTTCTTCGTGCTCTACCCCAACTTTCTATTCACTAGTCAGGAGCATGAGACCTGATCCAGGCTCTCCCGGCTCCCTTTCCCTCAGAGAAATTCTTGCTAATTCTGTTCTAGTGATATTCGTGGCATACTTTGGTTTGTTCAGTGCCACAGGAGGTCTTTCATATGACTGTTCAACCACCGTGCAGATACCATTCTATAATTTACTCGGCTAGTTGCACCTCGGGTTGGCTGGGGGTAACTGGACGGTTTCTTCGCTCTACACCGGAGGCAAGGCAGCGAAGGAGTTGGGTTGAATCATCTAATGAACAAAGAGTTGCCTTGTGCTATGCAGTACCTCGTGAGGAGAGAAAATTGCGTTTCTAGCACTTGATCTCAAACTTTGGCCTCTGTTCAGTTTCACTCGGACGAGACAGTACTCGCATCTTCTTTGTTCCTTTCTGCCTAAGTGATGGTTTTGGGCACCACAGCAAATTACTGTATCTCCTAAACCTTCTAGCTTGCTCCAATAAAAGCCTCGCAGTTCTAAATGTCGATCTTCGTCCCGCTTCGATTTCCAGACCTCACAACTACATAAGTGACCTCCAAGACTCCAAGCACAAAGTGCTTTCGACACAACCACATCCCGCTGACGCTTCCTTCAACAAGCAGACTAAGAAAACTTCTACACAACACAAGTGATTCAGCAAAACGTCAACTCTGCAATGGCTGCGGCCGAAGTTACATCATTCTCTTTTCCCACACGCACTTCCACAACCTTTGAGGTGCAACAGTGGATGGAGCAGTGGCACTGCAATCACCAATGCCTTCCCACCTCTCAAGAGCTAGACCCAATCGAATGGGACGGCTATTACATCTTGGAAGCTTCCGGTGAGGATCTGCAGCATGCACTCGAACATTGGGGATCTTCGGATGTAAAGGCCAAGATGATCGTCCATACGAAATTGAGAGAGCGGAAGAAGGCAAGCAACCCCCCCGGCCACATCTTTGGAGACAAAGACTTACTTTCGCAAAATTCCGTGCATCTATCAGGATGTCAAAAACTGCTGGTCCGCCATCTTGGCCTGGATACCCGGCACATAGGATAGCTGAGATATTGAGATTGGCGAGAAACGGAATGTCATCTGGCTAACCACCCACTTACTTTGATCACGATGAATAGCTTTCCCAGAACAGAAATTTTGGAGATCAAGTCAAGTGGTGCGGGAGACCAGGCAACGGAATAATGATCCAATGATTCTCCCTCATTACTGGAATCGATCCCTCCGAAATAGAGCACAATATCAGATATATCGGCAACAGTGAGAGTGTCTACGTCATGTTTACAGTCACCGTGCTGTCGTTAATGGAACCATTGGTGTAGACGACTTGAAAACAGTGTTGTTCCGCTGCGTCAACGGGAGAATGTAGGTACGGAGGAACGCCACTGTATCCGCCTTGCATCTGACTGTCTGCGTTTGCCCACATACCGATCATCGCCACCTTTGACCCCCTTTTCAGCGTCAGGGGTCAGGTTCCGTCGTTCTTAAGCAAGACGATTCCATCAGCGGCCGATTGACGCGCGAGCTTCTGAGCTTCTGGTGTGCTAACATCACTCCATGACAATGCCTGATATGGCTTATCATCTGCGGAATCGAAATAGACAGGTCTTATCAGTGTCTCGTATTGTCTCTCAGGAGCCTGGTCCAGCATTGCTTCGGTATTTGCCCGAGAGCAGGCTAAAAGAGGCCATTTTATATCCACGATTTAATGGAGCTTCAATCTTGAAGAAAATGTATTCATCTTCAGGGAAAGATGATAGACAGAATCTTGAATTTGTTCTTGTAGCCGCTGAAACAGGTTTCTATATTTACATAAGGGGAAATGTAGCATAGCTTGCAATGAGCCGGGAGAAGCTGCTCGAGGTACCTGGACGACTACCGATAGGCTGGCACCGAACTGAGACAGTTCATCCCGTTCCTGAACATTGTACAAAATGCGGGGTATTTCGTCTCCAATCAGACCATGGATAGTTGTGTAAGGGTATGCAAAGATCTTAGCCGCCCCGCGACAGGGCGAGGAAGAGGCAGATGCAAGGCAGGTAGACATATTGAAACGGCACGTCTGGTAGCTCGGTCGTAGAAGCCAGAATAGATTCAAAAAGTCCGAAAGATAATGAACACCATGGTCTATTTAAACTTTACAACTCACAAGCTGTACCATGTCCCCACCTTCTAGCACCTGTCTATGCCAGAATGCACTGAAATGCCCCCAAGCTGAAAATTACAAAAAGACCACCCAACACGAATCTACGCAGAATAGCAAAGAGATGCGTCTAGAGAAACGATTTGAGCAGTAGATCTTCATCTACCGGTACCCAACCAGCTTTGGGGGACCCTCTCTTCCACCAACTCCTCAGTGCTCCGTCCACTCTCGCCCTGGCTGATCCTCCTAACCTCCGAGATATCCTCGCCCAACTCGCTCTTCGGCGTGGGCGAATCACTTCTTGGTCTGCTCTCCACCTGAACGCTCCGTCCTACTTTCACTTGGATTTTCCCCAACGGGATGCTGCCTCTTTGACCTCTCGCGTGCAGATCAATCTCTGCTTCCTCGAGCTTCATGTCCTTCAGTTCATGGGCGGTGATATGTGTTGTGACAGTTCCTCCATCGGGTTTGTTGGCATCGAAGACGCCGAGCTTGTCCACAACGGAGTAAGGGCCCCCAATTGATCCAGCAGAATTCTTGTTTCGTTGGGTGTGGCTTGCGTTTTGCGCTGAGTATTGGTCGTTGGAAGAAGTTGTGGATGCCTTGTCTTTGCTGGTGACCCAATGCAGGACCAGTACTGAGAATAGCACGTCCGCGTTGCAGCACATCAAGCAGATCCAGGCCGCTTCTCCTTTGAGCACCATAAGCACAGTCAAGTTGACGACAGAAGAGGTGAGTGTTGCAAGGGAGCCAACGAAGGATCGGAGTGTGACTGTGCGCAGAATCGAGTTCGGTGAGTTCTTGTATGAGTAGAGCTTCCGCAGAGGTATGACGAATAAAAGGGTGAGATAAAAATTCAGCACTGCGTCGATGATGATGAGTGGCATCACAGATTTGCGTTCGAGACCGATTACGCATGTGCCGTCTTCCTTGAAGTATGCCACACGGAATACGAAATTAACGGCCACGATGATACAATATGGCACTAGATATTGTCAGCTTTTGATCTGGGAGATTGGGGAAATTGAGCGTACAGAGAAGACCAAATACGTTAAAACACCATAACTTAGATTTGAAGCGCGGCGTTGAGACTGCCCTCACAATGTACTTGTGATTGTCAGTTACAAGAAGCCCAAATTTGAACTGGGCGCACGTACCACTTTCTCAACAAGGAAGTAGTAAATGAAAAGTTTCGTGGATAGGTAAAATGCGATGCAGAGCAGAATTGAAGCGTCACACACGTCCATGGTTGTGTTGAGTCCCAAGCCATGCTCAATGATTGCAGTCGTGAAGGTAAAGACGATCGAGTCGGTGTAGATCAAAAATGTGACTGTTTTTGTCCATTAGCAGGATTCTGCCTCAACAAAGTCATAGTCATACGCCATCTTGTTAGCGGAATCTTGGACCAATTACTCGTCGCTTGTATTCTCCGTGCTAAGTAAGTTTGTAAATAGGGGTTCCTCGAGGATATGTCTGATGTATCTCACTGAGGCAAATAGCCAAAATGGCCATTGTCAACATCGACAAGATGGTGGAGATAATAAGGCCTGCCGTGGGGATTGGGGTAGATGTGCCCCCAATCATCCTTCGCAAGAGCTGCACTGAAGTCATTGTCATACGATTTCTCAGAACATCTTCCTGCGGGAATCCCAAAAGAGGATGCTTGAGGATCACTTATATGGCCCTGGCGGTAATCCACTCAGTGCACGGAGACATATGCAAGGAGGCCAGGCAAACCCCACAGAATTTCAGATATGCGAGGTGAACATGGATTACCTGGCGGCTCAGAGATAGATATTGTCATTATTGGACAGGCATCAAATTCAATTGGAGATGTACTATGGTACTCGGCGCGATAATTCGAAAACATTTTCTGGAATAGTCTGCTCAAAAGGTCGAATTAGCCAATAGTACTCTTGGATTTTGCTGATATACTACCTCTTACAGTAAAGCAGAACTTTTATGTCTTGGAACTATTAGCCCTGCGAAGTATAACAAGGGGCGAGATTTCCTTTAGCACCAGAGCGGTACATGACAGGGGCGCTGCCTCGTCATGATTTGAAGAAATGGATAGGCTAACAGCATGTGAGCCTCAGGGCAGAGGAGGAAGAGACTTTGTGGAGCATGGCACGGCTGATTTGACGGCGTAGCCAATGCGAAGGTGACATTCCGAGCCGTGCGAGCCCCACCATGGATTGCCACTAAGCAACACCTCTTTAGATTTCTGGCCTCTTGAATGCCTCCATCATGGATGAGCCAGATCGTGGGGAGTGATCGGCAAGGACTTGGGCAAGGCTTTACCTCGCATGTTTCAGCCAATCTCAAAAAATAGCAACGCGATTTGTCAATTCGAGGCCAACTAGGCTGAGGAGGACGCCAAGGCGTGCATGGCTTCGAGGTGGACCAGCACGGACTCGATTTACAACGTTCAGGCGGGAAGACCTGAGCAGGATCAGTCAACTAGTGACTAGTCATCCTGCAATATATTTACCCGTGCAGAATAAATCGATACAATACTGGTAGTCACGAGCTGTCACACGGACCCTACTCTTGGCTTTAAATATCGAAGCTTTGTTCAGCTTTTGCACCGCGAGAAACGTTCATGGCGAGTCAAGACGATGGATCCAATGTCATTACTTCCCACACGCTTTCCACGTTGTGACTTGCAAGGTTCTTGCCGGGAGTTAAGATAGAGAGCGATGTGACAATATGATAAGGATTAAAAAGTAGAATAATTCGTACAGGGGGGCCACAAGGCTACTGCAATGTCACCGATCGGCGGCAGAGGTCAATGGTGCTTTCATCATTCACCTGAGGTCCAGATTCTCTGGACAGACCCCTTATCGAAACCATGGATGACGATGCGAACTATTTGCAGAGATTTGATGGGTCTGCGGCAAGAAAAGAGACGGCTGGGCTCTCACAACTCGCGCTCAGTGCTGCTGGATTTTTGGGGTAAGTCTTGCCGCCGCGGCTCGTAGCCTCGGTGTATCTTTTGCCCCGCGTCAAATTCGAACCGCTGTCAAACCGGAGCCTACACACGCTGTTTATTGATGTGTCCCCCTTTCAACGTGCTGGATCGTGATGGTGCAGGATGGTAGTAAGATTGTGGTTTATTTGTAGTTGAAATGAGAGCACCAGAGATATCCAGAGGTTGGGTAGTGACTCGCTGACTAATCCTTCGCTGCTTGACACGAAACGCTCAATGTGGGGGCACAACACACCTCTTGATTGGCTATTGGGACTGAACCGAGCCGTGTCAACGATGTGACGGTCTCCCGTTCATCGTTCATTCCTTCGTTCTCGTGTGGGGTTCGTTGTCCTTGGTGAATCTGTGATGGCCTCGCCAGGTGAGCGCGATCCTATGTCCTCGGCGTTAGCTGGTGAGTCTGTTCCTGAGGATGTATTTACCGAGGCCGCGTGTGGGGCATTCTTGGTAGAGTTCAGCCTCCCCCAGACCAAGGCTGATCTGAGACCAGACGATCCTCCGTCAACAGGAATATCTGCAACGGTTGAAAATCTTGCCAGTGCTACGATTACTCACGCCAAGGACCCAGAATCTACCAGGACCAGTGAAGATAAAGTAGAAGAGCACTCTGACCCCGCATCCAAAAACCTGGCAGCGTTATTCCACCCCACTCAGAGTTCTGCAGAGAAATCATTGCTGCCAATTTCACAACATGATGAACCGAGAAGCCAAGCACGCCCCGATTCCGAGAAAGATGAAGAGCCACCATTGACGTTTGCACCCTCAACTAATGCCGAACCCCTATCCGAGGAACCACCCGACGTTGAGGTAACTGACGCTCCCAGCATAACGGCCTTATCTGTGGATAGCCATGATACAGATGATGATTCAGCTCTGGGAGATCCAAGCATTTAGTAAGTGCGAACCATTCGAACATGCCATCCAGTCATATTGACAAACATGGTAGCACTACCACAACCTCAGCACGATCAAGTGTTTATGATTTTGTTGTTGAAAATGGGAGGACCTATCATTCGTACCGGGATGGAAGTATGCCTCTGCCACCCAAACCCTAATTACGAAGCTCTGCTGATAGCTTCCAGAATATGAGCTACCTAATGATGAGGTAACGGGTCAAGAACTGATTTCAAAATTACTGTTGACTAATTAATGCATTAAGCGGGAACGAGATCGGTTAGGTAACGTGACGGTTCAAATTCTTGAGGTGTACCATACTCATTATTCCAGATCTACAGCATCACCTATTCTTATTGACTCTATCTGGCGACCTATACAATGCTCCCATTAAAGGTCTTCCAGGTGGCGTCCACAATGTACTTGATATCGGAACCGGTACCGGAATCTGGGCTATCGAGTTTGGTAAGCTCAGCACACTCATCCACCCATTGAATGTGATATTCTAACGGCGCTTTCAGCTTGCGAATTTCCCTCAGCCAATGTAATTGGGACAGACCTAAGTCCAATCCAACCAGAATTGTACGTAGAGCCAATCTACTTCCCATTCTCAAACCAGCTCACATCCCCAGTATCCCACCCAACTGCCACTTCGAAGTCGACGATGCGGAAGACCCATGGCTCTTCTCCCACCAATTCGACTATATCCACGGCCGCGCCCTAGCAACCTGCTTCAAATCGCACATGACCGTGATAAACTCTGCCTTCAACCACACGCGTCCAGGCGGCTACTTCGAACTCCAAGACTGCATCGTCCCGTTCGTATGCATGGACGATTCTATGAAAGGCACCACGCTCGAGAGATGGGTCGACCTCATCATGCAAGCTACGGCGAAGATCGGGAAGGATTGGACCAGGGTGGGGAAGTACAAGGAGTATCTTGAAGAAGCGGGCTTCGTGGATGTGGTGGAGAGGAAGTACACCTGGCCGGTTGGGACGTGGGCCAGGGGGAAGCGAGATAAGATGTTGGGGTTGTGGTATAGGGAGGATTTGCTGAGTGGGTTGCAGGGCATGACGATGGCGTTGTTGACGAGAGCGATGGGGATGTTGACTGCGGAGGTGGAGGTGCTTTTGGCTGGTGTGAGAGAAGATATCAAGAGTAATAAGATTCATATCTATACTCAGGTGTAAGTCCCTTTCGATCTGCATGATGAAGATGCTGCTAATTCTGGTCAGACGGGTTGTATACGGCCGGAAACCACTCTGATGTTTGAGTTTGATGGGAATTTGGATACTGATGTTTGGAAAACGGCAATTTAATGACATTTACGAGTTTATTTGAGCGTCCTGCTCTATTTTCCTGGATGCAAGTGCTCTCTTTTGAGATGTGAGAACTTATTGATATTCAGACGGGAGTTACGGCACCAGCTGGAAGGCTTCCGATAACGCAGTACCCGGCAAGGTATACAGATCAAGTCGCAATGACAGATTGTCTCTTTGCCCTTCCTCAACTAACCCAGTAAGAACGTAGAAATTCTTCAATGAATCTGTCGTGCCTTTCGGGTACGGGTTGCGATACACAAGTTTTATCGCCAAGGTCGTCTCTCAACCCAACTTCCGCAGTGACGGCTAGCGTAACTCAACTCGCCAAATTGACATCGATGATCTACTTTACGGGAGTTATGAATTATTCCTTGACCTCTGTCACTTTCCTACTGACTCTCCTATCTCATTCAAAATCACCAACAACGGGTCCCGAACGTCAGACTTCGTGGCGTTGGTGTTTGTAACCGCAGAATATGGACCAAGTTCATCACCGCTTAAGCAGTTGGTTGGGTATAAGAGGTTGAAGAGGATTGAGGGGGAAGAACGAGGAATGTGGATGTGAAGATTAAGGAGAGAGGTTTGGCGAGGGTGGATGAGAAGGGGGATATGGTGCTTTGGCAGGGAACTATACGCTTTTGTTGGATGTTAATGGGAAGGGGAGGATGAGGCTTCAAATTGTTGGGGACAAGATTATGTTGGATGAGTGGCCGAGACCTGTTGATGGAAGCTATGCTCAGAATTGGAGTGTAATTGATGAGGTTATTGATAATGCAGGAGTCTCAACGTTGGACTTGAACGTGAGTGCACGTGAGCAGTTTTATTTTTGATGCACAAGACAGCCTCTTTCACGTGCGAATTGAGAGCTCTCTAAACCTTAGTAATGCTTTCTGGGTGGTTGTTTCAGTACACGGCATTCATGATATGCAAAGCATCGGGTTTTCGGAATGCCTTGCGGTCATTAGGGACCGCCCTCTCACCCGGAACACTTCAAAGTTGCGAACCGACTTGGAGACTTGACCGGACTACAACCAATTTGGAAAGTCATGTCAGATGCCCGATGCAAATTATTTGCTTTCAGAAAATAGGTAGCCTTTTGCTTGGGGATAATTTTGATCGTCGTCTGACAAGACTGACATCGGGATAGTGAAACAAGATACTTTCACTGAGCTAATAGGAAGGAGTCTTCCGAGCCTTTCCCTATACTTTCAATCGTAAGCCTCGAGAAAAAGAAAATGGCAATTTTGTGCCGTAGTTGATATTTCTAGTGAGAGGTAAAGAGTTGAAGTGAGCGTACCTGCAACCAATCGGCATTCATTGACACATCAGAATACGTTGTGCCGGGTCCATTCCCGGAACTGACGACTCAGGAACGCTCGCCATGCTCTTCAAGAAATTTCAATGCCACGCTGACCTCGCATGCATTTTCGAGGCGGCGAAGTTCAGCTCTAGCCATACGGAAACTAAGAACGCTCCTGTGCCGTCCTCCGGCGTGCTCTTTCGCTGGATCGCCATGTCATGTTTTGAGGGGTCGTCCCGAGAGCTACTCAGCCGCAGGCGGTGGTGTGTTGCGGTGGTCTCTTATTTGATAGTATCGCTCCGTCTGATGAGTTTGTGGACTGATGGCACACGCTCCCCGCATTCCAATTATAACCTCACTAAGCCCGACACGGCCGACAGAGGTAGCATTCGTCGCGTTGGATTCTTATTCTGGACAGCTATGATCGGCTCGAAGGCGGGGAAAAGCGCCTCGACGCCCGGATTCCGACCCCGCATCAGCCCTGCCCACAGACTCTACACCACTCAGGAGTTATCCATCTGAAACTTTGCTACATGGCATACGACGCGTCATGAATAGCAGTCTTCACATCCACAAGCGAGTTGCGATATTTTGCTTTGATCGAGTTCCACAAACATCGTGTCTTTGTCACACCCAATCGATTGTTTAGACATGGCCTGATGGCTTGTAATCAGATCCGAAGTCTCCGAATTTCCTTCTTGATCATTTGCTGAATTTCTGTGTCGCTTCAGTAAAGAGCCATCAGCTTCTTCAATCAAATTCGATGACGATAAGTTCTGCAAGTTATTGAACTTTCCTCTCTTTCAGCATGAGATGGAATCCTTCATGCCCGGTCGTGGGAAGAGCCTTTTAGTGCCAGAATCTACTTCACAAAAGCTGACGGTTCTCAAGTTTGCTGATCCTTCCGTTCTCTTCAAACTGAGTGGTCCGTCATCTTGCAGAAAATCGATAGTGTATTCTACAAGCCTCAGTGCCTAACGAACACGAAACATCGTGACTCTCGACGTATCGTGCCAAGCCTTGACACAAGCGTATCCATAGGGCTGTTCCTCTTCTCTAAAGGAGCTCGTGAAATTTCTTGAATCGGAAAAGCCTG
>Ga0302325_10004886_pt1 | contig 30869 bp, 24 predicted proteins | sample Palsa_T0_2_FD_201948 | JGI IMG/M metagenome (GOLD analysis project Ga0302325, IMG submission 201948) | Peat permafrost microbial communities from Stordalen Mire near Abisko, Sweden - Palsa_T0_2 | ecosystem: Environmental > Terrestrial > Soil > Palsa > Peat permafrost | place: Sweden: Abisko... | reverse complement strand
TCGGTACGCATTTGCACGCGCAGCTTGGCATCGAGGTTCGACAGCGGCTCGTCGAACAGGAATACTTTTGGATTGCGCACGATGGCGCGGCCCATGGCGACGCGCTGACGCTGCCCGCCGGACAGTGCTTTTGGCTTGCGGTCGAGCAACTCGGTGATGTCGAGGATGCGCGCGGCGTGATCCACGCGCTTGCGGATCTCTTCCTTCGGAAATTTGCGCAATTTTAGTCCGAACGACATATTCTCGAAGACCGACATGTGCGGGTACAGCGCGTAGTTCTGAAACACCATGGCGATGTCGCGGTCCTTCGGCGGCCGGTCATTGACGATTTCGCCGCCGATATAGATGTCTCCGGACGTGATCTCCTCGAGGCCCGCGATCATGCGCAGCGTCGTCGACTTGCCGCAGCCCGACGGGCCGACCAGCACGACAAATTCGTTGTCGGGAATATCAAGATTGATGTTGCGCACGACTTCGACATTGTCAAAACGCTTGACCACGTTACGCAGCGCGACTTCCGCCATGTTGTTTAGCCTTTCGTGGCGCCCGACGTCAGACCGGCGATGTAGTAATCCATAAGGAACGCATAGATCACGAGCGGCGGGGCGGCGGCCACTAGCGCGCCGGCCATCAGCATTCCCCACTTGTAGACGTCGCCGCGGATCAGACTTGTCACCGTGCCGACTGTGAGAACCTGCTGGTCGGCGGAATAGAGAAACGCCATTGGATAGACAAAAGCCGCCCACGATACCGTGAAGGCGAAAATCATCGCTGCGATGATGCCGGGGAGTGCCACCGGGATGAAAATCTTGGTCAGCATCTGCATGTGCCCGGCGCCGTCGATCAGGGCGGCTTCGTCGAGCTCCTTCGGGATCGACTGGAAGTAGCCGATCATGATCCAGGTGCAGAACGGCACCGTCAGCGTCGGATAGACCAGCACCATGCCCCAGTATGAGTTGAGCAGGCCGACGCTCTTGACGATCTGAAACAGCGGGATGAACAGCAATGTGTCGGGGACGAGATAGGTCAGGAAGATTCCGGTCGCGAGGATGCTGGAGCCCCAGAATTTCATGCGGCCGAGCGAGAACGCCGCCAGTACGCTGACCACCATGGTGATGGCGACAACGCAGACCGTCACAATAATAGTGTTCTTGAAGAAGACGAGAAAGTCAGTCTGTGTCAGCAGGATTTTGAACTGATCGAGCGTCACGCCGTCGGCGATGATCCATGGATTGGTCGCCATGCGTGCCACTTCGGCGTCACTCTTGAGCGCCGTGACAACCATGTAGTAGGGCGGGATCAGGAAGAAGACCGCGAAGATCACGAGAAAAATGTAGGAGGTGATCAGTGCCCAGCGCCGATTGCGGCGCAGGCTGCTGCCGATGCTGATGGACTGCCGGACGGGTGCCGTGACGGCTGCGGTACTCATCCGATCTCCCTGCCGCGCTTGCGCACCCCGCGCAGGATCAGGATCGCGGCGACGCCGAGGATCGGAAACATGAACAGCGAAGTCGCGGCGCCGAGCGGCAGATCGCCGGATCGGATACCGAGCATGAAGGCGTAAGTGGCGAAGACGTGGGTCATGTTACGTGGGCCGCCTGCCGTCATGATCTGCACGATGTCGAAGTTGGCGAACGTGACGATCAGGGAGAACAGCACCGTGATGGCAATGATGTTGCGCATCATCGGCAGAGTGATGTGCACGAATTTCTGCCAGGCGCTGGCGCCGTCGATGGATGCGGCCTCGTAAAGCTGCTCCGGCACCGACTTGAGCGCGGCGAGATACATGATCAGGAAGAACGGCGCGCCGTACCAGACGTTGACCAGGATAACCGAGAAACGCGCCCAATAGGGGTTGCTCAGCCATCCAATTTGATTGAAACCGAGACTTTCCAGAATGTAGTTGAAGGCGGAATGTGTGGGATCGAACAGCCACCACCAGCCGAGCGACGACAGTGCCAGCGGGATTACCCACGGGACCAGCAGCATGCCGCGCCACTTGCGCTGGCCTTTGGCCGGCAGGTTGTTGATGAGGTGCGCCGTGATCAGCCCGATCAGCGCTTTGAAGAACACGGCGCTAAGCGCAAAGATCGCGGTCTGCTCGACCACCATCCGAAACACGTCGCGCGACAGCAGAAACTGGAAATTGCCGAGCCCTATAAAGCGCGTCTGCGTTTTGTTCAGCATCGACAGATAAATCGAATAGAACGCCGGATAGATCACCAGGAAGGTGATGATCACGATCAGCGGCAGACACATCAGGAACGCAACGGTCGATCGGCGGCGCAGGAACAGCCGCAATTTCTCGGTTGCGGATGGTTGTGCACTCGAAGCTTGCAGTCCGGTCGACCAGACTTGGACGGTGTCTGCCATTTCACGCCGCCGATCCCTTCGGATCAGCCTCCCATTGCGTCAGGCATGAGCCGGCCCCCCAAGGCCGGCCCATGTTGCTTGGCAAATCGCAGCAGTATTTAAACCCGCAGAGTGCCTTCGAGCTCGTTCTCTGCCCATTTGATCACGTCTTCGAGCTTCTCGTTGCCCTGAGTAAACTTGGCGACCATCACGGTATTGATCGCTTGATTGTAGATCTGGGCGCCGACCTCCGACCGCGCGGGTGCGCCCGCGATCGACGTCTGCTCATCGCCGCGCGGCGGATAGCCGTACACGGTACCGACCGGCGGCTCGACGGTCTGCCAAGTCGGCAGATCGTACATCGTCTTGAAAGACGGCAGGTCGTAACCAAAGGATGCCTGCACCAATTGGGCGGCAGAGTCCTTCTGGGAAATGTAAAGCAGCAGGTCTTTTGCAGCTGCCTTATTCTTAGAAAAGTTCCACAGCCCGTAGAACTGCGGCAACTGGCCGACAAAGCGACCCTTCGGGCCTTTCGGCATCGGATGCGTCCAGCAATCCGCCGCAACGCTTGGGTTGTCGCGTTTCGCCACTGCCCATGCACTTGGCGGGTTCATGATGCTGGAACCCTTGCCGGAAATGAGCCAGCGGTTATTGCCGGCGTCGTCCCACGCGTAGACTTCCGGCGGGTTCACCGCCATCAGCTTCTTCGCGTATTCCATCACCGTGCGGGTTTCGTCGGAATTGACTTTGATATTGTCCTTGGCATCGACGAGCACCACGCCGAAAGCATTGAAGAGAGCGCCAGTCCAGTCGACGCTATCGCTCGATTGACCCATCGGCAAACCGACCGGGAAACCAGCTTTGAAAAGCTTTTGCGCCGAGTCGAGATAGGTGTCCCAGTTCCAGCTATCGGTTTTGGTCTTGTCCCATTTGGATTCGTCGGCTGGGAACAGCTCAGTCACATCGATGCCGGCGTGTTGTTTGTAGAGGCTGATGCGCGAGCAACACGGCTTGACCTGGCTTCCGACCGTGGTGGCGACGCCCATCCAGGTGCCTTTGATCTTCGCGAGATATTCCGCGACCGGGCTGATTGGGCCGTATTGCTTGATGAGCTGGGAAACGACATCGTCCATCGGCTCCAGCACGTTCTGATGGATGCGGATGTTCCAGTCGCGATGGGACATGATGTCGTGGCCGGTGCCGGCTTGCGCCTCGGCTGCGGCGGTCAATTTGTCCTTCTCGCCCTGCGAGGTGATGTAATCGATCTTCACTTCGCAATTATTTTTCGCGCCCCATTCATTGCAGAGCTTGGTCAGCGTGTTGTTGGCGCCAGGAACCCAGTGATCCCACACGCCGAGCGACAGCGAACCGGCGGCGTAGGTGTCTCTAACGTAAGGCGCCGCAACGGTGGCGACCGAACCGAGCGCTGCCGATTTCAACAGGCTGCGGCGAGACGGGCGAGCAGGCAGTACAGATTGGCTCATTATTTCCTCCCTTGGACCGCCATAGCTTTTTCATCTTTGTTGGCGTGTAGGAAAACATACTCTTATCGCTTGAAAGCCGCTAGTACAGCTTTTGTCCAATAAGCTTTGGCGTTTGCGGCGTTTTGCCCACTTTTCGGCTGAGTGTCGTTGGATTGGCCGACTAACAAACTGAAACGCCTCGGTGGGTTCGTTCAAAGCCCCAGTGCCCGCGGCAGCCATAGCGAAATCGCCGGGAAGTAGGTCACCAGCAGCAATACTGCCAGCATGACACCGTAGAACGGCCAGATTTTCGGCATAACTTCTTCGATCGTGGTTTTGCCGACAGCGCAGCCGACGAAAAGGATTGCGCCGACCGGAGGGTGGCATAGCCCGATGCCCAGGTTGAGCATCATGATGATGCCGAAATGAACCGGGCTCACGCCGAAATTCATCATTACTGGCAGCAGGATCGGCGTGCAGATCAGGATCGACGGCGCCATGTCGAGCAAGCAACCGAGCACCAGCAACATCACGTTGACCAGCAGCAGGATGACGTATTTGTCGCTCGAGATGCTGAGAAAGAATGCGGTGATTTTCGCAGGCATCTGCGTCAGCGCCATCACGTAACCGACGCTAGAAGCACAGGCGATCAGCATCAGTACCATGGCGACTGTACGCAGCGTGCGGTGAACGAGCTGCGGCAAATCCCGCCAGCGATAGTCGCGGTAGATGAACATGGTCACAAAAAATGCCCAGACACAGGCAACGGCACCGGCCTCGATTGCAGTGAATACGCCGCCAAGAATGCCGCCGAGGATGATGCCGAGTGTGATTAGGCCCCAAAGCGCATCGACGGTGATTTTCACGGCTTCCCGTAGCGGCACGCTTTGCCCGCGCGGATGACTGTCACGATAAGCAATGACCAGGCAAAGCACGATCAGGCAGAAGCCCAGCAAGAGGCCAGGGACGACGCCGGCCATGAACAGACTGATGATCGAAATAGTGCCGCCGGTGGCGAGCGAATAGATCACGGCGTTGTGGCTCGGCGGCACCAAAAGTGCCTGCACCGAGGCGGTGATCGTGACGTTGGTCGCGAAGACGCGGGGAAATCCGCTTCGCTCCATCTGCGGGATCATAACCGACCCGATCGCAGAAGTGTCAGCGACCGCCGAGCCGGATATGCCGCTGAGGAACGTCGTGGCGAGGACATTGACGACTGACAGCCCGCCGCGCACGCGGGTGAAGCCTACGAGCACGTCTGCGAACGCCACAAGTCGGCGCGCCATACCGCCTTCGGCCATAATAGCGCCGGCCAGCACAAAAAACGGAATTGTCAGCATCGCGACCTTGCTGACTCCATCCGAGATTTTGAGCATGACGGCCTCGAGAGGAATGCCGATCCACAACGCACCGGCGATAGCCGCAAGCGCCAATGAATAGGCGATCGGCACGCCGATGAAAAAACAGAAGAACATCGTTATCAGCAAAACGGCAACGTCCATGGTGTTGTCTCGTTTTGCTCAATCTCAATGATGTTGCAGGTCGGCGGCTTCGGGGTCTGACGGCACACCGAACAGAATACGCTCTATGACAAACAGCAGAAGGATCGCGCCGGCGACGGGGATGGGCAGGTAGGTGACGCCGACGGACAGGGAAGGGAAATCCGCGATCGTGTTGTACCAGGTCACGGCAACAAGTCGCTCGCCGTACACGATCATGAACAGGGCCATCGTTGCTACCAGGAGTTCGGCCAATAGCTCCGCAAGCGAGCGTAGCGGGCTAGGGAAGCGGACGACGAAAAACGAGACGTTCATGTGGAGGCGGCGGCGATAGCAGGCAGCGGCACCTATGAAGGTGACGACGATGGTAAGAAGCACCGCTGTCGGCTCCGGCCATGAGGCGGCGCTATTGAGCACGTAACGGGTAAAAACCGCCCACGGGATTACTGCGGAAATCAAGACAAGAGCGATTCCGGCGACGAGGACGCAAGCGAAGTAGAGCGCATCCATCAATTTGCGATAGAGGAGCGCCATGGTTGTTTCCGAAGTGCGAGTCCCGTTCACGCGACGCTGCGGGAGAGCGCTACGAGACGTCCTCGATGCGTTTGGTCATGGCCTCGTATTTCGGGCCGTATTTGTCCCAGACTGGTTTAACCGCGTCCTGGAACGGCTTCTTGTCGGGCACCTGGATGATCTCGTTCCCAGCCGCTTTGGCCTTCTCAAGGGCCGCTGCTTCGTATTTGTTCCAGAGGTCCCGCTCTTCGAATTGCGCCTCGCGACCTAGCTTCTTGATCAAGGCTTGATCGTCCTTGTTGAGGCTATCCCAGGTCTTGCGCGAGAACACGAGAACTTCTGGAACGATCAAATGCTGGGTGAGTGTAAAATATTTGGCAACCGTGTAGTGGTTGTCGAAGACGTAGCTGGGTGGGTTGTTTTCCGCGCCGTCAACGACTCCGGTTTGCAAAGCGCTGAAGACCTGATCGTAACCCATAGCGACACCGTTGCCGCCGAGCGCATTCATCATGTCGACGAACATCGGATTGCCGATGACACGAATCTTGAGACCCTTGAGATCAGCAATCCCGCGAACCGGCTTTTTGATGGTGTAGATGCTACGGGCGCCGGCATCCATCCAACACAGCGCGACCAGGCCAGCCTTGTCGTTACCGGTGACCTTGTCGAGCAACCCTGTGCCGATATCGCCGTCGATGACTTTCTGCATATGGCCGGTGTCGCGGAACAGAAACGGCAGGTTGAAAACGTTGAGATCATCGATTACCGGGCCGAGCGTGCCGACGGACACTCGTGCGAACTGAATCGCGCCGATCTGTGCCTGTTCGATGGCTTCTTTCTCGCCGCCGAGCTGCATGGACGCGAACATCTGGACGCTGAGCCGTCCATTGGTCGAGGCCTCGAGTTTCTTGCCGAGGCTCTCGACGACCGCCACGGTCGGATAACCTTCGGGGTGAACGTCCGAAGCTTTAAGGGCGAGCTTTTGTTTGGCAGCCGCGATCCGGCCGAAATCTCCGGCGAGCCCGGCCGCGGCCATGCCGGCGGTGAAACGAATGAATACGCGACGATCCATGGCTCTCCTCCCGTCCGACTCTTCGGATTTTGCAGCGCCGCCAAGCGTTGAACCGAATAGCGGCTCATGTTAGTTATCAGGTCATACGATGACCAGATGAGAAACGGGTGTCAAGATTGGCCGCCAGAGTTTTGCAGCAACCACCGCCAGCATTTCGGCCGCTGGCGGCGTCGCGCGGCCTGACCGAGCAGCTGGTCGCCCGCATCTCGGTCGACATCACCGCGGGCCGACTGCCGCTTGGCTCAAAATTGCCGACAGAAAAGGAAATGATGACCGCGACCGGCGTCAGCCGCACGGTGGTGCGCGAGGCGGTAGCGTGTCTTCGGTCCGACGGACTTGTGGTCGTGCGCCAGGGTGTCGGCGCATTTGTCGCCGAGCATGGGCGCCGGCCGTTCCGCATCGAAGTCGACGAACTGGATTCGCTGCGCGAAGCGCTTGAGATCATGGAATTACGGGCCGGCGTCGAGATCGAGGCTGCAGGGCTGGCGGCGGAGCGTCACAATGGCGCGCATATGAGGAAGATCGCGGACGCTTATCGGCGGATCGAAAGTGCAATCGGACGAGGCGAGTCGGCCGTTGATGAGGACTTTTCATTTCATTGCAGCATCGCCGATGCCACCGGCAACGCTCAATTCAGGCGTTTTCTGGATTATCTCGGGCGCTTCATTATTCCGCGGCAGAGCATCCGCAAGAGCCGTATCGAGGACCAGCGCGCTTATCTCAAGCGCATCCAGGACGAGCACATGGAAATCCTCGACGCCATCCGCGCCGGTACGGCGAGTGCGGCACGGGCGGCGATGCGGCGCCACCTTGTCGACAGCCGAAAGCGCTATGAGAAGCTTGCGGCGGAAATAGGTAGCGCGCCACCGGCCGCGGAAGTGTCATCGCAAAAAGTCGGGTGAAACATGCAGACGGTTCTGGTAACGGGAGCAGCGGGCGGAATCGGCACGCGGCTGCGCAAACTGCTCGATGGTGTCTATCCGCGCATCGTCTGGAGCGATATCAAGAAGCCTGCTGATTTGGCGAGCCATCAAACTTTCATTCAGGCCGATCTCGCCGATCTTGCCCAGGTCGAAAAAATTACCAATGGGATTGAAGGGATAGTCCATCTCGGCGGCGAATCGATCGAACAGTCGTGGGATCGCATCCTGCACGCCAATATCATCGGCTGTTACAATTTGTTCGAGGCGGCGAGGCGGAACAAGGTGCAGCGTGTTGTGTTCGCATCATCGAACCATGCGGTTGGCTTTTATCCGCGGCAGCGCAAGATCGGCACTGACGAACCGGTCCGCCCGGATTCTCGCTATGGCATGAGCAAAGCGTTTGGCGAAGCGGTCGGTGCGCTCTACGCCCATAAACACGGTATTCGCGTCACTTGCATACGGATTGGGAATTTCGCTGATGCACCAGTCGATCAGCGCCGCCTGGCGATCTGGATAAGCCCGGAAGATCTTGTTCAGCTCATCCGCATCGGCCTCGAACACCCCGACTTAGAGCACGAAATTTTCTTTGGCGCTTCCCAAAACGAACGAAGCTGGTGGGACAATGAGGCGGCTTGTCGTTATGGCTATCGTCCGACAGGCAAGGCCGAAGATTATGCCGCCGCCGCGTTAGCCGCGCAGGGAGCGCTTCCGCCAGATCCAATCGCCGACTGGTATCAGGGCGGGTCGTTTTGCAGCGACGAATACGATTCCGGGTTCGATCCATCGCCGGTGTGAGGAGGAGCGCGCTTTTAGCACACCTGAAAGACGAGCTTGCCGCGGAAATGGCGCGACTGACTAAGCCGATGCGCCTCGGCGGCTTGCGAGAGTTTGTAGAGCTTGACCTCCGGCGGTCTGATCGCCCCTGCAACGAACAATTCGGCGATGCGCTCCATTGCTTTTCGCGAACGCGGCACCGGGGGGCGAAGCCCCGTAACGTCGCTGCGATCGGATTTTGGTGCTTCCATGCCTGACGCTATAAAAGCAGCACGCCCGCCGGGTTTGAGAACAGCAAACGATTGCTTAGCCACGTCGCCGCCGACCGTATCGAATACCGCGTCACAGCCACTGACGACCCGCATAAAGTCTTGCGCGTTGTAGTCGATGACCTGGTCGGCGCCGAGACTTTTTACATAGTCGACGTTAGCCGCGCTGGTCGTCGTGATTACTTTCGCGCCGAGATAATTAGCGAACTGAATGCCGAAGCCGGCAACGCCGCCCGCACCGCCTTGAATCAGGATTGTTTCGCCGCGCTGCAGCTTCAGCGTGTCCTCGATGGAATTGATCGCGGTAAGTCCGGTGAGAGCGAGCGCAGCCGCGTTGATATGCGATAGCGCGTCCGGCTTCTTCCCGATGAGGTCAGCCTTGATAGCAATCTTCTCGCAGTAAGTGCCTTCCTTGCCGGCGGCAATGACGCCGAACACCGCGTCACCGATCTTCAGATCGGCGCCGTCGCCGACCGCGCTGACTACGCCGGAAAAGTCGCGCCCGGGAATCTGCGGGAATTTCACGTTGGCGTGGCGGGCATAGTCGCCGGCGCGAAATTTCCAGTCGGCGGCATTAACGGTTGCGGCATGAACGTCTACGACGACTTCGCCGGCCGCCGCCACGGGGTCGGGGACGTCGCCATAATGCAGGACTTCCGGGCCGCCAAAACGATCGAGTAATGCCGCTTTCATTGGTGCGTAATCTCCCTATAAGCCTTTGAAACGATTGGCGACCCCGGCTGGATTCGAACCAGCGACCTTCAGCTTAGAAGGCTGTTGCTCTATCCCCTGAGCTACGGGGCCACGTCGAAAAATCGTGCCGCAACAGACCATATAGCTCACGGTGTGGCGTCCGGTAAATCGACGGGCTTCGCAGCGGCCGTTGGGCGGTGAACTTTCCCGTGGCTGCCGGCTACTAAATCCGGCATGCCGAGGCACGTTTGGAGCTTGCGAATAATTTAGTTTTCAAACGCGTGTTCGGTCACGGCTTCGACATGATCGTTGCCTCAACTCGCCACACCAGGTCAAATTATGACCTTTGGGAGGACTTCACCGATGTGTGCGGCTTTTCGCGCCAGCCTTGCGGCAGCAGTCGCGGCTGCGTTCCTGACAATTGCGTCTTTCGCAACGGCCGCCGCCAACAAGCCATTTGAGAACAGCGACCTCGCCGATAGCGCGGTTCAGCTCGAAGCCCAAATTAAATCCGATGCCGGCGCGCCAACCAAGCCAGTGGCGCAAATCCGCAAAGATGCCGACGCGGCTTTCAGCAAGAATGATTTCCGCAACGGAATGTCGCTCCTCGGCCAGATCGTTGCCGCCGAGCCAAATGACGCCACGACGTGGCTGCGGCTCGCCCGCACGATCATGCAAATCCGTCCCGCCAACGACGATGAAAAGACGGCGTTGTTCGAGAAGGCCTCGACCGCCGCTTACATCGCCTATCAGCGCACCACCAACCGTACGGAAGAAGCTGACAGCCTCGCGCTTCTCGGCACCGTTATGAGCAAGCGGCAGCTGTGGCGGCCGGCGCTTGATGCGCTTCGTCTTTCGCTTGAACTCCGCGAGACCGCTGATATCCGCGCGCAATATGAGCGGCTGCGCGACCAATACGGTTTCCGTGTTCTTGATTACACGGTCGATGCAGATACGGCTTCGCCGCGCGCCTGCTTCCAGTTCTCGGAAGAGCTGCCGGCACGCACCGATTTCTCACCGTTCGTCACACTGGCCGGCACTGACAAACCGGCGCTATCCACCGCTGAAAAGCAGCTCTGCGTCGAAGGACTGGAACACGGCAGCACTTACACAGTGACATTGCGGGCCGGCTTGCCGTCTGTAGTACATGAGACGCTTTCGAAGTCCGTCGATTTCACCATCTACGTTCGCGATCGTCGGCCGGAGGCACGGTTTTCCACGACCAACTACGTTCTGCCGCGCACCGGGCAGCGTGGCATCCCGGTAATCAGCGTCAACACCAAGTCTGTCGCGGTCGAAATTTACCGGGTCAGCGACCGCAATTTGATCGATACGATCGAGGGCTCGCGATTCAGCGACGGCAATTTCCAAAAAAGTCTGGCGCCTTATGAGATAGACAATCTGAAAAGCACTGGTGGCATTCAGATATGGCAAGGCGAATTGGCGGTCGATAATCCGCCGCTTAATCAGGAGGTGACTACTGCGTTCCCGGTGGACCAGGCGGCCGGCGATCTTAAGCCCGGCGTCTACGTCATGGTGGCGCAACCGAAGGAATTGAAAAACGTCGGCGCCGATTATCAGGCGATGGCTACCCAATGGTTCATCGTTTCCGATCTTGGTCTCTCTGCGCTTTCCGGTAACGACGGCATCCATATTTTCGTCAATTCGCTGGCAACGACTGACGCGAATAGCGGCATCGATGTGCAGCTCATTTCGCGTGGCAATGAAGTGCTCGCGACACGGAAGACCGATGCAGCCGGTCACCTTCAGTTCGAGTCCGGTCTGGCCAGCGGGGAGGGCGCCGCGGCGCCGGCGTTGTTGGTAGCAACGGATGCCAAAGGCGGCGACTACGCTTTTCTCAGCCTAACCTCGACCGCTTTCGACTTGACCGACCGTGGTGTGTCCGGCCGGCCAGCGCCGAAGAAGCTCGACGCCTTTGTCTATGCTGAGCGCGGCGTCTATCGCTCGGGTGAATCGGCCTATGTCACTGGCCTGTTGCGCGACCCGCAGGGCGTGGCCGCGTTCGATGTGCCGCTGACCTTTGTGGTCGATCGTCCGGATGGCGTCGAGTTTCAGCGGACACTGGTGCAGGATCAGGGATTGGGTGGACACGGATTGTCGTTGCCGCTTCCCGGCTCGGCACCTACCGGTACGTGGCATGTTCGCGCCTTTACAGATCCGAAGCGGCCGCCGGTCGGTGAGACGACCTTCCTGGTTGAAGATTATGTACCCGACCGGATCGAATTTGATCTAGGCGCAGGCGGCGGCACCATTTCACAGAAATCGCCCGCTACCATCAACGTTGCCGGCCGCTTCCTCTACGGCGCCCCCGCCTCAGGCCTCGATCTCGAAGGCGACATGACGATCGGCGTGGCAAAGGAGAGGAGCGGATTTCCCGGCTATCAGTTCGGACTAGCGGACGAAGACGTCGAGGCAGTGCAGCAACCGCTCGGCGATCTGCCGACGACCGACGATGCCGGCAAGGCGACATTCAGCGTCGCCATCGACAAGCTGCCGCCAAGCACGCATCCGCTCGAAGCAAAGATTGCGGTGCGCATGGCTGAGCCCGGAGGCCGCGCTGTTGAGCACACGGTGACGCTGCCGGTGACAGCGAGCGGTAACATGATCGGCATCAAGCCGCTCTTTAACGGCCGCTCGCTCGGCGACGGCGCGAATGCGACATTCGATGTTGCGGTTGTCGCGCCTAACGGTGTGGCTGTTGCGCAAAAAGGCTTGCATTACGAGCTGCTGCGCATCGACGAACACTATCAGTATTACAAGCGCGACAACGAGTGGCATTTCGAGCCGGTCAAAAAGACCGTCCGGGTCGCGGACGGCAATGTCGATTCAACGTTGGACAAGCCCGGCCACATCACGCTGCCGGTCAATTTCGGCCGCTACCAACTCAACGTCTCGGTGCCGGGCGCGAACGGCGCAATGAGCTCGGTGACTTTCGATTCCGGATGGTATGTCGATGCGAGCGCCGACACGCCGGACATGCTGGAAACGGCGCTCGACAGGGCCGAATACCGGCCCGGCGATACGATGACGGTCGCGGTAACCGCGCGCACGGCCGGCAAGCTCACGGTCAATGTCATCGGCGACAAGCTGCTGGCAAGCCAGACAGCCGACATCAAGCAGGCCGGGGTGACACAAGTGAAGTTGCCGGTGGGCTCCGATTGGGGCAGCGGCGCCTATATCGTAGCGACGATGCGCCGTCCGCTCGATGAGCCGGTGCAACGGATGCCGGGCCGCGCCATTGGCGTGCAATGGTTCTCGATTGATCGAGCGGCGAAGACTCTTACCATCGACATGAAGACGCCGGCACTGTTGCGGCCCAACTCGGCGCTGCAAATTCCGATCAAGGTCGACGGCTTGAAAGCAGGCGAGGAGGCCAGGATCACCGTTGCCGCGGTCGATGTCGGCATTCTCAATCTCACCAATTACAAGCCGCCGTCTGCGAGCGACTATTATCTCGGTCAGCGTGCGCTGTCGGCGGACATCCGCGATCTCTACGGCAATCTGATCGACGGCATGCAGGGCACGCGCGGTCAGATCCGCACCGGCGGCGATCAAGGCGCGCAGCTTCAAGGCAATCCGCCAAGCGGACCGCCGGTGGCCTTGTTCTCCGGTATTGTGAATGTGGGTGCCGACGGAACCGCCCAGGTGTCGTTCGATGTCCCTGCTTTTGAAGGCACCGTGCGCGTCATGGCGGTGGCTTGGAGCAAGGATAAGGTCGGCCAGGCGACCACCGATATCACCGTCCGCGATCCAGTCGTGCTGACCGCGACATTGCCGAGATTCCTGCTGCCCGGCGACCGCTCCAGTCTTCATCTCGATCTAGACAATGTCGAAGGGCAGGCGGGTAACTATGCGATTTCGGTGACGACAGCTGATGCAGTAATCGCGGGAGCGGGTACGACGCAGACGCTCGCGCTGCGCGCCAAAGAGCGCGGCTCTACGGTGATTCCGATTACCGCAAGTGCTGCTGGTGTCGGCTCGATAAAGATCGCTGTCAGCGGGCCCGGCGGCTTTGCGCTAGAGCGTAGTTACACATTGCCGGTCCGGTTACCCGCGCAAATTCTCGCGCGCCGTACCGACAAGACGCTCGCCAAAGGCGATAGCCTGACGGTGTCGAGCGACATGTTTGCTGACCTCGTGCCTGGTACCGGCGCAGTGTCGATCTCGGTCGGCTCCTCGGCGGCGCTTGATGCTGCGAGCCTGCTGGCAGCACTCGACCGCTATCCATTCCGCTGCTCGGAGCAGATCACGAGCCGCGCGCTGCCGCTGCTGTATGTCAGTGAGCTCGCAAGCGAAGCCAATCTTGCGCTCAACAACAATGCCGATCAGCGCGTGCGCGAGGCCATAGAGGCGTTGCTGACCAGGCAGGATTCCACCGGCTCGTTCGGGCTGTGGGGCGTTGGCGGTGACGACGTGTGGCTCGATTCCTATGTCACAGATTTTCTTACCCGCGCACGCGAACACAAATTCGCGGTGCCCGAAACTGCGTTCAAACTGGCGCTCGATCGGCTGCGCAATGTCGTATCTTCGACCGATGAGCCGACCAAGGATGGCGGCACTGGCCTGGCTTATGCACTCTATGTGCTGGCACGGAATGGTGCGTCGCCGATTGGCGACCTGCGCTATCTCTCGGATGCGCGGCTCGATACCCTCACGACGCCGATTGCCAAAGCGCAAGTTGCTGCGGCGCTTGCCTTGATGGGAGATCGCGCGCGGGCGGAACGTGTCTATGGGGTGGCTCTAGCCTCGCTCAACACCAAGCCGGACGATTTCGCGAACGAAGCGGATTATGGCTCGACACTCCGCGACGCCGCAGCGATCGTGACGCTCGCTTCCGAAGGTGGCGCTGCACCTGCAACAGTGCGGGCGGCCGTGCAAAAGGTTGAAGCCGCGCGCGCCCAACTGCGCCCGACCTCGACCCAGGAGGATGCCTGGCTATTGCTTGCGGCCAGTGCCATGGCCAAAGATGCCGGCAACCTGTCGCTCGACGTCAATGGCACGACATCGCAAAAGCCGGTCTATCGCACCATCCGCGCAAGCGATCTGAAAGATCCGCTACGCATTGCCAATAATGGCGATAGTGATGTTCATGCGGTCGTCACAGTCAGCGGTGCGCCGGTTACCCCGGAGCCTGCTGTGTCAAACGGCTTCAAAATCGAACGGCTCACCTACACGCTTGATGGCGACCCGGTCGATCCCTCGCAGGTCAAACAAAACACTCGGCTTGTCGTGCTGCTGAAGATCACCGAAGCCCAGCCGCAATTCGGTCGTGTCATCGTGGCCGATTATCTTCCGGCGGGGTTCGAGATCGATAACCCGCATCTCGTTTCGTCTGGCGATACCGGTACGCTGCCGTGGATCGCCGACGCGGTTGATCCGGTGAATACCGAATTCCGAGACAATCGGTTTACCGCGGCATTCGAGCGCAAGCGTGGCGATCCGACGGTATTCACTGTGGCCTATGTGGTGCGGGCGGTTTCGCCCGGCCAATACGTCCGGCCGCAGGCGAGCGTCGAAGACATGTATCGTCCGGAGCGGTATGGCCGCAGCGTAACCGGCAATATCCAGGTTTTGTCCGGGAAGTAGAAAGGGCGTCTTCGTGCTCGTGGGGTCAGTCGAATCCTCTTCTGTGGCCCACCCGGCTGCGCGGGGGGAGCGGCATTGGAGCTTTCGGCGCGTCGCGCAGATCGTCTGCATTGTTTTTGCCCTGACTTGCGTCGCTCTTGGCGGATCGTTGGCCTGGTGGGTCATCTCGCTGGGACCGGCACCGCTCGGCGAGAACCTCGAGTTCTCGAAGACGGTGCTCGATCGCGACGGCCGGCTGTTGCGCGCCTACGCCACCAGCGAAGGCCGTTGGCGTCTGCCGGCAAAAGTGGCCGATGTCGATCCACGTTTCTTTGATGTGCTGTTCGCTTATGAGGACAAGCGTTTTCGCGAGCACCATGGCGTCGATCCGTTGGCGCTGGGCCGTGCCGCCTTTCAGCTTATTAGTAGTGGCCATATCAAGTCGGGTGGATCGACCCTCACTATGCAGGTGGCGCGATTACTCGAGCCGCGCACCAGCCGAACTTTTGCCGCCAAGCTCCGTCAGGTTGTACGCGCCGTTGAGATCGAGCGTGTTCTGACCAAGGACGAGGTGTTGGCGCTTTATCTCGATCTAGCGCCTTATGGCGGCAATATCGAAGGCATCCGTGCCGCGTCGCTTGCTTATTTCGGCAAAGAGCCGCGAAAGCTTTCGCTGGGTGAGGTGGCGCTGCTCGTGGCGCTGCCGCAATCGCCGGAGCTGCGCCGGCCTGATCGCTCGCCCGACGTTGCCCGTGCGGCGCGCGACCGCGTGCTGGATCGTTTCGCTGCGACTGGGCTCATTCCAGCCGACGAGATCGCGCTCGCCAAGAGCGAGGCCGTGCCTGATGCTCGTTTTGCAATGCCGTTACTGGCGCCCCATACGGCAGATCGTTCAATCGCCAAATCGCCGGAGGAGCGCGAGCTTCGGCTGACGATCGATGCGGTCTTGCAGAGAAATCTGGAGACATTGGCGCGCGAGCACGAACGCACCCTTGCGGCGACGTTAGGCCCGAATGTGTCGCTTGCTATTCTCGCCGTCGATAACGCGACTGGCGAAGTATTGGCTCGCGTAGGTTCACCGGATTACTTCGATAACCGCCGCGCCGGCCAAGTCGATATGACACAGGCGCTGCGCTCGCCCGGCTCGACGCTCAAGCCATTTATCTACGGAATGGGCTTTGAAGACGGTTTCATCCACCCGGAAACGCTGATTGACGATCGGCCCGTCAGCTATAACGGCTATGCGCCGAAAGATTTTGACTCGACATTTCAGGGCACCGTGACGGTACGTAGGGCGCTCCAGCAATCGCTCAACGTTCCGGCAATTGCCGTTCTCGACATGGTTGGCGCTACCCGGCTTACGGCGCAACTGTCACAAGCCGGCGCGACGTTGGTGCTCCCGGCCGGGCAAGCGCCGGGACTCGCCATAGGCCTCGGTGGTGCCGGTATCAGGCTGTCCGACCTGGTCATGCTCTATGCCGGCCTGGCGCGCCAAGGAACGACAGTGGCGCTCAGCGAACACTTGTCTGTAGCGACTTCTCAGTCGCGGCGGCTGATGGATCCAGTAGCGGCCTGGTACGTCGGCAACGTGCTACTGGGCTCGCCACCGCCGGAGAATGGCGTCGCTGGCCGCATCGCATTCAAGACTGGCACGAGCTACGGCTACCGCGATGCCTGGTCGATTGGCTTCGACGGCAAGCACACCGTCGGCGTTTGGGTGGGTCGGCCCGACGGTGCGCCGGTGCCGGGTCTTGTCGGCCGCGAAGCCGCCGCGCCGATTTTGTTCGATGTGTTCGCACGGCTCGGAACGTCAGTGCCCTTGCCGCACGCTCCGAAGGGCGTGCTGGTCACGACAAACGCAAAATTGCCGCCGCCGCTTCGGCATTTCCAATCGGGGCGGTTTGGCGGGGAAGCGGCCCAAGCTTCGCTGCACATTCTTTATCCACCCGACGGCGCGCGGCTTGATGTCGGGAATGGTTCGGCCGACATCGTGCCACTCAAGGTCACTGGCGCGACCGCGCCGCTGACGGTGCTGGTCAATGGCGTCCCAGTCGAAACCGAGAGGCGGGGGGCGCTGTTCTTCAAGCCTGATGGGCCGGGATTTTCACGTGTCACCGTGATCGATTCAGCGGGTGGTTCGGCCAGTGTCACTGTCCGAGTCGAGGATGCATCGGCGGGACGCGAAACGATCCGCACAGCGAACACCGTTTGCGCCATTTCCCCTTGCATCAACAAGGCGATAACGCCAAGACCTGAATAGACTTGTGGCTTCCTTGCGACTGCCCGGCGCTTCCCCGGCATAGGGGATTTCTCTATGGTCGGCTGGCACTTAGGGCTCGACCACATCGCATGAGCACAAGCAGCGCGGCATCTCCCTGGCCGGCCAACGGCCTAGGCTCGATTCTCGACTTTGCTTCAGCGTCCCACAAACGGGCGCTCGGAGTGCTGCTCATTGTCTGTGTAATGCTGTTTCTGCCTGGGTTCTTCCAGATTCCGCCGGTAGATCGCGACGAGGCCTATTTCGCGCAAGCGACCAAGCAGATGATCGAGACCGGCGACTATGTCGACATCCGGTATCAGGACGACGTGCGCTATCGAAAGCCGGTTGGCATCTATTGGCTGCAAGCAGTTGTCGTAAAGACGGCACAGGCGCTTGGCGATCCGGGCGCACTGACGACGATCTGGCTGTACCGCATTCCATCACTGATCGGTGCGATAGGCGCGGTCATGACAACCTACTGGTGTGCGCTTGCGTTCGTCAGCCGGCGCGGTGCAGTGCTCGCGTCGATTATGCTGGCTGCGTCGACACTGCTTGGTGTTGAAGCGCGGCTTGCAAAAACCGATGCCGTTTTGCTGTTCACGATCGTAGCGGCGATGGCGGTGCTGGCGCGGGCCTATTTAGCGCCCCGCGATGCCGGCAACGACCGGCTGGACTGGAAATTGCCCGCGATCTTCTGGACCGCGCTTGCCGTCGGTATCCTGATCAAGGGGCCGGTCAATCTAATGATCGTCGGGCTTGCGGCGCTGACGCTGTCGATCTTCGAGCGCTCAGGGCGCTGGCTTCTGGCATTGCGGCCACTGGCCGGTATCGCCTGGCTATTTCTCATCGTGCTGCCGTGGTTCGTCGCGATCTACGCACGCGTCGGTACCGCATTTTTTGTAGGCGCGCTTGGTCACGACATGTTGGGAAAGGTTGCGGGCGCTCAGGAGGCGCATGGCGCGCCGCCGGGTCTGTATTTTCTGCTTTTCTTTGCAACTTTCTATCCGGGCTCGATCCTCGCCGGGCTCGCCGTGCCTGCAGTATGGCGCGTACGGCGGGAGCCGGCCGCCAAATTCCTGCTGGCGTGGCTGGTGCCGTCCTGGATCGTATTCGAGCTCGTGGTCACCAAGCTGCCGCACTATGTGCTGCCGCTCTATCCCGCGATTGCAATTCTCATTTCAGGAGCCGTTGAATCGAAAGTGTTGTCGCAACGGCCGTGGCTGGTGCGCGGCGCGGTCTGGTGGTTCATCGCGCCGATCCTGATTAGCGCAGCCATCGTAACGCTCGCAATCGTTGTCGCGCGTGATCCAGCCTTTCCGGCGTGGCCGTTCTTCGCCTTGGCGATGGTCTGCGGATTGTTTGCTTGGCTGCTTTACCAGCCGGATGGTGCCGAGCTTTCCATGCTCCGGGTAACGATTGGTACGGGGCTGATGGCAATCGGCGTGTTTTCAATAACGCTGCCATGGCTGCGGCCGGTATTTCCCAGCGTCACCCTGGCCAACATTTTGCATCATGCGAATTGCGCAAATCCCGTCGCAGCGAGCGCCGGCTATGAAGAGCCCAGTCTGGTGTTTCTCGCCGGCACCGACACCCTTTTGACCGATGCTTCAAGTGCCGCCGACTTTCTCCTGCAAAGCTCTTGCCGGTTTGCCTTCATCGAAGCGCGGCAGGAGAGGACGTTTGCGCTTCGCGCTGAGGCGATTGGACTTCGTTATGAACGTGGAACCACTGTTCAGGGCTACAACATAGCCAACGGTAAACCGATCGATATCTCCGTTTTTCAGTCGACGGGCAGTCCGTGAACGCTCCGGCATTGCTGCGAAACATACGCGATTGCTTCGCGCAATGGGGCCGCGAGCTTTTTCGGGCGCGACAAGTGCGCGTCGTCCGGTGGGGCGTGAGCGCCTATATCGCAATCGTGCTCACGCTTATTGCCGTCGTGGCATTGATGTTCCTGCTCGACGCCGCTGCGAGCGGTTGGGCGCGTCGTTTGCCGCTTTGGTTTGTCGCTTTGTTCGAGCAGATCACCGACTTCGGTCTGTCCGGTTGGTTTCTGTTTCCATTCGGCTTTGTGTTGCTGTGCTTGGCGGCTGTAACATCGCCAGTCTGGTCGTCGAGAACCCAAGCGGTGCTCGCAGCATTGACGGTGCGGTTTGGATATCTGTTCCTGGCGATTGGCGTACCGGGCCTGTTCGCTGCTGTCGTGAAGAGCATGATCGGTCGCGCGCGCCCTTATGTTGGGTCTCAAGACGATCCGTTTGCCTATATCCCGTTCATCTGGAAGCCCGAATTTGCCAGCATGCCGTCCGGGCATTCCACGACGGCGGCCGCTGCTGCGGTCGCGATAGGCGCGGTCTGGCCCTCTGCGCGCGGCGTGATGTGGCTCTACGCGCTGCTGATCATGTTCAGCCGAGTCGTTGTGATTGAACACCATCCGAGCGACGTGCTCGCTGGCGCGCTGGTTGGGGCCGTAGGCGCGGATATTGTGCGCCGTTGGTTCGCAGCGCGGCGGCTTTTGTTCTCAGCGTCAAATTTGAAGGCTTCGCCCGGACCGTCTTTTTCGCAGATTTGGCTGGCAATTGCTGAGATCGTCCGTGGCAAAAGCGGTCAAAAAGCTTGAAATTCCGAGGGGTTGAACCCGCTCGGGATGCGCTTTAGAAGTTTGCGGCATGTCGTCGAGCAACGGGCCCGATCCCGCAATCTCCGTGGTCGTGCCGGTGCGCAATGAAGCCGGCAACGTCGCGCCGTTGGTCGCCGAGATCGCCGCCGCACTGCAAGGCCGCGTATTTGAGATCGTCTATGTCAACGACGGCTCCAAGGACGCGACCGAACAGGAACTGCGCGGCTTGATGGCTCAACATTCTTGGCTGCGCCAAGTCCGGCACGCTCAATCCTGCGGGCAATCGGCAGCGGTACGCTCCGGTGTCGCAGCATCGCGTGCGCCAATTGTCGTTACGCTCGACGGCGATGGGCAGAACGATCCGGCGTTTCTCCCCGCGCTGATCGCTGAACTTGAAAAAGGCGGCCCGAAGCGCGGCCTCGTTGCGGGTCAGCGCGTCGGGCGCAAGGCAACGGGTTTCAAGAAATTTCAGTCGCGCGTCGCCAATGCAGTGCGCGGCGCAGTGCTCAAGGATGGCACCCGGGATACTGGATGCGGGCTGAAAGCGTTTCGGCGGAATGCGTTTCTGGCGTTGCCTTATTTTGACGGATTGCACCGCTTTATGCCTGCGCTGATGCGGCGCGATGGTTTCGATATCGGTTATGTGGACGTCGTCGACCGGCTGCGCGGCCATGGCATCTCGAATTACGGATTTTGGGATCGGTTGTGGATCGGGATTCTCGATCTCTCCGGCGTGTGGTGGCTGATCCGGCGCAGAAAGCGCGTTCCGGAAGCTCAGGAGGTGACTCTTGCTCATTGATCTGGCGCATGCGGTCGGTGGCTACCTGCACGACGTTTTTGTCACCAATCTGAACTGGTGGGTGATCCTCGGCTTCGTCGCACAAGGGCTGTTCACCATGCGCTTTCTCGTACAGTGGATCGCATCCGAGCGTGCCGGGCGCAGCGTTATTCCGATAGCATTTTGGTGGTTCTCGATCGCCGGCGGCTTATTGCTTTTGGTCTATGCGCTTTATCGCAAGGATGCGGTCTTCATCCTCGGACAGGCCTTTGGTGTCTTCATCTATCTACGCAATCTTTATTTTGTTCTGCATGAGCGCAAGCAAAAGACCTCGCCTGCGTGACACTCATCGACAAGTGGCGGCCAGTGTAGCGAATCCGCGCTCAAGATCGGCGATAAGATCCTCGACCGCTTCGAGCCCGATATGAAAGCGCACAGTGGGACCGCCGGGTTGCCAGCGTGTGGCTGTGCGCGCGGTCGTGCAATCAAATGGGGTAGCGAGGCTCTCGTAGCCGCCCCAAGATGGGCCGATCCCGAATGGCTCGAGTGTATCGAGAAACGCATAGACCGCTTTTTGCGGCACCGGTTTGAGCACCACGCTGAACAATCCCGACGCGCCGGTGAAGTCGCGTTTCCATATTGCATAGCCGGGATAGTTCTCCATTGCGGGGTGCAGCACGCGCAGCACTTCACGGCGCTGCTCGAGCCACCGGGCAACGGCGAGACCGGACTTGAAATGCCTTTCAAGCCGCACCGCGAGCGTGCGGACGCCGCGAAGTGCGAGATAAACGTCGTCTGGGCCTTCGCATAGACCGCTCAGCCAGACTGTGTCCTTCAGGCTCGCGACTGTCGCTTCATTCGCCGACACCGTGCCCAGCATGACATCGGAATGGCCGCCGATATATTTGGTGCCGGCCTGGATCGCGAGATCGACGCCATGGTCCAGCGGCCGATAGTAGAGCGGCGTAGCCCAGGTATTGTCCATCAGCGTAACCGCGCCTTTTTCATGCGCGACACGGGCAATCGCCGTGACGTCCTGCATTTCGAAGCTCAACGAGCCCGGCGATTCGAGATAGACAGCGCGAGTGTTGGGCTGAAACTGCCCGGCGATTCCGGCGCCGATGAGGGGATCAAAATAGGTCGTGCTGACGCCGAGCCGTTTAAGAATTGCATCGCAATAACTGCGCGTTGGGCCGTAGGCGCTGTCGGTCACCAGCAGATGGTCGCCGGCGCGCACAACCGAAAGCAGGGCCGTGGAGATCGCGGCAAGTCCTGATGGCAGTAGCGAGACGCCGGCGTAGTTCGGCTTGCAACGCGAGTTCGAGCGCCTCGGTCGTCGGTGTACCGCGCCGGCCATAATGGTAACGGGCCCGATGGGCGACGTAATCCTCAGCGCTCGGATAAAGCACCGTCGACGCGTGATAGACAGGCGGGTTGACGAAGCCATGATACGATTCGGGGTCACGGCCCGCGGTGACCAGCCTTGTCTCGATGCGTTTCGGTGGCGTGCGGCGCCCGTTCGTCCTTTCGGCCATGACTGTGTCTCTTATGTGTTATATTGACGGACCATTACGCCATTACCTCGGCACAACCGGCGCATCCGTCAACCACTTGACCTTACAGCGTGATCGTTCTCAGATACGGCTCTTTCACGCGTGCCGGGGCATTGAGGTTTGTGGCGCGCCATTCATGCGAAAAGGCCTGATCATGAAACGATTAGCTACAGTATTTGCCTTTGCAACGGTGGTCGCGTTTGGAATTCAGGCTGCAAGCGCGCAGACCCTGAAAGCGGTCAAGGATCGCGGGCAGCTTGTATGCGGCGCTAACGGGACGCTTGCCGGATTTGGTATGCCCGACCCACAGGGCAATTGGACCGGCTTTGACGTCGAGTTCTGCCGCGCGATCGCTGCGGCTATTTTCAACGATCCGACCAAGGTCAAATTCGTGCCGCTGACGGCGGCCAATCGTATTACCGCGCTGCAATCCGGGGATATCGACGTTCTGTCGCGCAATACGACATGGACGATGTCCCGCGATACATCGCTCGGGATCGATTTCACCTCGGTCAATTTCTACGACGGCCAGGGTTTCATGGTGCACAAGGCGCTGAAGGTTAGCTCGGCGCTTGAACTCAACGATGCCTCGGTCTGCGTGCAGCAGGGCACGACCACCGAGCTCAACCTCGCCGATTATTTTCGATCCAACAACATGTCGCTGAAGTCCGTGACGTTCGCGACCGGCGACGAGGCAATCAAGGCGTATGACAGTGGCCGCTGCGATTCTTATACGACCGATTCATCCGGCCTTTACGGCGAGCGAGTGTTGTTGAGCAATCCCAACGACAACATCGTACTGCCCGAGATCATCTCTAAAGAGCCGCTGAGTCCGGCCGTGCGCCAAGGAGATGACAATTGGGAAGACATCGTGCGCTGGGTGCACTATGCGATGGTCGATGCCGAGGAACTTGGCGTTTCGAAAGCCAATCTCGACGATCAGATGAAGTCGGCAAATCCGGAAATCCGCCGGCTGCTCGGCGTTGAAGGCCAGTTCGGCGAGGCGATGGGTCTCACCAATGACTGGGCGGTGTGGGTTCTGAAATCGATCGGCAATTACGGCGAAAGCTTTGAACGCACGGTCGGCCAAGGTTCGGCATTGAAAATAGCGCGCGGCATCAATGCGCTCTGGACCAAGGGTGGGCTGCAATACGGTATTCCGGTCCGCTAGGTCCGCGCTTTGAGTGCCTGCCGTCGCCGCAGGCCCGCTTATGACTGATATCGTTCGGCCGCTGCCGCGCCACGGCGGGCTCATTCGCAGTCTTGTATTGCAAGGCGCCTTGGTTCTGACCGTCGGCGTTCTGGCCGGCGGTGCTATCTACAATGCGGCGCAAAATCTGGCGCATGCCAATATCGCGCACGGTTTCGGCTTCCGGAACAATACAGCCGGCTTTGACATCAGCCAGTCGCTCATCAGCTATTCGGCCAGTACGTCGACGTTCGGTCGCGCCTTCTGGGTTGGGCTGCTCAATACGCTCCTGGTTGCCGGCCTCGGCATCTTCTTCGCGACCATCCTTGGGTTTGTCGTCGGTTTGGCGCGTCTGTCGCGCAATTGGCTGGTTGAGCGGCTGGCCACCGGCTATGTCGAACTGATCCGCAACATTCCGCTCTTGTTGCAGATTTTGTTTTGGTACAACGCCGTCCTGAAATCGCTGCCCGAAATGCGCGGTAGCGTAGCGCTCCCGTTTGGCGGCTATCTCAACAATCGCGGTTTATTCCTACCACGGCCGGAGTTCGGCGAGCGGTTCGACGCCGTTATCATTGCGCTTATAGTCGGTGTTATTGTAGCGGCTGGGCTGCACATCCGGGCGCGCCGCGTCCAGGAGCGCACAGGCACGCAGGTCGGCACTCTGTGGCCGACACTGGGTGCAGTCATTGGGCTGCCGCTTGTTACCCTTACGATCTTCCATTTTCCGCTGTCGTTTCACAATCCAGACCTCGGACGCTTTAATGTTCGGGGCGGACTGGAAATCCTTCCGGAATTGGCGGCGCTGGTCATCGCGCTTTCGACCTATACCGCGGCCTTCATTGCTGAGGTGGTGCGCGCCGGCGTGCTGTCGGTATCGCCCGGCCAGGTCGAGGCTGCCCAGGCCTTAGGTTTACGATCAGGAACAACGTTGAGGCTGATCGTCGTTCCTCAAGCGATGCGCGTGATAGTACCGCCGCTGACCAACCAGTATCTCAACCTGACCAAGAATTCGTCGCTTGCAGTCGCTATCGGCTACCCCGATTTGGTTCAGGTCTTTGCCGGGAGCGTGCTGAACATTACTGGGCAAGCGGTTGAGGTCATCGCGATCACGATGGCGGTTTATCTATCGATCAGTCTCGTCACATCGCTGTTGATGAATCTCTACGGGCGGACCGTAGCCATAGCGGAGCGGTGACTGCCGTGGTCGTGTTATCCGATAATCCGCAGTTCTTTCTTCGTCGGTCGCCGGCGGAAAGCTTGCCGCCTCCGAAGGTCCGATCGGGAACCATCGGTTGGCTGCGCGCCAATCTGTTCTCGTCGCCGTTCAATGTTGTGCTGACGCTGATTTGCGTCCTTCTCATCGCATGGATTGTGCCGCCGCTGTTGCGGTTTTTTCTCATCGACGCGACTTGGACAGGCGCCGACCGCAACGCCTGCCTGGCGTCGCCCGGTAACCCAGCGCCCGGCGCCTGCTGGGCCTTCATTCGTGTCTGGTTTTCTTACCTTACTTACGGGTTCTACCCGCTTGGTGAACGGTGGCGGGTGGATTTGTTCTTCCTTGCGCTCGCGTTCGGCCTCGTCTGGCTGTTGTGGCTATCCGCGCCGCGTCGTGGTCTCGGCGCGATATATTTCTTTGTCGTACTGCCGATCCTGTCTTTCATTCTTCTGCGCGGTGTCCCTTCCATCGGCGTCGCTCGCATTTCGACCGATTTGTGGGGTGGCATCCTGGTAACGGTTGTGCTGGCCACCATCGGCATTGTTGTGTCGCTGCCGGTCGGCATTTTTCTTGCCTTGGGACGCCGCTCAAAGGCTCCCGTGGTGAAACTGTTGTCGGTGATTTTTATCGAGTTCGTGCGCGGGGTGCCGTTGATCACGGTTCTGTTCATGGCAAGCATCATGCTGCCCCTATTCGTTCCGGAGGCCCTTGCTCCGGACAAGTTCGTGCGGGCCTGGATCGGCATTGCGATGTTTGCCTCGGCCTATATGGCGGAAGTGGTACGGGGTGGGTTGACCGCGATTCCGCGGGGTCAGTACGAAGCCGCCAGCGCGCTCGGTTTGCCGTATTGGCGGATGATGGCGCATGTGATCCTGCCACAGGCGTTGCGGGTGACCCTGCCCAATATCGTCAATACCTTTATTGCGCTGTTCAAAGACACGTCGCTGGTGTTTGTCGTTGGTATTTTCGACTTCTTGCGCACGGTCGAGGCGGCGCGCGGCGATCCGAACTGGGCGAGCCCCATCGTGAGCATTACCGGCTACGTATTTGCAGCGATGTTCTATTTTGTCTGCTGCTATGGCATGTCACGTTATGCGCAGCGTGTCGAAGTGCGGCTGGCGCGTCGCTCCGGACGGAAGGGACGGTGATGACCGCCGGCCCTGACGACAAACCTGTTTCGCGCCCGGATACCGCGGTTGAGATTGTCGGCCTCAACAAGTGGTACGGCGAATTTCACGTGCTGCGTGACATCGACCTGAAAGTCACGCGCGGTGAGCGTATCGTGATTTGCGGGCCGTCCGGCGGCGGCAAGTCGACGCTGCTTCGTTGCATCAATCGGCTGGAGGATTGGCAGACTGGCCGCGTCATCGTCGACGGTATTGAGCTCACTGATAATCCGAAACAGATCGTCGCGGTGCGTCGCGACGTCGGCATGGTTTTTCAGCAATTCAATTTGTTCCCCCATCTCACCGTACTGGAGAACTGCACGTTAGCGCCGGTTTGGGTGCGCCGCATGGCGAAGGCCGATGCGGAAGCGCTCGCCATGAAATTCCTGGAACGGGTACGAATCCCCGAGCAGGCGCGAAAGTATCCGGCGACGCTTTCAGGGGGACAGCAGCAGCGCGTTGCGATCGCCCGAGCGCTTTGCATGAATCCGAATATTATGCTGTTCGACGAACCGACATCGGCGCTTGATCCGGAGATGGTCAAGGAAGTGCTCGATACAATGGTCGAGCTCGCATCGGACGGCATCACCATGCTTGTTGTTTCGCACGAGATGGGTTTCGCCCGGCAGGTTGCTGACCGGATCATCTTCATGGCCGACGGTCAGATCGTCGAAATCAACGGGCCCGAAGGCTTTTTCTCGGCCCCTCAACACGAGCGTACTAAACTTTTTCTGCAACAGATTTTGCGTTGATCGAACTATAATCAATGTTATTGCAGCCATAATTTTAGGGCGCTTACATCAATACTTTAGCTATACTCGATTAAGGTAAGATTTTGGCGAAGATTACAAAGATGTAATCTCGGTATTTCCTGCCTCTGTACAAAGTTTAACTTGTATTGCTGACGAGCAGCTTCATTATTTGCGCATCAGGCATCTGTGGAGGATGACATGCTCAAGCCCGTAATCGCCGCGACGGCCGCGCTCGCCATCGCCGGTTCTACCTTTGTGTATGCGCAACAGCGTTTCGACGGTCATGGTGGTTTCGGCAACGGCGGTCCCCGCGCCGAGCACCAGCACCGCCATCTCAGTGCTGACGACGTCTCTGCGCTCGCCGATGCGCGAATTGCAGCGATGAAGGCCGGACTCGAATTGACACCGGATCAAGTCAAGAACTGGCCGGCATTCGAGCAGGCCGTGCGTAATATGGTCCAGTTGCGTATCCAGGCGCGTCAGGCCGCGGCTCAGGGGGCACAGCAGGGTTCGCAGAATGCTACTCCGTTTGATCGGATGTCGCACAGGGCCGATGCCATGACCAAGCGGGGCGCCGCGCTTAAGCAGATCGCGGATGCCGGTGCGCCGCTCTATGCTAGTCTCAACGATGCGCAGAAGTCGCGCTTCACCATGCTCGCGCGCATGCTGCGGCCACACGAGCGCCGGCACGCCATGAATGGCGGCGGCCGGCGTTTCGGCCAAGGCAACGGCCGCGGACAGGAAGGCTGGGGTCATCGGCACTTCGGCCAAGGTGGACCTGGCGGCCCTGACGGCCAAGGCCAAGGCCGGGGCTATCGCCGCTTCGGTCAGGATAGCCAGGGCGGTCCCGATGGCCAGCAAGGGTGGTGGGGTCACCACCGCTTCGGCCAGAACGGCGGCATGCACAACATGAGCAACAGCGACGACGACTCGCAGCTTTAGTTGTTTCTGGTTGCCAGGCGCTCGCTGATTTTCTCGCCTCCCCGCAGCGGGCGCCCGTAGAGGAAGCCGCAGGCCATAAGCCTGCGGCTTTCGCTTATCACTCGCCCGTCATCGTGAGATTGGTCCGCCGGTCTTCTTCCAGGCGTCGATGCCGCCCTGAATGTGGCGGGTGCTGTTCAAGCCCGCATCCTGCGCTGCCTGAACCGCCATCGCCGAACGTTCGCCAAAAGCACAGTAGAATACCATCTGCTTGCCGGTCGCGGCAGCAAGTTCGTGCAACATACCGCCGGGCACGATGTGCTGCGGCAAATCCCGATATGGCGCATGCAGGGAGCCTGGAATGACGCCGTGTTTGTCGCGTTCGCTTTTCTCGCGCAAGTCGACCAGCGTTACGTCGCTGCGGCCGGGCAGCGCGAGCGCCTCGGCCACCGATAGAGCCCAGCCCTTCTTCGCGATCGATTCCTGATGCAGGCCGACCTGCATGTTGGCCGGCACCGCAACGTCCATCATTTTTGGATTGGGCAGGTTTAGATTGTTCATCAGGTCGACGTATTCGTCGATCGATTTCACTTTCAGCCGCGGATTAAAGAGTTTTTCCTCGCCGATTGTCGAGACAGTCTCGCCCTTATAGTCGTGGGCGGGATAGACCATTGTCTCATCCGGCAGCTTCAGAAGCTTGTTGAAAATCGAATCGTATTGCGCGCGGGGATCGCCATTCTGGAAGTCGGTGCGACCGGTACCGCGGATCAGCAGTGTGTCTCCGGTAAAAACGCGGTCACCCCACAGGAAGGGATAGGAATCGTCGGTGTGGCCCGGCGTGTACAGTACCTCAAGACGCAGGCCTTCGATTTCGATGCGATCGCCTTCGCCGACGCGCATGGAAACAACATCGGCTTTGGTATTCTCGCCCATCACCGTGGTGCACTGGGTACGATCGCGTAGCGCGCCAAGTCCGGTGATGTGGTCGGCATGCAGATGCGTGTCGACTGCCTTGACCAACTTGAGGTCGAGCTCGCGCACGAGCTGCAGGTAACGGTCAACTCGCTCCAGAACCGGATCGACAATGAGCGCTTCGCCACCGTGCCGGCTGGCAAGAAGGTACGTATACGTGCCGGACGTGCTATCGAAGAGCTGACGAAAGATCATGCGCGACTCCTGATGCGCATTGTACACCCTGTGCTAGATTGCCAGCGAGCTTGGAATTTTTAGCATGAACAAAATCAGTTTAGACAAAAAGTTCTCGCTTTTCAGCGATCGCTGGCGGCCGAAAACAATTGCTGAGCTAAACGGACAAGAGGTCAAGATTGTGAAGGTACAGGGCGAATTTCCCTGGCACCGTCACGACAACGAGGATGAATTCTTCATGGTGTTGTGAACTTGGGGCCGTGCAAGTGCCTGGTGGTGCCGCGCGGCATCGAACATCGGACGTGTGCGGACGAAGAGGCCAGATTCTCTGCTTTGAACCCGCCGGCACGTTGAATACGGGCAACCTGCGCGATCAGACATACACCGCGCCGAAGGGTGTTGCTATCTAGGCGACCATACGGCGCGTCCCCTAAGGCTCGTTAGCCTCGCTCGACGGGGAGATCAGGCCGGGCGCCCCATTCTGTCCAAGAACCGTCGTAGAGACATTTGGCGGTCCGGCCGATGGAATCGAGAGCGAAGGTCAAAATCGCTGCAGTCATTCCCGAACCGCATGACGTGATGATGGGCTTGTCGAGATCGACGCCGGCATTCCTGAACGCAGCTTCGACGCGTTCTCGCGAGGCAAGATTGTCGTTATCAAGCACGCGGTCGAACGGCACATTGAACGATCCCGGCATATGGCCGGAGCGTAAGCCGGGACGCGGCTCCGGCGCCTTGCCGGCGAAGCGTTCAGCCGAACGCGCATCGACGATCTGCGTACTTTTGTCGACAACCGCCATCCGCATGTCAGCCAAAGTGGCGACAGCGCCGACATTCATCTCGGCATGGAATTTTTTCGGCGGCCGCTTGCTGTCACCTGTTTCCAGCGGTCGGCCCTCCGCTTCCCACTTCGGTAGCCCGCCATCGAGAATATATACATTCTTGGCGTTGAAAATGCGAAACGTCCACCACACGCGGGGCGCGGAGTAGAGGCCGAGACTGTCGTAGATCACAACGGTCGTATCATTGCCGATACCGAGCGCGCCGACAGCTTCGCCGAATTGCGTAGGGCCAGGGAGCATATGGGGCAGCTCGCTGGAATGATCGGCAACTTTGTCGACATCGAAAAAGCCGGCGCCCGGAATGTGCCCGGCGCGGTATTCAGCGTGCGCGTCGCGCTTTTGCAGCACGAGGTATGAGCCGTCGACCACAACAACATTGCTGTCGTTTAGGTGATCGGCGAGCCACTCGGTCGAGACGAGCCAACGGCTTTTCGGTGAAGGTGCGATGTTGTTGGTTCTCAGCATCTTTATTCGTCACGCGGTTCATTCAAATGGAACTTTGATATTCGATTTGCGCTCGAGCCATTCAGGCACTGGAAGGCTTTTTTCGCGCAAAAACTGCGGATTGAATAGCTTTGATTGATAGCGGGTACCGTAGTCGGCAAGAATGGTCACGATGGTGTGGCCGGGTCCCAGTTCCTTGGCAAGCCGAACCGCGCCAGCGATATTGATGCCTGACGAGCCGCCCACGCACAGCCCTTCGTGCTCCAGCAAATCGAAGACAATCGGCACCGCTTCGGAGTCCGGAATCTGATAGGCTGTATCGATCGGCGCGTCTTCCAAATTCTTGGTGATGCGGCCCTGGCCAATGCCCTCGGTGATCGAGGAGCCTTCCGATTTCAGCACGCCGGTCGTGTAGTAGCTGTACAGTGCAGCTCCCATCGGGTCGGCAAGCGCGATGCGCACCGCACTGTTGCGTGCCTTTAGCGCCATCGCCACGCCAGCCAGGGTGCCGCCGCTGCCGACCGCACAAACAAAGCCATCCACTTTGCCGTCAGTCTGGTTCCAGATTTCCGGCCCGGTGGTTTCGATATGGCCCTGCCGATTGGCGACGTTGTCGAATTGATTGGCCCAGACCGCGCCGTTTTTTTCGGTCTTTGCCAGTTGCGCGGCGACGCGGCCCGAAAGCTTCACGTAGTTGTTCGGATTGGAGTAGGGCACCGCAGGCACTTCGATCAGCTCAGCGCCGCACAGCCGCAACGTGTCCTTCTTTTCCTGGCTTTGCGTCTCTGGGATTACAATTACCGAGCGAAAGCCCATGGCATTGCCGACGAGCGCAAGT
>Ga0302325_10004885_pt1 | contig 30871 bp, 22 predicted proteins | sample Palsa_T0_2_FD_201948 | JGI IMG/M metagenome (GOLD analysis project Ga0302325, IMG submission 201948) | Peat permafrost microbial communities from Stordalen Mire near Abisko, Sweden - Palsa_T0_2 | ecosystem: Environmental > Terrestrial > Soil > Palsa > Peat permafrost | place: Sweden: Abisko... | reverse complement strand
AGGCACAGAAAACCGGGCCGCCGGCTTATGTACTCAAAGCGGAAAGCGGGCCCGATCACCGCAAGCGCTTCCTGGTGGAAGTAAGAGTGGCGGAGGGGAGCGGGCCCAAAGCACTTGCGCGCGGCGTAGGCACTACCAAAAAACGGGCCGAGCAGGAGGCCGCACGCCGGGCTTTCGACAAGCTCAGAAAAAAGAGTCCTGTCCGCGAGCCGTTGACCGAAGGTAACGGCTCTTGAACCACCAACCACCAGCGGAGTTCTTCCGCGTCTCCACGGAAGAAGCGAGCGTGGCTTCCACTTCTGCGCCGCCCGCAGTCGCGCACCCAGTCCACCATAGCCACACTCACCTCGTTTTCCCAAACCTGCTCGACACCTTCCGCTCGCTGCTGTCGATCATCGTCATCGCACTCTTTGTGCTCACTTTCGTAGTCCAGCCCTTTCGCATCCCCTCTGAATCCATGGAGCGGACTCTGCTGGTCGGGGACTTCCTGCTGGTCAACAAGTCGGTTTACGGACCTCCGGGCGCCTGGCATTGGCTCTTGCCCTATCAGCAGGTGAGCCGCGGCGATGTGGTCGTATTTCATTTCCCGCTCGATCCATCGGATCACGTCGTCAAGCGTGTCGTGGGTGTTCCCGGCGACCGGATTCGTCTGCAAAATGGCGTGGTCTACATCAACGGGAAGAAGCAGATTGAGCCCTACGCCATCTTTGAAGGCGCATATCAGGATAACTTCCGCGATCAGTTTCCCGCCAAACTCTACACCGACCCGGGAGTAGATACGCACTGGTGGATGCAGATGCGCCACGACGTCCAGAACGGCGAGCTGGTCGTGCCCCCGGGCTTATATTTCGTGCTCGGAGACAATCGCAATCACAGCCGCGATAGCCGCTACTGGGGTTTTGTTCCCCGCGCCAATGTCGTGGGTTTGCCTTTTATCATTTACTTCTCGCTGCATGAGCCCTCGGCTACCGATGACCGCACGCTCCCGGATGATAGACTCGGACACGAGAAGAGCCCGCTCGATACCGTCATGGACTTTGCACGCTGGAGCCGCACCTTTCGCGTCATTCATTAGAGGTTTGTTCCCATTACCATGGAAGCCACGGAAACCGAGATCAAAAGCCAGCAGGCAAGGGAAGAGACGCCGCTGGAAGCATTCGCTTCCATCTGTACGGTGCTTGTCATCGGACTCTTTGCACTGACCTTCATCTTTCAGAACTTCGAGATACCCTCGTCCTCCATGGAGAAGACTCTGCTGGTGGGCGACCATGTACTGGTGGACCGCATCACCCTGGCGCCGCGCACCGCGTGGGCTCCCTTTGTCTACTACCGCGATGTTCGCCGCGGCGACATCATCGTCTTTTTCAAGCCGGGCGAGCCCGACTTGTACCTGGTGAAGCGGGTCATTGGCGTTCCTGGCGATCGTATCCACCTGCGCAACGGCGTGGTCTTCCTCAATGGAGAGCCGCAACATGAACCGCAGGCGGCCATGCCGGACTACGGCAACTACTTTCCCTACCGTGATGATTTTCCCGCAGTCTCCCCATCGCAGAGCGGAGACGTGACACCAACCTGGGCCCTCGAACTTCCCAACTACATTCAGGGGCAAGACCTCGTGGTTCCCCCGGGCCGTTACTTCGCCATGGGTGACAACCGCACCGTCAGCCTTGATGGCCGCTATTGGGGCTTTGTGCCGCGCGCCAATATCGTAGGCCGTCCGCTCTTCGTCTATTGGTCTTTCATCGAGCCCGACAATCAGTATGAGAAAGAAGGAGTGGGAGACAAGCTTCAGTTTTATTTTCACGTAGTTCTTCATTTCTTTGACCAGACCCGCTGGCGCCGAACCTTCCATTTGGTCCACTAGCATGGGCGGCGAAGAAAAGCGTCCTTCGCCCAGGCGCTGGATTCTGCTGGCAGCCGCTCTCCTGTCAGTCGTTGCTTTTGTATTGCCGCCACTGATCAACATCAGCCGGTATCAACACCGGATTGCCGACAGCATCAGCCGTAGCATCGGGCGCCAGGTACATATCTCGTCCGTTAAGCTGCGATTGCTGCCCTTGCCTGGCTTTGAGTTCTCCGATTTTTCCGTAGAAGAAGATCCTCAGTTCGGCTCCGAGCCTATCCTTCACTCCGACAGCGTGGTTGCTTACCTGCGCCTCTTGTCGTTGTGGCGGGGCAAGCTTGAAGTCTCCCGCATCCATTTCGACGACGCTAGTTTGAACCTTGTCCGGGAGCGCGATGGAGGTTGGAACTTTGCTTCGGTGCTGGTGCAGGCAGCGCACATCCCGAATGCCCCTACGGGCCAGCGCCACGCCGGCAGTGCTCCGCGCTTTCCGTATATTGAGGCGGAAAACACCCGCATCAATTTCAAAGAAGGCAACGAGAAGAAACCCCTCTCGTTCCTCAACTCCGACCTCTCCATCTCACTGGCTCCAGAAGACGCGTGGGAGTTGCATTTTCGGGCACAACCGGTGCGCACCGATCTCGTTCTCGACCTTTCCGATACCGGCATATTGCGCGTCGATGGGACGTTGCATCGCGCGCCGTTACTGGGCAAGATGCCATTGCAGCTCAAGGTGGAATGGAACGGAGCGCCTCTTGGCCAGTTGAGCCGGCTCACCCTTGGCCGCGATGTAGGCTGGCGCGGCGGTCTGGATGCTGAGGCCGTGGTGGGCGGTACGGCCGACCTGGCACAGATCAACACCAGGCTGAGGGTCGCTGGGCTGCACCGCTCCGAATTTACTCCGGCTCATCCCATGGATGTAGAGACCTCGTGCCGGGCGTCATTCCTGACAGAGTCTAGATCGTTGCAAGGCATTGCTTGTACCTCTCCGGTCGGCGATGGATCGCTTCTGCTCACCGGCTCCATTCAGGAAGTGCAAACCCAGCCCCAAGCGCAACTCACGCTGGAGATTGATCGCATTCCTGCCGCGGCGCTATTGGCCGCACTACAGGAAGTGCGCCGCGGCCTGGGCGCTGGGGTCCAGGCCTCTGGAGCCCTCAATGGGCACTTCCAATACACCTCGCAAAGCGGCCGCCCACCCTTGATTGCGGGCGAAATGGCGCTTGATTCGCTCAGCCTGACACCGCCCGATGCCGGTAAGCCGTTCCTCCTGGGCCCGGTACGGCTCCGCTGCGAAAGCCCGGGGGCTGGGGGAGGCTCGATAGGATCCCCCGCGTTGCTGCTGCAGCCGGTGCGGCTGGCGATGGGTGCGCCGGTTCCGGTGACCGTGGATGGCCGCTTTATGCCTGCCGGGTTCGATCTGCACTTAGGCGGCGTCACCAGTCTTGCCCGCCTGAAGTCATTCGGCAAGACTTTCGCATTGCTTGGCGGCGCAGGGACGGCTGCTCTCGACCTTGACGTTCGTGGTAAATGGTTGCTGCCTATACCCGACGCCGAGCACCCGGTGATCGGCTCGACAGCGGAGGGTAGCATCGCCATCAGGAATGCAGAACTCACTACTTCCTATCTATCCCAACCTTTGAGGATCGCGTCCGCCCAGGGAATCCTCAGCCCGAATCAGATGGAATGGACAAATGCATCCATCAGTCTTGGCAAATTGGAGGCACAGGGAACGCTTGAGTACCCGGCGCTCTGTCCGTCCACCACACCGTGCGCCGGACACTTCTCCCTCGTCTTCCCCACACTGGATCTGGCTGCACTTCAATCGACCCTGCTGGGTACCAGCGAACGCGGTCAGCTGTTGCGGGAAATTCTTGATCGTATCGACCGTCACTCCGTCAAGTGGCCCGACCTCTCCGGTACCGTCCGGACTGGCGCCCTTTCGGCCGGCAAGCTGGTGATGCATGACGCGATCGGCGCTCTCGACATCAGCGGAAACTCAATCAAGATCCGGTCCCTGAATGGCCATCTAGCCAACGGAACCATGCATCTTTCCGGGTCGGTGGACGCATCCGGGGACCAGCCGGAATACCAGCTCGATACGCAGGTCACCAACGCCTCGCCCGGCGCGCTCGGCAGTATTTTCGATGAGCATTGGGGTAGCGGCCTGGCCAATTTTTCCGCCCAGATCAACATGTCCGGCTTCGACGCGCAGGATCTGCTCCGGTCTGCCACCGGTAGCTTGCGCTGGGACTGGACCAAAGGCGGGTTGGCTGCGGAGGAGCCGTTGCCTGTTGCCGCCCAGCCCTTCATCCACTTTGATCAATGGAGCGCGGATGCGGCGATTGCGGAGAGCACCATCACAATAAAGCACAGCCTGCTCGCTCGCGGTCAGGAAGCGATTCCACTATCGGGCACCATCTCCTTCGATCGCGAAATCGACTTGAAGGGCGGATCGGCCGCTCATCCTTTCGCCATCACCGGAACTTTGCAACACCCAGAAGTGAAAACAATCGAAGAACAAGTCGAGAATTGATGCCGAAATTCGCCCAACTTGACGTGAGGCTCGCCGGGAGCGGCAGAGTCTGAGCCGTGGCAGAACCAAAAAGGAATAGGACGAGTACCCTCGTTCCCTCACGAAGGACGGGTGGCCCATATCTCGCTCGTTTTTCGCGAGATGTGGGATTCCAATGCTCTCTCCCTCTGACTCTCGATTCATCCGATGCACTTAGCGGTCAACATCGGCGGTATCCCATATCTCGCGAAAAACGAGCGAGATATGGGCCACCCGTCCTTCATGAGCGACTGAGTTCCGCCCGCTGGGGACTCCAGAGGTCATTCTTGATTGTGATGCACCTACTCCGAGGCTGCCGGAACGGCCAAGGTCTGCCTGTGGACACTGGCCTCCACTTCGGGAACCGTGCCGTCGTTCACTGCGACTTCAGCCGGCTGGCCCTGTAACAGGAAGCGATGGCTGATCCTCGACTTTGCGGGCACCCGCAGCCTCTCTGTCACCGTGGTTGTGCCGGACGAAACAGAGACCGGAACCTCCGCCTCGGCCGTTCCGCTATTGGTCACATCCACTGCAACAATATACGAGCCCGGAACACTGGACTTATTAGGATACACGCCGGCAATCGAAAGGTCAGGAAGACCGCGGTCGTGGTAGACCCAGTCTTCAAAGAACCACTTCAGGTCTTTGCCACTCGCCCGTTCGAGCACTTGCTCGAACCCCGTTCCCGTTGTATCCGACCCCGGTTGATAGGCACGCAGCGCTTGCCCCAAAGCATTTTCCCCGGCAAGGTCGCGCAGCATCCAGAGGACGTAAGTCGCCTTGGTGCGGTAGTACACCGGATCTCTTGCCGTCAGCAACGCCTGCGACGTGGAAGCCGCATCGCCCGGCTCAGCTAGCGAAAGCGCGCCGCGGGTATTATCCAATTGCTGAATGGCGGCGTCCCGCCCGCGGTTTTGCTCCGTCCACAGCGACCCCATAAACGAGGCCACGCCTTCCTGAAGCCAGGGGTACGGCGAGCGGAAGTAAAGATGCGTCAGCGAATGAACCAGGGCATCACTCAGCCTATATGGTTCGGCGCTGTGCACATTGGTGAAGAGGACTGGCCCATCTTCGAACGGGGCATCGCCCTCCTCCGGCAGATCGACGATATTGAGCGGGCCGCGAGGCTCCGTGCCCAGCCAGCGATGAATGAGCGGGATCACAAGCGAAGCCGCCGTCATGTAGGCCTGGGCATTCGCCACATCCTCGGTCCGCGCGAATACGGCTATCCCATCGCCCTCCTGCAGGGTGCGGGCGAGCAGAAAGAGGCTCGGTGAGGAAAAGCCCAACTGCGTGGATGGCAGCGTACAGCTGACGATTCCGGGAACCGAGGCCGTAGGCAGCGATGAGGGCTTCACTGTCAACATCTCGCCATCCAATATCGCCAGATTCGGTGCTTCGCCAAAAAACTCCTCGGTCACCTTCATCGTCACCGTAGCTTGGCTCTGACGTTGCCGCTCCTCTGCTGCTTCCGTAAAGAATTTGGCTCCGTCGCCCAAGGCTACGGGGACGGAGGCTACCGGGTACCAGGCCACATTGCCAAAGCCCCGCAAGCCCACAAATTCGTCCGCAACCCGGTCCCAATCGGAGGCCTCCGCTACCTCCGTCGGGGTACCGATCTGCTCCAACCGGGTCGCGGATAGAGCGGCGGTCCCTTCGTAGGTAACGTCGACCGCGATGGTCTGCTGCGGAGCCAGCGGCTGCGCCAGGGGGATGAGCGCCTCACGCAGCACCCCGGTATGGTCAATATCGCTGTTCACCAGTTGCTGGGAGAAAGTGGCCGGCGCATCGGCGATGCGAACCCTTGTCCATTGCAACGTAGAGGAGATCTGCAGCGGGAGACGGTGCAGCGGATTACCCGAATCATTACGCAGCACGATGCGTGCGCGCACCGCCATCGCGTGCTCCCTGGGCTGCAGGCGGATATCGAGATCGTAGGAGAGGAAGGTGATCGCTTGTCGTTCCGCGTCACTCGCCGTGTCGGAAGTCTTGGCCGCCGGAGCCGTCGGTGTCTTCGCTGGTCCACTACTGCTACTGCCGGGGTCGTCCGCGGAGCGCGACAAAATCACCGTGCCGGGATGCTCCGCGGGCGCCTCCGCCGGAGGTGATGGGGGAGAAGACGCTTCCTGCGCTTCAGTACAAGCAGCCAGGATGACCCCGACCCCAACGACAACCACTGCCAACCGCAAAAACCTCATGAACCCAAACCCTTCTGCTTTTTCGTCTGCTCTGGCACGGACTGGTTTGGCCGCACCCCCTTCCGCCGCTGCCGCGCCGCCTCGTAGAGCACCACGGCACCTGCGGCGCTTACATTCAGGGAGTGCACCCGGCCGGCCATGGGGATGCGCAACAGGTGATCGCAGGTGCGCCGCACCAGGTCATGCAACCCCGCTCCTTCACGACCGAGCACCAGCACGCAGCCTACGGAGAAATCGAACTCGTCATAGTCCATGGTCCCGCGCTCGTCGAGGCCGATGCACCACAGGTCGCGTTGCTTCAACTCTTCCAATGCGCGCACCAGGTTCACCACCCGCGCGATCTTTACATGCTCGGCGGCCCCCGCTGACGCTTTAACGGCTACCGGGCTGAGCGGAGCCGACCGCCGCTCCGTAACCACCACCCCGTCGACGCCGGCGCCCTCGGCTGTGCGCAACAGAGCTCCCAGGTTCTGCGGATCTTCCACCCCGTCCAGCGCCAGCAGCAGGCGGTTTTGCCTGCCCCCCTGGAGCAGGTCGTCCAGGTCAAGGAATTGTCGCGCCCGCACAATTGCCACAACGCCCTGGTGCGCCTCCGTCCGTGCCAGCTTGGTCAGCTGATCGCGAGTATCCAGGCGCAGCTTTACCCCCGCGTCCCGGCAGGCCTGGATTAGCTTCTCCAACCGCGCATCCTGCCGCTCGCGGGCAATGCAAATATGATCGAATTTCCGAGTCCCCGAGCGCAAAGCCTCCTCGACAGGATGCAGGCCGAACAAAATCTCCATAGCCCTAAGTTTAGACGCTACAGCAGAAATAGGATTGCTCTACCCTGTGTAGCTGCCGCGCTGGGCCTTTTTCATCAAGAAAAAGGCCACTTCCCGGAATCCATTGAAGCAACGTATTTCCTGTTTCTGCTTTAATGCCGGAAAGGGTTCCTGCCCCTTCCGAGTGGCTTCAGGCGGACGATTCCTATATCCTTGTACGCACTGAGTCGGCCTGTGGCGCAGCCGCGGGACGGATGAGCAATACTATGGTTCTTGCCGGGAAGCTCAAAAAAGTAGTTGCCAAGGGCGTCTTTGGGCAAGCAGCCGACGTCTCTGAAGGTGATATGCGCGCAGCTTCGCTTACCGTCGCCGAACCATCCTGCAACGAAAACAGCCTGGTTGCCCAGGGGCTAAAGCGCCACGATCCAGAGCTGCTCGATCAGCTGATCGTTCAATACCAACATCGCTTGCTGCGCTACCTGCTCTACCTCACCGGCAACCGGGAGACTGCGGAAGACATCTTTCAGGAAACCTGGATGCGCGTGCTGAAGCGCGGCGACCAGTTCAATGGCAAGTCCCGCTTTGATACTTGGCTCTTCACCATCGCTCGCAACCTGGTCATCGACGTGCGTCGCAAGCGAACCATGAGCAGCCTGGAAGCGATGCGCGAAGCCGGGGAAGACGGTCGGTCCTTCGATGTGGCTGCCGATGGTCCTTCGCCTTTTGAGACTTATCAGACCAACGAGAACGGGCAGCGCGTCGCCGAGGCTTTGCTGACCCTTGAGCCTTTGCATCGTGAAGTACTGGTTCTCCGCTTCCATGAGGAGCTTTCCCTGGAAGAAATCGCCCAGGTTACGCGTTCCCCGCTCTCCACGGTAAAGTCGCGGCTCTACCGTGGGCTCTCTGCCCTGAAACCTCGTATGAGTGCAGCGGAGGGCGAGGCGCGATGAAGATGAACCAAACGGGGGGCCCCGGTAAGAGGCCCACAAACGTGGCGCGCTCGATTGCCTGGCCGGATTACGATGCCAACCTGCGGCTGGCGCAGAAGACACGCCGTGCCGTCCGCGATGCGGTCATCACCGGGCAGGAGCATCGCAAGCGCCAACGCCGCAACCTGGGGCTGGCCATCATGGGTTTTGTGTCCTTACTGGTGTTGCTGGCGCCTCCCCTCTGGAATGGTCTGGAAGATCTTCTGGCGGGAGAACATATCCTGGATTTGCCCGCGCTGGTCTCCTTCCTGATCCTGATGCTCCTTCCCGCGATGCTGGCCGCTCTGATCGCTGTATGGAAGGGACGGCATGACGTGGAGCATGATCGCGGTGGCTTTGAAACATTTCGTCCCATAGAAAAATGACCAGTAACATACCCAATGCTGAATCCACTTCTTCCTTCACCGACGAGGTGAAGCTTATCCCGTCCTGGTCCATCGCCGCGGCGGCCCTGATATTCGTTTTCATGCAGTACCTTTCCTGGGTAATCTTGCCCGCGCATAAGTTACGTCCCTCCACTGCTCCTTTCGGCCTGCGCTTTTACTTCGCGCTCTCCTGGAGCACCCTGTCGGCGTTGTATGTGCTCATGGTCGGATACGTGAGCCGTGATGCCCCGCGGCGCAACATGAGCACCCGCTTGTGGGTAATCGTTTGTCTCGCCATGCCGGGCGGGATCGGGTCGGTGCTTTACTTTCTTCTCCGCCAACCGGTGATTGCGCTCTGCCCCTCCTGTGGCACCAGCATCCATGCGGAATTCCATTTCTGCCCGCAGTGCGCCTACCAGGTCTCCGCCGCCTGCGGCAATTGCTACCGCGGCGTACGCATTACCGACGTCTACTGTGTTTACTGCGGTCATAGCCTGGCCACGGATAACATGCCTTCCCGCCTGCGTGCCTTTCAATCCTGAGCTTGCCGGCAAAGGTGGCCACGAAGCTCGATAGACACGTGGAAAGGGCGATGCAGGCGCCTGCTGTAACTGGGGTTTCCCCCGCTCCTTATATACTCAAATTCGTTACTTCAGGTCTCTCCGCTTCGGCCCCAAGACGTGTTTGGACGGATGAGAAGACGGCTCTTTTATGCCAATGACTGCTTTGATCGTCGACGATGAAAGGCTTGCGCGCGAAGAGCTCAAGTACCTTCTGGACGCTGCTGGAGGAGTGGAGGTCATCGCTCAGGGCGAGAATGGCATCGAGGCCGTTCACCTGATTCGCACCCACCATCCGGACGTGGTGTTCCTGGACGTGCAGATGCCTGGCCTGGACGGCTTCGCCGTGCTCAAGAAGCTGCTGGAGCGAGTCGACGCCGACCGCATGCCCCAGATCATCTTCGCCACCGCGTTCGACCAATATGCGGTGCGTGCGTTCGACGTCAATGCCATCGATTATCTGCTTAAGCCGTTTGATCGGGCCCGTGTCTTGCAGGCCCTGGAGCGCGCGCGACAGCGCTTGCAGGAGATGCACCAGCTCGATTCTGAGCCACCTTTGGAAAACGGTTCGTCGAGCGACATCAAGCCATCGGATGCGCGTCTCGATGCGCTACTCCGCCTCATCGAACAGCAGCAGGCTGGCGTGCGTCCCCGCAGCGGGAAGATCATTCTGCAGGCCCATAATCGGCTCTTGCTGGCCGATCAGAAGGATATCTGCTTCGCCGCCATCGAGGAGGGCATCATCTCCGTGGTGACGCCCTCCCTTGAAGGCCAATCCAAATGCCGGACGATCGAGGAGCTGCTCGAGCTGCTGGATCCATCCCTTTTCTGGAGAGCCCACCGCTCCTATGTAGTCAACATCAACCACATCAAGGAAGTCGTGCCCTGGTTCAAAAGCAGCTATCAACTGCGCATGGATGATCGCAAGCAGACTGAAATTCCCGTGAGTCGCGCCCAAACCCGGCGCCTGCGCGAGCTCTTCAAGCTCTAGGTTGCCGGCACCCGTGGGGGATGCGCATCATCCCACTTCTTCATAGGCGCGCCGCAGCATCTGCCGCATTGCAGAAACCATATAGGCGTTGTCGATGCGCAAATTGGCGTCGCTCACGATGGCCGGGTAATGGTCTGGGATCAGTGAAGCGGTGCTGCGTACCTCCCGCAGGGCTTTCATGAGGAGATACATGTCCTGATAGCCGTCGTCCTGGAAGGTCTCATGAAATCGCGGCAGTGGGGAACTGACATTGCGAAAGTGGACGGTGAATATCTTATCGCGGCCGCCAAACTCCCTGATCATGGTGGCGGCGTCTTTGCCCATGGTGTCGCCGCCTTCCAACCAGGTGCCCAGGCACAAACAAAGCCCCCAGTTCTTACTGCCCTTCGAAACCACCTCTTCCGCGTGTTTATACGCAGCGTAGTTGATGAAGACCTTGGCCACACCATTCATGGGAGAGATCGGGGGATCGTCCGGGTGGTGGGCTAACTTGATGCCTGCTTTCTCCGCGACCGGTAGAACAGCGTCGAGAAAGTAAGCATAATTGGCCCAGATCTCCTGCGCCGTATAGTCACGTTCGAACATTTGCTTTTCGACCTTTTCCCGAAAGTCGACCACACTGAACTCGCGCGCTGTGTATCCGCGATTGGTCGTAATCATGTTCGTGGTGTACGTATTTCCAGGGTGGAAATCGATGTGCGAAGTGCGGATGCCCAGGCGCCCGCAATCCGTGAGGAAGCTATTGAATTTCTCGATGTCCTCGTCCCGTCCCGGCTGCCCCAACTGAATTCTCTTCGAGCGATAGCCCTCCATCAGCGCGCAGTCGATGGTAAGACCGTATCGAGCGAAGCGATCGCGCGTGGCCCTGATGAAATCGTAGGATGCTGCGTCCCCGAAATCGGCGTGCAGCCAGCGCAGCCCAATCTGCTTCAGGAAGAGCAGTTCCTCGTCCGAAGTATGTTGGACGGTTAGTTTGATCGCAATCTTTGTGCCCTCTGGATCAGCCTCGTCCAAGGGCCCGGTGGGTTTCGCAGCGTGCGCCACCGCGGAACCTGGAAGCAACCCGCAAGCGGCTGCCATAACCGGCAGCTTGAGCAGGTCACGGCGAGCAATCCGCGCTGGCGCAATAAGCTTTTCAGAGTCCAGGGCTGACACAGCCACCTCCCCACGGCTATTGCTTGATCACAGTACCGTCGCGCTTACGTATCTCTCCCCATCCACCATTGAGATTGTTTCTTCCCGGCGTAAACGGAGCCTTGGCGGCTGCCTGTTCATCGATCTCGATGCCCCACCCCGGTTTTTCGCTCACCCATATGTATCCGTCCTTCAACTCCGGACAGCCGTGAAAAATCTCCCGCGTCCTTTCATTGAACGGCGAATATTCCTGAATGCCGAAGTTATAGCTGACAATATCCAGGGTCGCGTTGGCCATGTGGCCTACCGGCGAAACATCGCCCGGACCATGCCAGGCGGTCTTTACCCCGTACTGTTCAGCCAGGATCGCGATCTTGCGTGCCGGGCTGAAACCCCCCGCCTGCGAGACATGCACGCGGATGTAATCGATGAGCCGCCCCTCGATCAGCGGCTGCCATTCGTGTGGGCTATTGAAGAGCTCGCCCATGGCAATCGGTGTCGCACAGTTTTGCCGTATCTGCTGAAAGTATCCCAGGTCTTCCGGCGAGAGCGGGTCTTCCAAAAAGAACATGTGAAACTTCTCTGCTTCTTTGCAGAACTGCACCGCTTGGTTGGGTGTCATTCGCTCGTGCATATCGTGCAGCAGTTCCACCTCCTCACCTAGCTCCTGGCGGCACACCTCCAGCAGCTTCAGGGAGCGCCGGAAATCGTAAGCCGGCTCGTACAGTGGCTTATCGTGCAGCGCCTTGAGCGTCGTGTCTCCGCCTGTTCTCGAACCGTAGCCCGACATTCCAGGAATACCGACCTGCACCCGAACATTGCGAAAACCCTGGGCGATAAAACCCTTTGCGCTCTCAACCACCGCCTGAAAGTCAGGACCGTCGGCATGGGTGTAGGCATCGACCGCCTCCCGGCATTTCCCGCCGGCAAGCTGATACACGGGCATGCCCGCTTGGCGGCCCTTGATGTCCCATAGTGCCTGATCGACGCCGCTGATCGCGTTGTTCAGCACCGGGCCATTCTTCCAATAGGAGCTGTCGTAGCAGGATTGCCAGATATCTTCGATCCGGTCCGTGGTCTTACCGAGCAGAAACGGCTTCAGATACTTTTCCACCGCCGGTTTTACCAGGTCGGCGCGTTGGGTAAATGTGGCGCAGCCGTAGCCATAGAGCCCATCCTGGTCGGTGGTGATCTTCACCACGGTGAGCCGCGTGCCCGCAGGCTCACACTCGATCACACTAATATCCTTGATGCGGGGCGTTGCCATCCCGCGCGTGGTGCGCGCAACCTGTTCCTGCGACCGCAGGAGAGGCGACGCAAGCCCTAGGACGCCCGCCCCCCCGATAGACTTCAACAATTCACGACGTTTCATGGAGCCCTCTCATATTTTCTATCCCCACCAATGTTCGCCCTCTGCCAGGTGAGCTCTTACCACGTCAGGGTTTAACTCCGCCCCCAGGCCAGGCTTATCGCTGACGCGGATGTGCCCGTTCTTGATATAGGGACCATCCAGCAACAGCACCTGATCCATCCAGCCGCCCATGCCGGTGATGGTTTCGCAGGCAATGTAGTCGCGGATGGACGCTGCCCACTGGCAATTAGCCCAGGTATGCAATTGGCTGCCGGTGTTGTGCGTCGCCATCGGCAATCCAAAGGTATCAGCCATATCTGCGATGCGTTTTGTCTCCATGAATCCACCACTGTTGCGTAAGTCAGGATTCAAGATGTCGCATCCTTGATAAATAATGAAATCCTTAAAACCCGCTCGCCGTTCCAGATTCTCGCCCGTGCAGATGGGCACACGAGAGCTGGCGCACAACCTTCTCCAGGATTCGGAGTAGTCCACCGGAAGCGGATCCTCCAGCCACAGCGGTTTGATCGGCGCAACCGCATCGGCCAATTGAATGGAGGTGCGCAAGTCGTACTCCCAGTGGCAATGAACCATCAAGTCGTGCTCCCAGCCAATGGCTTCGCGGCAATTCTCAAACCCTTGGGCAATCTCCATCAGTTCTTTCGTCGTCAGGACCCGATTGCCCAGGTCCCGGGCGCTGTCCGTCGTTACGTCCGTATGGCGAAACCCGATCTTGTGTGCGGTAAAGCCGCTGGGATCCGCCTTGATCTTGTCTGCCCATTCGCGGCAAGAGGCTTTGTCTAACATGTTTCGCGGAGCCGCGTGATCGTAAACCCGGACCTGATCGCGGAACCTTCCGCCCAGCAGCGTCGATGTGGGAACCTCGAGGATCTTTCCCGCCAAATCCCATAAGGCCATTTCAATGCCGCTGGCCGCGCGCATGAGTGAGTGCGCGGAGCCGTCCGTGCGCGTGCCCGAAAGCTCAGGACCTCCGATGCCCATGTAGGTGTAAATGGCGTCGATCTCCAACGGGTTTTCCCCCACCAGCAGCGGTTTCAGCGCCTGGATCTGCTCCTTTACACCGATGCTCGGGGTGCCGTACGCCTCGGCGATTCCGTAATGTCCATTGTCAGCAACCACCTTGACATAGACGTAGGTACGTTGGCCGGCCAACGTCATGGTCTGAATATCGCTGATCTGAATATTGCTAAACCTGGTATGCGCTTTCTCCGCGGCTGCGAAAGGAAACAGCCCGCTGAGAAAGGCGGCTCCGCCCGTGACTTTGAGAAACTTACGCCGCGACCAGTTATGCTCACCTGCCTCGACCACCATTCACCCTCAATCCCCGGCAACTAACTCTTGCTGCTGCATCAGGAGTTCCTGCACCACAGGTTGAATACGCTTCTGTTGCTCCGCAGAAAGCTCGGAGACGAAGGGTGGAATGGGCCCGGTGCGAGCAACTCCGGCAAGCTCCATAGCATGATGCAGAACGCGGGCTGGTCCCCAAGCATCGCGCAGATCTTCGAGGTCCAGGAAGCGCGAACGGATGCGTTCTGCTTCTGCGTAGTCGGCTGCGCGGCAAGCAGAGAAGATGGCGGCGCTCAACCTGGGAGCTAGACAGCCTGAACCGGTGGTGAATCCCGGCAAGCCCCATTGGCGAAGATGGATGATCGCCGGCCGCTCACCGATACCGCTTATCACTATGCGCCGATCAACCCGCTTCAGCAGCTGCTCGAGATAGCGATCCTGCGCCGGATCTTCCCGCACCACCGCATACTTGATCGCGATGCAGATGCCTTCGTCGACCAATTGCCCGACCACATCGAGGCCGGCGATGAGATCCGCGCCCATGTTTGACTCTTCTTTGAGATAGAGCATCAGGCGAGTGCCGGCTGCTTGGGCAAACTCGCGCAGCCCTCGCGCCAGCCCGGCTGCATCGCGCGGATCTCCGCAGGGAAGCGTCATCACGCAGGGGACCGCAAAGCGGCGGAACAGTTTAGCCTGGTCTATCAACCGGCCGTAGGAGGGGCCCGCGCTGGGAATAAACCAGAGCCCATCCTCTTTGATCCCAGCCTGCCACGCGAGCAACTGCTCATATTCGTCCAGGGGCATATGGTAGAGGAAGGCATTCCCTCCATAGATGAGCCGCGAAATTCCACCTTTGGCGATGTAGCGAACGACGCGCGTATTTTCTTCGAAGTCGATAGCGCGGGCTTTCCCCGGTGCGCGCGCCAGCGGTGGAACAGCAAACACACCGTTCAGCGAAATGAGATCTTGTGTCATGTAATCCGATTCCTTCTCCGTACCAGATAGTGGTACAGCATAGCCGCCCCTACCATGCGCTGCCCAAGAGCAAGCAGCGCTGCTCTCCTATCCACTTTGCGCACCGTACCCATCCTGGCAACCCCGGCATACTGCATTCGCAGGAGCTACCAACGTGGGTGCAAGTGCTTCCAATGCAAGAGGATTCGCTACCTCGCATGTCGATGGCGATAGATCAACGTCTCCTATGGAACCGTTTACACTAACTTCGCAGATGAGGCCAGGTCGCGACGGTTCGGAAGTTTTTCTTTGCACTGCGAGGCCTCGTTGGAATACTATCCGCCTGCCATAAATAGTCAATGATAGATCAACGTCAAAGGCGGTGTTCGTGAATCGGACAGGGAGCCGAGCACTCTTTGTATCAGTCACTGTTCTGCTGGCGTCGGTCACCGTAGCCATTGTGGCCCAGACGGCGCAGACCGCGAAGCCGAAGCGCATTAACCAGGCGATCGAGCTCCTGGCAGAAGGCCAGCCTATCTACTACACCGGTTCTCACTCTGGAACCACCGGGACCTACGAGCAAGGAGTGAAGGACGCGCAGACCTATGCGGACTACATCAGCTACGACATGGAGCATGCTCCCTTCGATGTAAAGGGATTGCAGGAGTACATGCGCGGCCTGGTAGCGGGCGGCCCCAGCAGGAGCGGTCATCGGACGCCGGCCGTAATCGTGAACGTGCCGGTGAATGGGATGGACGCCGAAGCGGTGCACGCCAACGCTTGGATGTTTAATCAGGTGTTGGCCACCGGCGTGCACGGCGTCATGCTGACGCATGCCGACGACCCCGGCGCGATTAGCGCTTTCGTTGAAGCCGTACGCTTTCCCATCCATCAGGAAGGGGTAGGGGTCGATGGACTCCCTGAAGGACGCCGCGGCGTGCACGGGGTTGCGAACGCCGCTCAAATCTGGGGTGTCTCCCAGCAAGAGTACGAGGATAAGGCGGATCCCTGGCCGCTCAACCCCAACGGCGAACTTCTCCTTGGCGTCAAAGAAGAAGATAAGTACGCGCTCGCCAATGTCGACGAGAATCTCAAGGTGCCCGGCATCGGCATGGCGGAGTGGGGTCCAGGGGATATGGCCTTGTCGCTCGGCATCCGTGCGCAGGGTGAGGCTGCGATACAGGATCCAAAGATGGTGGCGGCACGCAGTAAAGTGTTGGCCGCCTGCAAGGCGAACCACATCTTCTTCCTCAACTCACTCAGCGCGAAGGACGTGATTTCCATGATCAAGGAAGGCGTGATGGTGGGGCCGGCCAGCGCCGAGACGGCAGCCATTGGCCGCAAATATACCAATAGACCTCAACCCTATTAGCCGCACGGTGGGCAACAGTTTTATTGTTGTGAGTCATCGTGCGGTTTAACAGTTCAAGGAAGGCCGGATGAAAATCAAAAGAAGAGATCTGCTCACGGCGGGCGTCTCCCTCGGTGTAGGGATGGCAGCCACGGGCGTAATGGCGCAAGAGTCTCCGGCGGCCGGTGGCAGTCGTGGAGGACGGGTCGCCAGCCCAGCGGTCAATAGTAATACTCAACCTTCATCGGTCGACTTCAACTACAAGCCACGCCGCATCAACAAGGCCATTGAACTGTGGGAAGACGGTCAGCCAATCTATTACGGCGGATCTGGTATGGGGCCGGGCGTGGACAACTATGCACAGGGCGTCAAAATGGCCCGGACCTATATGGATGCAATCAACTGCGAGATGGAGCATGGGGCGCTCGACTTTGCAGGATTGCGCGAGTTCATGCGCGGGCTTGTAGATGGCGGCCCGACGCGCAGTGGCCATCGCACGCCGGCGGTTTTTGTCGAGACCGCCATAATTGGTCTCGACGCTGCCTACATGCGGGCAAACACCTGGGTCCTGGAACAGCTGCTGGATTGTGGCGTCCATGGCATTCACATGTGCCACGCGCGCGATGCCGACGCGGTACAGGTTGCCACTCAGATGGCTATGCGTTACCCATTCGATTATCCGGGCGTTCCCAAACTACCCATGCGGGGCCTTCGCGGCTCCAGCGCGAACTTTGCCGCGGGTGTCTGGGGTGTCAACCACAATAAGTACCTGCACGTGGCCGATCTGTGGCCACTCAATCCCAAAGGTGAGATGATCTTCGGCGTCAAGATCGAAGATACCTTTGCCGATGTGGATGTCGATAAGACGATCGCGTTGCCGGGCATCTCGATGGCAGAATGGGGACCGGGCGATCATAGCTTTTGGCTCTACGGCCTTTCCATCTTCCCTGAAGATGGTTCACAGGTGGATGTATCAACCCGGCCGGAAATGGTCAAGGTAAGGCAAGCCGTTCTCGACGCTTGTAAGAAGAACAAAGTTATGTTTCTTAACGCCGGCAGTGCAGTTCAAAACAGCCCGGATTATGTGGTCAAACAGATCCAGGACGGTGCCATGGTGCTCGAAGCCCCTGAGTCGGCGGCGATTGTCGGCCGCGAATACAGCAAGCGGAAAATGCCTGTTTGACGAGTCGCGCGAGGCGAAAACAAAGTTTAAAGAAACAAAATCAAGCGCAGCAACGTCAAGATGCATTCGCTCGAAATAATTCACTTAGGTGTTCGCCCTGGAGAGCCGGCCAAGCGTATCGCGTTCTACCGTCCAAGGCAGGAGAGTCTTATGAAAAAAATGCTCATGGCAGCACTCATCCTCAGCACCATGTTGGGAGCTTCGGCAGCCTTCGCTCAAGTGAAGATGACGAGGGACCAAATGATGTTCTACACCTCGGATTGGAAAGGAGACCGGTTCCCCGATGGTCGTCCGAAAGTGCCCGACGATCTGATCAAGCGCGCCGTGGACTGTACCATCGAGGATATCTGGGGCTATCTGCGCCAAAAGGGCTACGCCAATCAGTTTGAGGGCGACTGGCAAGCTCTCCACATTGAAAAGCCCTTCGCCGGCCGTGCCCTCACAGCTCAATACATGCCCACCCGGGCGGATATGGCGAAGGCCATTGCTGCGGAGGGCAAGGCCGAGGGGCGTGTCAGCGGAAACAACAGCTGGCCCATTAACGAACTGCAAATCGGCGACGTGTATGTCGCCGACGGCTTTGGCAAAATCATTGAAGGCACGTTGATCGGTTCCAACCTGGGTAACGGCATTGCTGCGCACACCCACACGGGGTTTGTCTTCTATGCGGGCATCAGGGATCAGGAAGAGAATCGGGAAATCCCGAACTTCAACGGATTTTACAAAGGGTACGATCCCTCTGCATGGGCGCAAATGGAGTTGACTGCGATCAACGCGCCGATTCGTATTGGGCGAGCGGTCGTGTTGCCGGGAGATCTTGTCCTGGCCAAAACCGACGGAGTCATCTTCATCCCTGCGATTTTGGCGGAGGACGCCGTCAGTCACGCGGAATTTACCAGCCTTGAAGACGATTACAACTTCGAATTGAACAAAGAAGGTAAGAACGGCGCCGAATTCGAAGGCGGTTGGACACCAGCGAAATATCAAGGCCTCGCCAAGTGGATCGATGCCCACCCTGAGAAGCTCAAGATGCCGCGTTCTGAATTCGATGCCCTCATGGCTGAAAGGCTCAAACCCCGGCCGGCTCCCACCACCCCTGCTACCACCCCGGCACCCTAGTGCCGGTAGGAGGAAACATGAGAATCATCGCGCGCTATTGTTTAGCTCTGGGGACAGGATTGGCCATACTGGCGGGCGGCGTTGCGACCGCTCAGACTCTGCAAAATACGCTTACTCCTAAAGAAGCGGCTCACGGTTGGAAGCTGCTCTTCGATGGCAAGGATTTGGATGGCTGGCAGCCCTACAGCACATCGCAGCCACCCGCAACTGGGGATTGGGTTGTGGCTGACGGCGCGATTCTCTGTCCTGGTACCAGCGCTGGATGGTTGGCCGGCAATGACTCCTACACCAATTTCGAACTCAAAGTGCAGTTCCGCGCTAGCGAGAAGACAAACAGCGGCGTCTTCCTCCGCTCGACCAAGGAAGGCGCACCGCACAAGACCGGTTACGAATTACAAATCTGGGATTACCAGCCTGCTGGCTACAACACGGGCAGTTTGGTCGGTTCCCTCAAGGCGGTGCCCACCAAAATCCTCGATGAGCAGTGGAACGACTATGACATAAAAGCGGACGGCGACCACTATGTGATCATCCTCAATGGAAAAACGATCCTTGACGATCACGACTCGAAACACACCGAAGGGGTGATCGGATTCCAGTGTCAGCCAGGAAACAAGATCGAGTTCAGGAACGTCAAGTTACTTCCTCTTAAGTAGTAACTGACTCGATCGCCGGCAAAGGCCTCCGCACTTTGCGGGAAATACCCCGAGTGATATGGTGTTCGAGGGCACGAGACTTCTATGAAGAAAATAATTGTGGCTGCGGTGATGGTCTGGACGGTATTGGGAGCGTCGGCTGCCTTCGCTCAGGTAAAGATGACCAAGGACCAAATGATGTTTTACACCTCCGACTGGAAAGGAGACCGCTTCCCGGATGGACGTCCCAAGGTGCCGGACGATCTGCTCAAGCGCGCCTTGGATGTGTCGATCGAGGATGTGTGGGACTATCTGCGCGAACACGGCTACCGCAATCAGTTCGAGGGAGACTGGCAGGCTCTCCATATCGAAAAGCCGTTTGCCGGGCGGGCGCTCACCGCGCAATACATGCCCCTCCGGGCGGACATGGCGAAGGCCATTGCCGCAGAAGGAAAGGCCGAAGGCCGTGTCAGCTTTAACAACAGCTGGCCTATCAATGAACTGCAGCTCGGTGACGTATATGTTGCCGATGGCATGGGGAAGATCATCGATGCCACCTTGATCGGTTCCAATCTTGGCAATGGCATCGCCGCACATTCCCACACCGGCTTTGTCTTCTATGGAGGCATAAGGGACCAGGAGGAAAATCGGGAAATCCCAGACTTTAATGGTTTTTACAAGGGCTATGATCCCTCCTTCCTGCTGCAAATGACACTGACGGCTATTAATGCTCCGGTTCGTATAGGACGAGCCGTCGTGCTGCCAGGCGACTTAGTCCTGGCCAAGACGGACGGGGTTATCTTTATCCCGGCAATCATGGCCGAAGCTGCCGTGAGCCACGCGGAGTTTACCAATCTCATGGATGCGTACAACTTCGAACTCAACAAAGAGGGCAAGAACGGCGCTGAGTTCGAAGGTGGGTGGACGCCGGCTAAGTTTCAAGGCCTTTCCAAGTGGATCGATGCCCACCCTGAGATGCTTAAGATGCCGCGCTCTGAATTCGATCAGATGTTGGCCGATGCGCTGAACCCCCGTCAACCACGGCCGCCGGCTGGCGCGCCCGAACCCTAGTCCGCAGACACTTCAACTCAAGAGCTGCGATAGCGCAGTGGAGAGCCTGCCCTGAGCGAAGTCGAACGGTGACTGTTGTTCCTCTTCCAGTTCCCCCGCGAACTAATTTAGCCCCGCACTCTAACTGCAACCCTCTCTTCCGGCGTTCGTCCGAATCTCCTTAACTACTTACAGCAACCGATCCCAGATAGTGAGACTTCCTTGACATGCTTGTCATCACGGGAATAAAGTTCGTCCGTTTCTAAGTTGAGAGAGGTGTTTCACACCAAACAAAATAGCGTTAAAAAAAACCTGGTTGAAGGCAGAAGCCAGTCATTTCCTGGAGGGGAAAGACATGCGACTAACAGCCAAAACGCAAAATAGGGTAAGTAACCGTTTTCATCTCTGTGTGCTCGCACTGCTCTTGTCGGCGCTCGGCGCATATGGCCAGAATGTCAACGGCTCAATCGTAGGAACTGTTTCAGACTCCACCAGTGCTTCAGTCCCCGCTGCGACCGTCACCATCACTGACATGAATACCAATGTCAGTCATAGCGCTCAAACCGACGCCAGCGGGTACTATTCGGTTCCCGACCTTGCTCCCGGGACTTACAAAGTCACGGCGCAGAAAGACGGCTTTAGCACGGCCGTGAACACCGGGATCAGCCTATTCGCGGATCGCACGGCTCGCGTTGATATGACCCTTAACCCCGGTGCGGTCACGCAGACCGTAAATGTCAGTAGTGCCATCACTCCCGAACTCCAGACGGACACCGCGGACACAGGGCGCGATATCGACACCACGGCGGTCGCGGAACTACCGCTTTCCACCGGCCGCAATTTTCAAAGCCTGCTGAATACCCTTCCCGGCGCAGGCGTCGCCGTGAAAGACCACTCCACGTTTTACAATCAGCAGCTCAGTATGGCGAGTGCTGTAAACGGCCAATCCAGCATGTACAACACCTTCAATATTGAAGGTGTGAGCGACAACCAGCGCAGCCAGTTGTTGCAGATCTACATCCCCCCGATTGAGGCCATTCAAGAGGTGCAGATCACCACCAGCAACTACGACCCGCAACAGGGAACGGCCCTGGGCGCAGTCACCAACGTCATTCTCAAATCCGGCGGCAACCAGTTTCACGGAGAAGGTTATTACTTCTACCAGGGCAACCGCCTCTCGGCGAAGCAATACTTCCAGACCACCCCGAACAATCATGCCGTATACAACTACTTTGGCGGTAACATCGGCGGCCCGATCCAAAAGGGCAAGACGTTCTTCTTTGCCAGCTTCCTTGAATACCGGCAGCACCTGGGAGAGTTTTATTCGATAAGCGTACCTACCGCAGCAATACGGACAGGCGATTTCAGCGACCCCGCCCTGACCCCGATCTACGACCCGCTCACCGGTGACACCGCCGATTGTCTGCCCGGCGGCAATGCCAAACTATGCGGGACCGGGCGCACGCAGTTCAGTTATAACGGGGTCCTCAATGTGATTCCACCCAGTCGCCTTGATCCTGTCGCGCAGGCACTGCTGTCCCATGTCACTATGCCCAATAACAACCAGAACGCTTCCGGCGTGCTCAAGTATCAGAACAACCTGCTGACCGGCAGCGGCTTCACCCAGGACACGCCGGATGTCGACGTCACGGTCGATCGGTTTTTTCATACCGATGACCATCTTTTCGGACGCTTTAGCTTTGAAGAGCCAACCCTCAACCAGGACGGTCTTTTCGGCGAATTCGGCGGCCCGCTCTCCGGTGGTGGCATCGCAGGAGAGGAGGGTTACGGCCACGAAAAGACCTATTCGACGGGCGTGAACTGGATCCATCCCTTTGCATCCAAACTGCTCTCGGAAGCGCGCATCGGTTTGAGCCGGTACGATAACTTGGCATATCCCACCGGTTACGGAAAAGACCTCGCACAGGGTGTTGGTATCCCGGGCGCGAACTTGGATGCCTTCACCAGCGGTATCAGCATCATCTCAGGTGAGGGTTTTTCCGATCCCATGATTGGGGGCTGCTCGAACTGCCCCTGGACCCGTGCCGGCACGCTGATCCAGGCCGTGGAAAATATGACCAAGGTCACCGGCAACCACACGCTTGAGTGGGGCGTTGACTATCGCCGTTGGCGCGACGACTTGCTTCTGGTTGGCGATCCTCCGGGCGCCTTCACCTTCGCCTCAGGGACGACTGCGCTGAATGCAAAGACCGCTCCGGCAAGCGGCTTCGCCAACCAATTTGCAAGTTTCCTGCTGGGCGATCCCAACTCAGTCGCGCGCGGGTATGCCAACGTCTTTCCCGCGCTCCGGCAAAACCAGCTCTTCTTCTACTTTGGCGATAAGTGGCAGGCCGGTCCCAAGCTCACCATCGATGCAGGTTTGCGCTGGGAGTACTACGGTCCACCGACGCCGCACTTTGCCGGCGGTTTCTCTAACTACATTTCCAGCACCAACTCTCTCGAGTTAGCGGGCATCGGCGTGGTTCCAAGAAATATGGGTTTGCAGCCCGATTATCACAACTGGGGGCCGCGTCTCGGCGTGGACTATCGCATTTCCTCCAACAGTGTGGTGCGCGCTGGTTTTGGCATGAGCACGCTGCCCTGGAACATCGACCTCTTTGCCTACAACTACCCCATCGAGCCTACTCAGTCGTACAGCAGCCTGAGCAGTTTCGGTCCCGCGATCCTTTCCAACAACGCCGCCGCAACCTTCGAGCAGGGAATCCCGGCGTTGCCGCCGTATGTCCCGCCGGCGAACGGGATCCTTCCCGCCAACACGCCTGCTCTGCTCAACCAGAGCTACTACGCCATCAACCTGAACTGGAAGAACCCGTATCTCGAATCATGGAATTTCGCCTACGAGCGGACTCTTCCCGGAAGCTGGGTTGTGGACGTTGCCTACGTGGGCAATCACGGCGTGCACACTCCCATCGAGTACAACCAGAATGCCGCTACGGTGTATGGACAAGGTGCAGCGGGTCAGCCGGAATACGGGCCTTGCGCCGCGTGCGGTAGCCCCAATGCAAATGTTGGCCGTACGGCTTCCACAACCGAGTTCTTTGCCGGGTACAACTCGAACTACAATGCCCTCCAGGTCAAGCTCGATCACAAGTTCGCTCGTGGCTTCGCCCTGACAAATTCCTATACCTATGGAAAGGCCCTCGGGTTTGCCAGCGAAGCCAGCGACTACCCGAACGGCCTGCTGGACTATGTCAATCAAAGGCGCAATTACGCGGCGACTGACTTCAACCAAACGAACATCTTCAACGAAAGCTTCATCTGGCACCTCCCCATCGGGGAAGGATCGCACCTGGCGAGCTCCGGCGTGGCCGGCCAGATTCTCGGGAACTGGGAGCTTAGCGGAATGTGGGAGGCGACCAGTGGCTTTCCTTTGGCCTTCACCTGCTCCTGCACCGCGTCCTTCAACACCCCAGGCAATACCGCCTTTCCTGATATGAGTGGTCCGGTTCAGAAGTTGCACGGCATTAAAACGACACCCTGGTTTAACACCACGCTGTTCTCGGCCCCGCCCGCGGGAACCCAGGGAAATGTGAGCAACTACATATCCTCGGGACCAAGATTCTTCAACCTCGACGCCTCGATCTTCCGCAGGGTGCGCCTCAGCGAACGATTCAATCTGGAATTGCGCAGTGAATGGCTGCACGCAACCAATACACCGCAGTTCTCAGCTCCCTCTGCGATCAACACCGAGTATGGCAGTTCATCCTTTGGACTCATCAACGGTTCCAGTACCGGCAACCGTCTCATCAACGTCGCGGGGAAGATCGTCTTTTGAAGGTCTTCCCGCAATCTCTCCATATTGGCCATGAGGCTCAGTATGGTGCGTAAGCATGTAAAGTGGATTCGTCGTCCTATTGCCCTCCTGGTTGTTCTTCAAGCAGGGCGGCCAGGACAGATCGAACGGCCGATGCAATACCGATCAAAGAGGAGAATCTTTCTATGAGTTCTGATTTTTCGCGAAGAACCCTGATGAAGGGAATCTGTTCGACTGCTGCGCTGTCGGCGGCTTTACCGGCCGCTGCCGTGTTGCCTGCTGCCGCCGCGGACGGTACCGGGTACAAGGGTCCGCATGGTCCGGGGATGCCCCAAGAGGGGCCCGACACCCCGAAGATCTGCGCTCCCATCGGCGGCCGCGAGATCACCGATCAAGCGATGCGCCAAGTCAAGCAGATCGGAGTGAACAACGTGCTCATGGGTGGTCCCAAGATGCCGTGGCAAGAGGCCGATCTGCAGGCTACTGTTGACAAGCTCAAGACCGGCGGCTTGACCGTGGGCAACATGATGATCGCCGGCTTTAACAACTGCATTTACGGCCGCGCCGGCGCGGCTCGCGACAAGGAAATCGAAGACTTCAAGACTTCCGTGCGCGCTGCAGGCAAAGTAGGTCTGCCGGTCGTCGAGTACAACTGGTACGCACATCGCGCAATCGAAGGTTATTACCTGGAGGAAGGGCGCGGCGGAGCTGGATACACCGCGTTCAACATCAATAAGGTAGAAAACCTGCCCACAGTGCCCGACGAGGGCGTCCATTCCAACGAAGAACTGTGGAAGAACATCACCTACTTTCTGCAAGCAGTCATTCCCACCTGCGAGCAGTCAAACGTACGTTTGGCCCTGCATCCCAACGATCCTCCCATTGCCGTCACCCGGGGATCGGGGCAGATCATGGCTTCCCTCGAAGGTTGGAAAAAGTTGATCACGGTGGTAAACAGCCCGGCGAACGGAATTACCTACGAATGCGGCGTATCACGCGAGATGGAAGTCGATCCAGTCGAGGTCTGCAAGTACTTTGGCACGCGGGATCGTATTAATCATGTGCATTACCGGAATCCGGTCGTCAGAGTCCCTCACGACGACTACACCGAGACCTTCATCGACATGGGCGAAAACAATATGCTGGCCGTGATGCGCGAGCTGATTAAGGTGAAGTACACCCGCCTGATCTATCCCGAGCACGAGCGCGCATTGGATTACGACAAGGCGGTCGGCATCCGCAATCAATATCCGGGTGGTGGTGGATATACCGGTATGGTGTATGACATCGCCTATGCGCGGGCGATGTTCCAGGCCTCCATAATGCTGGAGCGGGGCACCGAGTGGAAGGAATTCTAATCCTGTCGCGGCTCTTGCCTGGCGAGAGCCGCGCTTAGTTTTTGACCTGCGCAAATATTTTCGCTCTCCTTGGTGTGCCTGCGGTCGCGCATCTGATAATCCCTCAGCATCCTGTAAAATCAGGCGGTCGCGGGTGAAGGCCCGATTTCGCAGCTGAAAGTGCCAGCCTGGCTAAGTAGGCATCTCTGGGTACGATAATTCGGGGTCGAGGTTGACGAGCAGATGGGGAAGTTCAGTGCGGCGGCAGTAGCCTTGGGATTGGGCCTTCTCACCTCCACTTCAGTCATCGCATATGGTGCCGCGGCTGCGGAACAGCAGGACTGGCCGGGCTATGGGGGCTACGACGGCACTCACTACTCCAGCCTTTCGCAGATCAATCGTGGCAACGTGAAAAATCTGGTAGTCGCGTGGAAGTACGACACTGGAGAAAAGGGTGGAATCGAGGCCAGCCCCATTATTGTCGGCAAGGTCCTCTATGCCACCACACCGCGCCGCAGCGTCATCGCGCTCGATGCAGCATCGGGCAAGCTGATTTGGCGCTTCGAGTTTGACCTTCAGGGCCAGGTTCTGACTCGAGGTGTCTCATATTGGAGCGACGGCCAACAAAGCCGTATCCTCGCCGGTGCCCGCAACTATCTTTATGCGCTCGATGCGGCCACAGGCAAGGTGATTCCCAGCTTCGGCGAAAACGGCAGAATCGACCTGCGCAAAGGACTGCGCGAACCTTACCAGCAACAGTCGGTCGAGCTGACTACGCCGGGCAGCATCTATAAGGATCTGATTATCGTTGGCGGGGCCAATCCTGAAACCCATCCCGCGCCCCCGGGCGATATTCGTGCCTTCGATGTCCGCACCGGAGCCTTGCGCTGGACCTTCCACACCATTTCGCGGCCGGGAGAATTTGGCTACGACACCTGGCCCAAGGACGCCTGGAAAAATGCTGGAGCCGCCAACAACTGGGCCGGTATGACCGTCGATGCCAAGCGTGGCATCGTCTATGTGCCCACTGGCTCGGCCGTCTTCGACTTTTATGGTGGAGATCGCGTGGGCAACGATCTCTTTGCTGATTCACTGATTGCGCTGGATGCCGCAACAGGCAAACGCATTTGGCATTTCCAGGGTGTCCACCACGATCTTTGGGACCGCGACTTTCCCGCGCCGCCGGCGATGGTGACGGTGACCCGTGACGGCAAGCGAATCGATGCCGTAGCACAGACAACCAAGTCCGGCCTTCTTTTCGTTTTCGATCGTTCGACGGGAAAATCGCTATTTCCGATCCAGGAATTGCCCTTCCCTCCCAGCAATGTCCCTGGCGAAGTCACCTCGCCCACCCAGCCACTGCCCGCCGCGCCTGCGCCCTATACCCAGCAGAGCACAACGATAGATACGTTAACCAACCGCACGCCTGAGGCCCACGCCTGGGCGGTCAAGCAGTTCAATAGCATGATCGGCGGTGGCCAGTTCGTTCCCCCCAGCGTGGACAAGCTCACCATCGATATGCCGGGATTTGCCGGGGGCGGGGAGTGGGGCGGCACCGCAGTGGATCCCTCTACGGGAGTGCTATACGTCAACGCCAACGACACCGCCTGGCTGGTCGGCCTGACGGTTCCGCCGCCACCGGGAAGCTTGGGCGAGCGGGTTTACCAAAACCAATGCAGCGGTTGCCACGGCATCAATCGCGCCGGCTCGCCACCGGCGATACCTGCCTTGTGGGGTATCGAGGGAATCCTCACCGAACAGGAGATCGCGGGCGTCATCCGTCAGGGAAGAGGCCGTATGCCGCCCTTCAACAGCCTTTCTGACGACCAGGTGCAAGCCGTGGTGCGTTACCTAACCAAGGCTCCGCAACAACAACAGCGCCCGCCGAAGCCGAGTGCTCGCGCCGCCGCTTCTTCCGCTGACAAGGTGGCTGCCGAGGGTGCGGCCGGCGGGCAGGCGACCGACGATATGCCGTACAAGACCATCGGCTTTCGTCGCTTCACCGATCCCGATGGTTATCCCGCAACTGCTCCGCCCTGGGGCACTCTGAGCGCGATCGACCTGAACACTGGTAAGTATTTGTGGAAGATTCCATTCGGAGAGTATCCCGAGCTGGTAGCAAAAGGCATGGCGAACACCGGATCCGATAATTACGGCGGCCCGGTAGTCACCGCGGGTGGTCTCATTTTTATCGGTGCGACCGTCTTTGACCAGAAGTTCCACGCCTACGACAAGAGCACCGGAAAGTTATTGTGGGAGACGCAGCTGCCGTTCTCCGGTCTGGCCACGCCCGCTACTTACATGGTGAACGGGAAGCAATACGTAGTGATCGCCGCCGGCGGAGGCCAATCGAGCAGAAAGCCCTCCGGCGGCGTCTACCTAGCCTTCGCATTGCCGTAGCTAAGAGCGTGGGAGAGAGTGTCGGTACGAACAGACCAAATTAGTCCCTTCGGAGTCTGTGTCATAGCAAAGTCCGAAGGAATAGGACGGGTGCCCCAGGTTCGCCAAGGCGTACCTGGGCCGAAAACGATGGGGCGAGCCCCCACGATCGAACTTGCTGAATCCCGCAAATCGGGCTTTGGACAGCGAAGGCATTCAACCGGATCCATCCGTTCCTGCTATGACACAGGCCCCGCAGGCGTGGCTGAGAATTACCCTGGGTTGCTGGATCCCCTTCGCGCCGGCCAGGAAAAAACTTGAACATCAGTCGTACCGTTCGAAGATGATCTGCTTTCTCTCCCAACCCAGGCCCTTGAGGCAATCCCGGTTAGCCGCGACCATTTCATTCAATCCGCAAATGTACGCGTGAATGTTATAAATAGACCCGCCCACTGGCCGCGGATCCTGCGCGCTTTCGCGCGCATGCTCCTCAGCGATCCGCTGTACTAATTCCTGCACGTAGCCACGCTCGCCTTCCCACCCGTTGTCGGCACGGCTTAGCGTTTTCAAGTAAAAGAAATTTGGCCGCCTGGCAGCGACCCGCTCGAAGTACTCCTGGTAATAAATCTCCGACTCGTAACGCGTGCCATAAACCAGCCAGATTTTTTGCCCCTGGCTGCGGTCCTCGCCATTTTCGGGGAAGAGGTGTTCAACAAACCCCCGCATGGGCGCGATCCCCGTCCCCGTGGCGATGAAAATGCTATCGGTCAACGGTGCGCGCAGCAGAAACAAGCCGTGCGGCCCATGAACCTGCAGCGTCTGTCCCACCTCGAGATCGCACAACAGGTTGGAGAAGAACCCGCCCTCCACGCGATTGACGCACACGTCGAACTGGTTGGCCCGCGGCGCCGACGCAATGGAATAGGCCCGCGTCTGCTGCTTTCCCGCAGGGTCCGCGGCCACAGCCGAGACAAACTGGCCCGGCTGGAAATCAAAGCTCTCCAGCTCTTCTATCGTGAATTCAAGATGGAAACAATCCGCGCGTTCCGAAAGCAGAAGTCTGCGCGTAAGCCGCGCAGTATAGAGTGGTCGTCCCAATATCCCTCACCTCGGATGGAATACAACTTTGCCGTGCCTACTACTACTTATTCGACGGTCACCGACTTGGCCAGGTTTCTCGGTTGATCCACGTCGCAGCCGCGCCGCACCGCGATGTGATATGCCAGCAACTGCAACGGGACCACCTCGATCAACGGCGCCAGCAATTCCGGCGCCTGAGGCACGAAAATCACATGCTCCACCAGTTCGCGAATCTGCTTGTTGCCCTCGGTAGCTACCGCAATCACGCGCCCCGAGCGCGCCGACACTTCCTGGATGTTCGAAAGCGTCTTCTCATAGCGCAACATCGACTCCGGGCTGTAAGCATCGCTGGTTGCCAGCACCACAACCGGCAATGCTTCATCGATCAGCGCATTCGGTCCGTGCTTCATCTCCCCCGCCGGATAGCCTTCGGCGTGAATGTAGGAGATCTCTTTGAGCTTGAGCGCTCCCTCGAGCGCGATCGGGAAGTGAATACCGCGGCCCAGGAAAAGAAAATTCGACGCCGAGGCAAAGACTTTAGCCAGTTGCCGGCACTCACCGTCGCGCTGCCGCAACACCTCTTCGATCTTTCCCGGAATACGGCTCAACTCGTCGACCAGAGCCGCGCTTTCGGCGCCCGCAATCGTCCCTCGCTTCTGCGCCAGATGCAGCGCAAACAGGAACAGCGCCGTCAACTGGGCGGTGAATGCCTTGGTCGAGGCCACGCCGATCTCAGGTCCGGCGTGGGTATAGATCGTGCCATGTGCTTCCCGCGCCACCATGGAGCCCACAACATTGCAGATGGCGATGGTCATCGATCCCTTGGCAATCATCTCCCGCTGCGCAGCCAGCGTGTCCGCGGTCTCGCCCGACTGTGTAATCAGCATGCCCAGCGCGTGTGGGTCGGCAATCGGGTCGCGATACCGGTATTCGCTGGCGTAGTCAACCTCTACCGGAATTCGCGCCAGCCGCTCGATCATGTATTTGCCCGCCAGGGCGGAATGCCAACTGGTTCCACAGGCGGCGATGTTCACCTGCGTCGCCGCGCGGAAGTGATCGTCCGTGATCTTCATCTCGCCCAGGAATACGTCGCCTGTTTCCAGCGAGATCCGCCCCAGCGTAGTGTCGCGAACAGCCCGCGGCTGCTCCCAGATCTCCTTCAGCATGAAGTGCTTGTAGCCGCCCTTTTCCGCCTGGATAGGGTCCCACAGAATCTTCTCTATCTTGCGCTCGACGGCAGCGCCCTCAAGATTGGTGAACTTCACGCCCTGCGGGGTCAGCACGGCCACATCGCCATCGGCCAGAAAATACATCATGCGCGTGTGGTGCAGGATTCCCGGCACGTCCGAGGCGACGAACGATTCCCCCTCACCAACACCAATCACTGCCGGGGGTCCATTGCGTGCGGTCACGATTGTGTCCGGCGCATCGGCGGAGATTACGCTAATGGCGTAAGCCCCAGTCAACCTGCGCGCCGCCCGGCGCACGGCCTCCTCCAGCAACATCGTCTTGCCCGAGCTCTCGGCCGAACGCATTTCCTCTTCAATGAGGTGGGCAATGACCTCGGTATCGGTTTCGGTGACGAAGGTGTGGCCCTCCGCCGCCAGTTCGCGTTTCAATTCCAGGTAGTTTTCAACGATGCCGTTATGCACCACCACGATGCGCCCCGTGCAGTCGCGATGGGGATGGGCGTTCTCTTCGGTCGGCCTGCCATGGGTGGCCCAGCGAGTGTGCCCAATGCCATAAGTACCCTTGAGCGGGTGCTGCCGGATCACTTCTTCCAGGTTGCGCAATTTGCCCGAGGCCCGCCGCAGTTCCAGCCCATGTCCCGCACTCCCTACAGCGATGCCGGCGGAATCGTATCCCCGGTACTCCAGCCGCCTCAAGCCTTCCAGAATGACCGAAACTACATCCTTAGGGCCCACATATCCCACGATTCCACACATAGACTCTT
>Ga0302325_10004884_pt1 | contig 30875 bp, 29 predicted proteins | sample Palsa_T0_2_FD_201948 | JGI IMG/M metagenome (GOLD analysis project Ga0302325, IMG submission 201948) | Peat permafrost microbial communities from Stordalen Mire near Abisko, Sweden - Palsa_T0_2 | ecosystem: Environmental > Terrestrial > Soil > Palsa > Peat permafrost | place: Sweden: Abisko... | reverse complement strand
AGACGGCGATGTACTTGGCGACGGAGCCGAATCCCGGGCAGCAATCGGTGATCGGTAAATCATTGTCCACGGTCTTCGGAATCCCGATGCAGCTGATGGGGTAGCTCATCTGCACGGCGATCTCGGACACTTTCTGTGCCGTGTCCATGGAATCGTTGCCACCGTTGTAAAAAAAGTAACCGATGTCGTGCGCGCGAAAGATGTCAATCAATCGGGTGTATTGCGCGCGATTCTTGTCAATACCGGCCAGTTTGTAGCGTGCCGAACCGAAGGCGCCGCCGGGCGTGTAGCGCAGGGCGCTGATGGCGGCGCGGCTTTCCTTGCTGACATCGATCATGTCCTCGGTCAGCGCGCCGATAATGCCGTGCCTGCCGGCATAGACCTTGCCGATTTTGTCGGAGTGCCGGCGCGCCGCTTCGATCAGGCCGCAGGCGGAGGCATTGATGACCGCGGTGACGCCGCCGGACTGTGCATAAAACGCGTTTTTTTTGGCCACACTGCCCCCCAAGATTTAAGCCGCGCAGAATAGCCGATCAGCGCGACCTCTGGTACGGTAGCGCGCTTTTACCACCAAAAGAAAGTATGAGAATAGTCTTACTTGGCGCCCCGGGATCCGGTAAAGGCACGCAGTCTCAACTGCTGGTCAAAGCCTACGGCGTACCGCAAATATCCACCGGCGATTTGCTGCGCGACGCGCGCGCCAAGGGCACCGAATTGGGGCTGCGCGCGAAGGCGGCCATGGATGCCGGCAAGCTGGTGGATGACGCCACTGTCCTCGGCATGATTCGCGAGCGCTTAAGCCAGCCGGACGCGATCAATGGCTTCATTCTGGACGGCTTTCCTAGAAACATCGCGCAGGCCGAGGCGCTGCAAAAAATGCTTACCGACTTGGGGGAGCCGCTCGAGGCCGTGGTGCTCCTGAATCTGGATTTGAAAATTCTGTTCAAGCGTCTCACGGGACGCAGGATCTGCGAAACCTGCAACCAAGTGTTCAACATCTACACCTCGCCGCCGGGCATGTTGGCCGAGAAATGCGGCGACAAGCCGCACCGATTGATTCAGAGGGAGGATGACAAGGAAGAGGTCATCGGCAAGCGGCTCGATGTCTATGAGGCGCAGACCAAGCCCTTGATCAACCATTACCGGGAAGAGGGACTGCTACGCGTGGTGGATGCCGATGCCGATATGAACACGGTGTTCAAAAATATTCAGGCGGCCATCGGCACGCCGCCGCCCGCCTAAGCGGTAGCCGTTTCGCCCATCGTGGCCAGCAGTTGAATGCCGATTTCTTGCAAACGCCACCCCGTGAGTGCATGGGTGTCGCGTCTGCCCATCGCGAGCGCCTTGAGCTCGCCGCGCGGCGCCAGCACCTCGGCGCTCACCTGAAGCTCCGCCGCGCGCGCATCCACTATTTTGCTTAAGGTATCGAGCAGCGCTTTCTGTTCGGGTGTCGGGCGTGAATCCTGGACGGGCGACAAATCCTGCACGCCGCGGGTAGAGGCAATCGCCAGCGCTTCGAGCAGCGTCGCTGCAAATCTTTCGTTCATGGGCTGCACGGCGTCGAGCGCGGCGGTCGTGGCGGGATTGGCGTGTGCAATGGAAAATAGCGCCGCGTCCGACAGAATCCAGGCGCGCGGCAGGTCGCGCTCGCGCGCGAGCTTCTCGCGCCACACGGCGATGGCTTTGGCGCGGGCGCGCGGCTCGGGCGCGAGCTGGCCGATGCCACGCAGACGCTCCCACGCCTGTGCGGGATCCGGTTCATACAGCCGATGCTGCTCGAGTTCCAGGCAGTCCTCGCGGACCCAGTGCTCTCGCTTGAGTTTCCGCAAGCGCTCATTGAGCACTTCGGCGATGACATCCAGGTACAACACATCGTCCGCCGCGTATTCCAGCTGCGCCGGGGTGAGCGGTCGCTTCGACCAGTCGGTGCGGGTTTGTCCCTTCGGGACGGTCACATCGAGCAATGTTTTCACCAGTTCCGCGTAGCCGACCTGGGGTTTCATGCCGGTGCACGCCGCGGCAATCTGGGTATCGAATACCGGCGAGACCACCTGCTTGGCCGTCAGATAGATGCCTTCGAGATCCTGGCGCGCGGCATGGATGAGCTTGCTCACCTTGGGCGCGGTCAAGACCGGCATCAATGCGTCGAGGCTGGTGATCCGCAGCGTATCGACACACCAAATCTGTCCCGCGGCGCGCAGCTGCAGCAGGCACAATTTTGGGAAAAACGTGCGCTCGCGCAAAAATTCGGTGTCCAGTCCGATCGCGGGCTGCGAGTCCAAGGTGCGTGCCAGTGATTCAAGCTCCTCGCTTTGATCGATCCAAATCGGGTCAGGCATTGTCTACCACGTGTACAATTTCAACGAAGTAGACTCTAATCGCTATGCTGCTACTCGCCAAAGCATTTTTAGACATCGCGCTTCGGCGCCGAACGCCGGCGCATTTACCCGCTTCGCTGTTCTTGCTGGTGCTGGTGGCCTGTGCCGCGGCGCTGACGGAAGTGTTGGGCGCCCTGCTGCCCCCGCCGCCGAACGGCCAGATTCCGCTGCGCATCGCTTTGGAAGTTGGAATGCCGCTGGCCTTTACATGGGTCCTGTTGGCGCTCACGCGCCGCCGCGCGCGCTTTCTGCAGACCGCAACCGCGCTCTTGGGCGTGGGAGCCCTTGCCTTATTGATCCTTTATCCATTGGATTCGCTCATACAGCTGCTGGGCCAGGACCAATTGATGGCGTTGCCGATCGGGGTGATCTGGGCCGCCGTCTTCATCGGATACTTGTTCGCGTGCGCGCATATTTGGCGTTCCGCGCTGGACTCCGGCTTGCTGCTGGGAGTCGGCATCAGTCTCGGCTACTTCCTTCTATCCAGTTTGATCGAGCATCGGCTCCTGGCGCAAGCATGACGCGACACATTCATATCTTAGGCATCGCCGGCACATTCATGGGGGGTGTGGCCGCTATCGCCAAGGCGGCCGGCTTTCGCGTCACCGGCTCTGATCTGAATGTGTATCCGCCCATGAGCACGCAGCTGCAAGCGCTCGGCATCGAGTTGGTGCAGGGCTATGGCGCCGATCAGTTGGATCTCAAGCCCGATGTCGTGGTGGTCGGAAATGCGTTGAGCCGCGGCATGCCGGTAATCGAAGCCATGCTCGACCGCGGCATGCCGTATACCTCGGGGCCGCTTTGGCTCGCCGAAGAAGTTTTGCATGCGCGCCACGTGATCGCGGTCACCGGCACCCACGGCAAGACCACCACCACCGCCATGCTGACCTGGATCCTGGAACATGCGGGTCTTGAGCCCGGATACTTGGTGGGCGGCGTGCCAAGCAATTTCGATTCCAGCGCGCGCTTAGGCGCGGCGCCATTCTTCGTCATCGAAGCCGACGAATACGATACGGCGTTTTTCGACAAGCGCGCCAAATTCGTGCACTACCGCCCACGCACGGCCGTCCTGAATAATCTGGAATATGATCACGCCGATATCTATCCCGACGTGGCCTCGATCCGCCGGCAGTTCAATCAATTGCTACGCACCGTGCCGGGCTCCGGGCGGCTCATCGTGAATGGGCATGATCCTGAGCTCGACACAACCTTGAGCGAGGGCTGCTGGACGCCGCGCGAATCCTTTGGTTTGGCGGACACCGCGGTGCGCTGCGACTGGACCGCGCGGATTGCGACAGACACCGCGGCGAGCCGGTTCGCCGTGCTGTTCAAGGGACACATCGTCGCCGAAGTCGCCTGGGATCTGATCGGCGAACACAATGTGCTGAATGCGCTGGCGGCGATCGGCGCCGCGCAACATGCCGGCGTTGCACCGGCGCGTGCCGCGCGCGCTTTGAGTGTATTTCGCGGCGTCAAACGGCGCATGGAAGTGCGCGGCGTGGTCGATGGCGTCACGGTGTACGATGACTTCGCGCATCACCCAACCGCCATCGAGACCACGCTCAAGGGATTGCGCGCGCGGGTCGGCGCGCAGCGAATCCTCGCCGTGCTCGAACCGCGTTCCAACACCATGAAGTTGGGCGTGCACCGTGAGCAACTGGCGCCTTCGCTGCAAGTGGCGGACAAGAGCTGGTTCTTCGCGCCCAAGGATTTAGGGTGGGACTTGAAGGGCGCGGTTTCGAGCATGGGAGATCGAGTGAGTCTTGCGGGGACCATCGATGAACTGGTGCAGGATCTGACCCAGGCGGCACGCCCGGGCGATCATGTGTTGATCATGAGCAACGGCGGTTTCGGCGGTCTGCACGATAAATTATTGGCAGCGTTGCGGGCGCGCTGATGACACAATCGATCGCGCTGTTTCCGCTCAACGTCGTGCTATTTCCCGAAGGCCCGCTGCCGCTGCGAATCTTTGAAACCCGCTACGTAGACATGGTGCGCCGCTGCATGCGCGAGGATCAGCGCTTCGGCGTGGCGTTGATCCGGGAGGGCAGCGAAGTGGGCCCGGCCGGCACCTTCGATATCGGTACGATGGCGAAGATCGTCGACTTCCATCAATTGTCGGATGGTTTTCTCGGACTGTCCTGCGTGGGCGAGCAGCGATTTCGCATTTTAAGCCGCAGCCGTCAGCCCGACGGGTTGAACTTGGCCGGCGTCGAAAGCTTGGCGCGCGAAGCCAAGACCGCGGTGCCTGAACGCCACGCGCGCCTGGCCGAACTCCTGAAGACCGTTCTGCCGCAATTGGGCGAAGTGTATGCCGGCATCGAGATGCACTTGGACGACGCCGTGTGGGTTGGACATCGCCTCGCGGAAATTCTGCCGATTGCCGCAGCGGAAAAACAGTTCTGCCTGGAGCTCACCGATCCGATCCAGCGGCTGGATTTGCTGCACCCTTTGGCGCTGGGCGCGGCGAACTAAGCCGCGGCGAACTAGGAAAGCCGCGGCGCGAAGTCGGAGCGTGCCTGCGGCACCCACCGAGTGCGCGTGAACCAGAGCGTGATCGCGATACAGATTCCCCAGGGCAGCAGCCAGTATCCCAGCAAGCCGTCGAATCGGCCGACCCAAAAAGAATACCGCGGAGCTGCCCCGCTCGTGGTCCCCTCCTGCAGCATCCGCAGCACAATCACCCACCCGGCGTGCAGCCCAATCGCCACGGCGATGTTGCCGGTGAGCACGCGCGTGAGACTCAAAATCAGTCCCACGATGAGCCAGGAAAGAAATGAATCGAACACCAGCGCCGGCTGTGCCAGCGGCGAAAACGAGCGCAGCAACAGGTCGAAGCCGCTGCCCCAGCCGACATCCTCGGGCGCTATCCGGTTTTTCGCGAAGAAGTGCAGCACGGCAAACAGGGGCGCGGTCAGCAGGGCGGCGACCCACTGCCCCGATTGGCGTTGAATCGCCGTGTGCATGGCGCCGCGAATCACGGTTTCTTCCAGCAGCGCGACGGCGACTCCGGACCCCAGCCCGACGAGAAAAATGCGCGCGAAATTCAGCGCCGTCGGGGCGAAGTTCGGGCTGGGAACGCGTAGGTGAGTCGACAAGAGGAAGACCGCGCCCACCGCGGCGGTGGCGATGCCGATCACTCCCGATATGCAGCTGACTTTGAAAAATCTGCGCCAGGGCAGACCGTAGCCGAAATCTTGTGAGCGCGTGAGTTTCAAGTGCCGGCACAGCCATACGAGTTCGGCGATCAGCACCAGCATGGCAACTCGGCTGGCGACGCGATGAAACGCCCAAGTCGCGAAAGTGGATGTCAGTTCATAGACGGGGTAGGCGAGTACCGCGCCAATCACCCCCGCGAGCACGATCGCGCCGACGAACCATGCAAAGGCGCGCATTCGTTGGAGCCTGTCCTAGCCGCTCATCGAGGCGAAGACTCGCGCGGCTGCGGCGGCGGTTGCTTCGATGTCCGCCGCCGAATGCGCCGCCGACAAGAACCCCGCTTCGAACGCGGACGGCGCGAAATACACCCCTTCGTTCAGCATGCCGTGAAAAAATCGCTTGAAGCGCTCGACGTCGCAGGCCATGACCTTCTCATAGCGATCGACATTCCGCTCGGTCGTAAAGAAAAATCCGAACATGCCGCAGACATGGTTTGTGCTGAGCGCAATTCCCGCGCCGGCCGCGGCCGTGGTCAATTTCTCCACCAGAATATCCGTCATCGCGCCCAAGTGTCGATGAAACCCGGGTGCGCTGATCAGTTCGAGGGTGGTAATGCCGGCGATCATCGCGACCGGATTCCCGGACAGCGTTCCCGCTTGGTAGACGGGACCTAAAGGAGCGAGCTGCTCCATGACATCGCGCCGGCCGCCAAATGCGCCGACCGGCATGCCGCCGCCGATGATTTTGCCGAGCGTGGTCAGGTCCGGGCGCACGCCGTACAAAGACTGCGCGCCGCCCAACGCGACGCGAAAACCCGTCATGACTTCGTCGAATATCAGCAGCGCACCGGAGCGGTCGCACTCGCGCCGCAGCGTCTGCAGAAAATCCGGTGCCGGCGGGATGCAGTTCATGTTGCCCGCCACAGGCTCGACAATGACGCAGGCGACGTGCGCGCCGATCTGCCGGAATACACGCTGGACTTGATCGGCGTCGTTGTAATTGAGCGTCACGGTGTGGCTGGCGAGCGCTTTCGGAACGCCCGGCGAAGTAGGCACGCCGAGCGTCAATGCGCCCGAGCCGGCCTTGATCAACAAGGAATCGGAATGGCCGTGATAGCAGCCCTCGAACTTCACGATGGTGTCGCGGCCGGTAAAGCCGCGGGCCAGGCGAATGGCGCTCATGGTCGCCTCGGTGCCGGAACTGACGAAGCGCACCAGTTCGATCGATGGCATGAGTTCGACGACGCGACGCGCGAGCCGCGTCTCCAATTCAGTCGGGGCGCCGAAGCTCAAGCCGTCGGCGGCGACTTGCTGCACGGCTTCGATGACCCGCGGATGCGCGTGGCCCAAGATCATCGGACCCCAGGAGCCGACGTAGTCGATAAAGCGGCGATCATCCGCTGCCACCACGTAGGCGCCGCTGGCTTTCTTGAAGAAAATGGGTTCGCCGCCCACACCGCGAAAGGCTCGAACCGGCGAATTGACGCCGCCCGGAATGTACTTACAGGCTTCTTGGAACAGACTCATGGCCGGCAGCTTAGACAGCGATGGCGGTCTCGGGCAAGCTAAGTCGTACCTCCAACCCGCCGCTGTTCGCATTGACGGCTTTGGCGGAGCCGCCGTGAGCCTTCATGACCTGAGAGGTGATGGCAAGGCCGATGCCCTCGCCGCCGCTGTCGCGGTCGCGTGATTCGGCCACTCTATAAAACGGCTCGAAGATTCGCTCCAAATCCGCCGCCGGCACGCCCGGTCCGTGATCGCGGATGACAATTTCCAAACCGCTGCTGGCGCGTGCGATTTGCATCTCCACCGGCGTGTTGTTCGGGCTGTAGCGCACCGCGTTGCGCAGCACGTTCTCAATCGCACTGCGCAGCAGCTCGCGGCTGCCGAGCACCGCGTTATTCGCCGCGCCCCGCAAGGCAATCGTGCAATTCTTCACGGCGCCCTCGAAATTGGCATCGCGCACGACCTCCTCGATGACATCGTCGAGTTCGAAGCGCTCGCGCTCCAGCAGGGCATCGGTGCCGTGCAGCCGCGCGAGCTTCAGCACCTGGCTGATCATGGAATCGAGGCGCTCGATCTCGCGTTCCAGCCGATCCAATTGCCGCGTAAAGTCCGCGGGGGGCTGGCGCGCCAGGCCGAGCGCGACCCGCATTCTGGCCAAAGGCGAGCGCAGCTCGTGGGATATGTCGCGCAACAGCTGTGTCGTGGCGCTGCGATTCGCCCGCAACTGATCCGCCATGGCATCGAAGTCGCGCGCCAGGACCGCCAGCTCGTCCTTGCGGCCCTCGAGACCCGCGCTTACCCGCACATCGAGATTTTCCGAGGCGAGCGCCCGCGCGCCTGCCTGAATGCGGCGAATGGGCGCGGTGAGATGCTCCGCGAGCCACCAACTGGTGAGCGCGCTCACCACCAGCGCAATGCCGAGAATGGTGAGTGAAATGGCAGGCAAGCTAAGCGCGCCGAAGATGCTGGGGCGGCGCGGCGTCATCACCACCGTGTATGTCGATCCGTCCGGGGCGATGATTTGCGGAGTGGCGCGGCTGGGGCGGAAATTGCCCGGGACCGGGTCGCGATTGATGAACTCGAGGCGCCGCGAGGCGCTCTCGGGCAGCCGCCGGCCAAGAATGTCCCGCCCGTCGGGGCCGATGACGAACAGTTCGCGATCGCCCGTCGTGGTTTTGTTTCCTTCCAGCCAGCTCTTCAAGGCGCTGACGCCGCCGCGCGCCAGAACTTCCGATGCTTGGATGGCCACGGAAGGGCGGCGCTGGTATTCGAAGGCCTCGTTTTCTCGCGACGCGATCGTGAATGTGGTGGCGATGCTGCTGCCAACGATGAGTGTCATCGCGAGCCAAAACAAAAGAAAGATTCTCAGGAAGAGGCTATGCACAGCTCACGCGGAATGCTCGGACAGGCTCCAAGTGAGGGTGTAGCCCGATCCGCGAACATTCTTTATTTCGGGATTTTTGCCGGCCTCGAGTTCGAGTTTGCGGCGCAAATTGCTGATGTGCGTGTCGATGCTGCGATCGTAGGCGGCAAGCTTGCGGCCGAGCGCCTGCTCGGTCATCGAGTCGCGCGAAATCACCTGGCCAGCGGAACGCATGAGCAATTCGAGCACACGAAACTCCGCGCCGGTGAGCGCCACCGGTTTTTCCGCAACGTGCACCTGGCGCGTTCCCGCGTTCAAGGTGATGGGCCCGACATTCAGTTCATCGGTAGTGCCGCCGCGCGGCGAGCGGCTGCTGGCGCGGCGCAGAATCGCGCGGATTCGCGCCACCAATTCGCGCGGATTGAAGGGCTTGCTCAAATAATCGTCGGCGCCGAGTTCCAGTCCGACGATGCGGTCGACATCGTCGCCGCGCGCGGTCAGCATCAGGATGGGAGTGGCATAGGAAGCGCCGAGCTTGCGCATCACGTCGAGACCGCCGACGCTCGGCAGCATCACGTCGAGAATCACGATTTCAAATTCGCCGGCCTGCAGTTCCGCCAGGGCCTCGCCGCCGTCGTGCACGCTTTTCACATCGAAGTGTTCGGCGTCCAAGTATTCCGACAGCATCTGACAGAGCTCTCGATCATCATCGACCAAGAGCACGCGGGGCTCGCGGCTTGCCGTGGGATCAGTTGTCATACCTCATACTCTGGCACAGTCAGCGCCACCCGAGGCTTCGGCGCGTCGAATTTGCAATTCTTAACAGAACCCTGCGCTGCATCAGACACATTTTTACACGGCGCCGGTCTAGGATATAGCCGTATCCTCTTCTTACCGTATTGGAGCACTGAATATGAAATCGAATCGCAATTTGCTGGCTGGAACCCTCCTGGCGGCCGGAGTATTGGTGACAGCCGCCGCGAGCATTTCGATCGCGACTGCGGCCGATGAAACAACGACTGCGCCGCCGGCCGCGCCGGGTCCCCATGGATGGCATCACCATCATGGCGGACACCTGTTATCGAAGCTCAACTTGAGTGCGGACCAGCAGGCATCCATCAAGACCATCATGGCGAACGCCGGCCCGCAGCTGAAGAGCATTCATCAGGAGATGCGCGCCAACTCGCTCAAATTGAGTCAGACGCAGCCGACTGCTGCAAACTATCAGAGCGTCGTGTCGCAAGTCACGCAGGCCAACGGCTCGCTGCACTCGCAGATGATCACGCAGCGTGAAGCAGTGCGCGCGCAGATATTCAAAGTGTTGACGCCGGCCCAGCAAACGCAGCTCGCCACTCTGCAAGCGCAGAGACAAGCGCAGATGCAGGCTGGCCGCGGCGCTTGGGCGGGGCGCGGAGCAGCTGCACCGGCCACGGCGCAGTAGCCTGAAGCGGATTTTATCGAGAGATTAGTTTTAGCAGTCTCGGGATCGCTGTCGTTCTGACGCTCATCTTTGGGCGGCCGCGATCCCGTCTTTTTTCAGCAGCGCAATTACGCTGCCCTGGCCCACCAGATGCGCGGTGCCGACGATCACCAGGTAGTTTTTGTCATCGTTGAGCAGTGCCTCGATTTTGGGCACCCACTTGCGGTTGCGCGCCACCAGCACCGAGTCATATAGCACCGGATCGCGGCCGATCTCGGATTTCAGTTGGTCAGCGAACCATTGCGTGTCGCCGCTGGCCCAGGCGTGCACCATGGCGGTGACCTCCTTGGGCAGGTCGTGCGCTTCCTCGAGGCTCGAGATCAAGTAATCGGCTTGCTCGTCCATGGACAGCGCGTCGAACAGCGCGATTTGATCGTGCACAGTCTCCAGTCCAGCAACGGACTTGCCATCGGCGCGCGCACGGTCCAGGAAAAACATTTCCACCCCGGACTTTGGCTGAAAGCCGAGCTGCTGCAGCTGCAGCTGCGAGATTGCTTCCGCGGCGAACCAAGGGGCGAAGGCATCGAAAATACCGATATCGATGCCCACCTCTTGGGCCAAAGCTTGCGCACGCTTATAGCGCGCATCCCCCATGATGGCCGGCAGCGTTTTGCCCTCGGGGAGCCGCGCGCTGGCGAGCAGCTCCGTCTGCATGAGCTGCGGGTCGAGCTCCGCCAAATTCACTTCCATGAAGAGCGAGTTGGCGTTGCCGTAGGCATTCAGCACCGCCGGCGCAAGCGGATAGTCGCTCGGCCGCAGAACGTGAATGGAGCCTAAGATGTAAACGGTGTTGTGCTTGCCGTGCAATTCCCACAGCGCGTGCAGCGGGCCATCGGCGCGCACCGCGGCCGAGAGAGCGACGCACGATAGCGCGAGTCCGAGCAATCGCCAGCGGACAAAGGATCGTCGCATTGAGGGGGGCCTAACTCGCGGTTTGCCGCAACTGCGCCGATTCTACCCAGTGCACCTGAGAGTCGATACGTCCATCTGCATGTAATTCGAAACTTCGGTAGGCCGGCGGCGCCGAGTCCACCGCATAGCGATCGCTTTTCGGCAGAAACTGTGCTCCGGTGGATGGCGTTGCAAACAAACGCACAGCGCCGCGACTGCCGTCGAACGCCTGGTGAACATGGCCCCACACTACCGCGCGTACATTCGTATGCGCGTCGATGACGCTCCAAAAATCTTCGGGCTGGGCGAGTCCCACGCTGTCCAACCAGCGGCTGCCCATCGCAATCGGATGATGATGCAGACACACCATGGCGTGCTTGGGCGCAGCCTTGAGCGCCGCATCGAAACGCGCCAGCTCGTTCTTCGTCAGGCGCCCGCCCACGTGACCCGGATCGTAGCTATCGAGCATTACGAAGCTCCAATCACCGATGGTGTGCGCGCCGCAGATCTTGAAGGGATCGCCCGCAAGTTCGGCGCGCATGGTTTCGGGTTCATCGTGATTGCCGGGAATGCACAACACGGGCTTCTTGATGCTGCCGAAAAAGCTGCGAAACCGCAGATAGCCCGATTTGTCGTCTTGCACCAAATCGCCGGTGACCAGCACTGCCTCGTAATTTGGCGCGCGCGAAAACGCATCATCGAGCGTGGCGTGCAAGCTCGAATCGGTCTCAACGCCGCGCAGTCGGCCGCTCGCGCTGCCATAAAGATGGGTGTCGGTGATTTGTAGAATTTGCATCTGCTAAATGGTAACAAAGCACTACTGCGGCGACGGTGAACTGGGTCATGACGCAGCCTCTACGCCTTATACATAACAGACTACAGTTATGTGACCGCGTTCCGTCGCAAATCGACTACTCCCGCAAGTTATGCGACCGATATCACGCGCCATTGCTGGCAGGAGGCGCATCGGGGACAATACCCGGCTTGTCTCGCTGAACAAGAAGCTTTTCCATGCCTACCCGTCGTGACCTTGCAAACGCCATTCGAGCCCTCTCCATGGACGCGGTCCAAAAGGCAAATTCGGGCCATCCGGGCGCGCCCATGGGGATGGCGGATATCGCGGAAGTCCTGTGGCGGGACGTGCTTAAGTTCAATCCAGGCAATCCTACGTGGATGGACCGTGACCGATTCGTGCTCTCCAACGGCCACGCTTCGATGTTGCTCTACTCGGTACTGAATCTGACCGGCTATCCCTTGTCGATGGAGGAAATCAAGAATTTTCGCCAATTCGGCTCGAAGACTCCTGGGCACCCGGAGCGAGAAGTCCATCTCGGCATAGAGACCACCACGGGGCCATTGGGCCAAGGATTTGCCAATGCGGTCGGAATGGCGCTGGCCGAACGCTCGCTGGCGGCCACTTTCAACCGGCCCGGTCACACCATCATCGATCATCACACCTACGTATTCATGGGCGACGGCTGCATGATGGAGGGCATTTCGCATGAGGCGGCCTCTCTCGCTGGGATGCAACAACTCGGCAAGCTCATCGCTGTCTATGACGACAATGGCATTTCCATCGATGGCAAGGTCGTGGGCTGGTTCGATGACGATACCGCGCACCGGTTCGAGGCGTACGGGTGGCACGTCATCCCGCATGTCGACGGTCAGAGCAGCGAGGCCGTCGCCGCGGCGCTGGCGGCCGCGCGCGCCGTCACAGACAAGCCCTCCTTGATCTGCGCGAAGACCATCATCGGTTTTGGCGCGCCCAAGCAAGGCACTGCAACCATGCATGGCGAAGCGATGGGCGACGCCGATATCGCCATCGCACGCAAGACGTTGGGATGGACCTCGCCACCGTTCGAAATACCGGCCGACATTCGGGCCGCGTGGGATCGACGCGAGAAGGGCGCCGCGGCGGAACGCGAGTGGCGCACGCGGTTCACCGCTTACCGTCAAGAATTTCCCGCGCTGGCAGCCGAATTGGAACGGCGCATGGCGGGAGATCTGCCGGCCGGATTCGACGATTTGCTGCGGGCGTTCGCCGGCGGAGCGCAGTCCGAGGGCAAGTCCTTGGCGACTCGGCAATCCTCGCAGGCAGCGCTGAACGCCATCGGCCCTTCGTTACCTGAGTTACTGGGCGGGTCGGCAGATTTGACCCCCTCGAACGGCACCTGGCGCAAGGATTCGGTGACTTTGAACCCCCAAGCGCCTGCCGGGAATTACATTCACTACGGCGTGCGTGAGTTCGGCATGTCGGCCGTCATGAACGGCATCTCCGCGCACGGCGGCTTGATTCCGTATGGCGGTACGTTCCTGACTTTTTCCGACTATGCGCGCAATGCCGTGCGCATGGCCTGCTTGATGCGTATACGCGTGATATTCGTCTATACCCACGATTCGATCGGACTCGGCGAGGATGGGCCCACACATCAGCCGATCGAGCATCTTGCAAGTCTGCGTGTCATCCCACATATGGACCTGTGGCGGCCCTGCGATGCGGTTGAAACGGCGGTGGCGTGGGGCGTAGCGCTGGACAACCGGGACGGACCGACGCTGCTGGTGTTCACGCGTCAAGCCTGCACTCATCAAGCACGCGAGCCCAGTCAGGTGGCGAATATCACTCGCGGCGGCTACGTGCTGATCGAGTCCTCCGGCACGCCGGAGGCGATCGTGATTGCCACCGGCTCCGAGGTTGGGATCGCCGCCGAGGCGGTTCGCAGCATGAATGCCAAGGGTCGCAAGATTCGCCTGGTGTCCATGCCCAGCACCAATCGCTTCGATGCGCAGGACGAGGCGTACAAGGAGAGCGTGCTGCCCGCAGGGGTGACGCGGCGTGTGGCGGTCGAGGCCGGTGTGCGCGCCGACTGGTGGCGCTATGTGGGTCTAAAGGGGCAGGTGGTGGGCATTGATCACTTCGGTGCCTCGGCGCCCGCCAAGGTGCTGTTTCCGCAATTCGGCTTTACCGCCGAAAAGGTGATTGAAGCGGTCGAGAAGACGGCCGGCGGCTGATGCAAAATTCGGGGTTTTCACCGCTCGCGTAGCGAGCGCCCATAGGTCGGGGTCGCTTCGACCCCGTTGATAGTTGCGCGAAGCGCATGACAATCTGCGCGAAGCGCATGAGGACTTACATGGCGATCAAGGTTGGCATCAATGGTTACGGACGAATCGGCCGCAATATTTTGCGGGCACTGTACGAAGGCAAGCACGGCGGCAACCTCAAAATCGTTGCCATCAACGATCTTGGCGATGCCAATACGAATGCTCATCTGACCCGCTTTGATACCGCGCACGGCCGATTTCGCGGCGAGGTTCATGTCGACGGCGATTCCATGGTGGTCAACGGCGATCGCATCCGCGTCGTCGCGCAGCGCGATCCGACCAAATTGCCTTGGGCCGAGCTCGGCGTCGACTATGTGCTCGAGTGTACCGGCTTATTCACCAGTAAGGCCAAAGCGGTGGCGCACCTCGCCGCGGGCGCCAAGAAAGTCGTGATTTCCGCGCCGGGCGGCGACGATGTGGACGCCACCATCGTCTACGGCGTGAATCACGACATTTTGAAATCCAGCATGACGGTTATTTCGAATGCCTCCTGCACCACCAATTGCCTGGTGCCCTTGGTGAAAGTGCTGCACGAGAAGGTCGGCGTCCTCGCAGGCGTGATGACTACCATTCATTCCTACACCAACGATCAGGTGCTGACGGATGTGTACCATTCCGACCTGCGCCGCGCGCGCTCGGCCACCATGTCCATGATTCCGGCCAAGACCGGCGCGGCGGCGGCGGTTGGCCTGGTGTTGCCGGAGTTGAAAGGCAAGATCGACGGCTTTGCGATACGCGTGCCGACCATCAACGTGTCCTTGGTGGATTTGAGCTTCACCGCGGCGCGCGCGACCAACGCGCAGGAAATTCACGATGCCGTGAAGGCGGCGGCGAACGGTCCGCTCAAGGGCATTCTGGCCTACAACGATCAACCGCTGGTGTCGGTGGACTTCAATCACGATCCCGCCTCATCCACCTATGATGCGACGCTGACCAAGGTCATGGAGGGGACGCTGGTGAAGGTTTGCGCGTGGTACGACAATGAGTGGGGGTTTTCCAACCGCATGCTCGACACGACGCTGGCCTGGTCAAAGGCCAAGTAAGAGTTCCCTTGAAAATTACCAAAATGTCCAGCCTGGATTTGCGCGATAAACGGGTGCTGATTCGCGAGGATTTGAACGTACCGATCCAAGGCGGATTGGTGAGCAGCGATGCGCGCATCCGCGCCGCGCTGCCCACGATTCAGGCGGCCCTGACCGCGAAGGCGCGCGTGATCGTCATGTCGCACCTCGGGCGGCCCGAAGAAGGCAAGTATGCGGAGGAGTTTTCCCTGGCACCGGTCGCCAAACGCTTGGCGCAGCTGCTCGGTGTTCCCGTGGCCTTCAAGAAGGACTGGCTGGACGGCGTCGAGGTCGGTCCCGGCGAAGTGGTGCTTCTGGAAAACGTGCGCTTCAACAAGGGTGAAAAGAAGGATGCCGATGAATTGTCGCGGCGTATGGCGGCGCTGTGCGACATCTACGTCATGGACGCCTTCGGTACAGCGCATCGCGCCGAAGCCAGCACGCACGGGGTCGCGAAGTACGCGCCCATCGTTTGTGCCGGTCCTTTGCTCGTCAGTGAGTTATCCGCGCTCGAAACCGCGCTCGAGAAACCCGCGCGGCCGCTGTTGGCCATCGTCGCCGGCTCGAAGGTCTCGACCAAGCTCACCGTCCTGGAATCCCTGCTGAGCAAGGTGGATCAGCTCATTGTCGGCGGCGGCATTACCAATACCTTTCTCGCGGCCTTAGGGTTCAACGTAGGCAAGTCCCTGTACGAACCCAACATGCTGGACATCTGCAGGCGGCTGCTCGAGCAATCCAAAAAACGCGGCATCGTCATTCCCATGCCGACGGATGTGGTGGTGGCGAAGGAGTTTTCGGCAAAGGCGGAAGCCGACGTCAAGGACGTGCGCCAGGTATCCGCGGAGGACATGATTCTCGACATCGGCCCGGATTCTGCCGAAGCCATCGCGGCGTTGGTGGCGTCCGCCGGCACGATTCTTTGGAATGGCCCGGTGGGGGTATTCGAATTCGCGCAATTCGGCGAGGGCACGCGCACGCTGGCCACGGCCATCGCCCGCAGCAAGGCCTTTTCGCTGGCGGGCGGCGGCGACACCTTGGCCGCCATCGAAAAATACGGTGTCGAAGACAGCATTTCCTACATATCCACGGGCGGCGGCGCGTTCTTGGAGTTCGTCGAAGGCAAAAAGCTGCCCGCGGTTGAGATTCTCGAGCAGCGCGCCGCATGACCTCCGGCTTACGGCGCACCAAGATTGTCGCGACCCTGGGTCCCGCCACGGACGATCCAGCGGTGCTCGAGGATATGGTGCGCGCCGGTGTGGACGTGGTTCGTTTGAATTTCTCGCACGGCGTCGTGGCCGATCATGCGCGCCGGGTTGAACTGGTGCGCGAGGCCGCACGGCAAGCAGGCCGCTACGTGGGAGTGCTCGGCGATCTTCAGGGACCGAAAATCCGCATCGATCGCTTCGTGGCCGGCAAGGTCGAGCTGAAAGACGGCGCCGAATTCACCTTGGACGCCTCGCTAGCCGTGGATGCGGGCACCGAAGACTCGGTGGGAATCGCCTACAAGAAATTACCGAGCGATGTGTTCGCCGGCGACGTGCTGCTCTTGAACGATGGCCAAATCAGCTTGCGGGTCCTGGGTATCGACGGCCCGCGCATCAAGACCCGCGTTCTGGTGGGCGGCGAACTTGGCAACAACAAAGGCATTAACAGGCAGGGCGGCGGACTGTCCGCCGGCGCCCTGACCGATAAGGATCGCGAAGACATCGTCACAGCGGCGCGCTTGAAGGTGGACTACCTGGGAATCTCGTTTCCGCGCGATGCGGCGGATATGGATGAGGCGCGCGGCTTGCTGCGTCAGGCCGGCGGACACGGTTTGCTGGTCGCGAAAATCGAGCGCGCGGAAGCGATCAAAAATCTGGCCGCCGTCGTCAAAGCCAGCGACGGCGTGATGGTGGCGCGCGGCGATCTGGGCGTGGAAATGGGTTTCGCAGAACTCGCCGGCTTGCAGAAACTGATCATTCAGGAAACCCGGCTTCAGAACAAAGTCGTGATCATGGCCACGCAAATGATGGAATCCATGATTACAGCGACGATTCCCACGCGGGCCGAGGTGTCCGATGTCGCCAATGCCGTCATGGACGGCACCGATGCCGTCATGTTGTCCGCGGAGACCGCCTCCGGCCGGCATCCGGTCAAGGTCGTGGAAGCCATGGCGCAGATCGTCGTGGGCGCGCAAAAATACGAGGTGGAGCATGTCCGCGCGCGGCAGCGCCAGAGCGGATTCTTCGCGCACACGGATGAGGCAATTGCGGCGGCGGTCATGTACACCGCGAATCATCTGCACGTGAAAGCCATCGTCGCCTTGACCGAATCCGGATCGACGGCGTTATGGATGTCGCGCGTGCGCTCGGATATTCCCATCTATGCCTTTACCCGGCATGAGACCACGCGCCGCCGGGTGACCTTGTATCGCGGCGTTTATCCGATTGCCTACGACGTCGAGGACCGGGGCGAAGCCGTGTATTTTTCAATTTTCCGCCTGTTGCTGGGCCAGAAACTGGTGCTCGAGAATGATCACATCATTCTCACCAAGGGCGAGCTCAGCGGCATTTCCGGCGGCACCAATTCCATGCAAATCCTGCGCGTCACCCGAAAGTAGATATAAATGGCCAATGAATTTCGCGGCACCGATCGATACATCGCCACCGAAGAATTGATGGCCGCGGTCAACGCCGCCGTGGTTCTGTCGCGGCCCTTGCTCATCAAGGGCGAACCGGGGACGGGCAAAACTCTGCTGGCGAATGAAATCGCGCGCGCCTTGGACAAGCCGTTTTTCGAGTGGCACATCAAGTCGACCACCAAGGCGCAGCAGGGCTTGTACGAGTATGACGCGGTGTCGCGTCTGCGCGATTCACAGCTTGGCGATCCCAAGGTCAAGGACATCCGCAACTACATCCTCAAAGGGGACTTATGGGAGGCCTTCGATTGCGACGTGCAGCCGGTGCTGCTCATCGATGAAATCGACAAGGCGGACATCGAATTTCCGAACGATCTGCTGCGCGAGCTGGACCGGATGGAGTTCTATGTTTATGAAACGCATGAAACCGTGCGTGCCAAGCATCGGCCGATCATCGTCATCACCAGCAACAACGAAAAAGAATTGCCGGACGCTTTTCTAAGGCGCTGCTTTTTTCACTACATCCGCTTCCCCGACACGGCGACGATGACGCAAATCGTGGATGTGCATTTTCCCGACCTGAAGCGCGAGCTGCTGCACGAAGCGCTGACGACTTTCTTCAAGATCCGCGAGACGCCGGGCCTCAAGAAAAAGCCGACCACCTCGGAGTTGCTCGATTGGATCAAGCTGCTGGTCGCCGAAGACATTTCCCCGGAAGCGTTGCGCAGCGATGACGCCAAAAAGCTCATTCCGCCGCTGTACGGCGCGCTTCTAAAGAACGAGCAGGACGTGCACTTGTTCGAGCAGCTCGTGTTCCTGCACCGCCGGAATGCTCGTTAAGTTCTTTTTTCTGCTGCGCAAGACCGGGGTCCCGGTCTCGATTACCGAATTGTTGACTTTGCTCGAGGCCCTCAAGGCCGGTTTGGGCGACCTGAGCGCCGAGCGCTTTTACTATTTGGCGCGCACCTGCCTGGTCAAGGACGAGAAGTTCTACGACCGCTACGATCGCGCCTTTGCGGCGCACTTCAAGGGCGTCGAAGAGGCATTCGCGCTGTTGCAGCGCCAGCTGCCTGCCGACTGGCTGGAAAAAATGACGGTGCGCGATTTTACCGACGAAGAGAAGGCCGAGATCGAGGCAATGGGCGGCTGGGACAAGTTGATGGAGACGCTCAAAAAGCGTCTCGAAGAGCAGAAAGAACGGCATCAGGGCGGCAATAAGTGGATCGGCACGGCGGGAACCTCGCCGTACGGGGCCTACGGTTTCAACCCCGAGGGCGTGCGTATCGGCCAGGATGGCGGGCGAAATCGCAGCGCCGTAAAGGTCTGGGATAAACGCGAATTTGCCAACCTCGACGACAAGGTGGAATTGGGCACGCGCAACATCAAGATCGCGCTGCGGCGATTGCGCCGCTTTGCGCGGCGCGGCGTGCCCGACGAATTGGCGTTGGCCGATACCATCGACGCCACGGCGCGCTCCGGCGGCTGGCTCGACATCAAAATGCAGGCCGAGCGCAAAAATGTCATCAAGATATTGCTGCTCTTGGATATCGGCGGATCGATGGACGATCACGTCAAGACCTGCGAGGAATTATTCTCCGCCGCGCGCAGCGAGTTCAAGCATCTCGAACATTATTACTTTCACAACTTCGTGTACGAATCGTTGTGGAAGGACAATCGGCGGCGCTTCAACGAGCACATCGGCACCACGGAAATCATCCGCACCTATGGGCCGGACTACAAGCTGATTCTGGTGGGCGATGCGACCATGAGTCCCTATGAGATCACGCATGCCGGAGGCAGCGTGGAGCACTGGAATCCCGAGCCGGGGAGCGTGTGGCTCGAGCGCTTGATGAAGCAATATCCGAAATTCGCCTGGATCAATCCCCAGCCGCAGTCGCGTTGGCGTCAGACCGCCTCGATCGATATGACGCGTGACATGCTCGAAGGCCGCATGTATCCGCTGACGCTGGCCGGACTCGATGACCTCATTGACGCGCTGACGTGATTCCGGAGCCCCGACAGCTCGGCTTGGTGTTGACGGGCGGCGGTGCACGTTCGGCCTACCAGGTCGGCGTGCTTCGGGGAATCGCGGACCTGCTGCGGCGCGGCTCGGCCTGTCCCTTTCCGATCATTACCGGCACCTCGGCGGGCGCCGTGAGCGCCATCGCGCTGGCATCGGACGCGGCGCATTTCCGACGTTCCATCTACGCGATTGAAAGGGTGTGGCGCGATTTTCGGGTACACCAAGTGTTCAAGGCGGACGCGGTCAGCATGCTGAAGTCCGGCCTGCATTGGTTCCTGGCGTTTCTCACCGGCGGCTGGCTGGTGCAGCCGCCGCATTCCTTGTTCGACAATTCGCCCTTGTGGGAGCTGCTGCGCACACATTTGCACTTCGATGGCATCCCGCGCAGCTTGTACAAGACGCACTTGCATGCCGTGGGCATCAGTGCGACCTGTTACGCCGATGCCGACTCAGTGACTTTCTTTGCCGCCGAGCCTACGGCGGAGCCGTGGAGGCGCGTCTATCGCAAGGGCGTGCGCGCCACCCTGACGCTGGATCACTTGATGGCAAGTTTAGCCATCCCCTTCCTGTTCCGCCCGGTTCTACTCAACGACGCTTACTTCGGCGACGGCGCCATGCGCCAGACATCGCCGTTGAGTCCTGCGATTCTGCTCGGCGCCACGCGTCTTCTGATCATTGGCGTCAATGATCCGGTGCCCACGGGCGCGCCCCCGCATAGGCCGCCGATCGAGCCCACTTTCAGCCAAATGTTCGGCTTCATGTTGGATTCGCTGTTTATGGACACGCTGAATGCCAGTCTCGAGCGCATCAACCGCTACAACGAAAGTGCGGACATGCAGCCGATCGATACGCTGGTGATTACGCCGACGCGGGACGTGAACGAGGTCGCCAGGCGGCATGTCGATGAATTGCCGCGGGCCTTGCGGACGCTGTTGCGTGCCTTGGGGGCGCACAACGCGCCTAACTCGCTGCTCCTCAGCTATCTGCTGTTCGAGCGCGGTTTTACACGGGAAATGATCGACATGGGCTACGCGGATGCCAAAGCACGATCCGCGGAGATTCGCGACTTTTTGCAGTTGGAGAATGCGCGCCAGTTCCGCGCTGCGCGCCGTTAGAACTTCGGCACTGTGAATTTGAGCGGCTCGGCATGACCCTCAGGCCGTTCAGGCGGCCGGTCAATATCAGCCGACGTACTTATCAGCACCCGGTTTTTCCTCCCTTCCATGCGAATGCCGGATGACGGGGAATTGGTCGGTCGACCGTTGAGAAAATAGCGGCCGTTAGGCAAAGCGGGTTCTCTCAGGATAAAGCTCCAGCCGTTCTCTGTGGCTTCAATATCGTAGATGACTCCTTTCCCGGTTCTGGTACGCGAGAAGGAAACAAGGTTTGTACCGATCGGAAGATCCTCGATACTGATATTTTCCCAACCGGTGGGAAGGTGGGGCTCGAACACGATCGTTTTATTCGCGGCGTCGGGCCGCACGCCGAAGACATGGTCGATCACTGGCAACACGATGCCGTAGCTGGTCCATGCGATCGTGAAACATCCATGATCAGGCATCATTTCCGATATCGAGCCGGGTGATACGCGGTTAAAGGTTTGAACGATGCGGTCCACATACCACATCATTTCGTCGGTACGACCATACATACCTTCCGCAACGGCCTGCACTCCGGTCGAGATCGTCATCATCGACCGCCTATCGACGGCAGAGAGGTACGGCCCGTACTCGCCGCTGTTTTCGCGCCTGATCTTATCCAGAAGCGGGATCGCCCGCGTCCGCGGAGCGATGCCGGTTTCCATCGGCGTTGCGATGACCCAATTCTTATTGGTGATCCAAGCCCTGTTTCCCTCCGGCATCTTTAAGAACTCCGCCTTCAGCCCTTCGTAGTGCGCAATCAGGTCCGTGTTTCTCTGAGTCAGATCCGCGCCCTTGAGACCTATCTGCTTGATTGCCCCCTCGGCGGCGCTGATCGCCTGTGAACGGCTGCCGTAGAAATCCCCATAGGTGTCGTCGTGTTCAATCCAAAATCGTTGATTGATCCTTTCTTTCAAGTCGGCGGCGAGCCTGCCGTATCGGTCTTTCGCATCCGCGTCGTTCAATGCGTCTGCGACGCGCGCCGCGGCCTCCAGGGCCTGCTGCGTGTAAACCGCGACATCAATCAGCTCTGCGTTCAAACCATAAACCTCCATGATCCCGTAACCCTCCGGGAACAGGTCATGATTCTGGTCCATCTCGCCCAAAAGCCAATCGATACCCATCTTCATGGCCGGATACATCTCCCGCGCAAAATCCATATCCCCCGTCCACTCGAATAGCTGGCCTACCGTCAGGATGAATTGCGCTGTCTCCTGGGTATTGCCGGGATTCGCCACTGCTCCGTCGGTCGTGATCTCATGCGCGATCCGGCCGTTGGCGTTCACCTTGTACGACTGGCTTCGAAGCAACCTGAGCGTCTGTTTGGCCAGCTCGAAATCGCCGGTCCTCATGAGCGCTTGCAGGGAATACGTCTCGGTTCCGAACCACCACGGATATTCCATGAAGCCGGCGCTCAAGCCTCGGCCGAGCCCGGGAACGTCTCTGACCAGCCACTCCATGTTGATCCTGGTCCAGTTGTAGACATCTTGCAGGCGCTGATCCGGGACACTTATGCGGGCCCGTTTGATGATCGAGGCATAGTGCCGCACTTTTTCCGCCAGGAGCGCGACATGGTGCTTAGCCAGATAGTCGTAGGCTGCGAGGGCGTCGCTTTCGCCGGTTGTCGAGCCTGAGACGACGAAGGTCAGCGTGGAGGTCGCATGTGGGCCGACCGTAACTGCGTAGCTGGACGCGGCTGCGACGCCAAGGCCATTCGCGGAGATCGGCTGCTCGACTCGCCGAGCATTCGCGGGAGGCACCGCGCCCCAGACGCAAAACCACGGGTTATCGGCGTCCCTGGCAACGAAGACGCCATCGCTCGCACGCCAATCAACGACATCCTGGCCATCCCGGATTCCGAGGCGATCCGCATACCAACCAGGGCGTAGATCAGTCTTGACGGACCATTCAAAGCGCAGCCGTCGCGTATGAGCTGACAGGTTCTTGAAGCGGTACTGGACGATCATGCCCTGCCGGTTATCCGGACTGAATTGAAAACGATCGATCTCCAGGTCGTCCAGCACCCGGCCATACTTGAACCGGTTTCCATAGGGATAAGTGATCATCTCCGCACTACCTGCAAGCGGAATTTCCTTATTGTTTGAGAGTTCAGCAATCCGTGCCTGAAAGCCGCCGATGAGCTTAATTGGGGGCAGCCACAACCCAGCCATTTCCCCCGGCACGTGATGGCCCATGTCGGGGAAATTCCCATCCTGCGTTCCGATCAGGTACGTCCTGTCGCCCGCGGTCACATAGGGCTGCTGCCTGTTGCGCCCCTGATTGCTGATACCGGCGAGGATATGAGCCGCATAGTCATTCGCTTCGGAGGTCTGGGCAACACTGGGCTCGATTGCCAGGGCCGCCGTGAGAATGAGCGCCAAAATCCCAACACTCCGCTCGCGCAAGCCCTTCGCCATGCGCGCTAATCCTAGGCCTTTTGCAGCGAGTCGTGCCGCGTCAGCACTTGCGGGTGCGATTTGCGGAAGTGTTCCGCGAGCTGTTCCGCGATGTAAACGGAACGATGCTGGCCCCCGGTGCAACCGATGGCAATCGTCAAATAACTGCGATTCGCCTGCGAAAACTCGCGCAGGCGCTCCTCCAGAAATGCAGTCAGGTCCTCAATCATGCTGCGCACGCTGGCGAAACCCGCGAGATACTCGATGACGGCCGGGTCGCGGCCGTTCAATTTGCGCAGAGCCGTTTCCCAATGCGGGTTCGGCAAGCTGCGCACATCGAATACGAAGTCCGCATCGCCCGGAATGCCGTGCTTGTAGCCGAAGGACTCGAACATCAGCGATAGCTGGCCCTCGCGCTTGCGCTCGATGCGCTCGCGAATCAATTCGCGCAGCGCGTGCACGCCCATGCTCGAGGTATCGATCACCCAGTCCGCCGCATTGGTGATGGGTTCGAGCAGCTTGCGCTCCAAGGCGATGGCCTCGCGCAAGCCGACCTCGCCGGCAACCAGAGGATGCTTGCGGCGGGTCTCGGCATAGCGCTTGAGCAGCACTTCATCGGCGGCGTGCAGGTACAGCACCTCGCAATTAATGTTGCTGCGGCGCAGCTCGGTGACCAGGGCAGGGATGGTTTCAATTTCGCTGGCGCGATTGCGCGCGTCCAGCCCCACGGCAGTCCGCGGATAGGTGTCACCCATGCCGCGGACCGTGTGAGAAATGAAGGGCTTGAGCAACGCGGCGGGAATATTGTCGACACAGTAGAAGTCGATGTCTTCCAGCATGTGCAGGGCAACGCTTTTGCCGGAACCGGAAAGCCCGCTCACGATGATCAGCCGCATTGACATGAGGGGCTATCCCAAGTGCTTCGCATGGACTCCCTAGCGCGCTTTGAGGCCATCCTCGGCGCGGTGCTGGGAGATCTTTTCCTTGTGCTTCTTGACGCAGCGGTCGAGCTTGTCGGCCAGCGCGTCGATGGAGGCGTACATGTTCTCTTCGGTTGCATCCGCGTAGATCTTGTTTCCGCGCACCATCAAGGTGGCCTCGGCTTTATGAGTCATTTTTTCGACGGTGAGTACGCAGTGGACGTCAATGAGCTGTTCAAAATGCCGCGAGATTCGCTCGAATTTCTTGTGAACGTAGCCGCGCAGCGCGGGGGTGACTTCCACATGATGACCGCTGAGATCCAATTGCATGTTTCCTCCTTTCACTTTAAGACGCTCGGGCAGCCGCTCGCTTGCGCTCGTTAGACGGCGCGATCTGCATGCCCTCGCGGTATTTGGCAACCGTGCGTCTGGCCACCGGTATGCCCTCTTGCGACAGAATTTCCGCCAACTTGGCATCGCTCAACGGATTTTCCGGATTCTCTTGAGAAATCAATTTCTTGATCTTGGCGCGAATGGCGATGGATGACATCTCGGTGCCGTCCGCCGCCTCAACATGGCTCGAAAAGAAATAGCGGAACTCGAACACGCCGCGCGGCGTGTGCATGTACTTGGCGGTGGTGACGCGGGAGATGGTCGACTCGTGCATCTCGACCGCCTCGGCCACATCCTTCAGGATCAGCGGCTCCATCGCCTCCTCGCCGATTTCGAAAAAGTTTGTCTGGCGCTGCACGATGCAGCGCGCCACTTTCACCAAGGTTTCATTGCGAATCTCCAGGCTGCGCATCAACCAGCGCGCTTCCTGCAATTGGGTGCGAAGCATGGCGTGATCGGGCGCTCGCGAGATCAAATTGGCGTAGCTTTGATTGACGCGCACACGCGGTACGGTGGCCTGGTTGATTTCGACCGTCCAGCCGTGATCGGTACGGCGCACGAACACATCGGGGATGACGTACTGCGCCTGGGTCGGATTGACCGCGGCACCCGGCCGCGGATGGCAGGAGCGCACCAGCGCCAGCGCCATTTCCAGATCGCTTTCGCTGCAGCGCAGCTGACGGCGCAGCAGCGCGAGCTGCTGGCTGGCCACCAAATCCAAATGTTCGAGCGCCACACGGATCGCGACATCCCGCGCGGGTGTCTGTGGATCCAGTTGCCTGAGCTGCAGCGCAATGCACTCGCCTAGATTGCGCGCGCCCACGCCGGCGGGCTCCAGCGACTGAACGATGCCAAGCACCCGCTCAACATCGGCGGGCGTCGCCTCGATCTCGGGCAACAAGCTTAGGCGCACGTCCTCGAGCGAGTCTTTCAGGTATCCATCATCTGTGATCGCATCGGAAATGACGCGGGCAATCGCCATGTCGATCGGAGAAAGCTTGGCCAGCTCCAACTGTTCGATCAGCTGCTCCTGCAAGGTTTGGCCGTGCTGATCGCTGAAATCGCTGCTGCGATCGTCATCGCCGGAATAAGTGCGCTCCGAGGGTCCGCTGGTTTGTTCGCCCCAGGCCTCATCCGCGATCTCCACCTCCGGGGTTTCGCGCTGATCCACAGGCGTGCTGATGCCATCCAGTTCGGCATATTTCTCATCGAGCCGAACGGGTAATTCTTCGCGCTCGCGCGCCGGATCCGGCGCCTCCGTCTCTTCCTCACCCTCCAGCATCACGTTGGTTTCGAGGGTCTCGCGGACATGCGCCTGCAAGTCGAGCGACGGCAGCTGCAGCAGCCGTATCGCTTGCTGCAGCTGCGGCGTCATGGTCAGCTGTTGACCAATGCGAAGCTGCAGACTTGGCTTCAACATATTTCTTTAGAAAACCTATAACTTGAAGTCTTGGCCCAAGTACACCTCACGCACCTGCGGGTTGGCAAGAATCTGGTCCGCAGATCCAGAGGCGAGCACGCTGCCTTGACTGACGATATAGGCTCTGGCGCAAATACCCAAGGTCTCCCGCACATTATGATCCGTAATCAGCACTCCTATGCCCTTGTCGGACAAGTGCTTGATTATTCGCTGGATATCGGCGACAGAGAGCGGATCGACCCCCGCAAACGGTTCATCCAGCAGCATAAATTGAGGATCGGCCGCCAAGGCCCGGGCGATTTCGACCCGCCGGCGTTCCCCTCCCGAGAGACTCATCCCCAAGCTGTCGCGCACGTGGCCTATGTGCAGCTCGCCCAACAGTTCCTTCAGGCGGGCGGTACGGCCCGCGTCATCGAGACCGGGGCGCGTCTCCAGGATGGCCATGATGTTGTCGGCCACCGACAGTTTGCGGAAAACAGAGGGCTCCTGAGGCAAATACCCTAAGCCCAATTGCGCGCGCCGGTGCATGGGCAGCCGGCTGATATCCTTGTTGTCCAGGAAAATCTCGCCATGCTCGCATCGGGTCAGCCCGACGATCATGTAGAAGGCCGTCGTCTTGCCGGCGCCGTTCGGCCCCAACAGCCCGACGACTTCGCCGCTTTCAACCTCCAGAGACAAATCCCGCAGCACCTGCCGTGATTTGTAGCTTTTAGCGAGTTCCAACGCCCGCAATACACTCATGGGTTGGGTTTGGGCGGCGCCGATTTCGGCGGCGGCGGGGTGATAACGATACGGACTCGCTGCGAATTCTGTTCGGCTTCCTCGGCGATGACCTTTTGCCCAACCACATCGTACTTCAGCGACTGCCCGGTGATCTCGTGGTCGCCGTTGGTTAAATAGGCATTCTTCAAGAACCGCACCAGGTGCTTTGTCCCGTCATAATCGATGGTCTCCGCATGACCTCTGGCGGGCTTTCCGGTCTTGGTGACGGTTTGCTCGAAGGAGGCGGGTTTGCCGTTGGCGATGGCCTTGCTCAGCGCGTTGTTGACGAAGGTGATCTGCGCGTCATCGGAGAAGAGCTGGCCTTGCTCGACGACAATTTTGACGTTGCCGCGAAAATTCCAAACATTGTTCTCGAAATACAAATCCTTGGAGCGCTGTTCGTTGGCTTGACCTAGATCGGCGGTGATCGACATGCCTCCTTCCGAGATGCGAATCTTGCTGAACACCGCGGTGTTGGTCTTCAGGTCGATTGTCGTCGACTGCGCCTCGAGCAATATATCTGCCTGACGATCGCGCGCAACCGTGGCGGGCGCGGCGTTCGTGTCAGCCAGCGGCGCAAGCAGCGCGATGAGCGCAAGGAGTTTAGCGGGGGAGGAAACGGCCATTGACCCTGGATTCTAGGCGCATCGTGCGCTCTTTCAAATTCGCACTCATACCGCGCGCGGTGAGAATGTGGCCGCCGTAATCGATGCGCACGTCGCTTTTGGTGCTGGCGATACCCTCGGGAACGTTGTAGCTCAACAAGTCGGTGCGGACCACTGCGGTGCCCGGAGTGCCGGGATTCTCCCCCTGCAGCCGCACGTTGCCGGCGACATCGATGATCTTGCCGCCGGGCTGAACATGGGCCGTGTCGCCGAACAGCACCCAAGTCTGGCCGCCCGGCGCGTCATAGTTGACGCGCACGTTGTACAACGCCACCTCGTTGCCATGGTCAATTTGATCGATGCGCTCGGCCTCGACGCGAATGCTGGGCGCGCCCGATGCGTCATAATCCGTGAGAATGGCGTTCTTCAAATAATAGCCGGGCAAATCTGTTTGCTTCGCGCCGCCCACGTCCCTGGGGCGATGGCTCGGCGAACTCGATATCCACGTAATAATGACCAAAGCCGCGACCGCGAGCACGGTAAAGACTCGAAAAAACATTAAACACCCCCAGCGCGGGCGCGCAAAATGGCATCGCACAACTCGCGCACGGCGCCCAAGCCTCCCGGCGAGCGCGCAACCCAGTGCGCGGCGGACAACACGACAGGATGGGCATCGGACACCGCAGCCGCCAGCCCGACCGCGGCCATCAGCGGTAGATCGGGCGTGTCATCGACGATGCAAGCGCAATTCAACGGGTCGACCTTGAGACGCTTCGTCAGCGTTTGGAATGCCAGCAATTTATCTCTGCAACCTTGGACCACGGTGGGCACGTGCAGTTCGCGCAAGCGTGCCGCCGCCGCCGCGGAGCGCCGGCCGCTGAAAGCCGCCACGTGCACGCCGGCGGACATGAGCAGCTTGATGCCATGGCCGTCGCGGACGTGAAATACTTTGAGTGTTTCTCCCTTGGCTCCGAAATATAGCCGCCCGTCAGTCAGGACGCCGTCGACGTCCAAGATCAGCAGCTGGATCGTCGAAAGCGGCGCGGGCTTGCGTGCTTTCAAAATACGCCCGCGCGTAGCAGATCGTGTACGTTGAGCGCGCCGACCAATTTGCCCTGATCGTCGAGCACGATCAGCGAAGTAATGCGGTGCGTTTCCATCAAGTGCACGGCCTCCGCAGCGAGGGTCGAAGGCAGCACCGACTTCGGTCCCACAGTCATCACTTGATCCATGCGCGTCGCATGCAAATCCGCCGCGCGATCGAGCGCGCGGCGTAAATCGCCGTCCGTGAACACCCCGAGCACGCGCATCGAGTCATCGACGATCGCGGTCATGCCGAGCCCTTTGGAGGTGACTTCCAGCAGACCTTGCGCAAGCGTGGTGTCGACTCGAACAGTAGGTATCTGCGCGCCGGTGCGCATCACGTCCTTCACGTACAGGAGGCGGCGGCCCAAGGCGCCGGCTGGGTGCGAGCGCGCGAAGTCCGCTTCGGTGAAACCGCGCGCTTTCAATAGGGCGACCGCGAGCGCGTCGCCCACGGCAAGCGCCGCCGTGGTGCTGGCAGTGGGCGCGAGATTTAACGGGCAGGCCTCCGCCGGCACCCGGATGTCCAAATGCACGGTGGCGATGCGCGCCAGCGCGGAGTCCGAATTGCCCGTAAAGGCAATCAACGGAACGCCGAGCCGCTTGATCACGGGCAGTATGGTGAGAATTTCCGCCGTTTCGCCGGAATTCGACAATGCCAGCACCGCATCGTCGCGTGTAATCATCCCGACATCGCCGTGACTGGCCTCGCCGGGATGCACGAAAAACGACGGCGTGCCCGTGCTGGCGAGCGTGGCCGCGATTTTCCCGCCGATATGGCCGGATTTGCCCATACCGGTCACGACGATACGGCCCCGGCAGTTAAGACAAATCCGGCAGGCACGTGCAAAATCCGTCCCGAGGCGGGGCAGCTGTGCGCGCAGACCGTCTATTTCGACGATTAGCGCCTGGCGGCCGAGTTCGATGAGACTCGCGTCGGTGTACTCGGAATTCATCTACGAATAATACAGGTAAGCTTGCGTGAATTTTTAGGAGACAGCATGAATCCACAACAGGTGGCACAACTGATCGAGGATGGTTTGGGCGGCAGTCATGCCATGGTGACCAGCGAAGACAATGTGCACTTCGAGGCCGTGGTCATTGCGCCCGCTTTCATCGGCAAGAAGCCGATTCAGCGCCATCAAATGGTGTATTCAACGCTTGGCGCGGCAGTGGGCAAGGAAATTCACGCCCTCGCCTTGCAGGTCTTCACCCCGGACGAGTACGCAAGGCAGGGCCGTGGATAAACTACAAATTCATGGCGGTATCGCGCTCGAAGGAGAGATCCGCATCTCCGGCGCGAAGAATGCGACGCTGCCCATCCTCGCCGGCTGCTTGCTGGCAGAGGGCCCGGTGACGATATCGAATGTGCCGCATCTGCAGGATGTGACGACCATGATCGAGCTGCTCGGGCGCATGGGCGTGTCGGTGACCATCGATGAAAAGATGCGCATCGAAGTCGATGCCTCGACCATCAAGGAATACTTCGCACCCTACCAACTCGTGAAGACCATGCGCGCATCCATATTGGTCCTAGGGCCGTTGTTGGCGCGCTTCGGCGCGGCAGACGTGTCCTTGCCCGGCGGCTGCGCGATCGGCGCGCGACCAGTCAACATTCACGTGGCCGGCCTGCAGGCCATGGGTGCCGATATTCACATCGAGAACGGCTATATCAAAGCGCGCGCCGCGAGGTTGAAAGGAGCGCGTCTGGTGCTGGAGACCGTCACGGTCACCGGCACGGAGAATCTAATGATGGCCGCGACGCTGGCCGAAGGCGAGACGGTCCTCGAGAACGCCGCGCGCGAACCCGAGGTGGTTGATCTGGCGAATTTCTTGATTGCCATGGGCGCCAAGATCAAGGGTGCGGGCACCGACCGAATCGTCATCGAGGGCGTGAAGCGCTTGAACGGAACGGCCTACGAAGTGCTGCCGGATCGAATTGAAACGGGCACCTATCTGGTTGCGGGTGCCATCACCGGCGGACACATTCGTGTAAAAAATACGCGGCCGGATCACGTGGATGCCGTCATCGACAAGCTCAAGGAGGCCGGCGCCAGCATCGAGGTGGGCGATTCATGGATCGAAGTCGACATGCGCGGCAAAAGACCGACCGCCATCGACATTCGCACGGCACCATACCCGGCTTTCCCCACCGATATGCAGGCGCAGTTCGCGGCGCTCAACACCGTGGCGAACGGCGTCGGCACCATCATTGAAACAATTTTCGAGAACCGCTTCATGCACATGCTGGAGATGCGGCGCATGGGTGCGGAAATCCGCTTGGAGGGCAATACCGCCATCATCAAGGGCGTCGAACGGCTGACTGCGGCACCCGTGATGGCGACCGATTTGCGCGCTTCGGCGAGCCTAGTGCTCGCCGCACTGGTCGCAGACGGCCGCACCGATATCGAGCGCATCTACCATATTGATCGCGGCTATGCGGCGATCGAAGAGAAACTCCAGCAACTCGGGGCGAAAATCCGGCGCACGCCTTAAGGCTCTTGAGGCTTAGGGGCGAGCCTCAACGCTCTTGGATGGGCCGGGTGGGGCGTTCCAGAGCGGTCAATTTGAGCTTGTA
>Ga0302325_10004883_pt1 | contig 30879 bp, 25 predicted proteins | sample Palsa_T0_2_FD_201948 | JGI IMG/M metagenome (GOLD analysis project Ga0302325, IMG submission 201948) | Peat permafrost microbial communities from Stordalen Mire near Abisko, Sweden - Palsa_T0_2 | ecosystem: Environmental > Terrestrial > Soil > Palsa > Peat permafrost | place: Sweden: Abisko... | reverse complement strand
GACGAACCCAGCCCGGAGCAGCCGGCGCTGGCGGTGCGCAGGCTGGTGGCCGTGTTGAGCGCGGCATTTTCGCCAATTTCCCTTGACAGCAATGCAATTCATTCAAAAAAGATCTGAGGAGGTTTGGTGACACGCACACATTCAGGATCACTGGCTGCCGGCGGGCTCAACTGGGACAGCCTGCCGCTCAAGCTGTTCGCCGGTGGCAACGCGAAATTCTGGAATCCGGCCGACATCGACTTCTCGCGCGATCGTGCGGACTGGGAGCGGCTGAATGAGGACGAACGCGATTTCGCCACCCGCTTGTGCGCGCAGTTCATCGCCGGCGAGGAAGCGGTCACCGAGGACATCCAGCCGTTCATGTCCGCGATGCGCGAAGAAGGCCGACTGGGCGACGAGATGTACCTGACTCAGTTTGCCTTCGAAGAGGCCAAGCACACCCAGGTGTTCCGGCTGTGGCTCGACGCCGTCGGGCTGACCGAGGACCTGCACGGCTACCTCGAACCGCTTCCGGCCTACCGGCAGATGTTCTATGACGAGCTGCCGGACTGCCTCAACGCCCTGTCATCCGACTCGTCACCTGCGGCCCAGATCCGCGCGTCGGTCACCTACAACCACGTCGTCGAGGGCATGTTGGCGCTGACTGGCTACTACGCCTGGCACAAGATCTGCGTGGACCGCAACATCTTGCCCGGAATGCGGGAGTTGGTCCGGCGGATCGGCGACGACGAGCGGCGGCACATGGCGTGGGGCACCTTCACCTGTCGGCGCCACGTTGCCGCCGATGACGCCAATTGGGGCGTCTTCGAATCGCGGATGAACGAGTTGATGCCGCTCGCTCTCGACGCCACCGTGCAGGGTTTTGCGCTGTTCGACGTGCCGCCGTTCGGTCTGGTCCAGGACGAAATGATGCAGTATGCCGCCGACAAGGGGATGCGACGGTTCGGCACGATCAGCAGCGCCCGCGGACGCCCACTTGCCGAGATCGACCTCGACTACTCGCCGGTGCAGCTGGAGGACACCTTCGCCGCCGAAGACGAAAAGGCCCTGGCGGCAGTCTAGTCAGCCCACCCACACCGTCTTGGCGTTGCAGAACGCGCGGATGCCGAGGTCCGCAAGTTCGCGGCCGTAGCCGGATCGTTTGACGCCGCCGAACCCGAGTTCGGGGTAGGACACCGTCATCCCGTTGATGAAGACCTGGCCGGCCTCGATGTCGTCGATGAAGCGTTCCTGCTCGGCTTCGTCGTTGGTCCAGGCGTTGGACCCGAGCCCGAAGGTGGTGGCGTTGGCGATCTCGATGGCTTCGTCGATGCCCGAGGCGCGGTACATCGAGGCGACCGGGCCGAAGACCTCTTCGGTGTAGAGCGCCATGTCCTTGGTGATGTCGGTGACCACCGTCGGCGGGTAGAACCAGCCCGGCCGGTCCGGCGTCTTACCGCCGAGGCGGACCTTGGCACCCGCGGCGACGGCCTCGTCGACCTGCTTGGCGATTTCGTCGCGGCCCGACTCGGTGGCCAGCGGACCCACGTCGGTGTCCGGGTCGGTTGGATCGCCGACCTTGAGCGCCTCCATCCGCTCGACGAATTTGTCCACGAACGCGTCGTAGATGTCGGTGTGCACGATGAAACGCTTTGCGGCGATACAGGATTGGCCGTTGTTCTGCACCCGGGCGGTGACCGCGGTCTTGACGGCCTCGTCGAGGTCTACCGACGGCATCACGATGAACGGGTCGCTGCCGCCGAGTTCCATCACGGTGGGTTTGATCTCATCGCCACAGATGGCGGCGACCGACTGGCCGGCCGGTTCGCTGCCGGTCAACGTGGCGGCCTTGACCCGCGGATCGCGCAGGATGGCCTCGACAGCCTTCGACGACACCAGCAGCGTCTGGAAGCAGCCTTCCGGAAAGCCGCCGCGGGTGATCACGTCGGACAGATACAGCGCCGACTGCGGCACGTTGGAGGCATGCTTGAGCAGGCCGACGTTTCCGGCCATCAGCGCGGGCGCGGCGAACCGGACAGCCTGCCACAGCGGGAAGTTCCACGGCATCACGGCCAGCACCACGCCGAGCGGCTGCCACCGTGTGTAGGCGCGCTTCGCGCCGACCTTCGACGCCTCCGCCGGCTCGTCGGCCAGCAGTTTCTCTGCGTTCTCGGCGTAGTAGCGAAAACCCTTGGCGCACTTGATCGCTTCGGCCTTGGCCGACTTGAGGGTCTTGCCCATCTCGAGGGTCATCATGGCCCCGACTTCGTCGGCTTCCTTCTCCAAGAGGTCGGCGGTGGCGTTGGCCCATTCGGCGCGCTGGGCGAACGTGGTGGAGTGGCGGTAGTCGAGGAACCGCTCGTGGGCACGGGCGATCGCGGCCTCGACCTCGTCGTCCGTTGCGGGTGTGAAGGTCTTGACCGTCTCGCCGGTGGCCGGGTTGATCGTGGCGATGGACACGCTGACATCCTTTGGGTGAGGTTTTCTGGCAAAACATGGAGACTGTGTTCGCCATTCCAGCCTGCCACTCCTGGCTCCGCCCCACTGCTTAAGCCTGAAGATTGCGACCGCTCACCGTGATCAGCCGTGATCGGATGCGATGTTCCTCAGGCGAGCTGAGTGAGGTTGTTATCGACCCAGTCGTCGGTCCCGGGTGCGATGCAGAGCTCGTGCAAGTCGCCGTCGGCCCCGATGAAGTTCACGTGCTGGCTACTGTCGCTGCCCCAATAGCCGTGCAGGCCCCGGTTACCGATGATCGGATCGACCGCGTTCGCCATTTTCGTCAGGTCGTTATCGACGTAGCCGGAGCCGGCGCCCTGGGGGGTGCCGTAGATCTCGTGCACGTGCCCGTCGACGCCGAAGAAATTGATGTGACGGCTGTTGTCGGTGCCCTGATAGGCGTTCAGCGCCGTCCCCACGTTCGGAGCTAGGGCATGTGCCGCGTTAGTCAGGGAGTGGTCGAAGCCAGGGGCTCCACCCGCACCGGAATAAATCTCGTGAATATCCCCGTCGGTCGCGACGTAGAACAGGTGCTGGCCGCCTTCGTCGTCGCAAAAGCCGGCAAGCGCCGTGTTCACGTTGGGCGTAGAACCATCGCCCGCGAGCAGTGCGGTCAGGTCGTTGTCGGCCCAACCGTTGGTCCCGGGTGCGATATAGAGCTCGTGGACGTGGTCGTCGGTGCCGATGAAAAAGACGTGCTGGCTGCTGTCGCTGCCCCAATAGCTGACCAACGCCGTGTTCGCGTGCGGCTGCACCGCACCTGCCAGCACTGTCAGATCGTTGTCAGTCCAGTCGGTTGGGCCGGCGCCGGACGACCGGTAGAGCTCGTGAATGTGGTTGCCGGAGCCGATGTAGTTGACGTGCTGGCTGTTGTCGGTGCCCCAGTAACCGTTGAGAGCCCTGCTGACCTCGGGCACAATTCCATCCGCCAACGACGTCAGGTCCTCCCACACCCAGCCGGGTCCGCCCGGAAAGATTCGGAGCTGGTATACGTGGTTGTCGGTGCTGGCTCCGTTGTAAAAGACGTGCACGCTGTTATCGTTCTGCCAGTACCCGCTCAGGCCCGATTGAACAGCGGGTGATTGAGCGGTGGCCAATTCGGTCAGGTCGTTGTCCACCCAACCGGCGCCGGGCAAGATGTAGAGCTCGTGTACGTGGCCGTCGAGGCCGATGAAGTTGACGTGCTGGCTGTTATCGCTTCCCCAATAGCCGGTTACGCTACTGCCGGTCTCAGGTTTGACCGCGGTCATGTCATTGCCTTTCATTGGGCGTCCGGAGAGATCGTTCTCATTGGGCGTCGATCGCCGCAGCAAGGCAAGGCTCCGGTCCGCTGATCGGACCGGAATACCGTCTGAGCCACTCGGTGCACCCAGAGCTCGAGTCGGCACTTCGCCGCGCTAGGTTTACTCGATCGAGGCCGCAGGAGGTGATGAATGAGCAAGGCCGCCGAGCTGATCGTCAAGTGTCTGGAGAACGAGGGCGTCGAGGTGGTCTTCGGGCTGCCGGGCGAGGAGAACATCCGCTTCACGCAGGCGCTGGCCTCGTCCAACATCCGGTACGTGCTGACCCGGCACGAGCAGGCGGCGTCGTTCATGGCCGAGATGTACGGCCGGGTCACCGGGCGGGCGGCGGTGGTATCGGCCACGCTGGGTCCGGGTGCGATCAACATGCAGCTGGGTGTCGCCGACGCCACCACCAACAGCACGCCCCTGGTCGCGATCTCTGCCCAGGTGGGCCAGAACCGGCAGTACAAGGAGTCGCATCAGTACGTCGACCTGGTGTCGATGTTTGCGCCGATCACCCGGTGGGCCGCCGGTATCCCCACCGCGCAGGCGATACCGGAGATGGTCCGCAAAGCGTTCAAGCTCGCCGAGACCGAACGCCCGGCAGCGGTGTACCTGGCCGTGCCCGAACACATCGATGCCGACGAAGCCGACTACGACCTGGGCCCGTTGCCCCGCAACGTCGTTCGGGCTGACGCACCGGCTGTCCGCCAGGTGGCGCGAGCCGTCGACATCCTGCGCAATGCCAAGCGTCCGGTGCTGCTGGCCGGGCATGGCGCCGCTCGTTCCGACGCGACTGACGCCCTGGTGCGGTTCTCCGAGAAATTCGACATTCCGGTGGCCAACACCTTCCATGGCAAAGGCGTCATGCCCGACGACCACCCCAACAGCATCGGGGCGCTCGGGTTCATGCGGCACGACTACGTCAACTTCGGATTCGACAACGCTGACGTCATCATCGCGGTCGGCTACGAGCTGCAGGAGTTCGACCCGGTCCGGATCAATCCCAAGGCCGACAAGAAGATCATTCACATCCACCGATTCCCGGCCGAGGTCGACGTGCACTATTCGGTCGACGTCGGGATCATCGGCGACATCAGCGAGTCGCTGGACGCGCTGGCCGAGGGACTCGACGATCATGCCTTCGGGGCAGACCCGGAGATACCCGGTTCCGGTTTGCTCAGCGAGGAATTCGCTCGGGGACAACAGGATTCGCGGTACCCCCTGGCCCCTCAGCGGATAGTCGCCGACATCCGTGCGGCGCTGGGCCGCAGCGACGTCGTGCTGGTCGACACTGGCGCCACCAAGATGTGGATGGCGCGGCTCTATCCAACCTACGAACCCAACACTTGCCTCGTCTCAAATGGCCTGTCCACCATGAGTTTTGCGCTTCCCGGAGCGCTTGGAGTCAAGTTGGCGAAGCCGGATTCGAAGGTTCTGGCGGTGGCCGGCGACGGCGCGTTCCTGATGAACTCGCAAGAGATTGAAACCGCCGTCCGGGAGCGGATACCGCTGGTCGTGCTGATCTGGGAAGACGGCGGATACGGCCTGATCGAGTGGAAGATGGATCTCGAGCTCGGCGAACACCACTACGTGAAGTTCGGCAACCCCGACATCGTGAAGTACGCGGAAAGCTTTGGCGCCAAGGGCTATCAGATCAACAGCGCCGACGAACTGTTGCCGACGTTGAAGGCCGCTCTGAAGGACGACGGGGTATCGCTGATCTGCTGCCCGGTCGATTACTCCGAAAACCTGCGGCTGACCGATCGGCTCGGCGAGCTCGACGAGACGTTGTGAGCCGACGGCGGGGCAAGAGCCGCCCCTGAATCACTTCCGCCACACTGGTCTCCGTGTCCCCGGGGTCTGGGTTTTGCCCGCCTCTGAGCGACAAATCCGTTCTGGCGCTGCGATAGTCGCTCAGAGGCGGGCAAAGATGCATCCCTTCCTAACCGGAGACGCGAGTGGCAGACGCGAAAACGATCACCAGCGCTGCCCGACGACATACGGCGGCGACAAGCCCGCGATGACGGCGCCAAGATTATCCAGCGCCTTGTTGCCGCGGAACCAGTAGCTGGAATGCGCACCGACGCTGGGAAGCCGGAAAAGGCCGGCGGGTCCTGGATCGGCCGTCAAACGCGTAGCGCCGAAACCCGGTGCGGTCGGGTCGGCGCCCAACGTCCACTCGGTGACGACGCCACCGACACCGATCATGTCGTTGGCGGCCCGCATCGTATAGACGTTGCCGCCCGGGTTCAGATTCAGCCGACCGGCACGATCGACCACCATGCCGGGGCTACCCACCGCGACGACGTTGTCGGCGGCGAGGTGGCCCCCGCGGGAGGCGGCCGCCCCAATCACGGTTGAGCCGTAACTGTGTCCGATCACCGTGTCGATTGACGGTGCGCCGACGTGCGAGGCGCGCAGTCCGTTTTCGAAGGTGTCCAGTTGGTCTGCGCCGCGATACGCGGGCTGCGGGGAGGCCGCGTGGCTGAGATCCATTGGGCGGTCATAACCCATCCACGTCATCACCGCGACGTGCTCCGGCTTCAGGCTGGGGTCGGCCGTCAACGCGGCGATGTACATCGCCAAAGCGCGTGTGTCGCTGAACGGTAGCTGGGTCAGATCTTGGCCGGTGCCGGGTACGAAAATTGCGTTTCGGTTGGCGATGTCCGGATTTCCGATCGACACCGCGCCGTGGCCGAACTCGTCGAGCAGACCGAGGTAGCGTTTGGGCCCGCTCTTGGAGTTCACGTCTGCTCGCACGGCCCGGTAACCCTCGAGATGCCTTCGGGCTGCGGCTAATTGCGACAGCAGCGCATACGCTGCGCCGTCGTCGACGTTGGGTTCGCCCACCAACTCATCGAGGCTTTGGTGTATCCGGTCGACGGCGGACTGGGTCTGCTGCTCGAGTTCGGTCAGGTGCAAACGGTTGTAGTGGTCCTTGCCTAAGCGGTCCGGCGGATCCCACGGCATCCCGGCATGGTTACCGATGCTGTGATCTCGGCGGTAAAGCCAGTCCTTCTCTTCCGGAGTGAGCCGACCCCACAGCTCGTTGAACTGTTTCGGATCGTCGGGCAACGGCGAGGACAGCGCATCCTGTATCCGCGGTCGGTTGTCGTGTGGTCCCGGCGGGATCGGCTGGTCGCCGTCGGCCATGTTAATCGCGCTTGCCAGTTCCTGATCGGCCGAATTAGCCTCCGCCAGAATCACATCCAGTCGGGGCTGCAGCTGCATTTCGGCGATCAGCGCTTCCATCGGCAGACCGTGGAAACTTGAGCTCGGCACCACTTTGCTGGTCAGGGGGTCGATCGTCATGTGTAGTTCGGCGGCGTCGCGGCGCAAGGTGCCCAGCTCGAACTGCACCTGCGCGATGCCGTCGGCCGCTCTGCGGGCAGCGTGCGCCACTGCCAGCGACTCGTTGCCGTGCGCATCGAGGTCTTGGCGGATCGAGGCATTGGTGTGCCGGCGGGCTTGTGCGGTGTGGCCCGCCCAGGTGTCCAACACCGCCAACGAGCCGAGCTGGCGTGCGGCATCCAAGGTCGCCTGCCCCCGCGCGCCGGCCGCGTAGAACACCTCGCGTACCGCCTCGGCGCTCCACCGATCAATGTCGGTCACCGTCAATGCCATGAGTCAGGCCGAACCCAGCGCGCGCAGCTTGGCGACGCTCACGTCCTGCGCCGCCGCGAAGTCGATTCCGTCGTTGCTCAGATCCAGCGCGTGCCCGCCAACCCGGGTAAGCAGCCGACGCGAGGTAGCCAACCAGGTCGCCGTTGTGGTGTGCAGCGCCGCCGCAGACGCGCCCACCCAACCCGACTGGGCAGCCGCTATCCGGTCGTCCGACGACAGATGCGCGTTCGCCAAGTCCTCACCCTGTCCGGCGACGTGCGCCGCCGAGCTCGCCAGAGCCTCCAGTTCAACCCCAAACATGTCCCCGGCCTAACAGCAGCGACGAAGCCCGGCAAGTCACCGGGCCGGTTGTTGCTCGCGGAACGGGATCCCTATGCACAGCTGGGAATTAATGCTCACCAATCGACGGGCCGGCCCGCATCACCACCGCGGCCGCCAGCGCCGCGAGGGAAAGCAGCGCAAGCAGTTGCACACCGGCCGAGTGGCCCGCGTAGCCGTCGACCGACCGCCACGGATGCCGCGACAAGGCCGCGCCGGCCAGGATCAGCCCCCCGGCGCTCGCCCCCACGGTGAGAACGTCGCGGCGCCGCGGACGGTCGCGCAGCACCCAACGCAGGCCGAGCGCGGCGGCGAACACTGTGACGCCCACTGCGCCGGCGATCACGGCCCCGGCAGCCAGCATCGCGGCAGCAGCCCAGGGTCCGGGCGACCACGGGCGAGCCTCGGGGTCGTCGGGCCTGCGCCGTGGCGGCCACCAGGCCATCAAGGCCAGCAGTGGGAGCAACGCCAGCCCGCCGGCCAAGCCGGCACGGTAGAGCGAGTTGGGCGCAAAGGTCAGTGTGATCGTGCCCGACGTCCCCGCCGGCACCACCCATCCCTGCTGCCATCCGTTGACGGCCACCGGCGTCAGCCGAGGCCCGGCGCCGGTGCGTGCCACCCAGCCGGCGTTGATGCTTTCCGGCACCACAAGCACCCGCGACGTCGTCGCGTCCGCTATGGCCACCTCGCGGCGGGCCGGACCCCAGGTAGACACCGGCGGCACCGATATCGCTGCGGGGCTGGCCGACTGCGCCGCGAGAGGCCCGGACAATTCCGCGCCGTCGACGACGAATTGCGCTCCGGGACTGACCAATAGCTCCTGCTGACCGGTCGGCAACATGATCGGCTGCGGGTCGCAGGCTTGGGCGGCCACCGGAGCGCCATCCAGCAGCATGCCCACCGTCGTGTGGATCGCGGTGTGCACAAACCGGCCGGCAATCGCGATGACCGGTCCGCGCGCGCAGTCGACGCTGACCTCGCGCGCCCGGTTCCGGGCGGCATCGGCGGCGGCGATCGGTTTGCCGTCGTCGCCCAGCGCTGCGATCTCGGCCAGCCCCGGTGGTTTCAGCTGATCGAAACCCAGCGCGGTGCGGTCGATGACGTCTTTCCAATCGAGCAGGCTGATCGTCACGGTGTCGGTGGTGCGGGGTTTTAGTGGCAGATCCTGTGCCCCAGTCGTGTTCAGTGGGCGGACTTGCGGGCCGTCCCCGAGGTCGACGGCCACCATGGTCGGGTGCGCGGGCACCGGTGACCTGCTGGGCTCGAGTCGTAGCCCGGTTACCTCGGTAGGCCGGGGCAGGGTGAGGGTGAGCGTCGGGGGCGTCTTGTGTTGCACCACCCGCTGCGGTGCCGTCCACGAGGTGGTCGGGTCGCCGTCGGTGGCGGCGTAGGCGGCGCCGAGCACGTCGACGAGGTCGGAGTCGCCGTGGGCCGCGGCGGTGTCCGGCTCGGCGAGTAGATCGGCCAGTTTGGGTCCCGGGCGCGCGCGTACCCAGACCGTTGGCCGCACCGACATCGGCTGGGACACGCTCAGCGTGCGGCTGAACGTGGCCGGCGTTTCCTGTGCCAGCGCCATGGATGGTGCACATTGCACGGTGACCGGGTCTCCTGGCCCCTCAGCGCAACCCGGCCTGCCCAGCGGCTCGGAACCTAAATCCCATTGCGCGACAGCGGCATTCGGCGGTGGAGCGGGAAGCAGCGCCGTGTGCCGCAAGTTGACCGGATGCGCGAAGCCATGGGCGTCGTACTGCGTGATCGACACGTCGGTGATCGCGAACTGCACTCCGGGGGATCCGTCGTCGGTGCCGATCGCGGTGATTCGCACCCAGGGGGTTTCGCCGTAGGGCAGTGCCGCGGTGATCGGCTTGCCGGCCCCGTCGAACCTCAGCGTTGTTGTCCCGGTGGCTGTTTCGACTTCGACGCGGCGCACCTGGGCGCCAACGGTGGTCGCGCTGGGGGTGATGGTGATGACGCTGTTGGTCACCGGATGGTCGAAGTCCACCTTCAGCCACTGACCGACGGCGGACTGCAGTCCATTGGATACCCACGCGGTCGCCGAATCGCCGTCGATTGCGGCCGCCGGCGACGCGGCGGCGGCGACGTCCGGCAGCGCCGTGGCGTCCGACGAAGAACTGGATGCCGTCAGCCGTCCGCCGGTCCATGCGCCGTAGACGGTGTCGGCGCCGGGGGTCGGATAGTCGGGTACCCGGTTGAAGGTGCGCCGGGCATCACCGGCAGCGCGGATCGCCGACGAGTGGTCGTCGACCCGGCCGTAGTCGGTCTCGCGCGCCAGCGGCGTATCGGTGACAGTGACGACCGGCACCGGCAGGCCTGCTCTGACGGCATCCGCGGTCATCAGCGCTGGACCCAACGGCGGCTGTCCGGTCAGCCGACGACGTTCGTCGAGACGCAACAACACCTCGGGCCCGCCGTCGACGTGGGCGAGCCGATCGATATCGGCCAGGTAGGGGGCAGCGCGGTTGCCGGTTACGGGGTCGACGCGATAGATCTCCACGGCGGGATATCGGGGTCGTAATCCGCTGTCGGTGACGAATCCCGACACCGGGCCGGGCCCGACCGGCGCGCCGAACTGGGCGACTTTCCGCAGTCGGGGCGATCCCGCGATGGCCCGGTGCACCAGGATCGGGCGGGCCGATCGCGACGTGTCCGGGTCGAGGTCGTTACGCACAACAACATACGAAATACCTTGGCGAGCAAGTGTATCGGCCAGACCCGCAGAAGGTCTTCCGGCAGCGAACAGGCGTTGGACCGAGTCCAGCGCGCGGATGGTCTGCGGCGGGGTCAGCGGGATGGAGTCACGGACTCCCCACGGGCTGTCGCCAAGCACCTGTAGTGGTTCGTCGTGGCTGGTGCCCCACAGCTGGGTGGCGAATGGCGCGCCGGGAACCACCAGCACGCGGCCAGGAGTCGGCACGCCGGTGTTGTGCGCTGACAGCCAGTCGGCGGCTTCGTGCCAATACCGCGGTAACGCGCTGAACGTGCCGGGCGGGGTGATCCGGCCGGTCCACGCCAGCGACGTGCCGGCCATCAGCGCGGTCAACACCACAATGCCGACCGCGACCCGCTTGTCGCGCTCCGGATGGGCAAACGCGTCGACCCATATTGCTTTCGGCATGCTGCCCGGCAGCGCGATCCGGCCCAGCAATTGGGCCAGCCCCAACACGATGGGGATGCGGATCAGCGACTCCAGTTTGTGCACATTGCGCAGCGGCGCTCCGCCGGCGTCCAGGAAAGCCTGCACGTGCTGCGCCAGCGGCGAGCCCAACCCGCCGCTGTATCCGGCGCCCAACAGCGCCACCCCGATCAGCAGCATCGTCACCAATCGCCCGCGCGCCGGCATGTCCCCCAAAGCGAGCCCAGCCAACCCGGCCGCCGCCACCAAGCAGGTGGCCAAGATGGCGACTGACCCGGTGACCAGCGGTGCACCCGCGGTGGCGGTGGGCGCCACGAAAGGCGTCCAGCTGTCCGTACCGCGCAGCACTTCGACCAGCGACGACCATTGCGTCGTGACGCCGGAGGATTCGATGAAGTCCAGAAACGGGGGGCTGATCCGGGCCATCAGGATCAACGCCACCAGCCACCAGGCCATCGCGAGCGCCAAAGCCAGCAACCACCACCCGGTGTAGCGCCACCATCGGCGGTTGGGCCGGTGGCAGGCCCACCAGATCACCGCGGGCAGACACCCCGCCAGCGTCGCGATCGCGTTGACCGCCCCCATCAGCGCCACGGCTACCCCGGCCTGCCCGGCCAGCCTGCGGATCGACCTGTCGCCGCCGCGCAATGCAGCCATCGTGGGCAGCAACACCCACGGCGCCAGCATGATCGGCAGGGTTTCCGACGAGATCGACCCCAACGTGGTCAACACCCGCGGCGACAGCGCGAACGCGGCCGCGGCGATCGCGCGCGACGTCGGGCCGCCGATACCCAGCGCCTCAGCGACCCGCAGCAACCCCCAAAAACCGACGGTCAACAGCAGTGCCCACCACAGTCGCTGGGTGATCCAGCCGGGCAGCCCCAGCAGACGACCGGCCACGAAGAAGGTGCCGTGCGGAAACAGGTAGCCGTAGGCCTGGTTCTGCGCTTGCCCGAACGGCAATTCGCTGCTCCACAGATTCGTCGCCCGGCCCAGGAATCGCAGCGGGTTCGCGGTGAGGTCGAGTTTGGTATCGGGCGAGATCTGGCCGGGTGACGAACCGACGGTCAAAGCCAGCGCGACCGCCGAGACCAGCCACAACCAGCGTCGTGATAGCGGTATGACCTCAACGGGCCCGGTATCGGCCCGCATCCGGAGGCTAGCTGCGGTTGCCGTACTCGACCCGGTTGAGCACTGACGACTGTGGGTCGCCCCCGGGTAGCGGCGGCTTGGTGTCCTGCTGCACCATCAGCGTGACCCCGAAAATCGCGGCTGCACCCAGCAACAGGCCGACCACGACGCTGGCGGCGGCGGGCGCAACAAAGCGATTCATAGCTGCAAACTAGCAGAAGGCGCACAAGACCCAGACGACGCCGTCGCGGCCGGGCGGCGTCACCTATCGATCCCATGACAGCATGGCCTGATGGGTTTCCCGCGCGTCCTGGCTGTGCTTGTGGCCGTTACGGCGCTGATGGCGGGGTGTGGCCACACCCCGCGGCGACCACAGTCCGCACCGACCACCTCGGCGGCGGCCAAGCCGATCCCGTCGGCCCGACCGGCGTGCGGAGAGCCGGCGGCGATTCTGGCGGCGATGTCCACCCGCGACAAGCTGGCGCAGTTGCTGATGGTGGGTGTGCGCAATGGCGACGACGCCAAAAACGTGGTGGCAAACCACCACGTCGGGGGCATCTTCATCGGCAGCTGGACCGACCTGTCGATGTTGGGGCCCCAATTGGTCAAGGACTTGTCCGCCACCACGGCGCTGCCGGTCGCTGTCAGCGTCGATGAGGAGGGCGGCCGGGTGGCGCGGCTGTCGTCACTGATCGGGCCGGCGCCGTCGGCGCGGGTGTTGGCCCAGACGCACACCGCCGACGAGGTCTACGGCATGGCGTTGGACCGGGGCCATCGGATGCGCGGCCTCGGCATCACCGTCGACTTCGCCCCGGTGGTCGATGTCACCGACGCCGCCGACGACACCGTGATCGGCGACCGGTCGTTCGGCTCGGATCCGGCGAAGGTCACCACCTACGCCGGCGCATATGCGCGAGGTCTGCGCGACGCGGGCCTGCTGCCGGTGCTCAAGCATTTCCCCGGCCACGGGCACGGGTCCGGAGACTCGCACACCGGCGGAGTCGTCACACCGCCGCTGGATCAGCTGCAGAATGACGATTTGGTGCCCTATCGAACGCTGTTGACCGCCGCCCCGCTCGGCGTCATGGTCGGCCATCTACAGGTACCCGGTCTCACCGGCGACGAGCCGGCCAGCCTCAGCCGGCCCGCCCTACAGTTGCTGCGCGACGGCACCGGGTACCACGCCCCGCCCTTCGACGGCCCGGTATTCAGCGACGACCTGTCCAGCATGGCGGCGATCAACGAGCGCTACAGCGTGCCTGACGCGGTGCTGCGCACCCTGCAGGCCGGCACCGACGTCGCGCTGTGGGTAACGACCGACGAGGTGCCCGCGGTGCTGGACCGGCTGGAGAAGGCATTGGCTGCAGGGGAGTTGGCGATGCCGACCGTCGACGCGTCCGTGCTGCGAATCGCGAAGTTCAAAGGCCCCAAGCCGGACTGCGGGCCGTAATACGGCGGCGTGGCCACGCATTGCTTACGCTGACATCACACAGTCTCGGTGACAGGCGCGCGCGCGTCCCTTAGAGGGGAACAGGATGGCAGGTGGTACCAAGCGGTTACCGCGTGCTGTCCGTGAGCAGCAGATGCTCGACGCCGCCGTCGAGATGTTCTCTATCAACGGCTATCACGACACCTCGATGGACGCGATCGCGGCGAAGGCCGAGATCTCCAAGCCGATGCTGTATCTGTATTACGGCTCCAAGGAGGAGCTGTTCGGCGCGTGCCTGGACCGCGAGCTAGCCCGATTCATCGACGGTGTGCGTGATGAGATCAATCTCGATCAAAGCCCAAGAGACTTGCTGCACAACACGATTGTGGCATTCATGCGCTACATCGACGCCAACCGCGCGTCCTGGATCGTGATGTACGCCCAGGCCACCAACTCGCAGGCGTTCGCCCACACCGTGCGGGAGGGACGTGAGCGCATCATCGCCTTGGTCGTGCGAGTTTTGCAGGCGGGCACCCGGAATCCCGAACCCGACAGCGACTTCGAGATGATCGCGGCGGCACTGGTGGGCGCCGGTGAGGCGATCGCGACCCGGCTCAGCACCGGCGACACCGACGTCGATGGCGCGGCGGAAGTGATGATCAACCTGTTCTGGCGCGGACTCAAGGGCAAGCCGACCGATCGAGACGCGGCGGAACCCGCCACCGAATCCGGTTGATCGGGTGACGGGACGACGCAACACCGACTTCTTTTGTGCGGTAATCATTGTCGGGCTGCTTGCCGGACTCGCCGGGTTGGCGACGACATCTCTGTTGCGATTGGTCGAGCATCTCACCTACCACTACACCTTCGGATCACTGTTGGACGCCGTCACGGCGAGCAGTCTGATTCGTCGCGCTGCGGGTCCGACGATCGGCGGCGCCTTGGCTGGACTCGGGTGGTGGGTCTTCCGGTCGAGGACCGAGGTCCCGCCGCTGGCCGCGGCCGTCGAGCACCCTGAGCGTATTCGATTGTTGCCGTTCAGCTTCGACGCGGCGCTGCAGGTACTGGTGGTCGGCTCTGGCGCGTCGCTGGGCCGGGAAGTGGCGCCGCGCCAATTCGCGGTGGCACTGGGCAATCTCGCCACTGGGTGGCTGAAGTATCTCTCTAGCCGCGACCGCCAGGTCCTGCTGGCATGCGCGGCCGGAGCCGGACTGGGTGCGGTGTATGCAGTACCACTCGGTGGTGCGATCTTCACCCTTCGAGTGATGTTGAAGAGCTGGCATCCCCGCGCAGTGGGTGCCGCTCTGATCACCTCGAGCCTGGCCGTCGCCGTGGCGTCGTTCGTCACCCACGATCAGCCGAACCTGCTGTGGCCCAAGCCGGACGTGTCCTACCAGCTGATCGCCTACGCCTTGGCGCTGGCCCCGTTGGCGCTGGTCGTCGGACTGGTATTCAACCGTGTCACGGGGTGGGCCGGTCAGCGCGAGCTACCTCGATCGTGGCGGCTGATCCCGGCGATCGGTGGCGCGGGGTTGTTGGTCGGTGTGTGCTCACACTGGTGGCCCGAACTGCCCGGCAACGGCAGATCGGTTCTCAACGCCATTCTCGCCGGCGGTATGACACTGAAAACAGCCCCAGCAGTCCTGGTGCTGAAACTTCTTCTGACGGCGCTGTTTCTGCGTGCCGGCGCGAGGGGCGGGTTGTTCACCCCCGCGCTGGCGACCGGCGCGGCAGCCGGGACGCTGTTTGTGCTGACGATCAACGCCGTCGCCGGAACGCAGTTTCACGTGCCGGCCATCGCGCTGTCCGGCGCTGCCGGCGTGCTGGCCATCACCCAACGCGCGCCACTCTGGGCTGCGATCTTCGTCTGGGAACTGGCCCGGCCGCCACTGTGGCTGTTGGTCGTCTTTCTCGCGGCGGCCTCGAGCACCTATTGCTTACGGCTGCTGGTCGAGCGCTCTCGCGTGCTAGTGCGCCCGTAGCGTGCCGGTCAGATGCGGGTATCCCTTGGCGATATTGCGTAGGCTGACGTCCCAGCCGTCCTGGACCTGATCGACGTAGAGTCCGGCACTGGCCGGCAGCAGCACGGGTTTGCCGAACCGCACCGAATATGTCACCGCATCGGGCAGGTTGGCTTCGAGATTCGCCAATACCGCTGCTGCGCTGAACATTCCGTGCGCGATGACGGTGGGAAATCCGAACAGCTTGGCCCCGACGGGGTTGGTGTGGATCGGATTGTGATCACCGCCGATGCCGGCGAAGCGACGAATCTGCCCTGGGGTGATCCGCAGGATGGCGTTTGGTGGCGGCAGCTTGGGCTGTTTCTGAGGTGGTGGCTTGGGTTCGCCGGACAAGCTGGTGCGCTGCTGATGCAGGAAGGTCGTGACCTGGTGCCACGCCACCTGGTTGCCGACGCTGACATCCGTCACCAGATCAACCAGCAGGCCCTTGCGGTGTTCACGCAGGTTCTCCGCGTGCACCGCGACATTGACGGTGTCCGCCACCTTGATCGGCCGGTGCTGGGTGATGTGGTTTTCGATATGGACCGATCCCATTGCGGCGAAGGGAAAATCGAATCCGGTCACCAGCGACATGACGGTCGGGAAGGTCAGCGCGAACGGATAGGTCAGTGGCACCGCGTCGCCGTACCGCAGCCCGGTGACCGCCGCATAGTCGGCCACGTTCGCGCGGTCGATGGGTAAGTCGTCGACGGTCAGGGTCCTGGTGGGCACATGGTCGCCGCGTGGCACGAACGGCAACGCGCCGGCCGCCGCGCGCAGCAGATTCTTCAGACCACTTGGTTGCGTCACTGCATTCTCCTCAGTCAATGGTCCGGCTCCTCCTCGGATCGTTCCGATCCGCATCGTCGCCGGACTAGGCGCCGAGCATGGCCTGGCCGCAGACGCGGATGACATTACCCGTCACCGCGTTTGACGCAGGGCTGGCGAAGTAGGCGATCGCCTCGGCCACGTCGACCGGTAATCCGCCCTGGTACAGGGAGTTGAGTCGACGGCCCACCTCGCGGGTGGCCAGCGGGATGGCAGCCGTCATCTGGGTTTCGATGAACCCGGGCGCGACAGCGTTGATCGTGACGCCCTTCTCGGCGAGCTGAGGCGCGAGCGCCTGGGTAAGCCCGATCATGCCGGCCTTGGTGGCGGCGTAGTTGGTCTGTCCGCGGTTACCCGCGATGCCCGCCATCGACGACAAGCCGATCACCCGACCGCCGTCCCCGATGCTGCCGTTTTCGACCAGCCCCTCGGTAAGGCATTGTGGTGCAAGCAAGTTGACGGCGAGAACCGAGTTCCACCGTGCATCGTCCATGTTCGCCAGTAGCTTGTCGCGGGTGATCCCGGCGTTGTTGACCAGAACGTCGGCCCGGCCGTTGTAGTGGTCGCGCAGATGTTCGGTGATCCGGTCGACGGCGTCGTCGGCGGTGACATCGAGGGCCAGGGCGGTGCCGCCGATGCGGGTGGCCGTCTCGGCCAGGGCCTCGGCGGCGGACTCGACGTCGATGGCGACGACGCGGGCCCCGTCGCGGGCGAACACCTCGGCGATCGTCGCGCCGATGCCTCGAGCGGCACCGGTCACGATGCCCACCTTGCCGTCCAGCGGCCTGTCCCAGTCCGCGGGTGGCGTGGAGTCGGCGGCGCCGACGTAGAACACCTGGCCATCCACGTACGCCGATTTGGCGGACAGGAGGAACCGCAGGGTCGACTCTGCGCCGGTGGCGGCCGGTTTGGCGTCGGGGGACAGGTAGACCAGCGCGACGGTGGCACCGCGCAGCAGCTCCTTGCCCAGCGAACGGGTGAAGCCCTCCAGCGCCCGCTGCGCGATCCGCTCGTCGGTGCTCTTGGCTTCGTCGGGAGTGGTACCGACGACCACCACGCGACCGGAGTGGCCGACGTTGCGCAGCAGCGGCGTGAAGAACTCGTGCAGCGCTGTCAGCCCAGCCGGCGTAGTGATGCCGGTGGCGTCGAACACCAGACCGCCAAACGAATCCGCCCAGCGGCCCCCGAGATTGGCGCCCACCACGTCGTAGTCGTTGTCCAGCGCCGCCCGCAGGGGCTCGACCACCCGACCTTCGCCGCCGATCAGCAACGATCCGGCCAGCGGCCGATCGCCGGCCCGATAGCGCCGCAGCTTCTCGGGCTGCGGGACACCGAGCTGCTTGGCCAGATACGAGCCGGGCCCGGAGTTGACGACTTGGGAGAATAGATCGGGTGAAACCTTCGGGGCCACTGAACTGCCTTCCGTATCGAGCGTGGTCATCTGTCGACTACCGTATCGAAGAGCGAACTTACTCCAGAGTAAGAACAGTGAGTAGTATGACCCCCAACCGCTGATAACCCACAACTGACGGAGACAAGCGTGGCTTCCGACACCCCATCACGTTCCCTGCGCCGCGTCGCGGTGCTGGGCGGCAATCGCATCCCGTTCGCACGGTCGGACCGCGCCTACGCCGAGGCGTCCAACCAGGACATGTTCACCGCCGCGCTGGGCGGACTCGTCGACCGGTTCGGTCTGGGCGGCGAGCGGTTGGGTGCGGTCATCGGGGGCGCCGTGCTCAAGCACAGCCGCGACTTCAACCTGATGCGCGAGAGCGTGCTCGGGTCCGCGCTGTCGTCCTACACGCCGGCTTTCGACCTGCAGCAAGCCTGTGGCACCGGCCTGCAGGCGGCGATTGCCGCGGCCGACGGTGTCGCCTCGGGTCGCTACGAGGTTGCCGCCGCCGGCGGGGTGGACACCACGTCCGACGCACCGATCGCTCTGGGCAACAACCTGCGTCACACCCTGCTGGGCCTGCGGCGGGCGAAGTCCAACGTCGAGCGGCTGAAGCTGGTCGGCAAGCTCCCGGCCAGCCTCGGGGTGGAGATTCCGGTGAACAGCGAGCCGCGTACCGGGCTGGCGATGGGGGAGCACGCCGCCATTACCGCCAAGCAGCTGGGCATCAAGCGGGTCGACCAGGATGAGCTGGCCGTCGCCAGCCACCGCAACATGGCCGCGGCCTACGACCGGGGTTTCTTCGACGATCTGGTCACCCCGTTTCTGGGCCTCTACCGCGACGACAATCTGCGGGCGGATTCGTCGGTGGAGAAACTGGCCAAGCTCAAGCCGGTGTTCGGCGTGAAGGCCGGCGACGCCACCATGACCGCGGGCAACTCGACTCCGTTGACCGACGGCGCCTCGGTGGCGTTGTTGTCGACCGAAGAATGGGCCGTCGAGCACTCGCTGACTCCGTTGGCCTACTTCGTCGACGCCGAGACGGCATCGGTCGACTATGTCAACGGCGCCGACGGACTTTTGATGGCGCCGACGTACGCGGTGCCGCGGCTGCTGGCTCGCAACGGGCTGACGCTGCAGGACTTCGACTTCTACGAGATCCACGAGGCGTTCGCCTCGGTGGTGCTAGCGCATCTGCAGGCCTGGGAGTCCGAGGAGTACTGCAAGGAGCGGCTGGGCCTGGACGCTGCGCTGGGGTCGATCGACCGGTCCAAGCTCAACGTCAATGGCTCCTCGCTGGCCGCCGGACACCCGTTCGCGGCCACCGGCGGGCGAATCCTCGCGCAGCTGGCCAAGCAGCTGTCCGAGGCCGCACAAGACAGGGCCAAGCAGGGAGCTGCGGTCAAGCCGCTGCGCGGGCTGATCTCGATCTGCGCCGCGGGTGGCCAGGGCGTCGCCGCCATCCTGGAGGCCTGATACAGCTTGGCCGTGGTGTCGTCGGCGTTTAGCCACCACACCGCCCGGGTAGCCGATTGTCGGATAGCTCCGTGCTGTCGTTAGACCCCCGACCCGACGGCAGCGCGGGGCTTCCTTTTGAATCGACCCCCTACCTCTGCGCAGGTATCGGGTGACGACTGGGGCCGCCGACGGCATGAGGGGATGTCGGCGGCGGCCCCTTCCCCTGAGTGCCGGCCCGTCCGTGACCGACAGCAAAAATCCCCCGCCTCATACGGGCGGGGGATTTCGCTGTCAGTCGCCTAGAAGGCTGCTTCGTCGAGCTCCATGATGTCGTTGTCGATGGCCTCCAGCACCTGGCGAGTGCTGGTCAACAGCGGCAGGAAGCTCTTCGCGAAGAACGACGACACGGCGATCTTGCCTTCGTAGAAGGCACGATCGGCGTCGCTGACGCCGGCGTCGAGCGCCTCCAGGGCTACCGCGGCCTGACGCTGCAGCAACCAACCGATCACCAGGTCGCCGACGCTCATCAGGAATCGCACCGAGCCGAGGCCGACCTTGTAGATGCTGGAAATATCTTCCTGCGCGGCCATCAGGTAGCCGGTCAGCGTCGCTGCCATCGCCTGGACATCGGCCAGGGCGGTGGAGAGCAGCGCACGCTCGGCCTTCAGCCGGCCGTTACCGGACTCGCTCTTGACGAACTCCTCGATCTGCCCCGACACGTGGGCCAGCGCAACACCCTTGTCGCGGACGATCTTCCGGAAGAAGAAGTCCTGCGCCTGGATGGCCGTGGTGCCCTCGTAGAGGGAGTCGATCTTGGCGTCGCGGATGTACTGCTCGATCGGGTAGTCCTGCAAGAAGCCGGACCCGCCGAAGGTCTGCAGGCTCTCGGTGAGCTTGGCGTACGCCTGCTCGGAGCCGACACCCTTGACCACCGGCAGCAGCAGGTCATTGACCTTGACCGCCAGGTCGGGGTCAACGTCGTGCACCGCCTTGGCCACCGGCGCGTCCTGGTAGGTCGCGGTGTACATGTACAGCGCGCGCAGACCCTCGGCGTAGGCCTTCTGGGTCATCAGGCTGCGCCGCACGTCCGGGTGGTGGGTGATGGTCACCCGCGGTGCCGTCTTGTCGGTCATCTGGGTCAGATCGGCGCCTTGCACCCGGGACTTGGCGTACTCCAGGGCATTGAGGTAGCCGGTGGACAACGTCGCGATGGCCTTGGTGCCCACCATCATCCGGGCCTGCTCGATGACGTCGAACATCTGCGCGATACCTTCGTGCACCTCGCCGACCAGCCAGCCCTTGGCCGGCACGTCGTGCTGACCGAAGGTCAGCTCACAGGTTGCGGAGGCCTTCAAGCCCATCTTGTGCTCGACGTTGGTGACGAAGACGCCGTTGCGCTCGCCGGGCTCGCCGGTCTCGAAGTCGAACAGAAACTTGGGGACGAAGAACAGCGACAGACCCTTGGTTCCCGGCCCGGCGCCCTCAGGACGTGCCAGCACCAGGTGGAAGATGTTCTCGAACAGGTCATCGGAGTCGGCGGAGGTGATGAACCGCTTCACTCCGTCGATGTGCCACGAACCATCGTCCTGCTTGACCGCTTTGGTGCGGCCGGCGCCGACGTCGGAGCCGGCGTCCGGCTCGGTGAGCACCATGGTCGAACCCCAGCCGCGCTCAGCGGCCAGCACGGCCCACTTCTTCTGCTCCTCGGTGGCGAGGTGGTAGAAGATGCTGGCGAAACCTGCTCCGCCGCCGTACATCCATACCGCAGGGTTGGCGCCCAGCACGTGCTCGTGCAACGACCAGACCATCACTTTGGGCATCGGCATGCCGCCGAGCACCTCGTCGATGCCAACCCTGTCCCAACCGCCGTCGATGAGCGAACGCACCGACTTCTTGAACGACTCGGGCAGCGCCACGGAATGTGTCGCGGGGTCGAACACCGGGGGATTGCGGTCCGCGTCGACGAACGACTCGGCGACTGGACCTTCGGCCAGCCGACTCATTTCCGCCAGCATCTCGCGGGCGGTGTCGGCGTCTAGGTCGGTGTACTCGCCTTCGCCAAATGCTTTGTCAATGCCGTAGACCTCAAACAGGTTGAATACCTGGTCGCGGACATTGCTCTTGTAGTGGCCCACTGGTTCCTCCTCGATGAGAACGCCACTTCAGGTTGGGTACTAGGAATAAGTTACCCACCAGTAACACTGGCTAAATTATACCCATCGGTAACCTAATGCAACCGACTGTGAGCTAAATTTCATCGGCTAACCAACCAACTAGTTGGGTTCGCGCTGATCAAGACCGTGGCATACCGTTTCACCTGCGCCGATAATAGATAGGTGCCGACTGTGTCGAGCGTCACGACATTGCCCGAAGTGGACCTGCGCGACCGCCCTGGCCAACTGCGAGACCGCCTGCGTGAGGTGGCCCACGAGGTGGGCTTCTTCTACCTGATCGGACACGAGGTGCCCGAGGTGCTCACTGGCCGGGTGCTGGCGGCGGCGCGGCGATTGTTCGCGCTGCCACAGGCGGATAAGGACGCCGTCGCGATGGTCCGCAGTCCGCACTTCCGCGGCTACACCCGGCTTGGCGGCGAGCTGACCGGCGGCGAAGTGGATTGGCGCGAGCAGATCGACATCGGCCCGGAGCGCGACCCGATCGGCGGGCCGGGTAAGCCCGACTATCTGTGGCTGCAGGGCCCCAACCAGTGGCCGTCGGGGGTGCCGGAGCTGGCGGGCATCGTCGCCGAGTGGGATGCGGCGCTTAGCGCGGTAGCCCGCACCCTGCTGCGGCACTGGGCGGCCGCGTTGGGCAGCGCGCCCGATGTCTTTGACGCCGCGTTCGCCGGGGCGCCGGCCACCCTGATCAAGATCGTGCGCTACCCGGCGACTGCGGCCGGCTCGCAGGGCGTGGGCGCGCATCGAGATTCGGGTGTGCTCACGCTGCTGCTCGCAGAGCGGGGCAGTCAGGGGTTGCAGGTGCGGGCCGGACGGGACGGCGGCTGGGTCGATGCTCCCGGGCGGGACGGGGCGTTCATCGTCAACATCGGCGAGCTGCTGGAGCTGGCGACCGGCGGCTACCTGCGGGCCACCGAGCACCGGGTGAATCTGCGTCATAGGGCTGATCGGATCTCGGTGCCCTACTTCTTCAATCCGCGATTGGACGCACAGATCCCAACCCTGTCGTTGCCCGCGGAATTGGCAGAGCGCGGCGGCCTGCGCGCCGACCCATCCGACCCGATCTTCTCGGTCTACGGACGTAACGCCTGGAAAAGCCGGCTGCGGGCTCATCCCGACGTCGCCGCCGCGCACGGCTACGTGACGGGCACCGCGGAAGATGTAACGCCGGGCGAGTAGGGTCGATTTACGAAAAAGTCCGTCGACGCGAATGAAGCCCGGTGAACACACCTGAGAATCTGACGCCTACCTCCCTCCGTGAGGCCTTCGGTCACTTCCCCTCCGGCGTGATCGCGATCGCGGCCGAAATCGACGGTATCCGAGAGGGTTTGGCGGCCAGCACGTTCGTCCCCGTGTCGCTTGATCCACCGTTGGTGTCGTTCTGCGTGCAGAACACCTCCACGACGTGGCCGAAGCTCAAGGACGTGCACGCGCTCGGCATCAGTCTGTTGGGCGAGTCGCACGACGACGCAGCGCGGGCGTTGGCCGCAAAGACCGGCGATCGGTTCGCTGACCTAGAAACGGTGTCCTACAACAGTGGCGCGGTGTTCATTCAGGGCACCAGTGTGTGGATGGAAACTGCGATCGAGCAACTCATCCCCGCCGGCGATCACACGATCGTGGTATTGCGGGTCAGCGACATCCAAGTCGACGCCGCTGTCGCGCCGATCGTTTTTCACCGCAGCGTGTTCCGGCGACTCGGGGTTTAGTTACCGACGGAAGAGCTTGCTGCCCAACCACACAACCGGATCGTATTTGCGATCGGCGACGCGTTCCTTCATCGGAATCAAAGCGTTGTCGGTGATCTTGATGCCTTCGGGGCAGACCTCGGTGCAACACTTGGTGATGTTGCAGTAGCCGAGGCCGTGCTCCTCCTGCGCCTGGTTGCGGCGGTCGAGCGTGTCCAGCGGATGCATCTCCAATTCCGCGATCCGCATCAAGAAGCGCGGGCCGGCGAAGGCCTCTTTGTTCTCGTCGTGGTCACGGATCACGTGACAGACGTTGTTGCACAAGAAACATTCGATGCATTTGCGGAACTCCTGAGAACGCTCCACGTCTTCCTGCGCCATCCGGTACTCACCGGGCTGAAGATCCTTGGGCGGCGCGAATGAGGGTATTTCCCGGGCCTTCTCGTAGTTGAACGACACATCGGTGACCAGATCGCGAATCACCGGGAAGGTCCGGATCGGGGTCACGGTGACCACTTCGTCTTCGGCGAAGGTCGACATCCGTGTCATGCACATCAACCGGGGCTTGCCGTTGACCTCGGCCGAACACGAGCCACATTTGCCGGCTTTGCAGTTCCACCGCACCGCCAAGTCCGGCGTTTGGGTCTGCTGCAAGCGGTGGATAATGTCGAGCACCACTTCGCCCTCGTTGACCTCGACGGTGAAATCATGCAATTCACCACCGGCCTCGTCGCCACGCCATACCCGCAAGGTTCCGTTGTAGCTCATCAGCTTCTCCGTCCTGGGTGGTCGGCCAGTTCTTCGGCGGTGTAGTACTTCTCCAGTTCGGAGATCTCGAACGCCTCGAGCAGGTCGGGTCGCATCGGCACCTGGTCTTTGTGCGTCACGGAGACGTCGGGGACCACCTCGTCGTCGCCTGCGGCGCTGCACACCAGCAGTACCTTGCGCCACGACGAGTCCATCCCCGGGTGGTCGTCGCGGGTGTGGCCGCCCCGGCTCTCGGTGCGCTCTAGTGCCGCCTTCGCGACGCATTCGCTGACCAGCAGCAGGTTGCGCAGGTCGAGGGCCAGATTCCAGCCGGGGTTGTACCGTCGATCGCCCTCGACGTGGATGTGCTTGAACCGTTCGCGAAGCTGGTCGAGCCGACCAAGGGCCTCGGTGATTTCCTCCGACTTGCGGATGATGCCCACCAGGTCGTTCATCGACTGCTGCAACTCCAGCTGCAACGTATAGGGGTTCTCCGCGGCGGTGCCGTTCGTCGGTGTCTCGAAGGGGGCCAGCGCCCGCTTCGCGGCGGTTTCGACGGCATCGTCAGCGACTTTCGGACGGTTGCTCAAAGCCCGCACGTAGTCGGCGGCACCCAAGCCGGCCCGCCGTCCGAAGACCAGCAGGTCGCTCAGCGAGTTGCCGCCCAGTCGGTTGGAGCCATGCATGCCGCCTGAGCACTCACCGGCGGCGAACAGCCCGGGGACGGTGGCTGCGCCGGTGTCGGCGTCCACCTCGACGCCGCCCATCACGTAGTGACAGGTGGGTCCGACTTCCATCGGCTCCTTGGTGATGTCGACCCCGGCCAGCTCTTTGAACTGGTGATACATCGAGGGGAGCCGCTTCTTGATCTGCTCGGGTGTCAGCCGCGAGGCGATGTCGAGGTAGACCCCGCCGTGCGGGGTGCCACGTCCGGCCTTGACTTCGGAGTTGATTGCGCGCGCGACCTCGTCTCGCGGCAGCAGGTCCGGGGTACGACGAGCCGAGTCGTTGTCCTTGAGCCACTGATCGGCTTCTTGCTCGGTCTCGGCGTACTGGCCTTTGAACACCGGCGGGATGTAGCCGAACATGAACCGGGTGTCGTCGGAATTCTTCAGCACTCCGCCGTCGCCGCGAACACCCTCGGTGACCAGAATGCCTTTCACGCTAGGTGGCCACACCATGCCCGTCGGGTGGAACTGGATGAACTCCATGTTGATCAGCGTCGCGCCGGCGCGCAGTGCCAGCGCGTGGCCGTCACCGGTGTACTCCCAGGAGTTCGACGTGACCTTGAAGGACTTGCCGATGCCGCCGGTGGCCAGCACCACGGCAGGAGCCTCGAACAGAACGAACTTGCCGGTTTCGCGGATGTAGCCGAATGCGCCCGAGATCGCGTCGCCGTCCTTGATCAGCTCGGTGATCGTGGTCTCGGCGAAGACCTTGATCCGGGCCTCGTAGTCACCCAGCTCGGCGTGGTCTTCCTGCTGCAGTGAGACGATCTTCTGCTGCATGGTCCGGATCAGCTCCAGGCCGGTGCGGTCACCAACGTGCGCCAACCGCGGGTAGGTGTGGCCACCGAAGTTGCGCTGGCTGATCTTGCCGTCCTTGAGGCGGTCGAACAGCGCGCCGTACGTTTCCAGCTCCCACACCCGGTCAGGTGCCTCCTTGGCGTGCAGCTCGGCCATTCGCCAGTTGTTCAGGAACTTCCCACCGCGCATCGTGTCGCCGAAGTGGGTCTTCCAGTTGTCCTTAGGGTTGGTGTTACCCATCGCCGCCGCGCAGCCGCCCTCGGCCATCACCGTGTGGGCCTTGCCGAACAGCGACTTAGATACCACCGCAACCTTGAGGCCGCGTTCCCGCGCCTCGATGACCGCGCGCAAACCTGCGCCGCCGGCACCGATCACGACCACGTCGTAGGAGTGCCGTTCGACCTCAGCCATGAAATCCTCGCTCAGCTATTTCGGTAATTCTGAAATGGCTTCTCAGCCAATAAATCTCAGGTCGGGAATGGTGTCGCTGGACACCAGTGCAATGTAGAAATCGGTGAACATCAGGGTGCCCAGTGTGATCCACGCGTACATCTTGTGCCGGGTATTGAGTTTGCTGACCTGGGTCCAGATCCAGTACCGCACAGGGTGTTTGGAGAAGTGCTTGAGCCGCCCGCCGGTGACGTGCCGGCACGAATGGCAGGACAGCGTGTAGACCCACAGCATGATCACGTTGCCGACCAGGATCACGTTGCCAAGGCCGAAGCCGAATCCACCTGGTCCGTGGTCGGAATGGAACGCGACGATCGCGTCGTAACTGTTGATCACCGAGATGATGCCGGCGGCGTAGAAGAAGTACCGGTGGGTGTTCTGGACGATCAGCGGGAACTTGGTCTCACCGGAGTAGTGGACGCGCGGCTCGGCCACCCCGCAGGCAGTGGGCGACTGCCACACCGTGCGGTAGTAGGCGCCGCGGTAGTAGTAGCAAGTCAGCCGGAACAGCAGCAGAAACGGCAGCGTGAGCGCCGCATACGGCAGCCACCACACGTGCGGCAGGAGTTGCGGCCAGAAGTCGCTGGCCTCCTTCACGCAGCCCTGGCTGACGCACGGCGAATAGAACGGCGTCAGGTAGTGATATTTCGCAACGAAATAATCGTCCTGCTGGAACGCGCGCAGCGTCGCGTAGATGACGAATGCGGCGAAGCCCAGGTCGATCCGCAGCGGCGACAGCCACCACCGGTCGGTGCGCAGTGTCCGTTGCTGGATCTGTGCGCGCGTGGGTGAAAAGACACCGGACGCAGGACGGTTCGCCGTGGGTGCGCTCATCAAATGTTCCTCTTCGAACGGGCTGTTGTTCGCAGAGTACACAGAGACAGCCCTCCATTTCTCGGGGGGCGGAAATTGTCAGGACCGGTTGTGACCCCCGACACCCTCGTCATCGACATCGCGCCAGAATTCGCTGTCGTACTGGGTGTCTGGAATGGCGACCTTTCGCTGGATTGCTGCACGGTAGCGCGGGCTAAATCTAATTCCGAAACATCGGTGTCAAGTAATTCGACGTCGATGAGAATCCGATCCGCGTCGATGACGATGCGATGCATCGCCGGGCTGTCGCCGCAGCGTGAGAGAGATCACGCCGGCGGGCCCGCAGGGGCAGGAATCGGTTCCAGCATCCGGTGGGGCTGACGGAGCACCTTGCTGACCGGATCGTCGCGCCCGTCGTGGTCACGCGGCCGGCGCGGCGGGTGCACAACAAGATCGGCGACCTCGGGAAGCTGCCGGCACGTCGAGCAGATGCGGTCTGGGCCGATCGTGCCGCCGCAGTCCGCGTGCCGGTAGCTGCGCCGGTGCGGCCGATCAACGTAGTTCTCGTTGCCCCAGCTGGCCAACGACCAGACGGTTGGCCACAATCGCTGGCCTTTGGGGGTCAACACGTACTCGTCACGACCGTGGTCACCCGCGGCCTTGGTGAGCACGCCCTCGTCGACCAGCAGTGAAAGACGTTCTGAAAGAACGGCTTTCGGAATACCGAGATGAGCGCGAAAGTCGCTGAAGCGACGCACGCCATAGAAGGCGTCGCGAACGACCAGCATGGTCCACCGCTCGCCGACGATCTCGAGCGATCGCGCGATGGGGCAACTCTCAGTGGTGTATTCGCGGGGCAGGGCCACGCTTGCATCCTACACTTGCAGGTTCGTTCACCGAACCATTATACTCGGTGGTTATAAAGTTCGGTCAATGAACCATGAGAGAGGCGAATCGGATGAGAGTGCCCGTGATCGTGCCTGAGCAGACGTCATGACCGGCTCGCATCGTGAACAGCACGCCATGACTCGTGTCGACGTCGCCACCGGAATCCCCTTTGACGAGTTCATCAATGCGTTCGAGAAGGCAGCACCGCCGATGGATCAGGCGGCGATGGAGCGGATCGTCGCAGCCGGCGGCGACTGGGACGACGTTCGCGCCGCCGTCGCGAAGAATGCGCCGAACGAGTTGATGGTGTACGGCAAGATCGACGCGACCGTCCTGTTCAGCGTCGCCGGACATCGCACCCCGGCGATCGAGTATCTGCTGGGCAACCACGTGATCGCCGAGACCATGTTCCGCCACGACCCGAAGGCACTGCTGTACGCGCCGCTCCGGCTGTTGATTTACGGCGATGCGGACGGCAACGCGATCTTCACGATGGACCAGCCCGGCCCGGCATTCGGCAGTCTCGGCATCGCCGAGGTGACGAAAGTCGGTGAGGGGCTCGACCGCAAAGTGGTGAACCTGCTCCGGGTCATCGGGGTAGACGCTGGGCAGGCGTTCTCCTTGTAGCACGAATCCGGTGGAGCCGTTGAGCCCTACCGGATTCGGGTCGATTGCGAGAGCTTCTCGCGGATTACGTGGTGATCGCGATTCGCTGCGCCTGAGCCCCGGCGTACGCACCGGCAACCCGGACGGTCAGCACACCGGCGTCGTAGGACGCCGAGACGGCCTCACCGGTGATGTGCGCGGGAAGCTGGAACGACCGACGGAACGATCCGTACCGCACCTCGCGCAGCGTGCGCCCGTCGTTCGCGGGGTCTTCGCTGGCGTGCTCGTCACGACGCTCGCCGTGGATGACGAGGCGGCCGTGGTCGACGTCGACGTTGACGTCCTTGTCGACGTCGACGCCTGGCAGTTCCAGTCGGACCACCGCGTCCTCGCCGTCCTTGACTACCTCAGCGGCGGGGCTGAACCCGCCGGCCGCCGGCTTGACCCAGTCTGTCGCCGCGGCCGGGCCAAAGAAATCGCGCATCCAGCGGTCGACATCCCATGCGGATCGTGACCACAAGGTCAGGTTGCTCATTCGTGTCTCCTCGTGCTCTATGACTGCCGGCTCTCTGCCGGCTCCACACGTACAAACATGAGTCGACCACGCTAAAGTTCCATCTGCACGTTCGCCATGAGCGAACGGCTACCGGCACACTCCGAGTTCATGTCATACCGGAGGTCTCGTCGATCGCCAGCCGGTAACCGCGTTTGATCACTGTCGTGATAATGCCCCTGTCGCCCAGTGCTTTTCGTAGCCGGAGCACCGCGGTATCCACGGCGTGCGGATCACTGGCGCTGCCCGGGAGAGCCCGGAGCAGTTCGCTGCGTGCGACGACGAAGCCCGGACGGTGCGCCAGTGCACGAAGGACCGCCATTGTGGCCGGCGACAGCAACTGGACTGCGTCGTCGATCACCACGGAGGTGCCGCGGATCTCGATCCGATGACCGGCCGCTCGCAGCGTCCGCGACCGCAGCACGGGCAGCTCCTCGGCGATATGCCGAGCCAGCGCGACCAGCCGCATCCGCTCGGGCCACGACGTCGGAACCTCCAGGCGCACCAGTGGTTCAGCGGTGACGGGGCCGACGCACATGGCCCGTACATCCGAACGCAGCGCGTCGAGCAGCTGTCCAGAGATGCGGAGGTCGGCTGCCCGCATCAGCGTCGCCGCCACCGCCGGTGCCGACGTGAAACTCACGGCGTCGAACTCGCGCAGGGCGATCTGTCTGATCAGCTGGTCGAACTCGCCGCCGATTGGTGCGGGTTTCCAGCGGTACACCCGGATCGGGACGACCTCGGCGCCCGCGGAGCGAAGCTCGTCAAGGAACTCGGGAAACGGATCCCAGTCTTTGGTGGCGCCATGCAGCTGCACCGCGATACGACAGCCGCTGATGCCGAAGTCCCGCAAGTATCGCGAGACCTCGCGGGAGGACTCGGATTGCGGGGACCACTCCTCACGCAGGCCCGCGGCGCGCAGTGCGCCGGTGGCCTTTGGTCCGCGGGCCACGATTCGGGCTCTGGACAACGCCGCGGTCAACCGAACCGCCAGCCCCCATCCGTCGGCGGCCGCGATCCAGTCGCGAAATCCGACACCGGTTGTCGCGATCACGATGTCCGGCGGGTCTGCAACTAAAGCTTCGGTGTTGCAGCGCAATTCGTCATCATCGGACAATGAGACCATAGTGATTGCCGCGGCACTGGCGACCGTTGCGCCGTGGCGGTGCAGCAACGTGCACAGCTCGCGGGCACGCCGCGCCGAGGTGACTGCCACCCGATAACCGGCGAGCGACGGCGCGGATGTGTGATTCATATGAATTGTGTATGCTCGCCAAATTTCAGCACGGTTACCGACCAATTGCTGAAGCGTTGCTCTCGACGTGGTGGGTAAAGTGTCGCCCGGGACAGTCACCACACATTCCCGTCGCGCCAATCACAGGTCAACGCTGCCGTCGCGTCCAGATCGACACCGAGTGGCAAGACGAACACCGACTCGTCGTCGTCCGGAGTCGGGATCAGCCCGGTTGGCGCCAACACCGAGGTCGGCCCGCGCCACGGCAGCCAACCGCGCAGCGTGTAGAGCCGCTTGCCGCGGTCCGAGGAGCTCAACGCACCGAGTTGATAGCCGCCCCGGATCACTTGTTCGCACGCGTCGAGTATCGCGATCGCGAGGCCTTGGCCGCGCCAATCTTCCCGCACCGCAACGGCTTCGATGTAGCCACAGCGTAACGCGATTCCGCGGTAGAGCAGGCGTCGTTGAATGACTGCTCCGTGCGCGATAAGCGCGCCGCGATGCCAGATCAGGGCGTGCATTCCGCCCAGCGCGTGGTCCCAGTCAGAGTCGCTGAACTCGCCGGCAAACGCGTCGTTGACCATCTCATGGGCGCGCTGGCGAGCGTCGCTCTTCAGGTCAGCGGTGTGGACCAGGCGGGCGGTGTGAACCTGGGTGTGCACACTGCTGGTTTACCAGGTGAGCAAGCCCGCCGCCATCGAAGTCGCAGCAGAAGTCAGCGCAACCCCGGGTCGTGACCAGTGCAGCCGCACGTACTGTCCGGGCCGCACCTGGGCGACCCTGTCGATATCTTCGTCGGCGATGACACCGACCACCGGATAGCCGCCGGTGACGGGGTGATCGGGACCAAGGATTACCGGTAAGCCGTTGGGCGGCACCTGGATCGCCCCGCAGGTGGCTCCCTCGCTGGGCAATAGGCGATCGGGCGAGCTGTACTGCAATGGCCGTCCCTCGAGCCGCATACCCACTCGGTCGGTGCGGTCGGAGACCATCCAGACGGTGTGCACGAGGGCGCCGGGATCGACGAGCCAGTCGTCACGGGGACCGGGCACCACCCGAAGTTCCACCAGATGTTCGGAGATCGGAGCCACCGGAGCCTGG
>Ga0302325_10004882_pt1 | contig 30882 bp, 33 predicted proteins | sample Palsa_T0_2_FD_201948 | JGI IMG/M metagenome (GOLD analysis project Ga0302325, IMG submission 201948) | Peat permafrost microbial communities from Stordalen Mire near Abisko, Sweden - Palsa_T0_2 | ecosystem: Environmental > Terrestrial > Soil > Palsa > Peat permafrost | place: Sweden: Abisko... | reverse complement strand
GAGAACGTCGCCGTCACCCTGCGGACCGCCGCGGGCGAGCGGGCGATCCGCGGCACGCACCTGCTGGTCGCCACGGGCAGAATCCCCAACACGGCCGGAATCGGGCTCGAACAACTATGCGCCGAAGTAGACCACCGCGGATGGCTGAAAGTGAACGATCGGCTTGAAACCACTGCCCCGGACGTGTGGGGGGTGGGCGAATGCGCCGGTACGCCGCAGTTCACGCATGTGTCTTACGACGATTACCGGATCATTCGAGATAACCTCGCCGGGGGAAACCGGACGACCACCGACCGCGTGATCCCGTCCTGCCTCTACACCGATCCGCCGATGGCGCACATCGGCCTGACGGAAATCGACGTCGAGCGGAGCGGGAGGCGCGCCCGAGTTGCCCGCATCCCGATGGGCGCGGTGCTTCGCAGCCGTACCTTGGACGAAACACGAGGGTTCATGAAAGCGTTGATCGGCGATGACGACCGCATCCTCGGCTTCACGATGTTCGGCCCCGAGGCCGGCGAAGTGATGGCCGTCGTGCAGACGGCAATGCTCGCAGGATTTCCTTACACGGCCCTGCGGGACGCCGTGCTGGCCCACCCGACAATGGCTGAAGGGCTCAACGTTCTATTCTCCACCGTCCGGCTGGTGCACTCTGAAGCCCATTGAAAGGTGCGGGTCCGAAATGGCTCGACTTGGAATCCCAACATGATGATAAGCCGCCGCAAGTTCGTCGCCCTCGCCACAGCAGCGATGGCGGGAATCGGGACATCCTGCGCAGTCCTCCCGACGGGGAAGGCGAACCGGACCAGAGTTGTCGCCTTTGACGCCCTTGCGATCTTCGATCCGCGTTCGGTCGCACAGATCGCGTTAGACCTCTTCCCGGAACGCGCCAGCGAACTGATGGCGTCCTGGCGGACCCGGCAATTCGAATACACCTGGCTTCGCTCGACCGCGGACCGCTACGCCGATTTCTGGAAAACGACGCGAGACGCTCTCATCTTCGCCGGGAGATCACTGGGGATTGAGTTGCCCGCGGACAAGGTCGGACGATTGATGCAGGGCTTCCTTGAACTGCGCGCGTACCCAGACGTCCCGGCGGCCCTTGCTTCGCTAAAGTCCGCCGGGTTCCGTCTCGCGATTGTCTCAGACTTCACCCATGCCATGCTCATTGCCGGCGTCGGCAACTCTCACCTCGACGGCGTCTTCGACGCGCTGCTCAGCACGGATCTTGTGCAGGTGTACAAGCCCGCGCCGGCGGCCTACCGCATGGCGATGAACTCGTTCGGTGTAGAGCTCGACGCCGTTACGTTCGTCCCTTCCGCCGCCTGGGACGCGGCTGGTTCGCGCTGGTTCGGTTACAATACATTTTGGTTAAACCGACAGAAAGTTCCGGCGGAAGAACTTGATGTTGTGGCCGATGCGACCGCCGACCATATGGCGGGCTTGCTGACGCACGTGGGGCTGTAAGTCCCTCCGGAAAAAGTCAAAGCAAAAGCGTCAATTTGGCAGGGATTCCTCGAAATCCCCTCAAAAACGCGTTCGCGAGTTCTATTGGCATCCCGCTGGCTCCATTCGACTCGCTGCGCTCGCTCATGGCAGGCCAAATATCGAAGTAGAGGATTGTTCGATGGGGAGAGGGTCAGTCGAAGTTGAAAAAGCAGGGAGTCGAATGCCCTGAGCTTGCCCGCCCCGAGCTACATCGAGGAGGTCGAAGGGCTTGAACCAGGATTGCCGGGAGGCCCGCATGCGCGAACAGTCAACTGGCTCAGCCGGCCGCAAACGGTTGGTGGCCGGGAATTTTCCGATTGCTCCACTCCATCACGCCGCGCACCACGAAAACGTTCAGGAAAATCGAGATCAGGGATGCGGCAAGTGTCGCATTGAATACATCTTCGCCCACCATTTTTGCCTTGGCGGCCGTTTGCACGACAACGAACGATAGTTCGCCGATTTGCGTGAGCCCGGCGGCGACAGCGATCGCGGTGCGGAATGAATGACGAAACAGCATCACCACGAACGTCCAGATCAGGAACTTGCCTGGAACGATCAACAACAACATGATGCCAAGCAGCGGCAAACTGTGCCGGATTATTTCCGGCTGAATCAGGGTTCCCACGGATACGAAGAAAAGAGCAACGAAGGCATCGCGCAGCGGCAGCAGCTGATCGTGTGTTTCGTGCAGGTCCTTGGATCCACTGATCGCCAGCCCGGCGATGAACGCGCCCAGTGCGACGGAAAACCCAATCGCATGCGCCAGTGCCGCGGTTCCAAGACAAATCGAAAGTCCGACCAGGAGCACCAGCTCCTTATTTTTTGTTCTATTGGTTCGACGAACAAGAACTGGGATGACCTTAATCGCCAGGAAGGCCAGCGGAATCAGCAGGAGGATCGCTTTTCCCAACGTCCATGCCGCTTTGATGAAGTTGCCCTTATCGGAACTGCCGAAGGCCGGCAGGACGGCGGTCATCATGACAACGGCCAGGTCTTCGAAGAGTGTGATGCCGATCTTCACGCGCCCGGAGGTTGTGCCCATTTCGCCGCGATAGGCCAGGAGCTGCGCCAAGACCATCGTGCTGGCAACCGAGACGGTGGCGCCGATGACCACTCCCTGCGTCATGCTCCAGCCGATGAGTTTTGCGGCGAGAATCGCTAATCCCAGCGAAAGCGAAATGCCCAACATGCCGCCTCCCACGGCGACCCATTTCACGCGCAAAAGGTCGGGCACCGAGAATTCCACGCCAATGGAAAACATCAATAACACCACGCCAGCTTCTGCAACCTCGTGAAAAGTGTGCACATCGGATAGCTTCAGACCCGGCGTGAATGGGCTGATGACGATCCCGCCGACGACAAAGCCGAGGATGAGCGGCAGTTTTATCCGCCAGGCGAGGAAACCCCCGCCCAATGCGGCGACAAAGATATATGCCAGGTCACGAAAAATAAGGGGATTTGACTCCATATCGATTCATCCGATGAGGACCGCGGGGCAGAGATCGCACCATTCGTTCGCCGAGCCACGACGGCAAGTCGAGAGGGCCGGCGCTGTCTCACTGCATACAAACAGTTTACCGCGTGTAGTGCCGGAAGTAGACGGAGCAGCCGCGTTTTTGCGCCAGGATCGATTTTATTCGGCGCCTGCGCCCTTTTTTAAAGGATGGGAGGATGGTTGCCATCTCATGATCTCGATCACTGTGCGCGTTGTAGCGCTACCCAATGAGCGGATAGCGATGAGAAAAAAGCGAAATGATTTCCGGGATGGATAAGCGGTGGATGTGACCGGAACTTTATTGATGGTCGGGATCAAGTACGTTTCGCATCCGACAATCAGTGATGGCCCTTTCCGTGTCCTTTTCTTTGTCCGACTTAAGGCGCGGCCTGGGCGGCCAATATTTGGAGCGGAACCCGCATCATTTGATTTGCTCAATCCGCAGCGCCATGTCCGCAGTGCCGGGCAGCGGGATCGTTGGCTCGCCGGCCGCGGGAAACACCGATTCCGTCAATTTGCCGGTTGTGAAAACCCGATCGACCGGCGTGATCGTCATGTTCCATGTGTCGAGCAGATCGACATGGAATTTCATTCCTTCGCGAAGCGCGTTCTTGTTGGGCGGATCGCGCGGAAGGGCGAACTTCCAGGCGGTGGGCTTTTCCGTTCCGAAATAGACGAGGTAATACTCGCCCGCTTTTCCACCGACGTGGGTTTCGTAGGTTTCGTCGATCGGCTCGATTCCCTCGGGCGGCCCGGACGTCAGAATCCTTCGGAGGAATGCCAACCGCGGCGGGCTTTGGCCCATCAGCTCGCCCCCTTCGCCCGTCCAGGAGATTCCCTTCGGATTTGAGAACGTTTCGCCGTGGCCGACGTACGTTCCGGCGATGGTTCCGAACCAGAACCGCTCCACCATCTCCCGGCCGGAAAGACGGCCCCATCTCCGGTCGATGTTGCCCTCATAGCAGACTTCATCATATACGATCGGCTTGGGGCACAATTCGCGATACAGCACCGCGCGTCCGAAGTCCGCGACGGCCGAGCCGTTCTGAATGCTGGCGTGCGTGACCCACGGCTTGTTGGGATCGTAAATTTTCGCGGCGTTGTGGATCGATCGCAGATGCCCGTATGGATCGGCGGCCTCAACCACCTGAAAGAAATGATCCCAATCGGCATCGGTCTTTTTCTTCACCTGCCCATATTCATTTGCCAGGGACCACCAGACATTTCGGTACGGGCTGAGGCGGGCGACGACGTATCGGAGATAGCGGTCGTCGCCGGCATCATCCATGTCGTCGAACCACTGCATCTTTCCCTTGTGATAGGGATGGAAAAGAATCAGGTCGGCCTCGACTCCCTGGTTACCCAATTGCTCGATGCGTTTCTCCAGATGGTGGAAAAAGTCGGGGTTGAACCGCGTAGGGTCGAACTTGCCCGCGGCGTCCTTCAGGTAGGGATAGAAGACCGGGGTTTGCTTTCCCGGCAGAAGGCACATGCGAACCTTGTCGAACGGCGACCCACGCAGTGAAGCCAGGGTTTGCTCTTCGATTTCTTCCGGTTCCTGGAGCCACGAATAGCATGTGGTGCCGATCGGCACGAACGGTTTACCATCGGCGTATGCGAAGTGATAAATATGTTGCACCCTCACCGGCCCGTGATTTTCCCCCGTGGCGGCGATGCATTTGAATGAGCCGGTGAGCCCTGACAACTGACTGCAATTGCTCTGCGTGATATAGGTCCATTGTCCCTGGCTGCCGGGCATAAATCGAATGCGATATTGGCCTTGTCCATCGTAGAATCCACGGATAGCCAGGGTTTGATCGCGTGAAGTGAATCGAGCGTATAATTCGATGTCCGCAAATGGGTTACCCGTCGCAGGGCCGGAAAATGCCTGCTCGAAGACGCCCCATTGCTCGATGGATGATTCGGCGGCGGGCAATGGATCTGCCCGCTTCGCGCCCAAGGCCAGCCATGGCATCAGCAGAATGACCCGGCAAGTCGCGGATATGGACCAAAATCTCATCAGCATTCTCCGGACTGCCTGTGCTTTTCCAAATCTTGGGGTTTTACGGTACTATATTTGAACCATGAATTCACTGAATCGATGCAGGAGACAGTATGTCGTTGCTGGATGTCATGGCGCTGGACCAGGATCTGGATCAGCTCGTGTCCCTTTTTCGGCTTCTTTCTGACAAGACGCGCTTAAACGTTCTTTTGTCCCTGGCCAAGGGGGAGAGGAACGTCACTTCACTTTGCGAACAATTGGGTCTGCCGCAACCCACGGTGAGTCATCATCTCGGTTTGCTGCGCGGAAATAATATGATCGCCAATCGGCGCAAGGGCAAGCAGGTATTTTATTCTCTTCACGCGGGTGTCACGCTGGTGGATGAGAGCACGATGGAGATCGCGGCCGCGAATCTGGTCGTGAAGATTTCCCGGCACGGGAAGTCCGCGCACTTTACGGCGCATCGTCCCGAAACCATCGTCCCGTGACCCGAATGAAGACATCCTCGAGCGTCGGCTTGCCGACCGAAACCGAATCGATCAGTCCGGGCAATGATTCGATCAATTGCGGGACGAATTCATGTCCGCGCTTTCGCTCCAGACGGACGATGCCATCCACCGTTTCCGATGCAAGCTGAAATTTGTCCTCGATGATTTTGGCGACGCGCTCAGGCTCGCGCGTCGTGAGACTCAGAATATCTCCGCCGATACGTTCCTTCATGGCGGCCGGCGTGTCGCAGGCCGCCAATCGGCCGCGGTCCAGGATCGCCAGCCGGCAGCAGCGGTCGCCTTCATCCATCAGATGCGTCGTCAGGAGCACGGTGACGCCTTCATTGCGCTGAATCTCGGTCAGCAGCTTCCACAGATCGATGCGCGCGGCCGGATCAAGTCCGGTGCTCGGTTCATCCAGCAGGAGAACGCGAGGTTGGTTCAGCATTCCCTTGGCCAGCTCCACGCGCCGGCGCATGCCGCCGGAGAATCGCTCGACGCGCTCGTGCCGCCGATCGAGCAGATCGACGCGCTGCAGCAATCGGTCGATGCGTTTGGACAGTTCCGCGCCGCGCAAACCGTAGAGATGTCCCTGCTGACGAAGGTTTTCATCGGCGGTCAATTGTTTATCGAGGCTGGGAGACTGGAAGACGACTCCGATTTGGCGGCGCACTTCTTCGCGCTGTTGCGCCAGGTCCAGGCCGAGAATCTTTACCGTTGCAGGCGGGGCGGCGATCAGCGTGCACAGGATGCGGAAGAGCGTGGTTTTTCCGCTGCCGTTGGGGCCGAGAAATCCAAAAATCTCCCCACGATTGACCTTCAGCGACAGGTCCGCCAGCGCGGTTCGCTGGCCATATCGATGGCTCAGACGATCGATCTCCACGACGGGTTCAGACGTCTCCGGCTGCATGTTTTCCACTTTAGGTCATGGCGCTTGAAACGTGAAATCCGCCTCGGTTTGCCCGGTTGGGGCGACGACGATTTGCTGCTCCTGCTGCGGAAGCACTTCCTGCCAGGCCGCCAGCGTGTATCGTCCCGGCGGCACATGCTCGATGGTGAAGCTGCCATCATCCCGCGTCACCGCAAACCACGGATGATCGAACACGCCGATCCAGGCGCTCATCCACGGGTGCACATCACATCTCACCGCAAACGGCGATTCCGGCGAGGCCAGCGTGATGTCGCGCTGCCCGATCCCGGTGAATCCGTAATTGGCGTCCGGATTGACCAGGCATTTCAGATGCACATTGTGCATCATCGCATCGCTGGACTTGATCCGGAGGATTTGCCCCGTCTGAACCGCCAGAACATGCGGGACGTAAACGCATTTCACCTGATCCAGCACCACCGGCGACTGCACGACAAACGAAGGCTTCGGGGCATCTTTCAAAAACACGATGACATTTTTCAGGCCATTGCGCGGTCCGACGACGATCGATTCATCGCTGATCAGCGGCGAGCCGGGAATTGTTTTCATTTCAGGCGGAAACCCCGAGAAGATGATCCTGCCTTCGATTACGCCGTCGCCCGATTCCGCGGCGCGGGTATCGGCGGAATCCTCGCGGCCGCAGCCGCCGACGAGCGACAGAGCCAGAATGGCGGCGATCCACAATCTTTTGAATGTCCAGAACAACACGATTGGAGAGATCAAACCTGATCCAGCATCAAAATCGCCAGCAGCACGGGCAGATAGATGATGGATGCGAAAAACAATTTTCGGGCTTCCGCGCGGCTTCGGCGGCTCGCGCACGAAAGCGCGAATGCGAAAAACATCACCCCCAGCACAACGGCCGATACGGTGTAAACCCGCCCCGCGACGCCGGCCATCACCGGCAGGAGGCTCACCGGAAACATCGCGGCGCTGTACAAGAGAATCTGCCGGCCGGTGCGGCGCAATTCCGGATCATTCACCGGCAACATTTTGAACCCGCCCCGGCGATAATCATCCCGATACAACGTCGCGATCGCCAGGAAATGCGGAACCTGCCAGACGAACAGAATTGCGAACAGCGCCAGCGCCGGGATCGCCAGCGATCCCGTCACCGCGGTCCAGCCCATCATCGGCGGCGCCGCGCCGGGAATCGCGCCGACGATGGTGTTCAGCGTCGTCACGCGCTTCAGCGGGGTGTAAATCAGGATGTAACTCGTCAGCGTCGCCGTGCCCAGGAGGGCCGTCAACCAGTTCACGAGAAGGAGAAGATAAACTCCCCCGAGCGCGCCGGTCATTACGCCCAGAACCAGCGCCTGCCTTTCGGAAATCCTGCCGGTGGGCAGCGGACGATTGGCGGTTCGGACCATTCGGGCATCGTATTGCTTCTCCAGCAACTGGTTCAAAATCGCCGCGCTGGCGGCGCAGAGCGCCGTGCCGATCAGGACATTGGGCAGACGTTTCCAGTCATCGGCCGATTTTGCGGCGAGCGAAAAACCGACCGTCGTGGTGCCGAGGATCAGCAGATTCATCCTCGGCTTGATCAGCTCGTAGAAGTCCCGCCAAGAGGACTCCGCGCTCGCCGCGGACAGATCGCAAATGTCAGTTGCCGAGTTCATGGAATGAGGCTCACGATTCTATGCGGTCGCCGCGACATATTGAAGGTCCAATCCGGCCGGGGCCTTTTCCGGGCGCACAATTCCAATGGCCCGCATGGCAATCACCCAGGTCGTCACCAGCAACAAAGCGCCCACCGCGACATGGGCCGAGGCGATATCCGCGGGCTTGCGAAGCAATACCGTCAGGATTCCCAAAGTTATCTGTGTCCCCAGCAACGCGAGAATCGCCCATGCCAGCCGGGTGAAAGCGGGCTGGTCCCGCAGCCGGAGAAGAATGGTCGTGGCCAAGACGATGACCGAGATGGTGACCAGCGTCGCCCCGATGCGATGGGCGAAATGGATCCAGATTTGGAAGAGCGTGACGCGGCTCAGGCCGAGGTTCGTTCCAAATTGATGAATGGCTTCACTTCGAAACGCCGCGTCGATATGCATGGGAGGCAGCAGATTGCCGTAACTGGTCGGGAAATCCGGAATCGCCAGCCCGGCGTCGCTGTGGCGCATGATCGCCCCGATGACCAGTTGGACCAGGAGCACAATCGCGGTGCACACGGACAAAATCAGAACTCTTCGGATGGCGTTTGAATCAGGAAGAGTTCGCCGTTCGGTCCAGAATCGGGACGTCATCACGCAGAACGTGGCGATGAAACAGAAGAACAACTGGGCCGCGATTCCATGAACGATGGCCAGATCGCGTTGGCTGAGGACGACGCGGAGGCCGCCAATGGTTCCCTGCACACATACGGCCAGTAATACCGCAACCGCCGTCCATCGCACCCATCGCCGCCGATCGGTTGTCCACGCCGCGGCCACGAGCAGAATGGCCAGAAATCCCACCGCCGCGCCCGCCAGCCGATGCGTGTGTTCAAACAATATCCCTCCCACCCACTTGCTGGGTGGAAAGGTGAACATGTTGTAGCCCCAGGAATTGGGCCAATCCGGCACGGACATACCCGCCCGGTGGCTGGTAACCAGTCCGCCCATAAAGATCAGGGGGAACGTCGCCGCCGCCGTGATCAGGGCCAGCCGATGCACCGAGGGGTTATAGTCTTGCTCCCGCATAGGGACCCGAAAACCGACCAATCTGCCGATTTCGGGCCATGATTCAACCCCCGCGACAAGATGCCGCGTCCGATAAGCTGGAATCACGATTATTCATTCACGTTCGTTTCACGGCATATCAGGAATAGCCGATAGAACCGTCAACCTTTGGCGTGCTTGCTTAACTTGCCGAATCGTTTGACCGAGGAATGCAGATATGAATAAAGCTATTACCCTTTGTGGCGTGGCCATTTTTCTATGCGCGTGCAGCAGCACTCATAACAGCACGGCTTCGATTCAGGGCCTGTCCCCAGCGCAGGCTGAGAAGATGAGCGGCGAGAACGCTCAAATCAAAGAAGTCAAATCCACCCCGGTGACGGCGAACACCCGCTTCGCCCTTGGACAACTGGCTGAATCCCAGGGGCATTTCAGCAACGCGATTCATCAGTACAACTGCGCCCTTCGTTTGGACCCCAAACACCTGCCGTCGCTCTGCCGGCTCGGCGTGGTTTACGCGGAGTTGAAGGATTACGACACGTCGATCGAGGTCTGGAAGCGCTACATTGCCGCCAGCGGCGATGCGGGCTTCGCATACGGCAACCTCGGATATTGCTATGAGTTGGCCGGCTACCCGAGTCTGGCCAAGGCCACCTATCTCAAGGGCATTGAAAAGGATCCCAAGAACGCACCTTGCCGAACCAACTACGGCATCATGCTGGCCCGCCAGGGCAAAATCGCCGACGCCATTCGCATGTGGGATGATGTTCTGACCGAGGCCGAAGTCCACTACAACCTTGCCAGCGTCTACCAGGTGGCCGGCCGAAAGATAGAAGCCAAGGGCGAATATCAGAAAGCGCTGGCTTGCGATCCGACGCTGATCGACGCCAAGGCCCGTCTGGCCGAGTTGGACCCTAACGAATAATGATTCCCGCCCCCGACCTGGTCCAACGCAAAGAAAGCTCCGGATGTACATCCGGAGCTTTTTTTAGCCGCGCGCCAGGCGTTGTATTGCCTGGTCGAGCTGGGCGAAACTGATCGGTTTCACCAGGTGTTCGCTGAACCCCGCCTCCTGGCTCTTGCGGATATCCTCGTCCATTCCATATCCGCTCATGGCGATGCCGACGATGCCGTGCTTTCGTTTGATCTGCTGCATCAGATGATATCCGTTGGCATCGGGCAGGCCGATGTCGCTGACCAGAAGATCAAACGGCTCCTGCGATGCCAGTTCCAGCGCTCCGGCGACATCGCAGGCCGTCCGCACGGTGTATCCGGCCAGACCCAGCAGCTTGCCCAGCATCCGTGCGGTGTCGGCATGGTCTTCAACCAGGAGCAGCCTCAATGACGCCGGCCGGCTTTTTGCTTCGGAATCTTTTTTTGCGGGGTTATGTTCCATCTTTGATACCCGTTCGGGAAGTTCGATTGTAAACGTGGAACCCTTCCCGACGCCATCACTGGCGACATGAATTTGTCCATGATGAAGTTCCATCAAAACCCTGGAAATCGCCAGCCCCAGCCCCAATCCGCCGAATTGACGCGCCCCGGCCGCGGCGCCCTGCTCGAACGCCGTGAAAATACCGGGGAGCATTCTCGGCGCGATGCCGATGCCCGTGTCGCGGATGACGATCCGCGCCCGTCCGCCGGCGCATTCCGCGGCAACATAAATATCGCCGCCATCCAGCGTGAATTTCGCCGCGTTTTTCAGAACATTCCAAATGACCTGCCGCAATCGCGCCGGATCAGCGTGGACGTGGATGGCTCCAGCGCCAAGCTCGCGGTGCAACTGAATGCCCCTTTCCAGAATTTGCGCCCGGCAGATTTCGCAGACGTCGGTTACCGCCTGATTCAAATCCAAAGTCTGTGGCTGCAAACTCAGCTTGCCGCTCGTGATCCGGCTCAGGTCGAGCAGGTCATCGATCAGCGTTGTCTCCAGTTCCACGTTTCGACGGATCATCTCCACTTCTTCGCGCAGGGCCGGCGGCAAAAGTGGATTTCCCGCCAGCGCCGCCGCGGCCATGGCCACCGGCGTCAGGGGCGTGCGCAGCTCGTGGCTCAGGACCGCCAGAAACCGGTCCTTTGATCGATTGGCCGCTTCCGCCGCGTCCTTCAGTGCGGAATGGGCTATTTTTATTTCAGTGATGTCCACCAGCATGTTCACCGCGCCGATGAATTTCCCCGACCGGTCTCGGAGCGGCCGGGGAAACGGCAAGACATTCCGCCGCGAGCCATCGGGCCGCTCGATCACGATCTCGCATCCCGTAACCTCGCGGCGCTCGCGCAGCGCTATGGCCATCGGACAATTCTCCACCGCCAGCGGCGTTCCATCGGGAAGATAAATCCTCAAGGACCCGCACCAGAGATCGCGGCCGATTCTCGGTCTGCGGCCCCACAATTCCACCGCCGCTTCATTGAAGAGCGCGACCTGGCCATCGATGTCGCAAACATAAACCGCATTGGGAAGGCTTTGCACGAGTTGGCGGTAATCCTCCTGGCCGTGATTCGACATCACAGCCATGGCTTCAGGCAGAGGATCGTCCAGGGGGTTGTCCTGCCGTTTATGAAGTGGATTCATCATAAATACGAGCGACCGCCAAACTTAATGTCCGCCAAACCAAACCTCAACCTAACCCGCGGACCCGAAATCAAACAATGCCGAAAATGATCGGCCAATCGCCAAATCTGATGAGATGTAACGACAGATAGTTCCAAAACTTTCCGAATTTTATATACTGTAACATTTTATTTCATAGCTACTTATATAATAGTATGATAAATATTGACATATTATGAGATAATTATCATAATAATGACGAAAATTGGATAGAGGTTTTTCAATGGCGGCACAAGGCGGTTCGATTCTGGACCGGACGGAGGTTGAGCGGCTGGTTCGTGAAGTTCTCCGGCAGAAGCTGCGAGGCCAGATCAACCCGCCGCCTGTCCGTGAACGACATGCCGCCGCCGCTTCCGCGGCAGGTGGGCCACCGCATCCGCTGGTGGTCAATGTCTCCGCCCGCCACATGCACGTCAGCCAGGAGAATCTGGAAATTCTGTTCGGCGCGGGCGCCAAACTCACCAAGCTGAAGGATCTTTACCAGCAGGGAGAATTCGCCTCCGAGCAACTCGTCACGGTGGTCGGACCCCGTCAGCGGATCATCCCCAATGTCCGCATCCTCGGCCCGATCCGGAGTTACACCCAGGTTGAATTGAGCTACACCGATGGCATTTACCTCGGGATCGATCTTCCCCTGCGGATCAGCGGCAATCACGACGGGACGCCCGGCTGCACGATCCTCGGGCCAGCCGGAGCGATCCAGCTAAACTCCGGCGTCATCCGCGCCCAGCGTCACGTCCACATGTCCAACGAGGACATGGCCTATTACGGCGTGAAAGACGGCGATGCGATGAAGCTCCGCATCGCCGGGCCGTGCGGAGTGACGTTCGACAACCTCAAGGTGCGGCATCACCCCAAGGTGATCCTCGAAGTTCACATCGACACCGATGAGGGAAACGCCTGCGATCTGGAATCAGCGACGAACATGCAATTGATTAAATGAAGCACTAACTGAAAGGAATTGTTTATGGCAAGCGAAGCGATGGGGCTCCTGGAATGCAAAGGTCTGGTCGCCCTGATGGAAGGGACGGACGCGATGCTCAAGACCGCGAACGTCACGATGCTCGGCTGGGACAAATGCGGCAGCGGCATGGTGACGGCGTTCGTCAAGGGCGACGTCGCCGCCGTCAAGGCCGCCGTTGATGCCGGCGCTGAGGCGGCCGGCCGCGTCGGCACGGTTGTTTCCGTGCACGTGATTGCCCGGCCGCACGATGAATTGGCCGGCGTCACGCCCAAGCCGAAGCCCGCGGGCAAGAAATAGCTTCTGGGAATTTTTTCAAGGAATACTGTCATGTCAGAAAAAACCGGATTTAGCAGCGCACTGGGATTGATCGAAACCAAGGGTTGGGTCGGCCTGGTCGAGGCCACCGACGCGATGTGCAAAGCCGCCAACGTCGAGATCATCAAGACGATTCAGATCGGCGGTTCGTTCGTGACCACGATCGTCCGAGGCGATGTCGGCAGCGTCAAGGCCGCAGTCGACGCCGGGGCCGAGGCGGCCGGCAAGGTTGGTGAGCTGGTGGCTCACCACGTCATCGCCCGGCCGCACCCTGATCTGCTCGAAGGATACGGCGCCGGCGGCTCGGGCGCACTCTAACCATGTTCATTCTCGTGGCCAATCTCGGCAGCACCAGCTTCAAGTACAAGCTGCTGGACATGGATTCCGGCGGGGCCGAGATCGCGCGCGGGGCTTATGAGCGAATCGGCCAGAAGGATTCCCCGCACAAAAATCATGGCGATGTGCTGGATGTTATTCTGGAATCGCTGCCGCAAAAGCCGGATGCCATTGGGTTCAAAGCCGTGCATGGCGGGCCAATCAGCGGCGCGGTGCGTGTCAGCGACGAGGTGCTTTCGACGATGGAGGAATTTGCCGATGTCGCCCCGGCCCATAATCCACCGTACATCGCCGCGATGCGCGCCTTTCGCCGGAAATTGCCGAACGTCCCGCAGGTGGCGGCGTTCGAGACCGCGTTTCATCAGACGATTCCGCTTTCTCGCCAGGTCTACGCAATCCCGCACGAATGGACGGAAAAACTGGGCATTCGCAGGTACGGATTCCATGGTGCGAGCCATCGCTACATTGCGACTCGGGTGCCGGAATTGGTTGGGGGAAAATCGGCCCGGCGGATTATTTCCTGTCATCTGGGTGGTAGCTGCTCGGTGTGCGCGATCGAGAGCGGCAGGTCCGTCGCCAACAGTTTTGGAATGACGGTTCAGACGGGGTTGCCGCACAACAATCGCTGCGGGGATTTCGACGCGTTTGCCTTGATGAAGCTGCTGAAGCAGGGGATGACGCTGGAAGAGATTTTTCGCCGGCTGGGCAAGGAAGGCGGCCTGCTGGGGATGAGCGGAATCTCGCCGGACATGCGGGACATCGAGCGCGCCGCCGCCGCCGGTCAGGCACGGGCCGCGCTCGCCATCGATGCGTTCGTCGAATCCGTGCGGCATTACATCGGCGCTTTTCTGGTCGTGCTGGGTGGTTGCGATGTGCTGGTATTCACCGGCGGGATGGGCGAAAACGCCGTCGCCCTTCGCGAGTCGATCTGCCGGGATCTCGATTTCGCGGGATTGATCCTCGACCCGCGGAAAAATCAGGTTCGCGGCAAGGAAGCCTGCATCAGCAAGCTCGAATCCACGGGCGAAATCTGGATCGTTCCGACCAATGAGGAGTTGATCGTCGCCCTGCAAACGGAATCGGTTCTGAACGCGAATTGAAGATGAGAATTTAACTTTTTTGGAGATTGATATGGCAAGCTCAGAAGCAATCGGATTGATCGAAACCCGAGGAATTGTCGCGGCGGTGGAAGCGCTGGATGCGGCGCTGAAGTCCGCCAACGTCCAGTTCGTGGAGCAGCACAAGGTCGGCAGCGGCCTGGTGGCGATCACGCTCCGGGGCGATGTGGCCGCGGTTCGCGCGGCCGTGGATGCCGGCGCTGAAGCGGGCGGAAAAGTCGGCGAGGTCGTCTCCGTGCACGTCATCGCCCGCCCGCATTCCGATGTCGCGAAAATGGGTTAATTAGCCCGAGGAAACGCCATGTTTCTAGCAAAAGTCACCGGCCACGTCGTGGCCACGCAGAAGGACAAGACCCTCGGCGGGCAGAAGCTGTTGGTCGTCGAGCCGCTCAATGTCCAATATGACGAGAGCGCCAAGCCCGCGAGCCTCGGCAACACCGGTCGGGCGATCGTCGCCATCGACGTGGTGGGGGCGGGCGATGGTCAGCTCGTCCTGGTCGTTCAGGGCAGCAGCGCCCGGATGACCGAGCAGACCAAGAACATGCCCGCGGATGCCGTCATTGTCGGGATCGTCGATTCGGCCGTCTATGGTGGCAAATCGTTTTTCCAGGCTCAATCAGGCAAATAGGCCATGAATGCAACATTGATCCAGGATGTCGTCAGCGAGGTGATGCGTCGGATGGGCGATGCGCGCCCAACCGCGCCGGCGGCGCGACGAGCCGGTGGATCGTTTGGCGTGTTCGACACGGTGGATGATGCCGTCGCCGCCGCGGATGATGCCCAGAAAAAACTGATGAAGCTGTCCATGGAAGACCGCGATGGAATCGTGAAGCTGATCAAATCCATCGCCAAACAAAACGCCCGTGAGTGGGGGGCCATGGAACTGGCGGAGACAAAGGTCGGCCGGCTGGATCACAAGATCGAAAAGCTGCAGATCCTTGAACTGGTGCCGGGCGTGGAATATCTGCACACCAGCGCCGCCAGCGGCAGCAACGGCCTGTGTATCGAGGAATTCGCCCCGTTCGGCGTGATCGGCGTGGTCACGCCGGTGACGCACAGCGTTCCGACGCTGTCGGCCAACGCGATCAACATGATCGCCTCGGGCAATTCGCTGGTGGCCAACGCCCATCCGAGCGGCGCGAATTGCGCTGCCCACGCGATCGGCGAATACAACAGACAAATCGCGGCCAAATACGGGATCGACGGACTCATCACCTGCGTGACGCCGCCGACGCTGGAAAGCGCCGATCAGCTTTTCAACCATCGCGGGATCGCGCTGCTGGTAATCACGGGCGGTCCGGCGGTCGCGCGGGCGGCGATGAAAGCGCGAAAACGCGCCATCATCGCCGGGCCCGGGAATCCTCCGGTGGTTGTCGATGAAACCGCCTGCCTGCAAAACGCCGCGAGTTCGATCGTCAAAGGCGCGGCTTACGACAACAACCTCCTGTGCATCGGCGAAAAACAAGTATTTTGCGTGGACAGCGTATTCGACAAGTTTCTCGAACAGATGAAGATGGCCGGGGGATTCGTGCTGAATTCTTCGCAGATCGACGCGCTGACAAAAAGCGCATTCAAACCCGATCCCAGGGATGGCAAGCCGCATGTCAACAAGGATTTTGTCGGCCGGGACGCCGCGGTCCTGGCCGAGGCGGCGGGCGTGGCCGTGCCGCCGGTGACGCAGCTTCTGGTGGGGGAAACCCGCGCCGATCATCCGTTCGTTCAGGAAGAGCAGATGATGCCATTCGTGCCGTTTGTCCGCGTGAAGAACGTGGACGAGGCGATGGAACTGGCGATCGCCAGCGAGCATGGGTATCGGCATACGGCGCTGATTCACAGCCGGAATCTGGACACGATCACGCGGTTCGGCCGAAGGGCCGATACGACGCTGTTCGTGGTGAACGGTCCAAGCATGGCGGGACTGGGTTTGGGCGGCGAGGGATATCTGAGCTACAGCATCGCGACGCCGACGGGCGAGGGAATCACCACGCCGCTGACGTTCACGCGGTATCGCCGGGTCATGATGACCAAGGCATTGAGGATGATCTGATGGTTTTGGCAATGGTGATCGGCCACGCGACCGCGACGGTGAAGCATCCGAGCCTGATCGGTTTGCGGATGCCGCTGGTACAGGTTCTGGATTCGAATCGAAAACCGGAGGGCGAATTGCTGGTGGCGGTGGACAGGTACAGCGCCGGCAAGGGGCAGATCGTGATCCTCAGCAGCGACGGCAAGGGCGCCCGGGAATATGTCGGCAATGAAAAAAGCCCGCCTCGATGGTACGTCGTGGGGCTGGCCGACCAACAAACAAAATGATTGTCACTGCGCGACAACTTCAGGATTTGCAGGGCAAGCGCCGATCGGACGATCAGATCGTTCTTCCCTATGGCTCGCGGTTGACGCCGCTCGCGCTGGATTGGGTGCGCAGCAAACGACTCAAGATCGGATACGGTCCCGCGGAAATGGCTGAATCGAAAAAAGCGAATCAGTCGGAGACAACGCCCGCGGCGCCGCCGTGGGGAGCGAGCACTCTTCTCTGGTGGTGCGACGGACCCTGCGGCGTGGCCAAGGCGGCAATAGCGGCGCAGGCCCGCGAATCGAATTTAGCTCCCATCGCCGTGCCCAGCGAAGCGACTCAACTCACATCCGCGATCAAGCGGCTCGCATCCGCCGTGAAAGGCGGTCACGCCGGCGGGGGGATTCTGCTGGTCAAGACCGCGGCCGAGGCGATCGTTTACGCCAATCGTTGTCCATCCCTCCGAGCCATCGTGGGGACGTGCCTGGAATCGGTCGATCAGGGGATCGCCGCCGTGGCCGCCAACGTGCTCGTTCTGGAATATCCGTACAAAAGCGTTCCGCAGATTCGCAACATGCTTTCGCATTTCGCGCGCGGTTCGCGGAATCCTTCCGCGGAAACGCAGCGGCGGTTGCAGGAGATGGCCACATGCGAGTAGGAAAAGTGATCGGCCGGATGACGCTGCAGAAGATGTACGCAACGCTGACGGGTGGACGATTTCTGCTGGTCGAGGTTCAGGACCGTTTCAGTCTGGCCGGCAACGCGCGCAAAAGCGTGGAATCGCTGGTGGTTTACGATGAGTGGGGCGCGGCCGAGGGCGATTTGATCGCCTTCACCGAAAGCCGGGAAGCGGCGATGCCGTTTTACCCCGAAAAACGCGTGCCGCTGGACGCATACAACGCCGCCATTTTGGACGCGGCGGTCATCAGCCTTGAGATTTGACCGGAGAATTTTATGGCATACAAAAAAAATTATAACGGCGCGGCCCAGATCAGCGAATGGAAGCTCAAGGAATTGATGTGCGAAATCGGCCGACGAATCTGGCTGAAAGGATTCTGCGCCGGCAACGAGGGGAACCATTCCTATCGTCTGTCCGAAGACCGGATTCTCTGCACGCCGACCGGCATCAGCAAGGGCCAGCTCAAGCCCGACGATCTCTGCGTCGTCGATCTGGAAGGCAAACAGGTTTCCGGCACGCGCGGCCGCACGAGCGAAATTCTGTTGCATCTGTTCATCTATAAGAATCGTCCTGATGTGCGCGCGGTCATCCACAGCCATCCGCCCCACGCAACCGCCTTCGCGATCGCGGGAATGGAATTGCCGACGTGCATCCATCCCGAAGCGGAAGTTTTTCTCGGCCGGGTGCCGATCGCCAAATATGTCACGCCCGGCGACACCCGCTTGGGCGAAACGCTCGCCCCGTTCGTGAAGGATGCCAACACGATTCTCCTGAGCAATCATGGCACGGTGTCTTTCGACAAGTCGCTCGAAGAAGCCTATTACAAACTGGAAATCGTCGATGCCTATGCGCGAATTCTGCTTCTGGCCAAACAGCTCGGATATGTCCAGACGCTGACCACCGATCAGATGAAGGAATTGCTGTCGCTCAAGGGAAAATTCGGAATGACCGATGGCCGCCTGACCAAGGACGGCAACGTGCAGGGCCTGAGCTGCGCCGGAGATTTTCTTTCCCGCATCGGCGGGGAGGTTGCGACCAAGGGCCGAATGTGCATTCCCGGCGGAACGGGAGACGTGGAAGCGCACCCATCCGCCATGGAAAAAGCCGTCGCGGCCCTCGTGCCGTCGGATTATTCCGAGCAGGATATCGAGCAACTGGTGCAGGTGATCACCGACCAGATCATGGCCACCTCAAATTGAGAGTATTGCATGAAGGTCAGCGTCATCGGCGGCGGCGGAAGAGTCGGCAGCAACGCGGCGTTCGCGATGCAATGCGCCGCCGCTGTCAGCGAAATCCATCTTCTGGACGCGAATGAGCAAATGGCCCAGGGCGAAGCGCTGGACCTTCTGCACGGCACGAGCGTTGCCGGCGATCAGAAGATTTATGCCGGGGGATACGAGAAATGCGCGGACAGCGATGTTGTGGTCATCACGGCCGGCTTGCGGCGAAAGCCGGACGAAAGCAGGCTCGATCTCATCAATCGAAATGTCGTGCTGTTTCGCCAGATCCTCGATTCGCTCAAAACGGGCGGCTTGCGGCAGGATGCGATCGTATTCGTCGTCTCCAACCCGGTGGATATTCTCACCCGCCTGGCGATCGATTATCTGAAGCGCGATCCGAACAAAACGATCGGCCTTGGGACCCAGCTCGACACCGCCCGTTTCCGCTCGCTGATTGGGCTGGAAACCGGCCTGCCGCCAAGCCAGATCAAGGCGCTAATCCTCGGCGAGCACGGCGACAGCATGGTCCCGATCTGGTCCAGCGCCACCGCGGCCGGGATGCCGCTGGTAAAGCTCGCCAATTTCGGCTCCGCGGTTCAGCTACGCGTTTTCGAGCGCGCCAAAACGAGCGGCGCGGAAACCATCAAACTGAAGGGCGGCGCCGGCTGGGCGGTGGGGCTCACCATCGCCGAGGTAATTCACGCGATCGCGCTGAATCAGCCAAAGATTTTGCCGATCAGCACGCAGCTCGCCGGCGAATATGATATCAAGAGGACCTGCATGAGCCTGCCGACGCTGATCGATCGGCGCGGCGTGGTGCAGCGCTACGCACCGGATCTCTGGCCTCGGGAAATTACCGGGCTGCAAAGCAGCGCGAAGACGCTGGATGTCATATATGCTCAATTGAAATGAAGGAGAGTTACGAGTTACGAGTTGCGAGTTACGAGTGAAATCAAATCGCATTCTTCTCGCAACTCGCAACTCGCAACTAATTCACATGCTGATCGCCCAAAGGCAATCCAGGCTGAGGGAGCTGCTGGCGCAACGCCGGATTCTTCCGCTGGAAGCGCTCTCGCGGGAACTGGACGTTTCGCAGTCCACGGTTCGCCGGGATGTGGAAGCCCTGGAACTCCAGGGCCTCGTTCAGCGCACGCATGGCGGCGTCATCTGGACCGGCGACCGCGCGCGACCCGGCCAGGCGCGCGCTTATGCGTTCAATCAGCGGATCGGGGTTCAGCTTGATGCCAAGCGCCGGATCGCCCGCGCCGCCGCCGCCCTGGTCCCGGCCGGACAAACCATTTTGCTCGATGGTGGAACCACGACCTTCCACCTTGCCGAGCAGCTTCACGGCCGATCGCTGCAGCTCATCACCAATTCGCTGCCGATCGCGAATCTGTTCATGGATGATGACAATGTCGAGCTGATCATCACCGGCGGCCTGATGTATCCGCGCTACGGCGTGATGCTCGGCCCCGCCGCCGAGAATTTCATTTCGACGATCCATGCCTCACGCATGTTTTTCAGCTCCGCCGGGATTTCTAACGGCGCCCTCTACAATCAGAATCTGCTGCTGGTCGCCGCCGAAAAGCGAATGATGGAGCAATCCCAGCAGGTGGTGCTATTGGCCGACAGCGAAAAATTCGGCCAGCAGGCGCTGGCACGGTTGTGTGATTTGTCGGAAGTAGATGTCGTCGTCAGCGACAGCGGATTAAGCGACGAGCATCGCCGGGCGATTGCGGATGCGGGGTGTGAATTGATCCTGGCGGAAGATGTATGAGCGGTCTATTTAGACAGATACGCGCGGATCGCTTGTCCCCCATTTTTCACTCCGCTATAGTCGTTCATCGCAATGCAACCTTTGTCCGTTGAAAAAGTTACCAAGACCTTTCGCCAGGGCGACAAGCCGATTACCGCCCTGGCTTCGATCGATCTTGAAGTTCAGCAGGGCCAGTTCCTGGCGATTATGGGGGCCAGCGGGTCGGGAAAGAGCACGCTGCTGCATTTGATGGCGGGGCTGGCCCGGCCGGACAGCGGCAGCGTTCGCGTTAACGGGGCTGATCTGGCCGCCATGCCCGACCGGCAGCTCACGATCTTTCGCCGGCGAAACATCGGACTGGTATTTCAATCTTTCAATCTCATTCCCACCCTGACGGCCGAGGAAAACATCGCGCTGCCGCTGATGCTGGAGGGGACCAATGGCCACGCCGCGAAAAAGAAAGTGGACGAGCTTTTGGAAAATCTCGGCATCGCCGACCGGCGCACGCATCGTCCCGATTCGCTCAGCGGCGGCGAGCAGCAGCGCGTCGCCATCGGCAGGGCGCTGGTCGCCGATCCCGCGGTCATTCTCGCGGATGAGCCGACGGGCAATCTCGACAGCGCCAATTCCCGTTCGGTTTGTGAATTGCTCCGCGATCTTTCGGTGATTCACAATAAAACCATTGTGATGGTGACGCACGAGCCGGTGGTCGGCGCGTATGCCCAGGAGGTCGCCGTCATCCGCGACGGCGGGATTGTCGACCGCTTCGACACCCAGGGCCTCAGCGGGCACGAACTGGCGATGAAATATACTGAATCCCTGAAATGAACATTGGCCGATTCTGATGGTTATTCTTCACCTGGCTCTGTCCAATTTCAAAGTCCGCAAGGTGCGGATGGGGCTGACGCTGGCGGCGATCGCCCTGTCCGTGAGCCTCGTGGTGGCCGTCACCTCGGGATACAAATCCATGGAAGGCATGGCCCTGAAATTCCTCAATCAGTACATGGGCGCGGCCGACGTCATGATCGTGCCGGGCAATGAGTTTGGACTGGTTCCGGAAAAGCTGGTGAAGGAATTGGCCGCCGATCCGGATGTCCGGCAGGTCGTGGGCAGGCTGAACTCCGACCGGCAATTGAATCGCGCCCCCGGCCAGACCGGCCCGGCCCGCAGCGCCGAACGGCTCGCCGCGGGGGCGCTTCCTCCCGACAAAATCGCGGCGCAATTGATCGGCGTGCGCCGGCCGGATGACACCACAATCCAATCCCTCGATCTTAAAGCCGGCCGATGGTTCAAAACCTCCGATGGCAACGAAGCCGTCGTGGATCAGGTGGCCGCGGAGAAAATCGGCGCCGGCATCGGCGATGAGATCGTCGTGCCGGGAATTAACCGGCTCACGCTGAGGATCGTCGGCATCGTTCACAAGCCGGTTTTTTTTGCCCAGCATTCGGCCACGATCTACCTCCCCATCGAAACCCTCCAGCATTTCGCCGGTGAGGACAATCCCCCGCTGGTCTCCAGCATCAGCGTCAATCTGCGCAACAAGACGGATTTCGACGTGTTCCAGCAACGCTGGACGGCGCGTCTTCGGCAGATCGATCCCAACCTGCGCCTTCGCGCCCGCCGGCAAAGCTCGGGTGAACTGGAAAAAAATCTTCGGGGCGTTCAGATCGCCAGCTATCTCAGCGGGACGATCTCCATGCTCACGGCGACGTTCATCATTTTCTCCGCCCTGAGCATGGGCGTCAGCGAAAGGCAGCGGACGCTGGCGATGCTGCGCGCCGTCGGCGCAGTTCGAGCGCAGATTTTTCAATTGGTCCTGCTCGAGGCCATCGTCCTGGCGGCGCTCGGGATCGCAGTGGGGATTCCGCTGGGAATGCTGTGGATGTGGCTGCTGCAGCACCATTTTTCGGAACTGTTCGCGGCCGGGGTGATTTTCAGCTATCCGGGCATGCTGTTCGCGGCCGGGGGATCGTTTTTGACGGCCCTGCTGGCGAGCGTGCTTCCGGCCTGGTGGGCAGCGCGCATCAGTCCGCTGGAGGCGATGGATGTCCACACCGCTCCCCCGGCGCGCCGCCCGCCGATTCTCTGGGCCGCTGCCGGCGCGGTCCTGGCCAGCATCGATCCATTCCTCTTTTTCGGACCGGTCGAAGAAATCCTGAAGGCCGTCGGGTTTTCCGATACCGCCGCGGCCGCCGAGACGCTGCGATTTGTCGGGCATTTTGTCCTGGGATTACCGGGGATCATGATCGGATTCTTTCTGATGGCTCCCACGGTCGTCTGGATTCTGGAGCGTCTTCTGTCCCCGCTGCTGGCGGCGGCGCTGGCATTGCCCGCCCGACTTCTTCGCCAGCAGCTCAGCACCGGCATTTGGCGCGCCGCCGGCACCGGCGCGGCGCTCATGGTTGGACTGGCGACGCTCGTCGCCATGCAGGTCCAGGGCCACACGCTGATCGGCGGATGGAAGCTTCCGGACAAGTTCCCCGACATATTTATCTGGAGTCCGGACATCATCTCCTGGACGGATCAGCAGAAGCTGGCGGCCGTTTCCGGGATCGAGCCGGGCACGCTCCTTCCGGTGGTTATCACCACCCCCGCGGGAGACAGCAAGAGCAATCTTCTCATGGCCTCCATGATGGCCGGCCAAAACGTCGGAACGATGTTTTTCGCCGTCGATCCCGAGCTGGCGCTGAAGATGGTCCAATTGGATTTCCGTGATGACAACGGCGTCCCGTTTCCCCCCGACCAGCAGACCGCCGCCGAGGTTCGCGCGGTCGCGGAAATGAAAAAGCCGCGACGAATCGTGGTCACCGATGAGTTTCGCCAGTCGCGCCACGTCAAGATCGGCGGTACTTACCGGCTGCTTACAACCGTCAACGGATGGCAGGATTACACGATCTGCGCCATCGTCTGGTCGCCCGGCGCGGACGTTCTGGTCAGCATGTACGACCTTGGCCATGTCCTGGACGAGCGCACGGCGGGCAGCGTGTTCGGCTCGATCGCCGATGCCCGAACGGATTTTGGCATCACCGGCGCACGGCTCTTCGCCGCTAATCTCCTTGGCGGAGTTGATAAAGCCGAGCTGCTCAAAAACGTCCAGAAAAGCATGGGCGACCGCGGTCTGGCGGCGGGAGATGTCCGGCAAATCAAATACAACATCGAACGCGGGTTTTATCACGTCCTCGATCTGATCAGCACCGTCGCCATCGCCGCGATGGCGCTGGCGTCCCTCGGTGTCGCCAACACGATCATGGCCTCGGTCCGATCGCGTCGCTGGCAATTTGGCGTCCTCCGCAGCATCGGACTGGGCCGCGGTGATTTGCTGCGGATGATTCTGGCCGAGGCGGCTATGCTCGGGTTCGTGGGCATCGTGCTGGGACTCGGCGCCGGATTGGAAATCAGCATGGACGCGCGCAAGCTCAGCGGCGCTGTTCTGGGGTACAGCCCGCCCATGCAGATCCCCTGGCGGATTGTCGCCGAAGGCTGCGCCGCCGTGCTGGTGGTCGCTCTGGCCGCGAGCCTCTGGCCGGCGGCGGGGGTCGCCCGCGCCGAGCCGCTGGAATTGCTGCAGGCCGGACGCGCGTCAACCTGATGGACGACCATGTCCAAACAGAGTGCCAACTCCGCTTTTTTCCTGGCGATCATCGCGGGCATGCTGCTCGTGTTTGCCCTGACCGATTGGTCGGCATGGCGCGGCAAATCGGCGACATTCGATGAACCGCTCCATTTCATGGGCGCGTGGGTTCAGACCCATTACGACGATTTCCGCTGCGATCCGGAAGACCCGCCGCTGTGGAAATATTACATCGCCGCGGGAACCGCCAAAAACAAGCTGCAGATCCCCACCTCTGGTTTGATCTGGAATGCCATGCTCGTCGATCGCGCGATGGAGGGATTGTTTTTCAAGCAGGTTTTCTATTACACGCCGGGAAATGACGCGACGGACGCTCTGGCCAGTGCAAGATTACGAATGCTTTTGCTGGCCGTGGCCCTGGGGGCCGGCATTGCCTGGTGGGCATGGCGTCTGGGCGGACCCGTCGCCGGCGTCATCGCCCTTGCCGCGTTTTGCTTCGACCCGAATTTCCTCGCCCATTCACCGCTGGTCAAAAATGACGTGCCGATTGCGCTGGCGTTTCTGGCATTTATGGCAGCGGTCTGGCGCGTCGGACAACGCGCAACATCGCTGAATTGTTCGGCCCTCGCGCTCGCCATGGGAGCGGCGCTAACCGTGAAGTTTTCCGGCGTTTTGACGGTTCCGCTGCTGCTCCTGGCATTGACCGCTCGCGCGCTCCTTCCCGAGCCGTGGCCGTGCCTGAAATGGATCGCGCAAAGCCGCCCCACTCGTCTGGTCGTCGCAGCCGGAATTGCTTCGGTGTCCTGTGCGACCTCATATTTTTTCATCTGGGCGTGCTACCGCTTCCGGTATGCGCCCAGCGTCGATTTCAATCAGACATTCGATTTTTCCGAGCTGTCGAGGGTTGCCGCCAAGCACGCGGCCTTCGACGCCTACCACGCCTTCGTTTTGAGCGGGGCGCAGCTCCAGCAATGGTATGACCAGTGGAGGCCCGGCGCTGTTTTTCGGCTCGTGCTATGGATCGGCAACCATCGCCTGTTGCCCCAGACGTGGGTCGAGGGTTTCCTGTTCACCTGGGGCACCGCCCCCGGCCGGGAGGCATTTTTATTGGGTACAACCGCGATGTCCGGCAGGTGGTATTACTTTCCCATCGTGATGGCCGTTAAAACTCCGCTGGCAACGCTGGCCGCTCTGACAATTTCCGCGGTTTACTGGATCATCAATCGCCGTTCACTCCCGCGATTCTGGGATTGCCTGACCCTGTTGATCCTTCCGGTCATTTACCTTGCCGTTGCCATGAGCTCTGATTTGAACCTGGGCATCCGCCACGTTTTGCCGGTCTATCCGTTTCTGTTCATCATCCTCGGGATTACTGCCGCCGATGCGCTGCGGCGATACCGCCGGCCAGCCACCGTCGTCATTTGCCTTTTCCTGCTGGGATTGCTTGTGGAAACGTACACCGCCTATCCGGATTTCATTCCCTTTTTCAACATAGCCGCCGGCGGCTGGAAAAATGGGCCGCGTCTTCTGGGCGATTCCAACGTCGATTGGGGCCAGGACCTGCCCGCCCTCGCCCAATGGCAGCGAGAGCATCCCCAGTACCAGTTATTCCTCGATTATTTCGGATCGACCGATCCCCGGTACTACCGGATCCATTATGTGAATCTGCCCGGCAGCACCGCGCCTATCGATGAGACGGCGATTGATTCCCGTCCCCCCATTTATGCCCTCAGCGGCAACGCATCGCACTATCCCTGGCTTTCGCCGGAGGCCAGGAATTTGTACATGAAACTGCAAAGCCGTGAACCGATCATCGTTCTTGGACATTGCATCTACCTGTACAATCCACGGTAGATAAAATGCACATCCCGGATTCGCAGATTCCAAATTCGAAATGCGGCGGAAATCGGCGGAATTTTTTCGCCCTGATGATCTGCCTCATATTTCTTGCGGCGTTCGCGGCCATTTCCTGGAGCGCGCTCCTGAACAAGTGCGCCGCCTTCGATGAGCCGCTGCATTTCGTCGGCGCGTGGGTGCAAACGCATGACGACGATTTTCGCTGCAATCCCGAAGATCCGCCGCTATGGAAATATTATGTCGCGGCCGGCACGCGCGCGGATGACATGAAACTGGATCGACATTCGGATTTGTGGAATCAGATGCTGGGCTCGGTCCCCGCGCCGTCGCTCAACTACGCGGTGAAAGCGATGTATCAGACGCCCGGCGTGGATGCCGACAGACTTCTGCGGGCAGCGCGCCTTCGCATGGTGGTGCTGGGCGCTGTTCTGGGCGCGGCGATCGCATGGTGGGCTTGGCGACTTGCCGGGCCCGTTGCCGCGGTCGTCGCGATCGCCGCGTTCTGCCTCGATCCCAACTTCCTGGCGCACGCCCCCCTGATCAAAAATGATGTGCCTATCACCCTGGTTTTTTTCCTGCTGATGGCGTCACTCTGGCTGCTCGGCGAGCGGGCGACGGTTTTGCGCTGTGCCGCCGCGACCCTGCTGGTTGGCGTCGCGCTGACGACGAAATTCTCCGGAATTCTGGCGCTGCCGATGCTGGGGATCGCGCTTCTTTGCCGCGTCATGATCGATACGCCGTGGTCGTTCTTTCGATGGACGCTCTTCACGCGACTACGTCGTCTGGTCGCGGCGGCGGGTGTTTTTGCCGGTTCAATTGTTATCGCATACTTGATGATCTGGGCAAGTTACGGATTCCGGTTCGCGCCGACCCGGGATCTGAACGCCGGGTTCGATTTCAGCTCATCCATTCTTGACTGCGCCGAAAGCGAAATGTTGCTTCGACAGAACCCCGTGCCGTTATATCCCTCCGATGATGATCTTCGGAAGTGGGTCGACGAGTGGAAGCCCAGCCTGGTTGTTCGCGCCATACAAACAGCGAATAAAGCGCATCTCCTTCCGCAAGCGTGGCTGGCTGGATTTCTTTACACCTATGGGACCCTGATTCGACGAACATTTTTATGCGGAAATATCGGGATCGTCGGATGGAGGTACTATTTTCCGGCGGCGATGGCATTCAAAACGCCGCTGGCGACGCTGGCGGGGCTGGCTGTGGCGTCACTCATCTGGTTCTCGCACGCCCGCCGGAGCAATTCCAGGCGCAATGCGTGGGCGATCTGCGCCGCGCTCGTCTGTCCCGTGTTCTACATGGCCACGGCATTGCACAGCCATCTCGATATCGGGCTGCGCCATATATTACCGGTGTATCCGTTCCTGTTCGTTTTCCTCGGTGTGGTCGCCGCGCAAAGCTTTGTCCGATATCCGAGGATCACTCTCTGTGCCGTTTCCCTCCTATTGCTGGGCTTGGCTGGGGAGACCTGGGCGGCGTATCCAAATTATATGCCCTTTTTCAATGTCGCCGCCGGTGGTTCGCGCGGCGGGCTGGCGTTGCTCGGCGATTCCAACATCGACTGGGGCCAGGACCTGCCCGCGCTGGCGCAATGGCAACGCGCCCATCCGGATCGACAGATTTATTTATGCCGTTTCGGACTTCCCGATCCGCGCTACTATGGCCTGCATTACATCGAAATGTCCGGAAGCCAGATGTCGCAGCCGGACCAGATCGTTCCGTCCGGCCTGCCCCCGGTTTACGCCATCAGCGCCGTTGCTCTGCAGGGGCCATATATGACGATGGACCAGCTAAAGTTTTATCACCGATTTCTAAAGGAACAGCCCTTGGAGGTGATCAACGGAACAATTTACCTTTACGATACCACGCCGCCGTAAACTAATTTTCTTCCACCGCCGGCCGTCGTTTATGCCAATCCGTGGCCATCTCGTACATCCGCGCGATGCGAAGCAGCTTTTCCTCGCCGAACGTCGGGCCGAGCAGTTGCAACCCAATCGGCAATGGCCGCGGGCCGGAAGTGAATCCGCAGGGCAGGCTGATCCCCCCGATGCCGGCGATGTTGCACGTGACCGTGAAAACGTCGCACAGATACATTTGCAGCGGATCGCCGGTCTTTTCCCCCGCCTTGAAAGCCGGCGTCGGACTGGTCGGACAGAGGATCACATCGCATTTCTCGAAGGCCTGATCGAAATCGCGCCTGATCAGCGCCCGGACTTTCAGGGCACGCAGATAATACGCATCGTAATATCCGCTGGAGAGCGCGTATGTTCCGATCATGATCCGGCGCTGAACCTCATCCCCGAATCCTTCAGCGCGGGATTTGCTGAACAGCTCGATGATGTCCTTGACCGGCTCGCGCGTGCGATGCCCGTAATGGACCCCATCGTACCGGGCAAGATTGCTGCTGGCCTCGCACGGGGCGATCACATAGTACGCGGCAATCCCATATTCGGTATGCGGCAGAGAAACCTCGACGATCTTCGCGCCCATCTCCTGATACTTCTTGACGGCCGCATCCACTGCCGCCTTCACCTGCGGGTCCATTCCACCCGTGAGCTGATATTCCCTGGCAATGCCGATGCGCACCCCGCTGAGCGGCTTATCCAGCTCGTTCAGATAATCCGGCACCGCCCGATCGACACTTGTGGAATCTTTTGGATCGCGGCCGCTGATGACGTTCATCAGCAAAGCAACATCCGGCACGTTCCAGCCGAACGGTCCGATCTGATCCAAGCTGGATGCGAACGCCACGAGTCCATATCGGCTGACCCGCCCATACGTCGGCTTCAGCCCGACGATGCCGCACAGCGATGCCGGCTGGCGGATCGATCCCCCGGTGTCGGAACCCAGCGAAGCGCAACACATTCCCGCCGCCAGCGCCGCCGCCGACCCGCCGCTGCTTCCGCCCGGCACGCGGGTCGTGTCCCACGGATTTCGCGTCGTCTTGAACGCGCTGTTCTCGGTGGATGACCCCATCGCAAATTCGTCCAGATTCGTTTTCCCCAGGATCACCGCTCCGGCCGCTTCCAGTTTTTTGCAGACGGTCGCATCATAAGGCGCCTTGAAATTCTCGAGCATTTTTGAGCTGCACGTCGTCGTTCCATAGCTGGTGCAGAGATTGTCCTTCAGCGCGATCGGCACCCCCGCCAGCGGGCCGTTGCGTTTTCCCTCATCGACTTCCTTTGCCTGCTGGAGGGCACGTTCAGGATAGGTGCTGTTGAACGCCAGTATTTTCGGCTCCAGCTTTTCGATGCGTGCAAGCGCCTGGCGTGTGAGCTCGACCGAAGAAATTTTCTTCGCTCGAATCGCGTCGCGCGCAGCCAGAAGCGTGTCAAATGCGAGCATGCGCCCGAGAAGTTAAAGATTGCGGCGGGGAATGTAAACAGAGGGGAGGACTTCGGCCAATAAGCGCGATTCAACGTTGTAGATAGGTTTGGAGAATGGAAGGTGAGAGCAAACCCGTGACGCGAACTATAAAGCTCGCGCGCCCATTTCTGCACGAACCCGGCGCGGAAAGCACAATCCATGCGCCGTCACCCGTCATTGTCATGACAGAATTGAACTCGGGCCGATCTCTAGCCCGATCGCTTGCGGCGACCCAATTTTTGCAACACCCATTGGTGGATCAATTCAGTCTGGGAAACGCCTTTGGACTCCGCGAGCCGGCGAACTTCTCGGGCATCACGCGATTGCAGGTGCAGGCTGATTGAATCGCCGCCGGCAAACGCCGGCTCCGTAACTTCCTCCAACTCGTCCGCAAAGTCCGTCAGATCGTGCGTCTCCCAAAACCGGGCGAGCTCCTGAATCGAATCGGTCCGTGGCAACTTGCTTCTCTTCATCGCGGTTTCCATCGCCGATAGCGGCGTTTTTCATTGACTGTCATAGGCCGTGCAGTCACCGGATATCCCTTCCCGTCCTGCAGTCGAATGACGACGCAGAACAAATGCCTGCCGGAGTCGGTTCGTCCAAGAACATAATATACCGGATTTTCGCCTTTGGAACGGGTCCGTTGCACAAATGGATGGCCGAAGCAGACCTCCTGAACCTCCCGTGGATCCACACCATGCCGGGCAATATGCTCGACGCGATCTCGTGGCCAAACAAATTCCCGAATCGTCATCGCCGAATTCTAATCGGATGCGCATACCGGGTCACGACATTCGGTGCGGCCGCGGAATTCGACTGAATTTACCCCGCCGAATCTTCATCCCCGCCGATGATCTTGGGGACTTTGAAGAAAGGGCCGTCTGAATCCTGGGCGTTCTGCAGGACTTTTTCCAGCGGCAGGCTAGGCTCGACGATATCTTCACGGAAGACGTTGTGGATCGGCAGGGCGTGGGCCATCGGCTCGACGCCGGTGACATCCGCTTCGCTGATCTTGGCGATGTATTGGAGGATCGATCCGAGCTGGGCGGAGAACTTTTCCAGACGGGACTCATCCAGCGCCAAACGCGACAGCTTGGCGACGTGGCGCACTTCATCGAGCGTGATCTTCTGCTCGGACATATCGATTCTGTTCCGCCTTTTACCCGTCTTCTTCGCGTTCTTCGCGGTTCTATATTTGACGAGTGCCGTCCAGACGGTGAACCCAAGAGATAAACCGCGAAGTCGCGAAGGACGCGAAAGGAGATGCGATTCGCCGCACCATCCGCTTAGGCGGCCGCTTCGGCCGCGGGCTTGGAATATTTCCGGCGGATCGGTTTAATCACCAATCCGTTGCGGATCGCCTTGGCGCTGACCTGGATTCGCACGATCCTGCCATTAACGAGGGCGCGGACCTTCTGAATATTCGGCTTGAATTTTCGGCTGGTGATGCCGGTGATTTTGGTCCCGACGCCGCCGAGGTATTTGGCCTTGCCGCGATGGGTGACCTGGTTTCCGAAGCTGGTTTTCTTTCCGGTGAAATGGCAAACGCGTGGCATTGCGATCCTCTTATCGAGTAAAAAATCCGAGTCCCCGAGCTTAGCCGCCAAGCCGGTCATAATCAAGGCGGCGGCCGGCTGAATCATCCCCAGTTTGGTACTGCCTCCTCTGTTGCCGCCAGAATGGCGTTTAACACTTTGGCGAGAGGCGTTTTCAGTCTTAGCAGCATGATTCT
>Ga0302325_10004880_pt1 | contig 30891 bp, 28 predicted proteins | sample Palsa_T0_2_FD_201948 | JGI IMG/M metagenome (GOLD analysis project Ga0302325, IMG submission 201948) | Peat permafrost microbial communities from Stordalen Mire near Abisko, Sweden - Palsa_T0_2 | ecosystem: Environmental > Terrestrial > Soil > Palsa > Peat permafrost | place: Sweden: Abisko... | reverse complement strand
CCCTACGCCGCCGGCGGCTCGGGCTTCTTCGGCGGGTTCATCGACTATTTGAACCTCATCAACATCCGCGATGGCGGAGTCAACGGCGTCAAGCTCACCTGGGCGGAGGGCGAGACGCAGTATGAGGTCGAGCGCGGCGTCGAAGTCTACGAACGGTTGAAGAGCCATCCTGCTGTAGCGGCTTGGAACCCACTGTCGGTCGGCATCGCCTATGCGATGATCGATCGGATCACGCAGGACAAGGTTCCGCTCATCACGGTCAACCACGGACGCACCGATTCGACCGACGGACGCGTGTTCCCTTATGTGTTCCCGCTGCTCCTGAACCCCTACAGCGAGACCTCGGGCATTGTGAATTACATCGCGAGCAAGCTCGGTGGCCTCGACAATCTCAAGGGCAAGAAGATCGTCGTGCTCTATCACGGTTCGCCCTATGGCAAGGAGACGATCCCGATCTATGAGCTGCTCGCACAGAAATACGGGTTCGAGGTGCAGCAGATCGAAGTGCCGCATCCCGGCGTCGAGCAGCAGTCGCAATGGTTGACGATCCGTCGCGCCAAGCCGGATTATGTCGTGCTGCGCGGCTGGGGCGTGATGAATCCGGTCGCCCTGAAGACGGCGGCGAAGGTTGGCTTTCCCGCCGATCACATTGTCGGCAATGTCTGGTCGAACTCGGAGGAAGACGTGATCCCCGCGGGCGAGGCGGCGATCGGCTACACCGCGATCACGACGCAGGCCTCCGGCCAGAATTACCCGATCGTGCAAGAGATCGTGAAAACGGTCTATGGCGCGGGCAAGGGCAATCTCGAGGACAAGGGTCGCATCGGCTCGGTCTATCACAACCTTGGTATCGTCAACGGTATCCTCAACGTCGAGGCCGTGCGCGTCGCGCAGGAGAAGTTCGGCCATCGCACGCTGACAGGCGACGAGGTGCGCTGGGGCTTCGAGCATCTGCAACTCGATCCCGCGCGCGTCGAGGCGCTCGGGGCCAAGGGGTTGTTTCATTCGATCAACGTGACTTGGGACAACCACGAAGGCGATGGTTATGTGACGTTCCAGCGTTGGGACGGCAAGAAGTGGAACGTCGTCTCCGATTGGATCGCGCCGGATTGGAAGCTGTTGCGACCGATCATCGAGAAGTCCTCTGAGGAATACGCCAAGGAGAAGGGTCTCACGATCCGCACGAGCGAGACGGCGCCGGTTTCGAACTGATCGGCGCTCACTCGGCGGCGACCGCCCAACAAAGGGCGTCGTCGCCGATCCCACCTCCATGCGAGACGAAGAATGTCCGACGCGCTGTTGCGGATCGAGAATCTGAAGGTCGTCTATAACGGCGCGGTCGTCGCGCTGACGCGTGTCGATCTCGACGTGCGGCCGCGCGAGATCGTCGCGTTGCTGGGCTCAAACGGCGCCGGCAAGACGACGGTACTCAGATCGGTCTCGAACCTGCTGCGAGCCGTGCGTGGCAAGGCCGGCGCCGATGTCGCGACCTATGACGGTCGCGAGATCCTAAGCGTTTCGCCCGGCGACCTGTTGCGCGCCGGGCTTGCGCCGGTGCTCGAAGGGCGACGCGTGTTTACGCCGTTGACGGTAGAGGAAAACCTCATCGCCGGGGCGATCGGCGCGGCCAAGTCTCGTTCCGAGACCCGGCGGCTAATTGATCGCGTCTACTCGTTTTTCCCCAAACTTGCAGAGCGGCGTCGCTCCCCCGCCGGGCTAACGTCAGGCGGCGAGCAGCAGATGCTCGCCATCGGTCGCGCACTGATGTCGACCCCACGTCTGCTCACGCTCGACGAGCCGTCGATGGGTCTGGCGCCGCTCCTCGTGCAGGACATATTTCGTGCGCTCAAACGTCTCAACGCCGAGGAGGGTCTGGCGATCCTGGTTGCTGAGCAAAACTCTGCGGTCGCGCTGGCCTACGCGCATCGCGCCGTGGTTCTGGAGAACGGCGTTTCCGCGCATGAGGAAGACGCGGCGTCGCTGCGCGCGCGCGACGGCATGAAAGATTTCTACCTCGGCCGCGGCCGAGCCGCCTAACCGCATAAGGAGAGGTCAAATGAACGAGACCGTCAAACAACTGAAGCCCGTACCGCCGATCCTGAGGCCATCAACGCCCGCGCATGTCATCCGCGCCAACGCCGAAGCGATCGAAATCGCGGAAAAACTCGCCGCTGATTTCGCCGAGCGATCCAGCATCCGCGACGCGACGCGCGAGTGGCCGGTGCGCGAACTCGACCTCTATTCGCAGAGTGGACTTTGGTCGCTGAACGTTCCCAAGCGCTTCGGCGGCCCGGAACTCTCCTACGCGACGATTGCGCGCGTCACGGAGATCATCTCGACCGGCGATTCGTCTATCGGCCAGATCGCGCAGAATCACATCGGCGTCGTCGCGGCCATCCGCACGGTCTCCGACGAAGCCCAGCAGAAGCTTCTGTTTGCTGAAGTCGTCAAGGGGACGCGCTTTGGCAATGCGTTTTCTGAATTTGGCTCCAAACGTGCGGCCGAGTTCGAGACCAAATTCGAGGACAAGGGTGACTACGTCGTCGTCACCGGCAAGAAGTTTTATTCGACCGGCGCGCTGCTCGCTCATCTCGTGCCGATCGTCGCGGTGGATGGCGAAGGCCGCGCCTGGTACGCTATCGCCGACCGCGGCGCTGAGGGTTTGACGGTGATCGATGATTGGTCGTCGTTCGGCCAGCGCACGACGCTCTCAGGCACGGTGATCCTCGATCATGTCAAAGTGCCGAAGTCCCATCTCGTGCCTGGGTTCAAGGGGTACGATAGGCCGACGGCGGACGGGGCGATCTTTCAGATCATCCAGGTCGCGGTCGACAGCGGCATCGCCAAGGCGGCAATCGAGGAAACAATAAAGTTTGTGCGGACGAAGAGCCGGCCGTGGATCGACTCGGGCAAGGAGACGGCGGGGGAAGACCCATATACGATCCAGGCCATCGGCGCGCTGCAACTGAAGCTGCACGCCGCGGAGGCGCTTACCGAAAAGGCAGGCTACGCCATCGACGCGGCGGTCGCCGGCCCGACGGCCGACAACGTCGCCTGGGCTCAGGTCGTGACGGCGGAAGCGAAGGTGCTGTCGAGCGAAGTCGCCATCGAAGCCACCAACAAACTGTTTGAGCTCGCCGGCACGCGCTCGACACTTGCCGAGCACAATCTGGACCGTCACTGGCGCAACGCCCGCGCGCACACCCTGCACGATCCGGTGCGCTGGAAATACGCGATCCTCGGCGACTATTTCCTGAATGACAAGAAGCCGCCGCTGCACGCGTGGAGCTGAAAGGTCGGTTCCGAAAATCCGTTCCGTTCACTTGCTAATTTCGATAGAAAGAGTGTATTAAACCTCGAACGCGACGATGGGGCTCGGGGTGCGGTGGACGTAACGGACAGAAAGATCTTGGAGATCTTGCAAAGGGACGCCAGCACGACCGTTGCCGAGATCGGCCGGTCGGTTGGCCTATCCGCTGCGCCTTGCTGGAAACGAATCCAGAAACTCGTGGCAGAGGGAATCATCCGAAAGCGCGTTGCGCTGCTCGCACGCGATAAGCTTGGGCTTGGCGTCACTGTGCAGGTGTTCATGCAAGCCGGCGATCACGCACCCGAAGTCGTCGCAGCGTTCGTCGACAAAGTTTGCGAGATGCCCGAAGTGATCGAGTTTCATCGGCTCGCCGGCGAGTTCGATTTTCTGCTGCGCGTGGTCGCCGTCGACGTGCCGCACTTTGACGCCGTCTATCGTCGTCTGACTTCGTTGATGGCGATGCGGCGCGTGTCCTCGTTCTTCGAGCTGGCCCAGTTGAAATCGGAGACGGCGCTGCCACTTGGCTTTTCCGAGGAGCTGTCGGGCAAGCCAGAGGCCGCGCTGCCTGCCTTAGCCTAACTTCAGCAGTCGCGCAGCGTTGGTGAAAAACACCTTCTCCAATACGTCGTCGCTGAATCCGAGCCGCTCGTAATCCTCAACTGACTGTTTCATCGCGCGGAACGGATAGGATGAACCAAATACGAGCTGATCGCAAAGCGCTCCGTTGGCGGCCTCTACATAGAGGCGCCCGCCGGGCTGAAATATATACATGTCAGGCGCCATCGTGACATTGGCGTAGCGGAACGCGACGCCGATGATCTCATCGACGCGTGGCCAAGCGCCGTGATGCACGACGATTTGCAAGTTTGGAAAACGGCGCGCGACGCGGCCAATGGCGGAGGGATCGTTGAAGGAAAGGTCTGGCGTCGTCGGGCCGGTCATCAGAAAGACCGGCTTTCCCCAATCCTGCATAGCCTCGTAAGTCGGCCACAGCAGGGGGTCGTCAAACGCGCGGGGCGGGAAGCCGAAACCCGGCTCCAGGTTGATTGCTTTCAGACCGAGTTCGTGAACCGCCCGCTCCGCTTCCTCAACCGCGCGCCGCCCGAGGCGCTCGGGATCAACTGAGCCGACGCCGACAAGCCTTGCGTCGCGCGAAACAAGGGCGTGTATTTGATCGTTGTCGTTGCGAATGCCGGGCGTGTCGCGGCCGATGACGACCGCGAAGTCCAGGCCCGCCTCGGCGACCTCCTCAATGTAGCCCGCCTCCGTCTGCGAGCGGGTGAAGTGTTCGACATCATGCGAGCCCGTGCGACCGTTGAGCCAACGCGCCGTATCAAACTCGGGCGTGCCTCGCCGCGCCCCGTAGAAGTCGTGGAGAAAGGCGGGGCGATTTCGAATGTCGATGATCTTGCGACCCATGGCGTCCTCAATTTTGTGGACAATCCTCTACACGAGATAAGTTGACAAAAATAGTCATATGATAGATTTTATATTCTAAACACGCGTCGACGTGAACTCCCGAAAGACCCGCGATGAACGTTCCTGACGAAATCACTGCGCTATGGTTCCTGCCGACCTTCGGCGATGGGCGGTATCTCGGCTCTCCAGATTCAGCGCGCGCCGGCGACTTTCCCTATCTGAAGCAAATTGCGTTGGCCGCCGACTCGCTCGGCTTCGAAGGCGTGCTGATCCCCACAGGACGGAGTTGTGAGGATTCCTGGCTCGTCGCCTCGGCGCTCGCGCCCATGACCGAGCGCCTGAAATTCCTCGTCGCCGTGCGGCCGGGGGTGCTTTCGCCAACGCAGGCCGCGCGCATGACAGCGACGCTCGATAGGCTCTCCGGCGGTCGCGTGCTGATAAACGTCGTTTCCGGCGGCGATCCTCAAGAGAATCGCGGCGACGGCCTGTTCTGGCCACATGGCGAGCGGTATCGGGCCGCGGAGGAGTTCCTGAACGTCTACAAACGCGTTCTCGTCGGGGAGGCTGTCACTTTCCCCGGCGAGTACATCAAGGTGGAGGACGCGCGCGTTTCGTTTCCGCCCGTTCAGCAACCGCACCCGCCGCTGTATTTCGGAGGCTCATCGGACGCGGCGCACGACGTGGGCGCGCGTACGATCGACAAATATCTGAGCTGGGGCGAGCCGCCGCAGGCGGTCGCGGCTAAATTTGCGGATTTTCGAGAACGCGCGGACAAGGCAGGGCGCAAAGTCACGCTGGGCGTGCGCCTCCACGTGATCGTCCGTGAAACGACCCAAGCCGCCTGGGCCGCCGCGAACCGTCTGATCGAGAAGCTCGACGATGCGACTATCGCCAAGGCGCAGGACGTATTCGCGCGTATGGATTCGGTCGGGCAGCAGCGCATGAGCGCGCTGCATGGCGGGCGCCGAGACAAGCTGGAAGTATATCCAAACCTATGGGCCGGGGTCGGGCTGGTTCGTGGCGGGGCGGGCACGGCGCTGGTTGGCGATCCCGACACGCTCGCTGAGCGAATTGACGAATACCGTCGCGTTGGCGCCGACACCTTCATCCTCTCGGGGTACCCGCATTTGGAGGAAGCCTATCGCGTGGCGGAGTTGCTGTTTCCCAAACTGCCGCTCAAACATCGCGCCGCCCGAACGGATCGAATCGTCAACACCGGGCCGTTCGGCGAGATCCTTTCCGGCTCGCGAGGGTCGCAAGCGGTTGCCGCGCAATCGTGAAAAACGCTCCGACCATCGCGATCGTCGGCGGCGGTTTCAGCGGCGCCGCCGTGGCGTTCCATCTCGCGCGCGCGCACACACAAGCTGACATCGTGGTGTTTGAGCCGCGCGCCCGGCTCGGCGGCGGTCTTGCCTACGGCGGGGACGATCCGATCCACCGGGTGAACGTCCCAGCGACTCGCATGTCAATCATTCCCGAGGACGGCGAACATTTTGCGCGCTGGCTTGCCGCCTCTGGAGCGCTCGCCCGCGACAATGCGGCGCAAGCAGGCGGCGAGGTCTATCCGCGGCGGCGCGAGTTTGGCCGCTACGTTGAGGAGACGCTTCGGCCGTGGGTTGCCTCTGGGGCTGTGCGCCACGTCCGCGCCTCGGTCCTTTCTATGCGCAAGGCGGCGGACGGCTGGCGCCTGCGAACAGCGGATGGCGAAACGTTTCAAGCCGACATCGCCGCGATTGCAACCACGCATCCCGCTCCCGCCCTTCCCCCGCAATTGCGCGCCTTCGACGGCGATCCACGACTGATCGCTGATCCGCTCGTAGACAATGTCGTCGCGGGCGTCGCGTCGCACGAGCGGGTGTTGATTGTCGGCGCGGGATTGACGGCGGCTGATCTTGTCGCCGCACTCGATGCGCGAGCGCATCTCGGGCCGATCACGATGATCTCGCGCCGCGGCCTAAGGGCGCGAGGTCGCAGTCTGTCTTCGTTCGCGCCTGAAGGCGATTTCCTAGATCCGCGGTCCCGCGCCGCTTCGGATCTGCTCGCGCGCGTACGGGCCGCGGTCAGCGCGGCCGAGAGGGGTGGCACAAGCTGGCAAGCGGTTATTGAGGGCGTCCGGAACCAAGGTCAGGACATTTGGCGCGCACTCGATGTGGATGCGCGGCGGCGTATCGTGCGTCATTTGCGCCCGTTCTGGGACGCGCACCGATACCGCGCAGCGCCGCAGATCGAGGCGATTGTGGATCGGAAGCTGAAACTGGGAACACTGGCTTTGAAGCGAGCCCACCTTGGGGTCGTCAGTCGTGACCACACGGGCTTCGCGGTCGAATTGCGCAATGGGCGCACAGGTTGCTGCGAGATGGGTGTTTTCGATCGCATCATAGTAGCCGTTGGCCCGGCGCACCAGGACATCTTGCGCAATCAGGTCTTCCTCGCCGAGCTCGGAGAGGCAGGCCTGGTGGCGACTGACCCTACGAAATTAGGACTGTGGACAACCCGCGAGGGTTTCGCGATGGGTGCCGACGGCGTTCCTAGTCCAACGTTGTTCGTTGCGGGGCCGCTGGCGCGCGGCGCGTTCGGAGAACTGATGGGGTTGCCGCAGGTATCGGTCTACGCGCAGTTTATCGCAAACCAAGTTGACTCAGCCCTGACAAGACTCGAACTGCGGGCGAAAACGCCCGCGACAGTGTGACCGACGCAGGCATGTCCTCAGTTTCATTCTCTGCGCCCGAGCCGCCATTCCGCAATTGGCTAGCCCTCGCTCAAAATCGAACGTCCGGTTACGCCACGCCGAGCTCGAAAGGAGCCGGGCAGCTTCCCGCCCATCAGAGACATTGCCACGCCGTGCGGCCTCAACAAGGCTGCGGCAATCGGGCAGACCCTGCAGCGCCGAAACCAGCGCATTGTGCGTGACCGCTGCGCCGATGGCGATCTCCGTGTCGGTGGCGGCGATCTCGTGAAGTTCGGCGAGGCTCGTGAGCAGCAGGAAGGGGGACCAGCCGCTCGCCCCGCAGACGCGCGCATGCTCCGGGTTGCGCCCGCCAACGGCGTCGTCGCACGCTCGACCGCCGCCGCCACGGCCTCCTGCAAGGAGCGCGGCGTAAGAACAGATCGCGCTTGCGACATGATCTCCGCTCTTGCGTGCGAGGGAAAGGCTCGCCAGCCATGCCGCAATGGTCAAGTCCGCTTCGGCGTGTTTGGGTTATCGGACGGTCTCGGGCTCCAATAGCGGCACGAGGACGCGATAGGCCTCCTCGATGTCGTTGCGAACGGCAAGACTGACCGCGGCTGCGTCACGCGCGCGAATCGCCGACAACATGAGTTCGTGCTGCTCGTTGGCCCGAAAATAGTTTCCCGACGCGTGCAGGAGATGGAAATACGGGCTGATTTGCAGCCACAGCGTCTCGATGATGGCGATGAGCGCGTCGGAACGCGCGGCTTGATAGATCTTGAAATGGAAGGCGTGGTTGAATCTGAGATATTGTTTGTTGTCGCCCTCGCGCGCCGCTCTCTCCATCGCCGCCACGCTGTCTTCGAGCTCGGCCAGGTCGTCGTCGGCGATGTGCGGCGTCGCCCATACCGCGGCAAGTGATTCCACTTCCAGCCGAACGCGCCGCAAATCGGCCAACCGGTCGCCGGTCAAACGCGGAATCCCGATCGAACGGCCGGAGATGACGGTCAGCACGCGCGCCGCCGTAAGACGCTGCAATGCTTCCCGCACTGGCATGGCGCTGACCCCGAACGCGTCGGCGAGCGACTGGATGGTGATGAGCTGGCCGGGCGCAATCTCGCCGTTGAGGATCAGTTCGCAAAGTTGGCGGTAGACGAAGTCCTGCAGCGTGTTGCGCGGCGCGCGCGCCACGGCGAGCGTCGGTTTCCGAACAGGCTCCGTCAACGGGCGCAACGCCTTCCCTCCGCCATGCGCTCCCGGGTGTCGCGCCCGCGCGTCGCTTCGCGGTGCGCGGAAACACGCTTGCGCCTTTTAGGATCATTGATCTATGATCACAAGCATGTCGATGACCCGGCGATCAACGCGGGGCTTTCGCGACTTCGCCCGCCAGCGACGGGCTCTTTGGGAGGAAAGCGATGATGAAAAGTTGCAAGCCCTGGGCGAAATGGGCCGGCGCCGCAGGCCTCGTTGCGAGCCTCGCGATGGCCGCCAACGCCGCGGCGGCCGACAAGAAATTCAAGATTTTCCTGTCGATGAGCTACATCGGCAACGATTGGCAGGCCGAGGCCGCGAACATGGTCAAGGCGATGGCGGCGCACAAGAACTTCGCCGACAAGGTCGATCTTCAGGTCCAGGTCGCGGGACCGAACGCGCAGCGCCAGATCCAGCAGATCAACGCCATGGTTCAGCAGGGCGCGCAAGCGATTGTCGTCTACCCGATCTCGCCGACCGCCTTGAACGCCGCGGTCAAGAACGCTTGCGACAAGGGCGTGATGATCATCGCCTATGACGGCGAGATCAGCGAACCCTGCGCTTACAACGTGACGATCAACCAGGAGGAGGCAGGCCGCGTCACCGGCGATTGGCTCGCCAAAAGGCTGAATGGCAAGGGCAACATCGTGGTGATCACCGGTGTGCCCGGAACCTCGGTGGACACCGCGCGCACCAAGGCGGCGAAGGAGGTTTTCGCCAAATATCCCGACATCAAGATTGTCGGCGAGGCGGTCGGCATGTGGAGCCAGGCGGTCGCCCGCACGGAATTGTCGAAGATACTGGCGACCCATAGCTGGGACCAGATCGACGGACTTTGGATGCAGGTTGGCTGCTACACCGCCAACACCATGCAGATCGAGGCGGGGAAGAAGCCTGACCAGTTGAAACCCTGCGCCGGCGAAGGCTCGAACGGCGGCCGCATCCAGATGCTTCCGGCCAACGCCGAGGTGGAGGGCGCGAACGGGACCTACATGCCGATGGCGGCGCCCCGCATCTCCTATGCCTCGCCGCCCTATGCGGGCGGCTATGCGCTGAAGCTAGCCGTGCAAAAGCTCGAAGGCAAAGACGTCCCCAAGCGCATCACGCTGCCGTTGCCGATCGTGACCAACGATACGATCAAATATTGCAAGGAGGGGACTTGGGCGGAGATGAAGGACGGCTGCAACGCCTTCCCGCCGTCGCTGGTGCCGAATCCCGGCTGGTTCGCCTCGATCTACTCCGCCGAAACCCCGGAGATCGGCTTGCAAGCGGCGCTCGTCGGTCAACCCGAGCCGTGACGGCTGGCGCGCGGCGCGCTCCGGTCGCCGCGCGCCCCTGACTGGGAACACAGGCGATGGCGGCTCCCACGCCGGCCGGCGGCGACGATATCGCTGTCACCGTAGAGCACATGCGCAAGGCCTATGGCGCGACCGTTGCGGTCGATGACGTCTCCTTCGCCGTTCGGCTCGGCTCGGTGCACGCGCTTCTCGGCGAGAACGGCGCCGGCAAATCGACTATCGTCAAATTGCTTTCGGGATTAGCGCAACCCGATACGGGAGGATTTCGCCTGTTCGGCCGCGCGGCCCGTTTCGCGACGCCGCGCGACGCGCAGGCGCAGGGCGTGCAGACCGCTTTCCAGGAAATGACCCTGGTGCGCGACCTCACCGTGCTCGACAACATGATGTTGCCGAAGGGACCGGTGAGCCTGCTCGGCACGATCCGCCGGCGCGCCGCGCGCAGCGCCGTGGCGCAACATTTCGCCGATCTCGGACTTGACGACATCCGGCTCGATGAGGAGATCCGCGATCTCGATCTCGCCGTTCAACAAAAGATCGAGATTGCGCGCGCGCTGTTTCGCCGCCCGCACATACTCCTGCTCGACGAGCCGACCTCGACGCTGACCGGCCGCGACGTCGATTGGCTCGGGGGCCTTATCGCGGAGCAGCGCGCCAAGGGCGTCACGACGGTGTTCATCTCGCATCGGCTGCGCGAGGTGCGCGACTTCTGCGATACGATGACGGTGCTGCGCAATGGCGGCCATATCGCGACCGACCGTGTCTCCGCCTACGCCGATGACGAGGTCATCGGCATGATTGCGGGTCGTGCGCTGGCACATGCCTTTCCGTCGCGGCCGGCATCTCGTCGCGAGCAGGGCGCCGAGGTGCTGGGGGCCGAGCGCCTCGCCACCTCCGGCAAGCTCAGGGACGCCTCGTTCTCGCTGCGGGCCGGCGAGGTGCTCGGCGTCGCGGGCCTGCAAGGCATGGGTCAGCTCGAGCTGTTCCTTGCCTGTTTCGGCATGGCCGATCTGCGATCGGGAAGCTTGCGCGTGGACGGCGAACCGATCGTCATCACCTCGCCGTCCGAGGCCGTACGCGCCAATATCGGCATCAGCCTGGTTCCGGAGGACCGCAAGACCGAGGCGCTTTCCCTGAAGCTCAGCGGCAAGCACAACGCCTCCCTGCCCGTCATCGACCGGTTCGTCTCCGGCCTGTTGATCGACGGGGCAGGGGAGACCGCCGCCGTGGCGGCCGTGTTCGACCGCATCGGCGTCGACCGCCGCGCGCTGTGGACGCCGGTCGCCGCGTTTTCGGGCGGCAACCAGCAGAAGATCGCCATCGCCAAATGGCTCTTGGCCGAAAGCCGCGTTCTGCTGCTTTACGACCCGACGCGCGGCATCGACGTCGGGACGAAGAACGAGCTCTATCGGTTGATCCGCACCTATGCCGACGCCGGCGGCGCGGTGCTTTTCTATTCGACCGAAATTCCGGAGATCGTGCACCTCGCCGACCGGGCGCTGGTGTTCTATCAGGGCGCCGTCGTCAAAGAGATCGCCGCTGACCGATTGTCCGAGGAGGAAATCCTTCGCGCCGCGCTCGGCCATTCGCAGGGGAGGGCGGCTTGACGACGCTCGGCGCCGCCGAGGCCAAAGTCGCGACGGCGTCGCGGGCGCCGTTCCGGTTGAAGCGGCTTCAGCGCCAGCGCGGCCTTGCGATTGCGATCGCCGTCTTTCTCGTTCTGCTGGCGATCATCGCCAATATCGGCTCGGTGCGGCTGACCTATTACGATCTTTCGCAGATGGCGGCGAGCGGCGCCACGCTGGCGCTCGCCGCGATCGGACAGACGATCGTCGTGCTGTCAGGCGGCTTCGACCTTTCGGCCGGCGCGGTGATCTCGCTGGTCAATGTCGTGCTTGCCTCCTGGTTGCAGGAGCCGAATATTTCGCCGTTCGCGCTGGTCGCCGCGGGCGTCGGCGTCGGCATGGCTTCCGGCGCTTTCAACGGGTTTTTCGTGGCGTTCCTGCGCATGCAGCCGATCGTCGTGACGCTCGCCACCATGTTCATTCTTCAGGGCGTGACGCTTCTCATTATGGACAAGCCCGGCGGTCAGGTGGAGCCGGCGCTCGGCGACCTGCTGGTCGGCGACGCCGTGCCCAACGCGCTGCCGAAGCCGGTCCTGCTCATCTTTATCGTGTTGCTGCTGTGGGCCTGGCTCAAACGCGCCAATCTGGGTCTCGCCATCTATGCCGTCGGCAGCGATTTCGAGTCCGCCCGTGCGGTCGGCGTCTCCACCGCGTGGGTGCGGTTCCTCGTCTACGTGATTGGCGGCGGCTGCTACGGGCTTGCGGGTGTCTTCATCAGCGCCCAGACCGGCTCAGCCGATCCTCTCATCGGCAATCCGATTCTGCTGCAAATGTTTGCGGCGGTCGTGGTCGGCGGCACGACTTTGGGGGGCGGACGCGGCGGCCCGCTGGGATCGGTGTTCGGCGCCTATGTGCTGATGATGGTGGTCAACATACTCCTGGTGCTGAATGTCTCCGCCTATTATTCGACGGTGGCGGAGGGCTCTATCCTGATCCTGGCGGTGCTCGGCGATTCGCTGCGCTCCGACTCGCCGCTCGTCGGCCACATCCGCCATCTGACGCTCAGAGTGAGGGCGCGGCTGCAAGGGCGGCTTCCAGGCCAACGCGCGCGGGGGGCGAAGCGGCTGCGACTTCCGGATGCGACGAGCGACAGCCTTCGGCGCGCCGATCCCACACCGAATATCCTGATCCGTAACGCCGAGACGCTGAGATATGCGTTGCCCGCCTATGTCTGCTTCGCGATTGTCGTCGTCGCCACGCAGATCTTCGTTGGTCGCGCGCTGACGAGCTGGTCCTACTACAATTCGCTGGTCGTTCTGACCTCCTTCCTCGCCGTACTGGCGCTGGGGCAGGGCGCGGTGATCCTGACCGGCGGGCTCGATCTTTCCGTGCCGTGGACGATCGGCTTTACCGGCATTCTTCTGGCGGGGATGGTCAAGGGATCGGACGTGGCGCTGCTCTACGCGCTGCCGGTCGCGCTCCTCGTCGGCGCCGCAGTCGGTTTCGTCAATGGCGCGGGCGTCGTAGGGCTCGGGGTTTCGCCTATCGTCATGACGCTGGCGATCAATGGCGTTCTGCAAGGAGCGGCGCTGATTTATTCGAACGGAACGCCCGACGGTTTCTCCTCGCCGCTGCTGCGCCGCTTCATGACCGATCACGAGTTGCCCGTTACGCCGGTGGTCGTGTTCGTCGCGCTGTTCGTTGTCGTGGCGGTGCTGCTGCTCAGCAAGACGCCGTTCGGTCGACGCATCTACGCCATCGGCAACGGCGAGAGGGTGGCGGCGTTGTCCGGCGTGCCGGTGAGCGCGACGCTGATTGGGGTCTATATGCTATCGGGTCTTTGCTCGGCGATCGTCGGGGCGCTGCTGACGGGTTTTTCCGGCCAGGCGAGCCTGGGCATGGGCGACGAATATCTGTTGCCCTCGATCGCCGTGGTGGTGATCGGCGGGGCGCTGATCACCGGCGGCCGCGGCCATTATCTGGGCATGCTGGGCGGCGCGTTCCTGCTGACCGCCTTGCAAACGTTGCTCGCCGGCACGACTCTGCCTTACGCAACCCGCACGATCCTTTTCGGTCTCGTCATTCTCGCCGCCGTCATGGCGCTGCGCGACCGGCGGCCGGGATGACGAGGAGCGAAATATGAGCGACGCTCACGCGGTGTTTTCGTTGCCCAGGGGTCTGCGCGTGCTCGTGACGGCGGGCGCGTCGGGCATCGGACGCGCAATCAGCGATGTTCTCCTTGCTTGTGGCGCGCGACTGCACATTTGCGACGTCTCCGACGAATTCCTCAATGGCTTTCGCGCTGCGCATCCCGGCGCCGGCGCAACGAAAGCCGACGTCGCCTCGGAGGCCGACGTCGAGCGGCTGTTCGCCGAAGCGCGGGCCTCGCTCGGCGGACTCGACGCGCTCGTCAACAATGCGGGCGTCGCGGGACCGACGGGCGGCGTTGAAGAGATCGCCCCAGCTGACTGGCGGCGCACGCTCGATGTCTGTCTGACCGGGCAGTTCCTGTGCGCCCATCACGCCACGCCTTTGCTGAAGGCGGCGGGTGGCGGGGCCATTATCAACATGTCATCGTCGGCCGGCCGCCACGGCTACGCGTTTCGCACGCCCTATTCGGCCGCAAAGTTTGGCGTCATCGGTTTCACGCAAAGTCTCGCGAAGGAACTTGGGCCGTCGAATATCCGGGTCAACGCCATCCTTCCCGGCATCGTCGAGGGGCCGCGTATGACGGGAGTCATCGAAGCGCGAGCCCGGCAGACCAACGTCGGCTACGCGGAGATGGAGCGGGCCTATCTCGAACGCGTCTCGCTTCGCCGGATGGTGACGGCCGACGACGTAGCGGCGACGGTCGCCTATCTGCTTTCGGCGGCGGGACGAAACATTTCCGGCCAGTCGCTCGGCGTCGACGGCAATGTGGAGACGCTGTGAAGGGGAGGCACGCGGTGCTGCGAATAGAGCTGATCGCCGATGCGCGCGCCGAACTCGGCGAGGGGCCGCTGTGGGACGTCGCCGAGCAGCGGCTCTATTGGATCGACAGTCTGGGCGCCAGGGTTCATTGCTGCGAAGGGGACGGCGCGTCGCCGCGGTCGTGGAGCGTCCCGGCGCATATCGGCTCGCTCGCGCTGCGCCGAAGCGGCGGCGCCGTTGTGGCGCTGCGCGACGGGTTCTATACGCTCGATTTCGCCACCGGCGGCTGCCGCAAGCTCGTCGATCCCGACCCGGGCAAACCGCGCATCCGCATGAACGATGGCAAGGTGGACCGCCAGGGACGGTTCGTCGCCGGATACATGGACTACGAGGAGCGCGACCCGATCTGCGCGCTGTTCCGCCTCGATCCCGGCGGCAAGGTCGAGAAGCTCGACGACGGTATCGTCTGCTCCAACGGTCCGTGCTGGAGTCCGGACGGCCGCACCTTCTACTTCGCCGACACCTATACCCGCGAGATCTGGGCCTATGACTATGATCTCGAAAGCGGCATGGCGAGCCGTCGCCGGGTCTTCTGCTCCTTTCCCGCCTGCGGGTTGAAAGGGCTGCCGGACGGCGCGACGGTCGACGCCGAGGGCTTTGTCTGGAGCGTCGCGGTCTACGAAGGCAAGCTCGCCCGCTTTGCGCCAGACGGCCGGCTCGACCGCCTCGTCGGCCTACCCGTCGAAAGCACGACCAGCCTCAGTTTCGGCGGCCCCGATCTCGACATCGCCTATGTCACCTCGATGGCGCGCACGGTGAAGGGCGTGAAGCCGAGGGGGCGCGAGGCCGGAGGCTTGTTCGCCGTCCACGGACTCGGCGTACGCGGACTGCCGGAGCCGCGCTTCGCCGGTTGAAATCGGAGACTGAGGGAGGACGCCATGCGGATCGAAGTGCTGATCGACGTCAAGACGATTCTGGGCGAGGGACCGCTGTGGGACGTCGAGGAGCAGCGGCTTTATTTCATCGACAGTTTCGGCTGCAATGTCTTCCGCTGCACGGCGGACGGGAGCGAGGTTCGCGCCTGGGACGTTCCGGCCAAGATCGGCTCGATGGCGTTGCGTCGGCGGGGCGGCGCCGTGCTGTCGCTGGCCAACGGCTTTCATTTCCTCGATTTCAAGTCCGGTGAGACGCAACTGATCGTCGATCCCGAGCCGGACAAGCCCGCCAATCGCATCAACGACGGCAAGGTCGACAAACGCGGCCGTTTCGTCGCCGGCTCGATGGATACGATGGAGGAGGGACCCAACGGCGCGCTCTACCGCCTCGACCCCGATCTGTCGCTGCACAAGCTCGACGACGGGATCATCGTGTCAAACGGGCCGTGCTGGAGCCCGGACGGGCGCACGTTCTACTTCGCCGACACCTGGACCGGCGAAATCTGGGCCTATGACTACGATCTCGACACCGGCGCCGTCGCCAATCGACGCACATTCTGTAAGGTCGACCGCTCGCGCGGCGGCGCGGCGGACGGCTCGACCGTCGATGCGGAGGGCTGCCTCTGGAACGCGCTGGTCTACGATGGTCGGCTGGTGCGCTATTCGCCGGACGGCAAGATCGACCGCGTCATCGAAATGCCGGTCAAGAAAGTGACTAGCGTCATGTTCGGCGGCCCAAATCTCGACATTCTCTTTGTGACATCGATGGCCAAGCCGCCGCTGCCGCGCTTTCCCGGCGACGGCCCGCTGCGCGGCAGCCTGTTCGCCATCTACGACCTCGGAGTTCGCGGCGTTCCCGAACCGCGCTTCGCGGGGTGATACCAAAACTAACCGCGAGCGACTCGTCGGAAATCTCCACTCCCAACGTCGTCATGCCCGCGCTTGTTGTCGCGGGCATCCACGCCGCGCCGAGACGCCGCCTCTGGAAGCCCAAAGCGCCCCGCTTTTGGCTGTGCCCCCGTCATGGCGAGCGAAAATCGCGGCAGGCGGCGACCTGCCTCAGGATGCTCGATCTCGACAATCTCACACTACGATGGCGAAACGCCTTCGGCAAGCGCGCGCCCAGAGGGTTGCCCAAGGCGTTGCTGTCCAAGTTTCTGATCTGTCGCCTTCAGGCCGACGCGTTGGGCGATCTCAATTCTGAGCGCGCTCGCCTGCTTGAGGGCTATGCCGCGCGTGGGCGAGGGCGGGAGGAGATAACCCGGCCAAAGCGGCGGGATCGGCAGCACGCGAAACAATGACGATTGTCGGTAGCAGTCGTCGCGCTCACGGCGCGTGGATTCGTGGAAACCCGATTATGGAACGAAGGCGTCGAGGAGGCGAAGATTGCTGCCGAGTAGCGCGGCCCATCGCGTTCCAGCTGGCGACACCCTTGATCGATCAGGGGGATGCCTCGACGCAATGGTTCCTTGGGCATCTTTGTCACAACGGCTTGTATGGAATGGAGGTAGAGTTAAAATCGGCAGGTGAGTGGTACCGGAAAGCGGCAGCGCAGGGTTACGCGAGAGCGGTCGAAGCCTTGGGCGGGTTACGTTCGGGAAGGGCTGGCGAGGCCATTCGGCTTGGGGCGGTAAGCGGCGCCAATCAGAAGGTAATCGAGGTTCCGGCACGAACTTGGCTCAACCTCGGTGAGGACGATTGCGAAGTGATCACCCCTTGTTCGCGCGAGCACTGCAAGGTCGCGTTTCGTTGGTACGTCGCGGCAGGGAAGCGGGGTGATGTTGAGGCGCAAATCGCCTTGGGGAGGCTCTACGAAGATGGAATATATGTTCGGCAGAGCCGGGCCCGCGCAATCAAGTGGTACGAAAAGGCGGCTCCCGAATCGATGGAGGCTCAACTGCTACTAGACAGAGCCACCGCGGAGGAGCAGGCCGACTACTGGCGTCGTGCGTACGCAAAAGAACGGGCCGCGCGTCGCGAGTACATTCTTGAGAAAATACGCAGAAGACTTGGGCCGCCGCCAACGGATCCGATCGAGGCCTTCGAATGGTATCGGAAGCTCGCGGAGGACGGAGACCCTGATGCCCAATGGGAGCTTTCCATCGCGTACGCACGTGGCTTAGGAGTTCGCCACAACTTCGGTCTCACACTTAAGTGGTTGAACCTGGCCTGCGACAATCATCCTGATCCAGATGTTCGAGAATTTATGAAAGAGAGCCTTTCCGTCATGGACACACAGCCGATGGTCGGCAATATGGATGTCATCGTCGATGAAGAGTGACGAGTTCATGAGGGCCAGATTCGCGACATGGAAGGACGTTTGACGCTTGCGCACTGCGTAATTTCTGACCGCAATGACTCTCCATATAAGATTGCATCCGCGCTTGGCGGTGTCGAAAGGACGGATAAAAGTTCATCTATTGACCAATAAAGGCGCGCTTGGTCGCATGGCGGCCAACACGCGCAGGCGGTTACCTTGCAATGCCTAGGGCCCAGACGACAGCGCGGTGCCCCGTCCTTGCGCAACGAGATGGGTGCACTATCAAAACGGCCGCGTTACTAGTGGCCCGATCGCGATCCTAGTCACTGGGATCGCGATCGGGCCAGGCTTTCAGGGAAGACGTGCGAAGACCCTTTCTTGCAACTCCGCAATTTTACGCGCACAGCTGGCCGATAGTGCACATTGGGGGAAATGCACTATTCAGAGATCGCGTGCCTGAGCCGGTTCGAGTCCTACATACTCCACCAGGCAGTCGCGCGAAAGTCCGCTCATTTCCTAGCTTGGAATTTACCGCCAAAACTCAAGGAGTTGTCCGGCGCGGACGGAGTCTGCCAACGTCCTGGCGCGCCTATTCGCGCCGCGTATAGCGGATCTCCGCCGCCAGTCTCTGCGCCTGATTTTCCGTTTCCCGGCGCGAGGGCTTGAAACACGATGGGCGTGAGTTCTGGACGTGCGAAAGCCGGCAGAAGAAGCGCAGGCTTTGACCTCAGGTCGAGCTCGCTGTCAGTTCGTGGACGAGGATCGGAGCCCGAGAGCGACCCATTGCTCGCTCCAGCCCGAAGGCAAGTCCATCAAGCGCTTTAGGCCGAAGCCGCGCGGCAGTCGCGCGTCCAGCGCGGCGGCGACGAGGACGGGGTCGAGGAAGGCCAACGACAGCGTTTGTCGGATCGACCGCTCCGTCCGCTGTTCACGATCCGCGATGTCTTGGATTGAGGACTTGGGATTTTCAGTGAGAAGGTCCAACCAAAAGCGAGCCTTGCCGTAGGCGACCGCAAAAGCGCGGCGCGCTTCGATGCGCATCGGACGTAGGTCGGAGGCAGGCGCGCCATCACCTTGCAGGATCTCCCGCTGCCTCCGAGTCGGCGTCGGCGACCAGGGGAGGGAGAGTGTCAGGGGAGGGCCATCCGAGTTCTCAGCCTTGCGCCACCGGATGGTCAGGCTGGTCTTGCCAGCGACGACTTTCTCCAGTCCGGTCCGGATCGCATCGTCGGATGGTTTCTGTCCCGGGGTCGCCGCCCGGACGGCTAATGACCGACAAGGCCATCAGCCCGTTGCGCCAGCGCATGATCGAAGACATGACAGCGCGCCATTTCGCGGAGAAGGTCCAGACGGACTATATCCGCTACGTCAGGAACTTCGCGGCTTTCCTCGGCCGCTCGCCCGATACCGCCGCCGCCGAGGACCTTCGTCTGTTTCAATTGCATATGACGAAGACCCGTGTGAGCCCGGGGGTCACAATGCGACGGTCGTCGCGCTGCGGTTCTTTTTCAAGGTGACGCTCGAACGCGACGATCTGGTCAGGCGTCTGACGTGGTGAGTGAGCCGCGCAGGGTTCCGATCGTTTTGAGCCCGGAGGAGGTGGCTCGACTTCTTACGGCCGCCCCCGGCGTCAAATACAAGGCGGCGCTCGGCGTGGCCTACGGAGCCGGTCTGCGCGTGTCCGAGGTCGTCGCGTTGAAGGTCTCCCATATCGACAACAAGCGCAGGCTGCTCCGCGTCGAGCAAGGCAAGGGGAGGAAGGATCGCTTCGTCATGCTCTCGCCGCAACTGCTGGAATTGCTGCGCGATTGGTGGCGGGTGGCGCGCCCACGGGGTTGGCTGTTTCCAGGGCTGGACCCAGTCAACCCGATGTCGGCTCGGCAGCTCCGTCGCGCCGTTTCCGCCGCGGCGCGGACGGCCGGAATCGCCAAGCGCGTGTCGCCTCATACGTTGCGCCACAGCTTCGCCACGCATCTGCTCGAACAGAACGTCGATATCAGGGTCATCCAAGTTGGAGACGACGGCGCTCTATACCCGCGTCGCCGTCAACACGATCCGCGACGTGACCAGTCCGCTGGAGCGGCTCGGCCTCAACCTGACGGGAGCATTTTCATCTTTGTCTCCTCCTTGGCGCATTGTTTACTGCGCTAGTGAAGAGACTCGAGTTGAAGGCTATTTATTCCACGCAGGATTCCAATTTTTATCCTGGTCGGATTCCCAGCGAGCAACGCTCAGCTTCCGCCGCCACCTTTCGCGAGCCTCATGGCTTCGACGGTTCCTCGCGCTCCGCGGCGGCGGCGCGGCGAAACGCGGCGCCGAAGGCGTCGAGTTCGGCGGGCGGGAGGTCGGAAACGGCCGTGAAACGTCGTCCCCCATCGCTCCATTCGAGCAGCGAAAAGCCGTCGCGGGTTCGACGGTCCGATGGGCCCGAGCCTCCCGCCGACCCGAGCGGCATTTCACTCAGCGCGATCTGATGTTCGCGCCGCTGGTAGATCAGGGTGGCGACCGGCGTCTGTCCGAACACGTCGACCCGGCCGCCGACCAGCGGAAATCCGTCGGCCTTCAGGTCGACTACCGTCGTGGCGCCTGCAATCTTGCCGGCCAACCAGGGCTTGACCGTATGTCGGTCGGACGTCGCGACGTCGACGGATTGGCCGGAGAGACGGCCGCGTACGAAGCCAGCGACCACATCGCGATCGACGTCGTCCTCTCGCGCCGTGGAAGCGAGCTGCTCGACCACGCCGCCCCCCAGCAACATCCCGACAAGCAGGGAAGCCGCGAGCGCACGGTAGGAGGCGTCCCATAACTTCGGCCGGCGCGGCGCTGTAGGGCGCGCGGAAACTGGCGGTTGCGCCATCGCCATCACGCGCGCGCGCAGGGCGTCCGGCGCGCGCTCGCGAGGCACGCGCGCCCGGATCACGTCGCGCAACCCGGCGAGCCGGCGATATTCGGCCGCAAGCTCCGGATCGGCGGCGAGCCGAGCCTCCATGTCGAGCGTCCCGGCGGCGTCGAGTTCGCCGTCCAGCGCGGCGTTCAGCAGCAAGGTCTGTTGTTTGCGAGTCGTGTCGGTCATTGCCGGCTCCCGAGCTCCTGAATGAGTTTCGCGCGGGCTCGCGCGAGCCTGGACATCACGGTCCCGACCGGCGCGCCGATCGTCGCGGAAATCTCGCGATAGCTCAGACCCTGGATGTCATGCATGACGATCACTTCCCGAAAAAGATGCGGCAGCGCCTGGATCGCCGCCTCCAGCGCCGCCTCGTCGGCAGCGGCGATGAGCGATTCTTCCGGGTTCGCCGCCGTGTCCCCCGTCTGCCTCGCGGCGGCCGTCTCCAACAGTTGCTCGTCGTCGGTCAGCACCACCGTTTTGGGCCGGTTCTTGGCCAGCCAAGTAAACGCGGTGTTGCGCACGATCGTCAGCACCCATGCGCGCGGCCGCTCGATGATTGATGTGTCGATCGCGACCAGCGCCTTCATGCAGGCGTCCTGGACGACGTCTTCCGCGTCGGTCCGATTTCCTGTCAGCCAGCGGGCCAGTCCGAAAGCATCGTCGAGATGGGGCAGCACCACCTCGGCGAAGCGTCTATGTCCGAATTCACTGGCCATCGCGTCCCCGGCGGAAAGTCCATGAAGCCGGGGGTGAGCGCAACCCCCGCCACGACGCCCCCTCTCCTCAGGGGCGCTCCAATCACGCCTCGACCCGATGCGTGATGGCGGCGAAGGAAGCCGCGGATCGCCTCGCCAAAAGGCCGTCAATCGACCACCGGCCGGCGCCGTGAACCCACAGTACGAGCATGCCGCCGGCGATGGCGAGATCCTTCTCGAAATGCAGCAACTCGTCACGGCTGCCGAAAAGCGTATGGAACAGCGTCGCCGTCGCCATGCAAAACAGACCCAACGCCAACCCGCCGAGTCTGGCTTGCCACCCGACGGCGATCGCCGCGCCCGCGCCCAATTGCAGCGCGGTCGTCGCGGCCAACAGCGGCGCGGACACGCCCACTTTGGCCATGCTCACCGCTGCGGCGTCGAAATGCGTCGCCAAAGTCACGCTCTCGTGGATGAACAATCCCGCGAGCAACACTCTGGCGCCCAGCAGGACGACATCGTCGAGCCCCGCTATTTTGTTTTGCCAGCTGTTCAACATCGATTATCTCCTATTGTTCGATCGAGGAGGCGGGCGGCAGGATCGCCCGCCTTGTTGCTCAGTTGCTCGCCGATTTCGTGGCGATGGCTTTTTCGAGGTCTTCGCGCTCCTCACAACCCGTGGCGCAGAGTTTGGTGAGAATGGCGAGTTGTTCCTTCGCCTTGGCCGCGTCGCCGGTCTGCAGATAGAGCTCGCCGAGGTACTCGTGCGCCGCCTTGTGGTCGGGCTGCAGCTCCAGCGCCTTGGTGTAGTAGGTCAGCGAGGTCTTGAAATCGCCGGTCTTGCGCAAGGTGAAGCCAAGCAGATTGTAGACGTCGGCATTCGTCGTGTCATCGGCCATGTCCCGCAGTTCCGTCAGCGCGGCCGCGTAGTCCTTCGCCGCGATCTTGGCGCGGACTGAGGTCAGGTCCGGCGCATCGCTCGATTCGATATTGTCGACCGCGTAGGCGGGAGCCGGCGGCAGGATGGGAGCAAGGCCGAGGGCGACGACGAGCGCCACGCCGGCGGAGAGGGATTGCAGCGTCTTGTTCATGATGACGTATTCCTTGTTTGTTTGGCGTTCAGGACTGGACGACTGGCGTGAAACTGTAGGCATCGCCGTCCCTGGCGAACACGCCGGCGCCAGGGAACGGGAAATGGGCGCCGCAGATCATCATCTTGTCGGCGATGACGCGGTCGATCAGCTTGCGGCGCGCGGCGACCGCCATCGGGCCGTTCTGATCATAGGTTCCCTGCCATTCGGGGTGCGGGGCGAGCAGGGCGGGGACGTACATGGTGTCGTTCGACACCATCAATTGGTCCTTGCCCGAAGTGACTAGGAAGGCCGAATGGCCGGGCGTGTGGCCGTATGCCGCGACAAGGCGAACGCCCGGCGCCACTTCAGCGTCGTCGTCGACGAGCTTCCAGTTGTTCCATGTCGGGAATACGCTGGCGATGCGCTTGCCGGCCGCCCTGCGGCCTTCGGCCAGTTTCTCCACGCGACCCGACTCCGTCCACCACTTGTATTCCGCGCCGTTGACGATCAATTCGGCGTTGGGGTAGACGGCGGCGTTCGTGCCCTTCTCCATCAACCCCCAGACGTGATCGGGATGAAAATGCGAAACCAGGATCGTGCTGATCTTGGTGTGATCGATCCCCGCGGCCTTCATATTCGCCGGCAGGTTCGTGGCGTTCGCCTGCCACTGTCCGACGCCTGAACCCGCGTCGACCATGACGAGCCGATCGCCGATTTTCAGCACCACGACCGTCAGCGGGATTGGCATGAATTCGGTAGTGAGACCTGCCTTTGCGAGCGCCTCCTTGGTGTCTTCGACCGAGGCGTTCTTGATGAACGTCGGATCGTGCGGCTTGCGCCAAATACCGTCATAGACGGCCGTGACCTCGATATCGCCGACTTTGTATCTGTAGAAACCGGTGGTGGGCTCGAGCGGCGTCAGCGCGTGAGCGGGACTGACGAACTCCAATCGCCGGCTCAGCCCGAAGGCCGCGGCGACTGCGACGGACGCCAGGACACCCCGGCGGGACATAGGCAACATTCACGTTCTCCTCAGATCGAGTTTGTCGCGCCAAGCGGAAAGCAGCGACTTCACGAGGAGAAGACCGAGGGCGCCCGGCTTTTATTCCCCGGGGGGAAGAAAATATTTTTCGACCGGCGAGCCCTCTTATGAACGGAAAGAAAATCGCTGGCTCAAAACTAAAGTTTCCGGCCATGCGCGCTCAGCCTAACAACGTACTTCTTGACCGCGATCTCTTTCCCAGCCACGAATCACCTCCATCGCCGCACTGCGGCGATGGAGATTCAGAAAAACACCACCTTTTCAAGGACGCGAGCGACTAGCTGGATCTACGGGATCGCCCCAACGCGCGCGAAGCGCGCGGCGGTTGCCTGAAGACGTCGCCTGTTGTGGGTGGTTGCGTCGGGGCGCGCCGGTCGTCGCTTTGCGTTTTGCGATCCCCTCCGCCAACAGCGATCTTGCAAACGATATGTTGGGCGTGAATCATTCTGCGGTTTCCATGAAGCGGCGCGCCGCTACCTCCTGAATCATACGGCGGCGCAATGGCTTTTTGAATGTCGAGCATCGCGAAAAACTCCTGTCTCACATCGGGTTGGAACCCGACGATCTTGAGACAAGTGGGAGCCGTCGTGTTGCTCTTCAGCCCTCGGCGAGCGCCCGCGGCCGCTCGACGCACATACCGCGAGAGCAGTTTAGTCCAGGATCGGGAAGCGCCCGAGCGTCTATTGACAACGAATGTCTGCTTCGGCGCATCGCGCATTTGGAAGCCGCCATTCCGTTCTCGGCCGGGCCTCGCCTTATCCCAAACGTCCGGTCTTTAGGATTCGGCTCGGAAAGCGGACCGGCAACATTCCGCCCGTTCCAGTCGTTCGCGGCGAGCACGCGGGGCTGTGATTCAAGTGTTTTACTCATACCATCACTATAGCAAAGCAACATGAAAATGTTAAGAACCTCAGATGAAAAACCAGGAACGGTGCGGCTATTGACTAATATGGATTTTCATGTCGGAAAATAGATATTGTGCCTTATTTAGCCCTCGGTTTATCAAAAAATAGCGTGCGCGCCAAAACGCCGGCGCTTACGTGCCGCCGACGGGAGCGTGTTCACGCCGGCCGCTTTCGACCTGAAGCGGAAGCTCGCTAGCGACGAAGGCCGTAATCGCTTTATTGATCATCGATCGGACAACCTCGCCCTCTAAGGTCGCGTCAGGCCGGAGGTCGGGCGGCGTCGGGGGCAAAAGCCCTTTCGCGAGCTTTGCGACCCACTGCAAATCGGCATATCCACCGTGAGCGAGCCTCGCTGCACTCAGAACGCCTTGCGCCAGATTTGGTTTGCTGGGTCGCCCCCTCGGCTCGCGCTCTAAATCGGAGGGCGAGTGGCCGTAGCTCCGCTGTTGCTGTGTGAGGAAATATGCCGAAAACACAAACGAAAATACCGGAATCGATTTTGCCATCGTTGATCGCCCGCCGCCTCGCAAGAGTGAAGCACGAGAGTGACGGTAACGGAAGAGCTATGAGATAAGCAAATGCTTTTTATCGCAAGCGCCCAAAAGTTGCGTTCGAAGAGCGATTGCCCAGCTTTGTGGTTGAGTAATAGATGTTTGTGATTATTTTCAATTAGTCTCTCAGGCCGTCCTATAATCCTATGTGTTCGCGACGTCTGGCTAAGAACAACCTCGGACTTTAGGGCAGTTAAAGTGGTTTATTCCGCTTTGTCCTCATGGTCTTTGATTGAAGATGCGATTGGCGAAAGTATCCTGGCACTCGATAATTTTCGGTGTCTTCAGGCTCTGCGCGTCGCAATATATCAATTTGGAGCCTGGTGCCGAAAATCGCCCACTCATTGATATTATATCGTTTCGCGATCACAGATGACGGGTACGCGACGCTCTTTTTTCCATTCGTATTGTCCGACGCTGCAGCAACAAGATCGGCTACTTTTGCGGCGTGGAAAAAGTTTGCCATGACGCGTCTCTCGGAAGTCGTCTGTTGTCAGGCGCATCTGTATAAACTCAGCCTCCTATACTTAGCAGCATTTGTCGAAAACGCAACTGTATCGTTCGTTAAGAGTTGTTTCCCAGGTGACAATTGCTCGCCGATCTAAATCGCGCGGCGCTTTAAAGAGCATAAGTCGGCGATGGCGAAACGAGTTCGGCATGACGCTTAACGAGCGTCATCATACCTTGCAGCTCTCGGCGTCCGGGCGATTGCGCGGAGAAGCCGGCCCACGCGCGGGTTAAGGCGATCGTTGAAGCGACGGCGATGCCGGAAGCGCGGGACGTCGCGAAGGTTATGAGAGCCTCGCCCATCCCGGCGGAAACGTAACTGGTTCGAACTTCTTCCTTCCCGAACTGATGGCCAAACGGGTGGAACTGCTCAAGGAGGTCTTGCCGTCGTGCGCGGGGGCGCTCTTTCGCCACGGCGTCGCGTCAACGCCGAACATCCTCGCGGTGTTGAGCGCCGCCGCAAAAGCGGTCAGCATCGACTTGTCGCCGATCGAAGTATCGGGGCCGGAGGAGTTCGAGAGCGCGTTTTCGACTTGGGCCGACGGGAAGGTTAGCGCGGTCGTGGTCGTCGAAATATTCTTGAGCCAGAGCCCTGCGATCGCTGCGCTCGCCGCCAAGCGCCATATCGCCTCGATCGGGCCCGTGGAACTTGCGACGGCGGCCGACCTAATCGGCTACGGTGTCGACTTTCCTGCGATGTATCGGCGCACCGCAGTATTCGCTGACAAGATCCTCAAGGGCGCGAAGCCGGGCGACATCCCGATCGAACTCGCGACGAAGTTTCAGACCGCAGTCAATCTGAAGACGGCCAAGGCGCTCGGGATCGATGTGCCGCCGACGCTGCTCGCCTCCGCCGACTTGGTAATCGAATGAGGCGGAGTGACGTTGGCCTTCAATTCCCTTGAGGTCGCCAACGACCGCTTGCCACCAAGTCGGACCTCGCCCTTCCCATCGGCTATCGTAAGCCCAAAAAACACTGACGCGCTTGAGTTCTCCCGATCCTGGCGGACATTGCAAATTTAACTGCGTGACCCTCGACGCTCAGGTGGCAAACCCGAAGCGCTCCAGCTTCTGCAAGCGTTCGACGACTTGCGCGGGCTCGACTTCCTGGAAATCGGTGCGCTCGTGAATCGACAGATCGGCGGCAACCGCGGCGGCACGACCATACTCGAAACATTGGGCCGTGACGCGACAACTTGCGAGCGCCTCGTGCTCGGCGCTCAGGCATCGCCCCGCCACAATTAGGGCTCGCCCCTGGGTAGGAACAAGGGTCTGAAACGGCACGTCGTAGTAGTCGTCGATCAACCATTCCGTCTTCGGCTTGGCGCCGTAGTGCAGTTCAATCGGCCAACTGGACCGGGCAATCGAATCGGCGCATTTCCGCTTGCCGACGACGTCCGCGTTGTTCAAGCGCTGTATTCCAACAATCGAGCGAGTCTGCCTGACACCGACCTCGGCGCCATAGTCGATGAAATACGCTTCCCCGCACCCGGGGATCTGCTCCCTTAGGAACGCGAAGACCGCGCGCGCCTGATAGATCGAGAACTGCTCGGCCTCTGTGTGGTCCACCGGATCGGTCACATCCAGCGCTCGACCGTCGAACCCGGGGTGATCTTGGTCGCGTTCACCAGCACCTCGCCGGGATTGACGGTCGGAAACAGCCAGACTTTCTTGCGCACCAATTCGGGCCGCGCCTCCAACATGGCGATGACCTTGGGCGGCGAAATTGTGTCCTCGCCCCAGTAGTCGAGAAACCGGGGTAGGTCGACATTGCCGATCTTGAACATCATGGTTGGGTTCTGGATCGCCCCGTCATAGCCCTTCGTGGTGGGCAGCCCCATCTTGAAGGCCGCGGCGGCGTCCCCGCTCGCATCGATCACACGGTCGGCGGAAACCCGGGTAAAGCCCGACGTGGTGGCCAGGATCAATCCAGTGATGGCGTCGTCCTGTGTCACGACGTCGATCATCTGCGTGTGCAGCAGGACATGCACGCCAGCCGATCTGACCAGATCCGTGGCGACCTTCTTGTATTTGGCGCAGTCATGCGTCGCCAACCACGTCTTGCCGTAAATCTGCGGCCGGGTCAGGCCGCCTTCTTCATCGAGCGCGGCGCGGAAGCGTTCGGCAAAACCGAAGACGAGTTGCTGGGGCTGGCTCAACCGTGGCTCCGGCACGGTCATGTACAGGCCGCAGATCGTGCCGGACATACCGGATACCGCGGCCCCGCCCAGGAAACCGTGCCGCTCAATCAGCAGCGTGCGGTGTCCCAACTCCGCGGCGGTGGTGGCGGCGGCGATGCCGGCCGGCCCACCTCCCAGCACGACGACGGCGAACGCTCCGAACTCAGGGATGTCGCGCAGCGCCTCCGCCGGCAAACCCCGCTGATACCTGTTCACGACATCCTCCCTGTCAACGCCAGACGGGCGACCACGTGCGGCGGCAGACCGCGGATCGCATGGTCTCGAGAACGGCGCGCCCAGCGCGGACGCACCGCGCCGGCGGACTCTTCACGGTCGCGCGTCGTCCGACGCGCAGTGAGACATCGGAGCGGATGTAGCTGTTACGGAAGTAGAAGTTGAGCCGGTCGGCCTCGAGGAACGCACTCATGCCGACACATCTCCGCCGAGGTAGGCCTCCTGCACGAGAGTGTTGCGCTGGATCTCGGCGGACGCGCCCTCGGCGAGGATGCGCCCCTCGTGCAGGACGGTGACGCGCTCCGCAAGCTCGAAGAGCGCATTCATGTCGTGCTCGACCACCACCAGCGTGCGCCCTCGCCGGACGTTCTTCAGAAGCTGAACCGTCTCGGCGCGCTCGCGCGGGCTCATGCCGGCAAGCGGCTCGTCGAGTAGAAGAAGCGAGGGCGAGGAGGCTAAAGCAAGGCCGATCTCAAGGCGGCGCTTCTCGCCATAGGTAAGCTGAGCGACAGGCACGTCAGCGCGCCCGGTGAGGTCGACGAGCGCGAGCGTGCTCTCGACCTGCACGTCGAGGCCGGGTACCCGGTCGAGGCGACGCAGGAGGTCAAGGGCGAAAGCGCCGCGCCGCTCGGCGAGCGCCGCAATGACGATGTTCTGCCGCAGCGTGAGGCGGGAGAACAGCTGATTTACTTGGTAGCTCTTGGTCAGCCCGAGCTGGCAGACCTTGGCTACATCGATGCCGGTGATGTCGCGGCCGTGGAAGATGATGCGGCCGGCGGTTGGACGCATCTCGCAGGTGAGCATTTTGAAGAAGGTGCTCTTGCCGGCCCCGTTCGGCCCGATGATGCCGCGAAGCTCTCCCTGCTCGACGGTGAAGTCGATGTCGCGGTTGGCGACGAGGCCGCCGAACGACTTCGTCAACCCGCGGGCTTCGAGCGCGGGGCCCGAGAAGGATGCCTCCCGGCGCCGACGCGACGGGCCGAGGCTCGCAAGCGCCGAAGCCTTGCCCGCAGGGACCGGCGTCGGCTCGCGAGCCGCGGCCGGATGCGGCGCGACGAAGCGCTTAGCAAGATCCTGCAGGCCACCGATCAGTCCGCGGCGTAGGAAGCAGACTAGGAGCACGAACACGAGCCCGAGAACCAGCTTCCAAATGGCGCCGAACCCCAGCGCCTGCTGCAGGAAATCCCTCAGGATTAGCCACACGGCCGCCCCGGCGAGCGGACCGAACAAGGTGCCGATGCCGCCGATCGCTGTCTGCATGACCAGCTGCCCCGAGGTGCTGAACGTGAAGGCATCGGGCGGCATGAAGCCCTGCTGAACCCCAAGCAGGCCGCCCGCGAAACCGGCATAGACCGCAGCGATCACGAAGGCGGTCAATTTATAGCGCCCGACGGCGTGGCCGACCGCCCGCGCCCGCAGCGGGTTGTCGCGCACCGCGCATAGCACCGCGCCGACTGGCGAGCGCACGATGCGCAACGCAAGCGCCATTGCGATAAAATAACAGGCGGCGAGGAAACCGAACATCGACCAGCCAGTGCCGACCTCGTAGGAGAAGGCGCCGATCTGGAATTTAGGCGTCGGCACGCCAGGCAGACCGTTTTCCCCGCCGGTCCAAGCCGAAAGCGGGGAGTTTTCCAGGAAGAAGAACACCTCGGCAATCGCGACAGTGATCATAGCGAAATAGACGCCGGTGCGGCGCAAAGCGATGGCGCCAACGGCAATACCTGCGAGCCCGGCCCCGAGGGCGCCGACGATGAGCGCCAGCCACACGCTCGATATCAGATCGTTGATGAGCAGATAGGCCGCGATAAATCCGCCCGTCCCGTAGAGTGCGGACTGGCCAAAGCAGAGGAGACCGGTGTAGCCGAAGAGGATGTCGAAGCCGATGCCGAAAAGGCCCCAGATCAGAATCTGGTTCGCAGTGTCCGGGGCCACGTGCAGGTAGGGCAGCAGGATGCGGGCGGCGATCAGGCCCAGCGCGGTAAGAGCTTCGATAAAAAACGGGTGACGGTGAATCATCGCGGCGCCCGCTTTAGTCGCGGCTCGGCAGACCGAGCAGTCCTTGCGGCCGCAAGAGCAGAACCAGCGTCATTACCACGAACAGCATGACTTCCGAATAGGCCGGGTCGACCATCGAGGTCAGGCTCAAAATCTCTCCCGCGATGAGGCCGCCGAGAATTGCCCCGGGAAAGGAGCCGACGCCGCCGATGACAACGACGACAAAGGTCTGGACCAAGATAGCGTCGCCCATGTCGGGGGTCAGCGACACGACGGGTGCGTTGACAATCCCGGCAAAACCCGCAGCCATCGCGCCGATGCCGAAAACTAGCATGAACACGCGGTCGACATTGATCCCGAGCATTCGGACCGTCGTCGAATCCTCGATCCCGGCGCGCACGATCATGCCGATGCGGGTTCGATAGAGCACGAGATAGAGGACGGCGAGGGCCGCCGCCGCAATACCCGTCACTACGAGGCGATAAGTCGGATAGATCAGAAAACCCATCGGCGTGGTGCCGGAGGCCCATGCCGGCGGCGGCACGGTGAACGAGAGGCTGCCGAAGACCGCCCGCACCAGCTCCACGATGACGATGCCGATTCCGAAGGTGACGAGCAGCTGATCCTCTGGCGGGCGGTTATAGAAACGGCGGATGATGATGAATTCGATGATGCTGCCGACCGCGACCAGACAAAGCGTGCCGCCAGTGACGGCGACGATGAAGGAGCCGGTCGCCTGGAACGCAACGTAGCCGGCGTAACCGCCGAGCATGAACATCGCGCCGTGCGCGAGGCTCAGGACGCCGAGCGTGCCATAGATGATCGTCAGGCCGGAGCTGATCAGGGCGAGCAACGCGCCGGAAGCAAGCCCGTTGAAGAACTGCGAGACAAAGTTCGGCCAGGTGATCATCGAAAAGATTTCATCGATCGATACCGCTTCCGGGTCCGTCGGCATGCCCGGGCGGGTCGGTCAAAGCCGGCTCGCTTCCGACGGTGGCTCCGCGACCTACCTGGCGCCTGATATTCGATCTCTCGCGTGCGCCTCACGTGTAGGGGCCGAGGTTGCAACCGAACGCATCAGGAGCCTGCATCAACCTTTCTCCGGGTACCACTTCGAGCACCTCCCAGAAATCCTCTGGGTTCTTCATGTCGCCGGGCTCCTTGCCGCGCATAATGATGACTGGCCGCACGAGCTGGTGATCGGCG
>Ga0302325_10004879_pt1 | contig 30892 bp, 22 predicted proteins | sample Palsa_T0_2_FD_201948 | JGI IMG/M metagenome (GOLD analysis project Ga0302325, IMG submission 201948) | Peat permafrost microbial communities from Stordalen Mire near Abisko, Sweden - Palsa_T0_2 | ecosystem: Environmental > Terrestrial > Soil > Palsa > Peat permafrost | place: Sweden: Abisko... | reverse complement strand
TCATTGTGCTACCGCTCAGCGAGGTAGAAGCCATAAAAAACCTGATCGCCATAGCAGAAAGAAATGGCGTCCGGACACACCTCGTTCCCAATTTTTCAGGGAATCATGAAATTCATTTTAAAGTTGGTCATTTGGGCGATATCCCCCTCCTGCAAATGCGGACCTTCCCATTGGATACCTATGCCAACCGGTTCCTCAAACGAGCCTTCGATATCGTCTTTTCTTCCGTCATGATCCTCCTTTTATTGCCATTAGGACTGCTGATCGCCATCGCTATCAAATTAACCAGCCGCGGGCCCGTTTTCTACCATACCCATCGCCTGGGCGTCACCGGGGCCCCGTTTACGATCTATAAGTTCCGGAGTATGAGATATCAACCCCTCCCCGCCGACCAGTGTAGCTCCACCGTCGCCAACGACGAGCGCGTTACCTGGCTGGGCAAGTTCCTGAGGAAATTCAGCCTGGACGAACTGCCGCAGCTCCTCAACGTACTGACCAACGATATGTCCGTCGTCGGCCCAAGACCCCACCGGCCAAATCTCAATAAGACATTGCAACAGAAAATGGGCCCCTATATGATGCGCCACACGATTAAACCCGGCATCACCGGCTGGGCCCAGGTCAACGGCTGGCGCGGGCCCACAGCAACCAAAATCCAGTATTGGGGAAGAACCCTCCACGACCTCTGGTATATCGAACATTGGAATTTCTGGCTCGACCTCTATATTGTCCTCCTCACGCTCGTCGGGAAAAAAACCCGTAAAAATGCCTTTTAACGTCTGTAAACCCCCTAAATATCAATCCGTACTGCCCCTAAATTACCTATTTTTATATTATGAAAAAGAACAACGGCTTATTGCTCTTGACCTTTCTATACTCATTTTGGTTTAACTGTTCTTCCTGCACAACCGCAAAAAAGCTGACGATCATGGATGACCTCGGCCCCAACGAAACCCTTCGGGGACCCAAGCCAGCCCCCATCTACCACATTAAAACAAAAGACAATCTTTATATCGGCATCTCCACCCCTGATCAGGATCTAAGTAAGATGACCGATCCTACCGGCAACGGCGTTCCATTGGCCATGGCATACGAAGGAGTGGCTTCCCGTTCCGTTAACGGTACCCTGGTCGATCCCGATGGTGATATCACACTCCCGCTTTTGGGGAAAGTCCCCGTTGCCGGGATGACCGTCGCACAAGCCGAAGACACGATCCGGGCTATCGCGAAAGAATATCTGAAAAACGCTATTGTCAAAGTCCGCCTGCTAAGCTTTAAAGTGACGGTCCTGGGCGAAGTAAAACTGCCGGGCATCTATTTTAATTACAATAGTTATATCACCGTTTTCGACGCGATCAGCCTCGCCCAGGGCACAACGGATTATGCAAAACTGGCAGACGTACTGGTCTTGAGGCCCACGCCGCGCGGAACCAGCACTTATTCACTAAACCTCAACAGCAAGAAGGCCTTGTTGTCCGACGCATATTACCTCCAGCCGGATGATGTTGTCATCCTCCAACCCGGGAGGAATAAAGGGCTGCAACAAAAACTGCCGATGGTCGGTATCGTCGTAGGATCGCTTTCCGCCCTGCTGCTGTTACTGAATTATTTAAAATAGACCGCATCCGTATAACCCCTACAATCAAAATGAAAAGCATTAATGGATCAAAGTAATTACCACCGCCCATCGGGCTTTCACAGCGGAAAAAGTTTCAACAAGAAACTGATCTTTCCCGCCATACTGCGGAACTGGTATTGGTTCGTATTGGCAGCCGCGCTGGGTTTGGGGATCGCCATCGTATTGCACAAGGTATTCCCGGGCAGTTTCAAAAGCACGATGACCATCCTCCTCATCACTGCACCCCACCAGACACCTTTAAATACCAGCCTCGACAACAACCTGGAAATCCAGGCAAGTCCCGTCAACGTGCAGGACGAACAAACCGTGATCTCCGCCTACAGCCTGCAATTGGAAACCCTGCAAAACCTGGACTGGAAAACACGATGGTACAAGAAGTCAATATTCGGCAAAAAAGACCTTTACAAACAGGACCCGTTCGTCGTGAGCTTTGTGGAAGATTCGGTACTCAAAGGAGTGGACCTCAGCATCACCCCCCTCTCCCCTACCAATTACCGCGTCGAGTGCGATTATAAGGACCGGCCGGCCGACACCGAACGCATCATCCGCTTCACAGAAACCGGCACCTACGGTCAGCCTTTTATAAACGACTATTTCCATTTTACCCTCTATAACATCATACCCGCCGTCCCTCCGAACGGCACCAAATATATTCTTGTCTTTAATGACCTGGGCTTTATGGCCATCGAATACCAGGGCGAGCTCGATGTGAAGATCGTCGCTCCGGAAAGCGACGTACTCAACGTAGACCTGAAAGGCGAGAATGCACTGCGTACCGTGGATTACCTGAACGAACTCGGTAATACCTATCTGAAGTTCGGACTGGACCAGAAAAATCAATCGGCTGTCAATACCCTGACTTTTATCCGTAATCAGATCTCCGGCGTGGCCGACTCACTGCGCACCTCCGGCGACCGCTATACCGATTTCCGCACCCGCAACAAAGTAGTCGACCTTACAACAGAAGGATCCATAGTCCTTCAAAAAGTAGAAGAAGTCGACAAAGAGGAAAGCCTCCTGAAACTAAAGATGGACTATTACAACGGTCTCAACCAGCACCTGAACGACAAGGACAGCCTGAAAAGTTTCGTCGCTCCGCCATTGGGCGACCCCGATCCGGATCTTAGCGCCAACGTTCAAAAGCTGACCGCCCTCTATAGCCAGCGGGCGACACTATCCCAATCCGTCCAGCCCAAAAATCCACAGATGATCGCCGTCAACGACGATATCAGACTCACCCAGGAGCTTATCCAAAAAAATATCGCCAGCCATCTCAACACCACCCGGGACCAGGTCAACGGCCTGGAAGCGCAGAAAAAGGAGACCAACAACAGGCTGACAGGGATCCCCGCCACGGAAAGATCCTACCTCGATATCAAAAGAGGATTTGACGTCAACAGCACCCTTTATAACTTTCTACTGCAAAAACGCGCAGAAGCCGGCATTGCCCTGGCTTCCAATAATCCCGACGCCAAGATCCTTGACCCGGCCGTCATACCAACGACAGGACCCATCGGACTGAAGCCCATCGTCAATGCAGCTATCGGAGTTATCCTCGGCTTGTTCATCGCCCTGGGCATCGTCCTGCTGCAACAATATTTTAACAACGAACTGCGGGAAGCCGGCGAAGTAACCGCCGCCCTGCACCTGTCCGTAGCAGGCCTTATCCCACACAACCGATTGAAGACCGAATTGCCCGTCACCCAACACCCCCGCTCGGAAATGACCGAATCCTTCCGTAACCTTCGCGCCAATCTCCGCTACCTGCTGAAAGAAGGCAACAAAGGACTGATCGCCATCCATTCCGCTACACCGGGAGAAGGCAAATCCTTTATCGCAGCCAATCTGGCTGCCCTGCTGGCAACCAGCAGCAAAAAAGCCCTCCTGATCCAGGCAGATAAACACAACACCCACCTGGAAGAATTGATCGGCGCCAAACCCCGGAAAGACCTCACGGATTATCTGGAAGGGACCGCATCCTTCCCGGAACTGCTGTCGCTGACAGAAGTGCCGGGGCTTAGTTTTGTCCGCGCCAGCCAGCTGGACTACAACCTGTCAGAACTGATGGACACCCCCGAAATGGAAAAATTTATAGAGGAAGCCAGAGCCGCTTTCGACTTTATCATCGTCGACAATCCCCCGATCAGCATCCTAAGTGACGCGCGGATGATAGCCGCCCATGCCGATATCAATCTCTTTGTGCTGCGTCTCGGATACAGCACCGTCAAAGAGCTGTCCTTTATCAATACCACCGCCGAAGAAGAAACGGTAAAGAAGATGATCGTCGTGTTGAACGACACCCCGGCCAGCAGGAAAAAAGGGAAGAAAGCAGGCTATTTCAAAGACTACCCGAATGATCTATCTGACCAAAATAAAAAGCCAGTTCTCCGGCGGACACGCCCGGACGGCAAAGGCTAATAAAAATATCGTTTATTCCTTTCTTATAAAAGGGCTTAGCATTGGTTGCCAGTTCGCACTGGTACCCATGACCCTTCACTACCTCGATAAGGAACGATATGGCATCTGGCTGACCATGGCCTCCATCGTGGGCTGGTTCAGCTTCTTTGACGTCGGCATCGGCAACGGGCTGCGCAATAAGCTGTCCGAAGCACTCGCCAAAGGAGACAAACACCTGGCGAAGGTTTACGTCAGCACCTCCTATGCCTGCGTAAGCGCCATCTTTCTCTCCCTGATGATACTGTTCTGGATCCTCAGCCCCTTTCTTAATTGGGCCAGTATCCTAAACACCTCCCGGGGACTTGCCGATGAATTACAGCGAATGATGCTGGTCGTCTTTTCCTTTTTTTGTCTTCAATTCATCCTCAACCTGATCGGCAACATCCTTTTCGCCCACCAGGAGCCGGCCCTTACCAACCTGATCAACCCCCTGGGGAATGTCCTGTCCCTGATTATTATTTATATCCTGACGCTGACCATTCACGGCTCCTTGTTCTGGGTCTCTGTCGTTTTCAGCGCCTCCCCGGTATTTATCCTGCTGCTGTTCAACGTACTCTTCCTCGGCTGGAAATATCGTGACATTGCACCGGGCTTCCGATACGTCCAGTTCAGACATTCCAGGGATCTCTTTGGACTGGGGCTGCAATTCTTCATCATCCAGATCGCCTTTATCGTGATGTATTCCAGCGCCAATATTCTTCTGATCAGGTGGTACGGCCCGGCAACAGTCGCCGTATACAATATCGCCTATAAGTATTTCACCATCGCCCTGCTCATCAATGGGATCATCACCGCTACCTACTGGTCCGCCTTTACCGATGCCTATGTCCGGCAGGAATGGACCTGGATCCGCAACACCATCCGAAGAATGGAAAAGGTCACCTGGTTATTAATGGTCATGGTCATACTCTCGACCGTCGTCGCGGGCAAAATGATCGGGCTCTGGCTCCACAACTCCATCCAGGTACCCCTTTCCATGCAAATCACCATGTGCATCTATACACTGATCAGCCTGATCGCCGCGCCCCAGCATATTTTCCTTAACGGCACAGGCAAGGTAAGGCTCCAGCTCTACACCGCCATCTATACCATCTTCATGACGATACCCCTCGCGTGGCTGTTCTGTAGCATCTTGCACCTGGGGCCAAAAGGGGTCATCCTCGCCATGATCTGCACCAGCCTGCCAGTGACTATCCTTTACAGGATACAATACAACAAAATAATGAGCGGAAAAGCCACCGGCGTATGGATCCAATAACAATCACACCATGTCCAACAGCAAAAAGATAACGGTCACCTATATCCTGGTCTACAAGTTTTATACCTTGCTGGGCCGTTGCTGCCGGCTGGCATTCACCCTCCTGTCCCCAAAACAACTATCGGCGGACAAAGCGCTCGCCGATACTGACCTGGTTCTTTTTTGCGGCCGTAAAGGCGCGACTATGTTGAAAGCAGTCCTGCTGTCCATCTATTATAATTGGGAAAGGATCCCCGCCCTGACCCTGGTGTCCGACGGCACCCCAAAAGAAATTCTCGAATCGGCCCTGCGCTTCTGGCCCTTCCCCTATCAGGTGAAATCCTGGGAGGATTGCGCCGCCTGGCATCGGACAAAAGGCCGTCAGGCCATCATTGATTTCGCCCTGGTTAACCCCTATGCCCGCAAAATGCTATCCGTGCTGGCAGAAGCGGAATCAAGACCCGTTTTTTACTGCGATACCGACGTCCTCTGGTTTGCCGAACCCCGGCTACCCACACCCGCGGCAAACCAACCCCAACATCCCGCCCCCCGGCATTCCACACCCCAACATCCCGCCCCCGCGGCGGCCCAACCCTGTACAATGCGAATTTCCCGGGATGACCAGCATTGCTATCACCTGCCCGCCATCCGCTTTCTTAACCGGCTCGACCTGCTGGAAAAACCGGCCATTAACTGCGGCATCGTTTACCTGTCCGGCTCAGTCTATGACAATTACCCGGGCTTCGAAGAGCTCATGCAGTTCATGAGGATTTTCAACGAGCCCTTTTCCGAACAAACAACCTTCGCCCTGCTGGCAGACCGTTTTGGCGACACCTGGACCCTCGAGGAGATCATCCTTACCACAAAAGATATCCATTGGCCCCTCTTGCCACGCTACCTGTTTTCCGGCACTCAGCTCGCCCGTCATCATGTGGCAACAAAACACTCCTGGTTCTGGCGCGATGCCCTGTTCATCTTATTCCTCAAAAATAAATCCCGCCGCCGGTCAGCAGCCGCTTAACCATGGAACAACCATTCCTCCATAGAATTCCTCCCCCGGAACAGCTGCTCAGCCGCCAAAATTCATCCTGGATCGATTGGATCACCATGTTCCTGCTGATCGGCAATACGGCCAATCCTTTCTTCTACCAGTCAGTGGAAATGCTGTTCGCTTCCTTTATGGTGCTGCTGGTGCTTTGGTTCCTGAAGGAAGGGACCGATACCCGGCTAAACAAACTTTTCTGGATCTATGTCATCGTCCTGACATTCCTGCAGGTCTCGCAGACTCTTGTTTATCATTTTTTCCCGCTAAAGACCTTCCTGGGAGAATACCTCCGCATCGCCTTCGCCGTCACGGCACTCAGGATCCTCGGAAAGGACTTCTTCGACCGGTTCGTCAAATTCGTCTACGTCTTTGCCGTGATCAGCCTCTGCTTCTATATTCCCTGCATGCTATTCAAACCCCTGGGCCCCTGGCTCATCGACCATGTCGCCAAATACATGACCGCGCCCTTTACCCGCAACAACCTGGAAGACGTTTACATCAGCCGGTACAACATGATCATTTTCAATCTCGGCCAGATCACGTTCCACCGCAATTCGGGGTTTTACTGGGAACCGGGCGCTCACGGCGGCTTCCTGATCCTGGCGCTCTTTGTCAACCTCTTCTACCGGAAAGAGAAATGGATGTCGAAATTCAATATCGTCTTTCTTGTCACCATATTGACAACCCTATCGACCACTACCTACCTGTCCCTGTTCTTCGTGATCCTCGTCTACCTGAAAGGTTTCTTTATCAGGAGACCCTGGGTCTCGCTATTCCTGGCACTTGCCCTGCTCGGCAGCGCCTTCCTGCTGTATAATAAGCTGGAATTCCTGAATGAGAAAATCAACAAACAGATCGAAAAAACTGAATATGGTACGCCCGGAGAAAGTCGCTTCAGCAGCATTCTGGCAGATATACGGCAATTGAACGAACACCCCCTGATCGGCACGGGCCGCAACGAAGAAATGAAATACGGAAAGAATTTCTATAATGTCGAGCTAAAGGCAAGACACCGTAACAACGGAGTGGGGGTCCTGCTGGGCACCTACGGCATCCTTTTCTTTTTCTTTTTTCTGTACCTCAATTGGCGCAGTTTTTTCAAACTGCTGGGCGACAAGGTCAATGCCATGATGGGCCTGGCGCTCCTCCTGATCATCGGCTTTTCGGAAGACTATTTCTTCAAGGCCTTTTTCATCGCGCTGGTCCTGTTTTGCGGCGTCACCGATATTCCCCCGAACCGGACCCGGGTCATTCGCTCCAATAAGATGCAATTAGGTAAGAATACACCGACTTATGACCAGGACTGAACAGCAACTCCACCCCGCCGCCGGCAATGCCGGAATCCCCGACATTCGGATAGGCGCCGTCATCCCAACCTTCAACAGGGCAGGCAGCCTGAATAAGATCCTGGCCTGCCTGGAAAAACAGGTATTCGGGGACAAGGCTATTTTCCTGGTCCCAATCGTCGTGGTAGATGGCTCAACCGATGGTACACTCGAAATGCTGGCGCAGGAATTCCCGGCGGCAGCGATCGTCCACGGAGACGGCAACTGGTGGTATACCCGGTCCATAAACGAAGGGATCAAAAAAGCCAGGCAGCTTGATTGTAATTTCATCCTGACCCTAAACGACGATATTATCTTTTCGCCGGATTATGTCGACACCCTGGTCGGCGATCATTATAGCAGCGGCCCCGGCTCGGTTATCGGGTCCGTATCCCTCAGCGCAGGCGAACCCCGCCTCATCACCTTCTCCGGGGTGTCGAAGGTCAACTTCGCCCTGAAAGAATTCAATTATATCCCGAAATTTTCCCCCATCGCGGAAGCAACACTTTCGGGACTGCTACCTTCTGTCGTCCTTTCAGGACGCGGCATCCTGTATCCGGCAGAAATCTTCGACCGCTTCGGACTCTACGATGAAAAACTTGTCCAGTACAGTTCAGAAACAGATTTCACCTATACCGCATCCCGCAACGGCGTGCCGGTAATGATCTCCTACAACGCCAGGGTCTATGAAAATATAAGGCTCACCTCGGTTGGGGCCGTGTACAATAACCCTTCCGTAAACGCCCTGGTCAGGAGCTTCAGGAATAAATATTCCATTAATTCCTTTTTTAAAACACGCTATTATTCCATCAAGCACCGGGGGCCATTCCTCGGAACCATGCTCTCCCTCTGGCGAACCATCGGAGTGATCAAGAATTTTGTTTTGGTTAAATTAAAAAATAAAGGATGAAAATTTTGTTTTTATCGCACCAATGGACCCACAATTCTCACCTTTCCCTTTATAGCGGTTTTAAAAGGATCATCAATTTTGCGGCGGAGAACAACGACGTCACCCTCGTGACGTGGGGACCGGAAGAAAAAGAACACATGGAAGGAAAAGTCCGGGTCATAACCGTCAAGGGCAGCGGAAAAGACTACTTCTTTCTTAAAAGAATGGCTATATCCCGTAAGGGCAGCGAGATCGCGAAGGAATTTGACGCCATTCACTCGACCGTCTCGGATTGCACCTACCATCTTCCCTTCCATGGGTTTACCATGACCCTCCACGTGCTCCCGGGCGTCGTAAAATATAAGGAGTTCAGGCAGAACCTTTTTTTGTTCCTGAAATACCATATCATCCAGAAAAGGGCCTTCCGGCGGGCAAAGGCTATCGGCTGCGTTTCCAGAACCCTGGTGCAGGGTATCCCTGAAAGATACAGGCATAAGGCCCATTTTATTCCCCATGGTGTCGATATGGACTTCTGGAACCCGGCACTGGCCAAAGCCCCCGCTGCATTTGCCGAAGGCCGCTATGTTTTGTGTGTCGGCGCACACGGGTTGGACAGGGCGCTCATGGCAGAATTTATTCGCGCCAATCCCTCCCTGCCTTTTGTATTTGTGGGGATCAAACAACCGCTTGGCGACTTTCCCAATACGCATTATCTGAATAAGGTCTCGGACGAAGACCTGCGGGATCTGTATTTCGGAACAGCCCTGATGTTCAGACCCCTGCTCTTCTCCACCGCCAACAACTCTATCCTGGAAGCCATGGCCATGGGCAGGACCGTCCTGGCCAGCCGGATTCCCGGAATCACGGACTATCTCACTGACGACAGCTGCGTGTTCATCGATACCCTGAATGACAAGTCCCTGGCCCATCTGGACGAACTCCGCCTGGACCCGGTCTTCCTCCGTCAGACTGCGAAAGAAAAGTTCTGCTGGAGAAAGGTCCTCGACTCCTATTTAGCCCTTTACAATCAATAGCCGCCCCATGGACAAAAAGAGAATCGCCATTATCGGACTTAAGGGCCTGCCTCCCTTCGGCGGAGCCGCTAATGTGGGAGACAATATCATCGAACAGCTCTCCGGACAATATGATTTCACCATCTACGCCACAGCGACACACACCAGCCATAAAGGAGAATATAAAGGCGCACGCCAGATCGTCTTCCCGAAATTCCCTATAAAGGCGCTGAATATATTTTATTATTATATCGCCTCCGCATTCCATGCCGTATTCTCCCGGCGCTATGACCTGATACATCTTCATCAGATGGACGGCGCTTTTACCCTCCTTCTCCTGCGCCTTCGATATAAGGTGGTAGCGACCAGCCACGGTCTCACCTACCGCCACGGGAAATGGAGTAAATGGCTATACCCGTATTTCAAGCTCAACGAATGGTTCCAGGCCCGCCTGTCCAATCACCTGACCGTTGTGTCAAAATCGCTGATCCCCCATTACGCACGCCTGATCCCTCCCGCAAGGATTTCCTATATCCCAAATGGAGTCACAACAGTCCCCCCTGCTGCCATAGACCCGGGTGTTACCGACTATATTCTCTTCGCCGCCGGGCGCATCATCCCAACCAAAGGCCTGCACTTTTTGCTGTCCGCACTGCATCGCTGCAACTACAAAGGCAAGGTTATCGTGCTGGGTGACCACACCCAGCTCAAAGACTATCAGCGTCAATTGTTCGATCTGGCCGCCGGTCTGGATGTAGAGTTCAAAGGATTGATCAAAGAAAAACCCCTGCTAAACGCCTGGATCGCCGGCGCCCGGCTCTTTGTCTTCCCTTCTACCTACGAAGCAATGTCCATGATGCTGCTGGAGGTTGCCTCCCTCCATACACCGGTGATCTGCTCCGGTATCGTCGAGAATACCGATGTTTTTGACCGCGATGAAATGCTTTTCTTTCGCTCGGGCTCGGATACGGACCTGGCCGAACAACTAAATTGGGCGCTCGCCCACCCAAAAGAAATGCAGACCTTTGCCGGCAAAGCCTACCGGACGCTGATGGACCAGCACCAATGGTCTGCCATCGCCCGGCAATATGCTGACATATTTGAAAGCGTAATGACAAATCAACCCCGACACATATGAAACAAGTAATAGACTATGGACAAGGAATGACCGTTTCGAAATTCACCAGGTTTTGGCGCAACCTGATCCAGCTGCCGGCCTGGTTTATGCCCTGGAAAAGGTTCCGCACTTTTTTCCACCGCCTGAAAGGCGTCCACATCGGCAAAAAAGTGGAGATCGGCTACATGGTACTGATCGATAACCGGCGGCCTGAACTGGTTATCATCGAAGACAATGTGACCCTTACAACCATGTGTGTCGTGATCGCCCACGACCTGTCCCGCCATTTCAACGAAGGAAAAGAAATTATCGGGGAAGTCCGGATCCGAAAAGGAGCCTTTATCGGAATGAATACGACGATCATGCCGGGCGTGACCATCGGCGAAGGAGCGGTCGTAGCAGCCGGCTCTGTCGTCACCCGGGACGTCGAACCCTTCACCGTGGTTGGCGGCGTACCGGCAAAAAAAATCAAAGATTATTACCCCTCCGGCCCAGCTCCCCGATAACCCTATCCCAACGCCCGGATAACCTTACACGGATTCCCGGCGGCGACAACATTGGGCGGTATTTCCCCCGTTACCACGCTGTTCGCCCCGATGACCGTATTCTCCCCGATCCTCGCCCCCTTCAACACGATCGCGCCAACCCCCAGCCAGACATTATTGCCAATAACAACCGGGCGCGGCTCACCGCTCCGCGGATCTTCAGGATGCCAATCCCCGTCGGTGATCAACGTATTAGCGCCGCATTTGACATGATCTCCTATCGTAATGCCGGCAAACGCCCCGATGACCGTCCCGCTAAAACCCGAATGCTCACCGATCTTCACGATCGTTCCGGCATTGTAGACAGAAATAATACATGGCCGGTTGATCCCGATCAGGTTATCGGTATGCCCGGACAGGAAACGGCATTCGCTCCCGATCATCACCCGCGTCCCGGGATATAACTTGAAGGTAGGCCGGCCCACAAACTGACAGGAACCAAGGAATTCCACTCCCCTGCACCGGGCAAAAAATTTATGATACCCTCCAACAGTCATCCGCAGCCGCAACCGGGCCGAGTCGAGCAAATGGAACAACTTCCGAACGGTTGGGTTACTCATTTTTTATCCGGTGTTTTTTGATGATTTCGGCATATCGCTCGAGCATTCCTGTTACAATGGTCCCCGGATCATGACGCCGCAGGGCAACCCGTCGCGCCGCTTTCGCCATGGATTGATAACGTTCCGGATATTTTGTCACCTCTTGCATGGCGCCCGCCAGTACATACGGATCACCGTCCTGGACCAATACCCCATGCACCCCGTCACTCAGCAGGGAAGAAGTGCCCCCCGCAAAAGAGGCGATAACAGGTATCCCGGCCAGCATGGCCTCGCAGACACTATTAGGACTGTTCTCGATATGGGATACCTGCACATAAACATCGGATGTGAGCAGATGATTGGCTAGTTCTTCCTCACCCACCGTTCCAAGCAACCGGATATTCAATGCGGCCAGATCCTCTGCCGCCATTAGCTGCCGGATCAGCTTCACCAGCGGCTGATCCTCCCTCAATCCCGCCACCAGCCACGTAAAAGCCACCCCATTGCGGGTAAGTATCCTCGCCGTTTCAATGACGGTTTCAAAGCCTTTGTAAAAGGATGGACTCGATGTCGTCAAAAAAACAGGCGCCCCCTGCGTTCCCTCCTCCCCCTGCAAACGCCCAGCCACTCCCCCCGCACCTTGTCGCTCCATCAGCCCATCCTGCCGGTCCAACTCGTAGAACCTCGGCCGAATCACCTCGTCCACATGAAAATAAACTGCCTGCGGCGCCAGGGCCAGCGACACCCGGCGATCCCAATCCGTCCTGCCAAAAATAAAGGACGCCCGACGCAGGATCTCCCGCTCGATAGCCGCCCGCTTCCGCCAGATCTTATAGTCCGCTCCAAAAAAAGGATATCCCGATTTCAACGCGCGGACCAGCCCGGGCATGCTCAGACCGGAAAAATATTTCTTATCATACACCGTCAGATTGCCCTGAATAGAAATCACGACAGGGATATGTGTCACCCGCCGGAGAATAAGCCCAAAAGAAAATTCTGTCCCATGCACATGGATAATGTCCGGCTTGAACCGCCCGATCGCTTCCAGGAAATGCGGAACATTCTCATCGTACTCCGTCCGGCCGGTAATCCGGTTAATCAGCCTCTTTCGCTTGCTGCTGCCAAGCCTTTGAACCGGAAAATACCAGCTCTTGCCATACTCGAACGGCGCCATCGCTTGTTCTGTGTAAAAAACAAATCCCAACTGACAATCCGGAACCGCCTCAACGACCTGCTGAAGGGCAGAGATCCAGCCACCCGCCGCCAAATTGATTTTTAAATGACCAGCGCTCAATCCCGGCGTGTTCGCAAACCATAAAACCCGCATCGGCTTATTGCTTTTATCCATTTTTGGTCTCTTTACCTGGGCCGTAAATTACAGAAAAACCGCGGTTTACACTACGAAGCCCCGCCCGACCCCTGAGAACCCGCCCTCTTCAGGCCACCCAGCAACGAAGACCCGATCGGTACACCGGCAACCACGCCACCCTCTATTTCTTTTTCTTAAAAACGATCATCTCACCCTGCTTCTTCATCACTGCCGCGAAGAATTCCCGCAGCGGCTGGTAAGCGTATGGCGGAAAAAAGGTTCGCTTCAGGATCAGCCGGCTCCGCATCTGCACCGCCTGGTCATCTGCCTGGATAAGATATTCGTATGACCCGTCATCACCCAATAATACCCGCACCGGCTTCGGCATCTCCTCGACCTGGTAACCTTGCGGGATTTCCATCCGCATGATATACAGCTCGTCGAGCTTGAATGGCATCTCAATCGGATAATAACGCTCGGCGGCGGAAAAGAGATTCTCCTTCACCCCCTCGGATAACATCGGGTTGAAATAGATGCGGTCGTCTTCGCCGATTGGAAAAGCCACGGAATAATGCACAGTCACCGGTAGATCATACTTTTTTAGCGAGTCGATACGCTTTTCACTCAACTCCATCGCAATTGGATATGCCTTTCGCTCGCGCTCGAAATAATGTTGCTCCCCCTTGTCCGCAATCTCATCCCGGATATCCAGCGACGTATAATATCCATGTTGCGCCGTATATTGCCCGGTCACACTATCACCCCTGTCGTTATTGGTTAGCAGAATCGTCGAGAATTTGAACTCCAACAGCGAATCCGGCTCCATCATGACGCTGTCCGGCTTCTCCGAAACCACCCGGGCATAGCCGTTGTAACACTCCACCGGCAATCGTCCAAATCCCATTCTCGGCTCGGACGCGTCCAGGAAATAGGTCTCACCGCCCATCCGAAACCGCACCACCACATAATTGAAATTTTCCATGATCGGATAACTCGGGCTAACACCCCCGTTATCCCTTGTGCTCAGGATTATCGCATCCGCGGTTAGACCCTCTTCCCTCAACATCGCCGTCAATAACAAATTGATCTCCGCTACACTGCCTTTATGTGATTTGAATATATCCTTCAAGGACTGATCGTCATCGGCAATAACATTTCTTCCCGTATTGGTAAAATGATCCCGCACATAGGCATACGCAGCCCTGGCCTTGTCCATTCCGTTCACGCTGTCATCTACAATCGTCCGCATTTCCTTTCGTAACCAATGGCTCGAAGTCGTCATGATCCCCCCAAACGACTCACTTTTGTACAATTCTTTGTTTACGATATCCCAGGTATTCTCTACCTTGATCCTTTTTCCCGTCTGCAGATTAGTGTATTCGGATAGCTGAAACCGGAGCCCGGATTCATAATTATCTGGTGCGGAGATATAGGGCTCCTCCCTGAACGCCGGCACATCATTCATTTCCCACTGGATGGTAAAGGCCTTCGTACGGACAGTATACGTCCCGACCCGGTAAATCGTATCTCTTTCCTCATCCTTTCGCGAAATCGGCAGAATTCCCTGCTTGATAACGACATAATTGAACGCCTGCGGAAAGCTCATCCGATATGTACTCTTTAACCGGGGATAATCTCCCTGGAATTTCCAGGGGTGGAACTCATAAATTGACTTGGAATAGATGGTATAGCTATATTCAATGACCGACCCTTCCCTCACATTCGGGAACGAAAATTTTATCTTGTATCGGCTCCCATTCCCGGTCTCCAGGAACGTCTCACTACTGTCGAGCGCCGTCAGCACAACGCGCCCATCTACCAGGTTGCATGTATACCCGTGCAGCATCGTTAGCATCCCAAGCGCATTGGCAACAGGATCGAACGAAAATTCGCCTTTCGCCGCATCGAACCCGTTCTTATTGCGAATCAGCAACCGGCGATACCGCACCTGTTTCACCCCCCATCCGCCGAAGTAGCCTTCCAGATCGGCACTTCCACTGTCCCTCAACACCACGACATTCGCATTGGAATCGATCGCCGGTGAAGAAGGATGAAAGTCCGCCGGCGTCACCTCGCTGATCAGCGTGTCCGCGCCAGCCTGCCCATAACCGGCAAGGGTCATCCATACCGCGATGAACAAGAGAAAATAATGGTTCCTACTATGCATACTGTGCTAAGATTACACCAATCCTGCCCCGCTTCCGGCCACGCCCCCGCCAACCTACTCCTCCCCCGGATGATATGTCTTCACCGCACCCGCCAGCACATCCTCCCGGTAGAAGAACACCTCCTTGAACCTTCCTGTCAGATACATAGAAGCCTGATCGGCAAAATGCGGCGAAGCAGGGTCACTGCTCTCGCCACCCGTAATAATGGTCCGGGCCGTCACCTTTTTCCCAAATTCCACCGCGGCAATAAAGCTGTTGCCCGAATAACCATATCGCTTGGTCGCACCCGGCATCACCCGGCTCTGATAGGAAGGCAGCGCGCCAAAAGCAGAAGATACCAGCCCCACCGGCAGACTGGGCTTTTTATCATCATACGTCTCCACGATCTTTCCCGTCAACCGCTGATAACGGCAAACCTCCCCCCATTCCATTTTCCAGGAACCATACCGCTGCCGCAAATCAGTTATTACAGCCAGCAGCTCCCCCGTCTTCTGCGCCGCCGTAGACTGCACTATTTCCGCCCGCACATTCCCGACCGCATTGGAGGCTTCCTCCGCCGTGGCCGGCCGGGGAACATATTTCATCATCCGCGTCGCCCATTCCACCGCCAGCGTCGTAGCCACTGAGCGGATGGCCGAACGCCGGTCCCATTTCTGCAAAAGAGCAATAGGTTCCTGCAAAGCCTTCTTCACCGAATCCGATGCACCGTCATATGCACCGAACAACGCCGGCAGCAGGACGTCAAAAGCCGTCAGGTAGCGATCGTAGCCCTTCGCGATCAGGCTGTCCAGCGTAAAATCATTGGCCCCGGCCAGAAGCCTCACCGCATTCAGAGCCCGGAAGTTTTCACCATCGGGGGCCATATAGGCCGGGTATTTCTCCCGCATAGGGCTGCTGCCCCCCGAAAGAGAATAGGGAGTCGAGTTGCAATTCTGGATCCAACCGGTGGCCGGATTGTAGATATGAACGATCTCGTCGAGCTCATGCACGCCCTTCCATTCCGTAGCCGCGACACTTCCATCTACCGGCAACGACCAATTGTAAGCAGCATCCCGCCGCGGCATGAAGTTGCCATGCCAGTAGGCAATATTTCCCTGGTCATCGGCATAGACCGTATTATTGGTGGTATTCGCCCGGAGATCCATGGCCTTCTTGTATTCGTCAAACGTATTAGCTTTCGTGATCAGCCACGCTTCCTGCAAGGCATTCAGCGAACGGTTGTATTCCCGCAGGCTCAGCCATTCACCGTCACGGCTCGCCATCACCGGTCCATGATGCGTATAAAGGCCCGTTACCGGAAAGCCTTTCAGCGTGTCGTCCTTTTTATAGAAGACCATCAACGGCCGCGTCTTCACCGGCCGGGTTTCCCCCTCATAGGTATAAACCCATCTGTTATCCTGTCGCTGTACTTTCTCCGCATAAAGATCCGCCACATCAGCCAGGCTGGACGTATGCATCCAGCCGCAATGCGCATTGAAACCCTGATAAACGAAGAATTGCCCCCAGGTAACAGCGCCATAAGTATTCAACCCCTCTTCGCTGACCAACTGCACCTCCAGTCGGAAGTAAAAAGGGACATGCGGGTTGATATACAGCTCCGTATTACCCGAAGCCGTCCGAAACCCTGCCAACGCAAACCCATTACTGCCGTTTTCCCGCTCTTCCAACCCCTCCCGCATCCCCGGCTCAGATCCATCAACCGGCAAGGATCCATCTCCCGGACCGGCATCAGGCCCCCCATTCTCCCGCGGCCCCTGCTTATCCCTTTCCCCACTCTTCCCCGGCACATCCATCCCCCGGTCGGATAACACCATCCTCTCCACCGTCGACAGCTGTTGCGACCGCCTCGGCACGCTGACGCCGGTCCCCGCTCCGGCGCCACTGCTGTAAAAGCTCCGGATCTCGTCCGGCCGCACTCCGCCGGTGCTCGTCGCCGAGACACTGCCATCCGTAAACATCAGCGCGTACCACGGCTCGAAACGCGTTAGCAACAACGGCTTCGTTTCAGAATGCTTAATGAGATAGTAATTGACGCCATCGGCAAACGCATCCAGCAGCTTGTGCATCCAGTCGGGGCTCTTTTGATAATCCGCCACCGCCTGCGCACTATCATAGATAAGCCGCATCATGACATCGTTATACAGGTAGCTCTCGCCATAGGCCTCCGCCTGACGACCCAACATCTCCAGGTAATTCTTTTCCACCCTGCTGAAATCGTCCTGACATTCGGCATACATCAACCCGAAAACGGTTGCAGCATCCGTCTTTCCGTAAATATGCGGAACTCCCCATTTGTCACGGATAATGTTTACCTCTCTGGCTTCCGTTTCATAACGCTGGCGCTCCTGGCTGGAAAAGACCTGGCAAAAGCCCCGCAGCGACAGCCCGCAAAAGAAGATCATAAGCAGTCTATTCATACTCCAATTTACTGTATATATCATATCCGGCCAACAGCTATTCACCCATCCCGGCAAGCGCCCTAACTAATATTTAGCCGCTTCCCCCGGCTTCGGTAAGGAAGCCCGGATAAATTTCCGCAAATTCTCATTGGCCTCCGCCAGGTCCGGCTTACGCAGGTACAACATATGCCCGCTCCGGTATCCCTCCCAATGCAGACGGTCCTTTAGCCTGCCGCTGGGATCCAGCTGCCAGAGACTGTATTTGGCATTGAAATAATCACAGGCGCCGTCATAATAGCCGGACTGGATCAACAAATGCAGGTAAGGGTTCTCCGCAATAGCCTTACGTAAATCCTCCCCCGTATGATTGTTCTGGTTGTCCCAGGGATGTACCGGCCCAAACATATTGTACTTCAGATCGGTTTTATAATGCAGGTCTTCGCGCAGATAAATGTTGATCGCCGGAGTAAAGGAATGCAGCCAGGAGGTCAGCTCGGCATTGTAATCCGGCTCATCCCCCGCATCTTTGCCGTCAATGCCCCGGTACCGGGAATCCAGCCGGCCAACGGTGAACCCCTTGTCACGAAGCAATTCCTTCCAGAAAAAATCCGCCGGAATGATAAGATTGGATTCGAGGATACTCTTCTCCGACAAGCCGATATAACGGGACATCCGCGCCGCCAGCTCCTTTTTACGGCCTTCCTCCAGAAAACCGCCCTTTGCCAGCGCGGGTATCAGCTCATTGATCGTAAAATTCTCCACCTCCTGCAGCATATCCGTGAGATCCTTTCCCTGCAGCTCCGGCGCCAGCGCCTTATGATACCACGCCGTGGCAGAATAATACGGTACCCGAAGCGATGCCTGAACAAATTCGCTGCGCTCGATGCCCAGGTCGGTGGGCGACACCAGGATAACGCCGTTGAGATACATCCATTGCGACTCCTGTAGTTCCAGCGCCAACCCCGACGCCCGGGTCGTGCCATAGCTCTCGCCGATCAGGAACTTCGGTGATGCCCATCGGTTGTACCGAGTGACAAAGGTCGAGATCCACTCCGCCAGGTATTTTATATCCGCATTGACACCAAAAAAAGTCGACGGAGGAACATCCTTACCCACCGCCCGGGAAAAGCCCGTGTTGACAGGGTCCAGATAAACAATATCCGCTATATCTAAAATAGACGAGTTGTTTTCTTTCAACCCATACGGCTGCACCGGATAGCCCTCATCATCCAGCAACAACCTCCGCGGCCCCGTATACCCGATCTCCATCCACACACTGGGCGTCCCGGGACCACCATTGAAGGAGATCACCAGCGGCCTGGCCGCCCGATCCTTAACATCCGAGCGCTCATAATAGGTATAGAACAGTCCCGCGATCGGCTTGCCACCCTCATCCCAAACCGGGATAGTACCCGCAACCGCATCATAGGGAACACGCTGGCCGTTGATCGTCACCTCGGCATGCGTCGTCACGGCAGAATCGACATTCAATACCCGGCTGCCGGCCGGCGCCTTTACCGCAGATGCTGCATGAGCGGCAGGCAACGCCCCTTCTTCTGCAGAACCGGCCCTTTGTGCAATAACCCGGCCCGTCAAAGCCGTGAGCAGGAATAACCCGATCAGTTTTCTCATATGCTGTATTTGATTCCCACGAATATAAGCCCCCCCGCCGAAAGTATGGCCGCGTTTTTGATAATTTCTTCTATCAGTCGGCGCTAATGCAGCACTGTAAAGGATTTTAGGACAAGGTGGAGTAAGCGGAGCTGTAGAAGAATTTCCACAGTTTCTCCAGGCGACACCTGTGCAAAAAGCGATCAATATGAAGTACAAAAAAATATTGCTGGTGGACGATGATAAAGATGACCGCCTCATTTTTACCGAACTTCTTGCCACAACGGACGCGGATACCCTTCTCATCTGCGCTGAAAACGGCCTGGAAATGGCGGCCCTGCTGGACGAGACCCCGGACGAAGATCTCCCCGGGATAATCATCCTGGACCAGAATATGCCAAAAATGACGGGCAAGGAAAGCCTGATCTTCTTAAAGGAGAGCATGCGCTACCGCCATATCCCTACGATCATCTATTCTACTTACCAGGTAAAAGATTTCTTCCGGGAATGCCTGGAACTTGGTGCCCAGGACGTCGTAGCCAAACCGGATACCATGCAGGCGTACCGCGAAATGATCGAACATTTTCTCAACCCTACTCCACCCCCTTGACCCGCATCCGCAGAATATAAATACCCTCGGAAGCCGTAATAAATAAGGTCTTCTTATCCCTCCCGCCAAAACATAAATTCGCCGTCCATTTCTCAGGCACCGGAATATGAGCGATCTTCTGACCGGACGGATCGTATACAGTCACCCCATCTCCCGTCAGGTACACATTCCCCCGCTCATCCAGGGTCATGCCATCCGAACCCTGGGAAACAAACAATACCCTGTCTGTCAGCGAACCATCTGTTCCGATAGCATATTTATACGTCTTACCCGCCCCGATATCCGCCACATATAAATATTTGCCATCCGGCGTTCCCACAATCCCGTTAGGCTTGACCACATCCGCCGCGACAACCCGCGGCTGCAACGCTCCCGGAGCCAGATAATAGACCCGCTCACCCTCCATCTCCGGCTTGGTACGTGTCCAGTAAGGCCGCTGATAATACGGATCGGTAAAATAGATCCCGCCACCGGCATCGATCCACAGGTCATTGGGCCCGTTTAACCGCCGTCCCCCCATATCCCGCAGCAACACGCGGACCTTCCGGTGCCGGCTGATCGCCCACAGCTGCTCGTCTTCATCGGCACAGGTCACCAGCCAGCCCTTCGGATCGAAATACATCCCGTTCGACCTCCCCGCTCTGTCCAGGAAAAGACGCAGCCTTCCTTTCACATCATACTCCCATATTTTGTTATTCGGCTGATCGGTAAAAAAGACATTCCCTTTTCGATCCACCGACGCCCCCTCCGTAAAACTAAACTGCCGCGACAACACCTGCACACCCCCTCCCGCCACGATCGAGTCATCGTCAACCATCACCGGAGTCCCCTGCCCCATCGCCCTCCCCCCCACAAACCAGCAGGCAATAATTACCAATAAAACCCCAAGCTTATTCATGGATATTTTTTTGGAAAGATACAATACTCCTCTATTATTTTAAGTTTATCAATTGCCAGCCTGACGGGGTATGCCTATCTTACATGTATATTTACCGTATACAAAAACCCTTCTATGACCTGGTACGAAAATGAAGTCCAGCGGCTGGAAAAAGAAAGAGCGGCATTGACCTACGAACCAAAACTGCTTTTTTATGGCAGCTCTTCCATCCGCCTCTGGGACAGCCTGAACGACGACTTCGCTGACTATCAGCCCGTCAACCTCGGCTTCGGGGGCTCTACCCTGGCCGCCTGCGACTGGTTCTTCGACCGCCTCGTCGCCCCCTTCCATCCCGGATCTATGATCGTCTATGCCGGCGACAACGATCTGGGCGATGGCCGTCATCCCGAAGAAGTATTCATTTTTTTTCAGCAGCTGGTAAATCGCACCCGACGCCAATTCGGAAATATCCCCCTGGCCTTTATCTCCATCAAACCCAGCATCACCCGCTGGAACATCATCGACAGCATCCGCTATACCAACAAGCTCATCGAACAAGAAATAAAAATACAAGGTGAGAACCTACATTTTATAAATATCCATACCCGGATGACCGACAACTCCGGCTATCCAAAAAAAGAATTCCTCGACCCCGGGGGACTCCACATGAACGCTCAAGGCTATGCTATATGGAAAGAAACCATCCTGCAATATCTATCGACTCAAATGCCATGAACAGGGAATATCATAAATGGTTTAGCCCCCATCTGAAAAGAGATATGGAGCTGCTCGTCTTTGGCCACGCCGGAGACCCGGTGCTGTTTTTCCCCACCCGCACAGCCCGCTTCTATGACTACGAAGACTGGCAGGTGATCGAAGCCATTCGCCGCAAAATAGAGTCCGGAACTATCCAGGTCTATTGCCTGGACAGCGTAGATAGAGAGAGCTTCTATTCAAAGACCCTCCCTCCCGCTGAAAAGATCCTGCGCCATTTCCAATACGAAAACTATATTCTGACAGAAGTCCTCGATCTGGTACAAAAAAAGAACCCCCACCCAACCGTCGTTGCCGCCGGCTGCAGCCTCGGCGCCTGGCATGCCGTCAACCTGGCGTTTAAATATCCCCGACTCTTCCACAAAGTCGTTGGCCTCAGCGGCCGTTTCGATCTCACCATCACGCTGGAACATTTCGACGATCTGTTCCAAGGCTACCGCGACCAGAATGTCTATTACAACACACCCAGTCAATATATCCCCAACCTCCACGACGGGGAACTGATCCGTCAACTGAAAAGCCTTGAAATTATTTTCGTCGTAGGAGAAAAGGATGTTTTCCTGGAAAACAACCAGGCATTGAGCAACGCTCTTTGGAGTAAAGGTATCTGGAACGCCCTCCATCTCTGGGACGGCGAATCCCACAAAGCCCGGTACTGGCGCCACATGGTACAACTATATTTGTAAACCTCCCTATTTCTTCCTTACCTCCACCGTCCACTCACCCCCGCTCGCCACTTTATTCACCGCGGCAAAATCACCTTGGTTCAAAGCAAAAGACAGCTGTAGCAGACTATTCAGATAAGCCAGCGGCTTACCAATGGCCACCGACCCGAAAGTAGCCGTATACGGCATCTCACCCTGGTACACCTCCCTTCCCTGGTACAGTATCTTCACCCGCAGCAAATCCCCGAAAGAAAGATTCAGCTGCTTATACAATTCCGCCGGAATATTCGTCCAGACATTCCCATATTGCACATCCAGCACCGGTATCGTGCCCCTGATAACCCCATCCGTCAGCACCGCCTTCTGATAAGGGATCGACACCACCGCCTGCGGCGTCAGCAACGGCCCTACCTGGTCGAATCGGATCACCCCCGCCGCCAGCCGCGCAGCCGTATAGGAATAAACATCACGACCATGAAAAGTAAAAGAGTTGCGCGATTCCGGCCGCCGGTTTACCGACTCATCGATCTCTCTGATCTCCCCGATACCCAGCGATTCAGCTATCAGGGTCAACGTCCCGTTATCCGGTGTCACAATAAACTGCCCCGTCTTCGTCTTAAGCACCACCGACTTCCGCTCCGTCCCAACCCCGGGGTCCACCACAGAGACAAAAACCGTTCCCGTCGGCCAGTAAGGAACCGTCTGCTGCAGCCGGTACGCCGCATCCCAGATATTATAGGCCGGTATCTCATGGGTCAGATCGAATAGCTTCAGATCCGGACTGACCCCCATGGCCACCCCCTTCATCTCCGATACCGCTCCATCCCTCAGGCCGAAATCGGACTGGTACACCACAATCTTATTCTGCGCCCGCGAAATGCCGCAAACCAGGATCATCATTAGTAAAAGCCGTTGCCATTTTCTCATTCATCAAATGTAGCAAGAAATAGAAATAAAAAGCTCACCGCATTTCACATCGCCATTCCCGTTTAAATAATTTGCCGCTGACCAACATATTTGACCAACAATCCTACGTTTTGAAGGGCTGACGGAAAACCCAGACCGGGAAACCCTGTTTGCCCTAAATTTAACCATGGCAACGTCCTCGTCCCGGCATTACCTTTACTGCCAGCTCACTGGCTGGAGCCTGATGCTGGTCCTGTTGGTGCTCCTTAATTTCATGGCCATTGACAAATTCCGGTTTTCACCGGCCGTCGGTATCTCGTTGATCACCTGTCTTTCAGGCCTGTTCACCACCCATCTTTTAAGATATTTTATTCGGCGCCATCATCGCCTGGCGCTGCCCTTCGGGCCTCAATTACCAAAGCTGCTGCTGGCAGTAGTAACAGTCGCCTTTATCGCCGGATCGCTCCGGATCGCCGGCATCAGTGTGTTGGCAAACTTCACGACGTTGCCGCCATGGCAAATGCATGTGTACTACAATATTATCTTTGTCCTGGCATACCTCCTGCTTTTCATTCCATGGACAACCCTCTATTGCCTTTATTTTTATATCCAACAGCGCCAGCAAGAAACCATCGGGAAAAAACGGCTGGAATTACTACTGAAAGAAAAAGAACTGTCGGCCGCAGGCCCGGTCGTCGATATCGACTTTATCATCGGCTCCCTGGACCGCATCCGGACCCTGATCGATGACGATCCGGGCAGCGCCCGCGCCGGCATAACGGCATTCAGCCATTTACTGCGAAAAGGCCAACTAAAAACAGATTAAATTCACCCATCATCATTAGCCCAAAATCCATCGAACATGCTCAAAACACTGTTAACGTTTCTCACCCTGTCCGGCACACTGTCTGTCTGCAAGGCACAGGTCAACGCAGCCCTGTTCCGTTACCCTGACGTCTCCGCTACCCAGATCGTATTTACCTATGCCAACGATCTCTGGATTGTCCCCAAAACCGGCGGACAGGCCATCCATCTCAGCTCCCCCTCCGGCGTGGAAGCCTTCCCGAAGTTCTCACCCGATGGCGCCACCATCGCCTATACAGCCGATTACGACGGCAGCAATTCCATCTATTCCATCCCCTCGACCGGCGGCATCCCCACCCGGCTCACCTGGTACGGCTCACCCGAATGGGTAGCTGACTGGTACCCCGATGGGAAAAGCATCCTCTTCGCCTCCGGACGGGAAAGCGGGCGCGAACGCTTCGACCAATTCTACAAATTACCCGCTACCGGCGGCGCCCCGCAGCAGCTCCCATTACCCTATGCCGAATTTGGCACCCTGTCACCCGATGCCAGCCATATCGCTTTCACCTTCAAGTCACAGGTATTCCGCAACTGGAAACGCTATCGCGGCGGCTGGAATGGCCAGATCCACCTCTTCGACCTGACCAGCTACGCCGATGAAAATATCTCAACGACCGATGCCGATGACGAACTGCCGATGTGGCACGGCAACAGCATTTTCTTTCTCTCCGACAGAGGCGCCGAAAAAAGAATGAACCTCTGGGAATACGATATCACCTCCAAAAAATTCAACCAGCTCACCCATTTCTCCGATTACGACGCACACTACGCATCGGAAGGCCCCGATGATATCGTCTTCGAACAAGGCGGCCACCTCTGGCTATATACCTATTCGACGCAGCAGGCTAAACAGGTGCCCATACAGATCGTTTCCGACGAAGCAGCCATGCGCCCTACCCTGCAGCCGGTAGAGAAATTGCTAAATAACATTTTTATCGCCCCCGACGGCAAACGCGTCCTCGTGGAAGCCCGCGGTGATATTTTCTCCGTACCCGCAGAGAACGGCCCGGTCATGGACCTTACCCGGTCTTCCGGCGTAGCGGAACGCTTTCCCGCCTGGTCGCCGGATGGGAAGTATATCGCTTACTGGAGCGACCGCTCCGGCGAATACGAACTCACCCTGCGCGAAGCCGGCAAACCGGACTCCGAAAAAAAGCTCACCTCCTACGGCGCAGGCTTCCGGTATAATCTTTACTGGTCCCCCGACAATAAGAAACTCGCCTTCATCGACAAAGCCATGAAAATTTATATATACGACCGTATCAGCGGCCAGACAGCCCTGGTCGACCAGGGCCTGCGGATGACGGATGGGGCCCTTCAGGGATTTGTCGCCAACTGGTCCCCGGACAGCCGCTGGCTTACCTATGACCGCGACCTGGTCAACGGCCACCGCGGGGTATTCATCTACGACATGGAAGGTCACCAGCTCCATCCCGTAACCTCCGGCTATTATTCCTGCTACAGCCCTGTCTTCGACGTCTCGGGTAAGTACCTGTTCCTGGCCACCAATCAGTCTTTCAACCCGCTTTACAGCGACCTGGACAATACATTCATTTATCCGAATTCCAGCCAGTTAGCGGCCATCGTATTGAAAAAGACGACCCCTTCGCCCCTTTACCCGAAAGATGATACCGTCGCACAGACGGAGGAACATAAAGCCGCTGCCCCTTCCAAACCCCCCACCTCCGCTGCCCCTCCCACTCCCCCCGTTCCTTCCGTAGCTATCGACTTCGACGGGCTCGAATCCAGGCTCATCCTCCTACCCGGAGAACCTGGCAATTACAATAGCATCGGGGCCGCCGATGGCAAGCTGCTCTACCTGCAACAACCCAATACCGGCTCGGAAGCAAAAGCACAGTCCCTTAAATTTTTCGATCTCGACAAACGTAAATCAAAGACCATCCTCGAAGATATCGACGGCTACCAACTGGCCGCCGACGGCAAACATCTGCTGGCCGGAAAGGACGGCAGCTGGTATATAGTTGCCGCCGATGAAGGACAGAAGCTGGATAAGAAGCTCCGCACCGCCGAAATGCAGATGTGGGTGAACCCCCGAGAAGAATGGCGTCAGATCCTCGTTGACGCCTGGCGACTCGAAAGAGACTATTTCTACGATCCCAATATGCACGGCTTGGATTGGAATAAAGTAAAAGAACAGTATCTCAAAATTTTGGACGGCGCCTCGACACGGGAAGAACTCGATTTCATCCTGGGTGAAATGATCGGTGAGCTCAATTCCTCACACACCTATCATGGCGGCGGCGTAACGGAACCCACCAAACACATCCCCACCGGCTACCTGGGCGTCAACTGGGTCGCCAATGGCGACTATTACAAGATCGGGCAAATAATTCACGGCGCTTCCTGGGATGCCGAAACCCGTTCCCCACTGGACCAGCCGGGTGTGCCGGTAAAGGAAGGCGATTATATCCTCGCCGTCAACGGCGCCCCGCTGACCACAAAGACGGAACCCTATGCCGCCTTTGCCAATTTGAGCAATAAACCCGTCGAGCTAACGTATAACAGCAGCCCAACCTTCGCCGGAGCAAAAACCATCGTCTTGCAGACGCTAAGCGATGAATCCAGGCTCCGCCACCTCGCCTGGATCGAACAAAACCGCAAAACAGTAGAAGAAGCAACCGGCGGACGCGTAGGTTATATCTATGTCCGCAGTACCGGCATCGACGGCCAGAACGAACTGATCCGCCAGTTCACAGCACAGCTGAATAAGTCCGCCCTGGTGATCGACGAACGGTTCAATAGCGGCGGTCAGATACCCGACCGCTTTATCGAGATCCTCAACCGGAAGCCGCTGGCCTTCTGGGCCACCCGCGACGGCATTGGCATGCAATCACCGCCCGCCGCCAACTTTGGCCCCAAAGTCATGCTGATCAATGGCTGGAGCGGATCGGGCGGAGACGCCTTTCCCGATTATTTCCGGAAGGCAGGACTCGGTCCCCTAATCGGCACCCGCACCTGGGGCGGCCTCATCGGCATCAGCGGCGTACCGCCGCTTATCGACGGGGGCATCATCACCGTTCCCACCTTTCGGATGTACAACCCCGACGGCACCTGGTTCAAAGAAGGCCATGGCGTAGATCCCGATATCTACGTCCCCGAAGACCTCACACAGGGCGCCCACGGAAAGGACAACCAGCTCGAACGGGCTATCACCGAAATCAACGATCTCTTGAAAAAAGGGTTTACAACACCCACCCGGCCGGCGCCGGAAGTACGCTAAAAGAATTCTTCCCCACCCCGCATACCCCCCAAATCCCCGCAGGCGCGGGGATTTTTTATTCCCCCTCCCCGGCGCTCGTATTCCTTTTATTTACCCAGGAGGTAAATAAGGTGTAAAAGACAGACAAAATAATCGCCCCTTTAAACATCCCGGTAAAACCCCAGGCCGCTAATCCGCCAATCACCCCCAGGAATAGTACCAGGAAGGGGATCTTTCCTCCGCTCCTTGCAATCAGAATGGGCTTTAACAAAGTATCGACCAGCAGCAAACCTGCTCCATAAATAATAAGGAAAACAGTTACACCCGTATGACCCTGAATAGCCGTCGAGATCACCAGCGGTACCCATACCAGCAAAGGCCCCAGTTGGAGCAGCACCAGGAAAAAAACAAGCCCCGCCAACACCAGCGAATAAGTAATACCCGCAAGGGCAAGACCGATCCACGCCAAAACCGAAGCGATAAAAGCCGTGCCCATGATCCCAATGGACACCCCCTTGATAGCCTGCGTAATAACCGCCAGGAGGGACACCCCATCCTTTTTGCCCAGCAAATGCTCGATACTCGACTGGATCGGCTCCAGTATCTTTTTCCCCGAAGCCAGAAAAAAAGCCGAGATAAAAATACCGGTGATGAACTGCAGCGCCGTACTGAGAATCCCAATCCCGCTGGTCAGCATATGACGCAGGATCAACCTCACCTGCTCACTGTGATGCGCAATCGCATCTTTTGGACTGTCTTGCACCTGCTGCCAGAAAGAAGTGATGTCCTCACCGGCAAAAGGCAAATTAGAAACCCAGAGAGGAAGAGGTGGAAGACCATTTGCCTTCACTTCGCCGATCCAAACGATGGCTTCCCGGATATGCCCGCGCAGCGATGATACGATATAGGTAAAAGGCAGCGCTACAATGGCAATCAGCAGGACCGAATAAATAATGGCCGCCAGCGAACGCCTGTTGCCCAACCACCGGACCAGCCGCTCATACGGACCGAAAAAAGACACCGAAAAGATCAACGCAAAGGTCAGCACGCCGAAAAAGGCTCTCAGCACGTCATATAACGCCAGCATAAGTAACAACAACAACAGCAGGACCAGGATCGTTTCAATGATACTCCGGGTGTCGTTGGGGAGATATTTGTTCATAGACAGCCGCTTACACTAAAGTTAGTGCAATCCTTTGGATTCTCCTCCACCACACCCAGAACTTCGTCGGAGCTGCTTAGACCTTCGTCGAAGCATCGTTCCTCGCTTCTCCTTGGTCGTACCCTTCGCATTCGCTCGGGTACCCTCCTCCTCGTTCGTGAATTTCGCTCCGCTCATTCACTCCGAAGACTCTTCACCGGGTTCGCCAGCGCCGCCCTCAACGCCTGGAAGCTCACCGTCATCACCGCAATCCCCATCGCCAGGATCGCCGCCAGTACAAAGACCTCCCAGCCAATGCTGATCCGGTATGCAAAGTCCTGCAACCATTGATGCATCGCCCACCACGACAAGGGGAAGGCGATCATCATCGCCAATCCTACCAACAACAAAAAGTCCCTTGACAACAGCGTAATGATCCCCCCCACCGTGGCTCCCAATACCTTGCGGATCCCGATCTCCCTCGTCCGCTGCTCAGCCGCATAGGCCGTCAGCCCGAATAATCCCAGACAGGCAATAAAAATGGCCAGCAACGAGAAGGACAACGATATGCTCCCCATCCGTTGTTCACTAAGATACAGGTTGTTGAATTCCTCATCCATGAACGTATAGCTAAAAGGTTGCGCCGGCGCCATCTTTCGCCACAGGGTCTCCATCTGAGCGGCCAACCGGTGCGCATCGGCGGCGTGGATCCGCAACGAGATTCGTCCTTCATCCTGCCCCAGGTACAACATCATGGGTGTGACGACCTCCCGCAGCGAGCTGAAATTAAAATTCTGCACCACGCCGATGACATGATATTCCTTTACTTTCTTGGTTTGAAGATCGTCGATCTCATAAAGCTTCGCGCCCACCGGCTTCACCCCCTGCATCAGCCTGGCTGCTGCTTCATTCACCACTACCGCCGTCGAGTCCGTCAGAAAATCTTTTGAAAAATTCCGCCCCGCCAGTATCCGCATTCCTAAAACCGGGATATATTGGTCATCCACCGGCCAGACCTGTGTGGAAATGGATTTCTTGACATCCAGATTGGGCGAAAGAAAGATCGCATCGTTATTCCCGTTACCCCCCGTCGGGACATACCCGGTAATCGTCGTCCCTTCCACCCCCGTCATGCTCTTCACCTGCCGGCCGAATGCCCGCGCCTGATTGCCCAAAACGTAGGCGTCATTGACCATCAATACCTGATCCCGGTTGAATCCCAGGTCACGGTTATGAATATATTGGAGCTGCTGGTAAATGACCGCCGTCCCGACCAGCAAAAAGATGGAAATCATGAACTGGAAAACGACCAGCGAATTGCGCAGCCACCCGGCCTTCATCCCCTTCGAAACCTTTCCTTTTAAAACGTCTATCGGCTGAAAAGCCGAGAGAAAAAAGGCCGGGTAGCTACCCGCCAGCATCCCGACAACCACCACCAGACCCAACACCGCCGGCAACATCCATGGCCGCGCAAATACACCGATGCTCATTTGCTTGCCCGACAGCTGGTTGAAGACCGGCAATAGTAACCCCGCCAGCACCAGCGCCAATACCAGCGAAATCAGGCTGATCAGCACCGATTCGAACAGGAATTGCCCGACAAGCCCCTTCCGCAACGAGCCAAGCACCTTCCGGATTCCCACCTCCTTCGCCCGGTTGGCAGATCGTGCCGTCGACAGATTCATGAAATTGACACAGGCGATCAGCAGGATGAAAACCGCGATCGCGGAAAAAATATAGACATACTGCATATTCCCATTGGCATCCAGTTCCGCAATCTTGTTGCTGTGCAGATGAATAGCTGTCAACGGCGTCAGATAGAATACACATATATTCCCCGATTTTTTGAAATCCTCCAGCGAAATATGCACGGCGTTTTGCAACAAGGGAGCTACATAACGCTTGACCAGATCATCCAGCTTCGCGTCCAGCTTCTTCGGATCGGCCCCCTTTCGCAAAAGGATATAGGTCTGGAAATTACCGCTCAGCCACGCATCATCCGTATGCTTCGCCTCCTCCGACTCCGTTAATGACAGGAAAAAGTCAAAATGAAAGTGCGAATTCGACGGGATATTTCGGATCACCCCCGTCACTTTATACAGGATGGAATCATTAATGGTCAGCGTCCGCCCCACCACCGTAGACATGGTCGCCGGTGTCGCATCGAGATATTTCTCCGCCATCCGCTCTGTGATCACCACCGTATGCGCATCCTTTAACGCCGTATGCGGGTCACCCGCGATCATCGGCAGCGTAAAGACTTCAAATAGCGTGGAATCGGCCAGGATGACCGACTCTTCTTTGATATTCTGATTCCCCTTCTTCACCAGCCGGCCTCCATTGTGCCGGAACCGCACCTCCTTCTCCACCTCTGGGAAATCCCTCAAAAATGTCGGCCCCGCCGGTGCGGGTGCTACCGCCAGCGACACGCTGCCACCCCCGAACTTGACATCATTATCAATCCGGTAGATCCGGTTCGCGTTGACATTGAACCGGTCATAGCTCAACTCATCCGCCACATAGATCAGGATCAGCAGACAGG
>Ga0302325_10004878_pt1 | contig 30893 bp, 24 predicted proteins | sample Palsa_T0_2_FD_201948 | JGI IMG/M metagenome (GOLD analysis project Ga0302325, IMG submission 201948) | Peat permafrost microbial communities from Stordalen Mire near Abisko, Sweden - Palsa_T0_2 | ecosystem: Environmental > Terrestrial > Soil > Palsa > Peat permafrost | place: Sweden: Abisko... | reverse complement strand
TCCCCGCTCGCCACCGCGACCCTGCCCGTGAGCGCTCTCGGTGCCCACCGGCTCGCTCTCACCTTCCAGAGCGGCGGCTCGTTCACCGGCAGCGCGTACACGGGCCAGCGGGGCGGATCGATCGTCCTCACGCTCGTCTTCGAGCACGCCAGCGGCGGCACGATCCGCTTCCCCCGCGCGCCAATCCTCCCGCCGCCATGACCCGTGGCCGGCTCGTCGCGCTGCTGCTCGCCGTCGTCGTCGCCTCACTCCTGGCGCCGGCGCTCGCCGGTGCCCAGAGCACCTCGGGCTTCACGCTGTTCGGCTCTGGGGGGACGCCGTTCTCGGTGCGCCAGATTCCCGTGCGCTTCACCGGACAGCTCACGGTGGACTTCCACGGCGATCCGGCGAGCGGCTGCGCCGGCGCGGGCCTGTGCGGCTATACCGGGACGGTGTCCTGGCGGCCGCCTCCGACCGGTGCGCTCGAGATCTACGCCTTCCGTGACCATGGCCGCCTCTCCTACGCGTTCGACTTGGCGCCCGGGAGCCTGACCAGCTACCCGGGGATTTCCGCTGGGCTGGCGACGGCGAACGTGCAGCTCTCCGAGTCCGCGCTCGCCGCGCCCACCTCGAACTGCATCGACGCCACCGCAACCGGCAACTCCTTCATGCTGCCCGTGCGCCACGGGCGCGTTGCCTTCACGCTGGTGGGCGCGAGCCCCTCGCTCCTGAGCACGCGCTGCGCTGGACCGCTCGACAGCGACGTCATGCCCGAGATCCCCGCGCCCACGCTTCCGCTCAGCGCCGTGCTGCGCGGCCGAAGGGCGGTGTCCTTCGCCGCTTCGTATGGCTTCGCGTCGCACGGCTTCGCGGGTACCGTCGAGTCGACCCTGACCGTGTCGCTGGGGCGCCCGGGCCGGACGAGTGTGACGGGGACCCGTGACCACTCGTTGCCATTTCGGCAGATCCAAGTGCTTTACCGGGCGACGCTGTCCGGGAGCATCGTCGAGCACATCGCCGGCTCCGCCGATCCCGCCATCTGCACGCCACTGGGCTCGTGCGGCATCAGCGGCACGGTGACGCTCGCGCCTCATGGCACCGACGTCCCGGCATCGATCAACGCCGTCGCATCGGCGCGCACGCCACTCCGAAACCTGCTCACCGCCGTCGGGGTGAGCACCGGCGGTCAAACCAAGGGAATCGTGACCACCGGAGTTGTGACGTGGGATGGCGGCCTCGCCACCGCCAGCCTCGATCAGGCCTCGGGGACCTGCAACGATTCGGCGCCGCTCGAGCAAGGAAACCTGCTCCTGATCGGGGGCAACGGCCGGTTCGAAGCCCAGTTCGAGCCCGGCGCTTACGACACCTCCACCGGCCGCACCCGTTGCCCCGGCCCGGCCGACACCGGCGCGCCCTTCCTCGCCGCCGGGGCCGTCCCCGCGAAACGGCTGGATCACCGCACGATCAAGCTCTCTCTGACCAAAGGCTCGAGGTTCGACGACTACGGCTACACGGTTCACACCGTCCCGCACCTCGTCCTTACGCTCACGCGCGTACGGGTGCGGACCGAGCCGGAGGTCATCTCCGTGGCAAACGGCTCCCTCGGGACCGTGAGCGGACGCCTCGGTGGTCTCTGAACCCACCCACGACGTCTGTTTGCCGCCGAGAACCCTATGCTTTCGCCCGCAGTGAAGACAGCGATTCTCACCATCTCGACCTCGGTGGCGGCGGGACGCAGCGAGGACACCTCGGGCAAGCTCCTCGCTGAGCTGGCGCGGGAGGCCGGGGCCGAGGTCGTCGTGCAGGACACAGTCTCCGATGACAAGGCGGCGATCGAAGCCAGGCTCAGGACCTACGTGGACGACGGCGCCGCGCTCGTCTTCACCACCGGCGGCACAGGACTCACGCCCGACGACGTCACGCCCGAGGCGACGCGAGCGGTGATCGAACGCGACGCCCCCGGGTTCGCCGAGGCGATGCGCGCCGAGTCGACCCGCATCAAGCCGCTGGGCATGCTCAGCCGCGCCGTGGCCGGGACGGCGAAGGGGACGCTGATCATCAATTTTCCCGGCAACCCGAAAGCGATCCGCGAGCTCTTCCCGGTCATCGCCCCGACGCTCGAACATGCTGTCGCGACCCTGCGGCGCGCGCCCGGGGGCCGCGGGGCGGACGGTGGAAACACCGGCCATTGAGCTGCGGGGCGTCGCTCGCTACTTCGGCGAGCGGATCGCGCTCAGGGACATAACAGTCGCCGTCCCCGCCGGCGCCACGCTGGCCGTACTAGGCCGTAACGGCGCCGGCAAGTCGACGCTGCTGCGAGTGCTCGCGACGCTCCTGCGCCAGCACGCCGGCGAGGTGTCGCTGCTCGGGGAGCCCCTCCCCGAGCGAGCGTTTGCGGTCCGGGGACGGCTCGGGCTGCTCGCCCACGAGCCGCTCCTCTACCGCGACCTGAGCGGTCGCGAGAACCTCCGCTATCAGGCCCGGCTCTACGGCGTCTCCGCCGAGCGCGTGGAGGAGCTGCTGCGCGCGGTGCGGATGGAGCGCCGCGCCGACGATCCGGTCCGGCTCCTCTCGCGCGGGATGGTCCAGCGCGTCGCCGTGTGCCGCTCCGTCCTCCACGACCCGGAGATCCTCCTTCTCGACGAGGCGCGGGCGAACCTCGACCCGGGAGCGAGCGAGCTCGTCGAGCCGCTCGTGGGCCGACCGGCGGGCCGCACCCGGGTGATCACCAGCCACGACCCGCAGGCGGCGCTCGCCGAAGCCGACCTTGCCCTTGGCCTGCGCGACGGCCGAGCCACGTTCTTTCTCGCCGCGGACCAGGTCACGCCCGACCACGTCCGCGAGCTGTACGCATGAAGACGGCGCTCGCGGTCCTGCGCAAGGACCTCCTGCTCGAGCTCCGGACACTCGAGACCATCCCCGCGATGGCGCTGTTCTCGATCACCACGTTCGTGATCTTCCACTTCGGCCTGAACCGCCCGACCGTGGACGGCCAGCTCGCCGCCGGGGTGCTCACGGTGACGCTCCTCTTCGCCGGGATCCTCGGGGTCAACCGCCTGTTCGTCGCCGAGCGTGAGCAGGGGGGCTTCGACGCGTTCCTGCTCGCCCCCGTCGACCGCTCGGCGCTCCTGGTGGCCAAGGCCGGCGCGCTCTTCCTGTTCCTTCTCGCGCTCGAGGTGATCGCCGTGCCGGCCTTCAGCCTGCTCCTGCTCGGGCCCTCGCTCGGCCCGGCGCTTCCGTCGATGATCGCCGTGCTCGCCCTGGCCGACCTCGGGATCGCGGTGATCGGCACCCTCGTGTCCGCGCTCGCGGTCCAAACCCGGGCGCGCGACGTGATCGGCCCGGTTATCGGGCTGCCCCTCCTGATCCCCGCGCTGATCGCCACCGCACGGGCGCTCGGGCCCCTGTTGGGGGCGCATGGCCCCGCGGCGCTGCCCGGGAAGTGGCTCCTCATCCTGGCACTTTATGATTTGGTGTTCGCTCTGATCGCTTACGCCGTGTTCGACTTCCTCTTGGAGGACTGACGTGCCCACCTACGGGAAGGGCCTGCGGGGCCTCTCCATCCTCACCTTCGCGACGATCACCGTCGCGCTCATCCTGGTGTTCTTCTACGTGCCCCTGGACGCCACCCAGGGCTTCATCCAGAAGATCTTCTACATCCATGTCCCACTGGCCATCGTCTCGCTGTGCGGGTTTGTCTTCGGTGGGGTGCTCGCCGTGATGCATCTGCGCACGGGCGACCGGCGCTACGACATGCGCTCCTACGTGGCGATCCACATGGCGCTGATCTTCGGGGTCGCCGCGCTCGTCGCGGGCTCCATCTGGGCCAAGGCCTCTTGGGGCCACTGGTGGGTGTGGAACGACCCCACGCTCGTCTCCTACCTGATCATCCTGCTCATGTTCGCCACCTACATGCCGTTTCGCTTCTCGATCGAGGATCCCGAGCGCCAGGCGCGCTACGCGAGTGTGTTCGCGATCCTCGGCGGCGCCTTCGTGCCGCTGAACTTCATTGCCGTGCGGGCAGCGCAGCAGTACGTGCATCCGCGCGTGCTGACACTGACGGGCAGCAACCTCCCCGGCCCGATGCTGCTCACCTTCCTCGTCTCGCTCCTCGGCATCGCGCTCCTCTACATAACGTTGTGGAAGTACGAGATGGCCGCCAAGAACGCGCGGATCCAGCTCCGGGCCCTGCGCCGCCGCCTGCTCGGAGACGACGACCTCAGCCCCCTGCAGCGAAGCGCGGCACCGTCGCTATGAGCCTCTACGCCATCGCTCCCGCCCTGCCCCTGCACGCCGCGGGCAAGTACGTCGCGGGCGCGTACATCGTCTTTGTTCTCGTCATCCTGATCTATGTGACGATCATGGCCATCAGACTGGGGCGCACCGAGCGGGCGCTCGTCGAGCTGGGCCGCGACATCGCGCGGCGCGAAGAGGCCGGCGGCGACGCCCCGGGCGCGCCCGCCGAGCTCGACCTCGAGGGCGAAGCCGCCCACCTGAGCGGGGCAAGCCGGGGCCCCGGAGACTCGCCCTTGTGAGCGAGCTCCTGTGCATCGGGGTCTCGCACAAGACCGCGCCGGTCGAGGTCCGCGAGCGGCTCGCTCTGAGCGAGGGCCGCGCCGCCGAGTTCCTGCGCGACCTCAGGGGTGACACCGACGTCCACGAAGCGGTGGGCATCTCGACCTGTAATCGGATGGAGCTCTACCTCGTCGTCGGCGATCCCGTTGAGGCGGAAAGCGCCGCCCTGACCATGCTCGCCAGCCAATCGGGGATCCGCCCCACCGAGCTCGCGCCCGCGATCTTCACCCACCGCAACTGCGATGCCGCGAGGCATCTGTACCGGGTCACCTCAGGCCTCGACTCGATGGTCGTGGGCGAGGCCGAGGTGCAGGGCCAGGTCAAGCGCGCCTACGACGCCGCTCTGGCTGCGCGCACCACCGGCCCGCTCACCAACCGGATGTTCAAGGCCGCCCTGGCTACCGGGAAGCGCGTACGCAGCGAGACCACGATCGGCGCCGGCGCCCTCAGCCTCCCGGCGGTGGCGGTCGCGCTCGCGCGCGAGCTCCTCGGCGAGCTCACAGGCCGAGAGGTGGTGATCATCGGCACCGGCGAGACGAGCGAGCTGACCGCCCGCGCGCTCTCCGACAGCGGTGTGAAGACGGTGTTCGTGGCCAATCGCCGCCAGGATCGGGCGATCAGCCTGGCGCGGCGGTTCAACGGCGAGACCGTGAGCTTCGACGAGCTCCCGCGCGTCCTTCGCCGCGCGGACATCGTGCTCGCCGCCACCGCTTCGTCCCATCTCCTGCTCGAAGCCGAGGAGATCGCCGCGGTGATGAGCGCCCGCGATGGCCGCTCGCTGCTCATGGTCGACCTCGCGGTGCCACGCGATATCGACTCAGCGTGCGACTCGCTCGACGGCGTCAGCCTCTACGACATCGACGACCTCAAGGCGGTGGTCGACCGCAACCGCTCCGTGCGCCGAGCGGAGGCCCGCAAGGCGGAGGGCATCGTCGAGGAGGAGATTCAGCACTTCGCGACGTGGCTCGGGTCACTCGAGGTGCTGCCCACGCTGGCCGCGCTGCGCGAGCGTGGCCGCGCCATCGCCGCCCAGGTACTCGCCGAGAACGCCGGCAAATGGGAGTCCGCCTCGGGCCGCGACCTCGAGCGCGTGGACGCGCTCGCCCAGGCTGTCGTGAGTCGTCTCCTCCACGAGCCGACGGTGCGTATGAAGGAGCTGCGCGGAGACCGGATCCACGCCCGCATGCAGGTGGTCCGCGAGCTGTTCGGGCTCGACGACGGGACGGCTACGTCGTCCTTGGACGAAGGTGGGAGGCTTCGGGCCCTTGCGAGTTCGGCTGACGCCGAACATCGCGCGAGCCTCGACGAAGTCGAGATGCGCGAGCTCGGTCAGCGCCGGCTGCGGCGTCCAGGCGCTTGACCAGATGATCAGGGTGGGAACGCGCGGGAGCACTCTCGCGCTCGCCCAGGCACGCTGGGTGGCGGACCGGCTCGGCGATAACGTCGAGCTCGTGACGATTACCTCGGCCGGCGACCTGGGCGCCGACGTGGGCGACAAGTCGCGCTGGGTATCAGAGCTCGAGCGGGCGCTGCTCGAGCGCCGCATCGACCTCGCAGTGCACTCGGCCAAGGACGTGCCCTCCGAGCTGGCGCCCGGCCTCGAGCTCGTCGCCATTCCCGAGCGCGCCGACGCCCGCGACGCGATCTGCGGCGCGCCCTCGCTGCAGTCGCTCGCGCCAGGCGCCCGGGTGGGGACGAGCAGCCTCCGCCGGACCGCGCAGATCCGGGCGGTGCGGCGCGACCTCGATGTCGTGCCGGTCCGGGGCAACGTCGACACCCGCCTGCGCAAGCTTGCCGGGGGCGAAGTCGATGCCTTGGTTCTGGCGCTCGCCGGGCTCCAGAGGATTGGCCGTGGCGAGGACGCCGCCGGCGTGCTCGACGAGCTCGTCCCCGCGGCCGGCCAGGGCGCGCTCGCACTCGAGGCTCGCGCCGGGTCGATCGAGGTGGCGGAGGCGCTGCGCGATCCGCTTGCGTCGGCCTGCGTCGGCGCCGAGCGTGAGCTCGTGGGCGCCCTCGGCGCCTCCTGCAACACTCCCGTCGGCGCCCACGCCCGACCGCTCGGCGGCGGCGAGATCGAGCTCACGGCATGGATCGGCCTGCCCGACGGCTCGGAGTGGATGAGCGACGAGTTGCGCGGTGCCGCCGACTCGGGTCTCGGCCTCACCGTCGCCGACCGGCTCCTGGCGACCGGCGCCCGCGGTCTGCTTCGAGCGGCAGAGGCGCAGGTCGCGTGAACGGCGATGACTTCGTCATTGCTTGCGAGCTCGGGCGCTTCGCGCCCCGAGCTCGGCGGGATGACCGATGAGCGGCTGCGTGTACCTCGTCGGCGCGGGTCCCGGCGACCCGGGCCTGCTCACGGCGCGGGCCCTCGAGCTCATCGCGACCGCCGACGTCGTGCTCTACGACCGGCTGATCCCCGCCTCCGCCCTCGCCGGCGCGCGCGCCGATGCGCAGCTCGTCTACGTGGGCAAGGAGGGCGGCGGCCCGTCGATGGCGCAGGATCAGATCGAGCGGACGCTCCTCGACCACGCGCGCGCCGGCAGGACCGTCGTCCGTCTCAAGGGCGGCGATCCGTTCGTGTTCGGGCGCGGAGGGGAAGAGGCCGAGACGCTGCTCGATGCGGGGATTCCCTTCGAGATCGTGCCCGGCGTCACCGCGGGGGTGGCCGCGCCCGCCTACGCGGGCATTCCCGTCACCCACCGCGAGGCGGCAAGCGCGGTCGCCTTCGTCACCGGACACGAGGATCCCGCCAAGCCCGAGTCGGCGCTCGACTGGGCGGAGCTCGCGCGCTTCCCGGGCACCCTCGTTGTGTACATGGGGGTCCGCCAGCTCGGAGCGATCGCCGAGCGCCTGCTCGCCGGCGGACGGGCGGGCGACGAGCCCGCGGCGGTGGTGGAGCGCGGAACCCTTCCCGACCAGCACGTGGTCGTCGGGACGCTGGAGACGATGGCCGCGCGGGCGGCCGCCGAGGACGTGCGCGCGCCCGCCATCGCCGTGTTCGGGCCCGTCGCCGCGCTCCACGATCGCCTGCGGTGGTTCGAGCGCCGCCCGCTCGCCGGTCTCACCGTGGCGGTGACGCGAGCGCGAGCTCAGTCCAGCGGCCTGGCCACACGGCTGCGCTCGCTCGGCGCCGGCGTGGTCGAGACACCGGCGATCAGAATCGTCCCCATCGAGAGCCCTGCTCCCGACCTCGAGCCCTATGACCTGGTGTGCCTGACCAGCCCCAACGGCGTCCGGCTGCTGTTCGAGCGCCTGGCCGCCGCCGGGCGGGACGCCCGCGCGCTCGCGGGGACGCGGGTGGCGGCGATCGGGCCCGGCACCGCCGCCGCCCTCCGCGAGCACGGCGTGATCGCCGACATCGTCCCCGAGCGCTTCGTCGCCGAGGGACTGGTCGAGGCGCTCGCCGATGTGCCCGTCTCGCACGCCCTCATCGCCCGCGCCGCCGAGGCTCGCGACGTACTCCCCGAAGCGCTCCGTGCCCGCGGCGCCGCGGTCGACGTGCTGGCGCTCTACGAGACGGTCGCCGAGCCGCTCAGCGAAACCGAGATCACGGCCGCGCGCGCGGCCGACTATGTCACCTTCACATCGTCCTCGACCGTGCGCTTCTTCTTCGATGCGGTTGGAGACGTGGAATCGGCGAGCGCCGATTCCATCGAAGTCCCGGTGAGCCCACGGCCACGGCTCGTCTCAATCGGCCCCGTGACCAGCGCCGCGCTCCGCGAGCGCGGGGTCGAGCCCGATGTCGAGGCGGACCGGCACGATGTCGACGGCGTCATCGAAGCGCTCGTAGCGGACGCGGCGCGAGCGAGAGTTGACTCGGGGAGATAGCGGAGCCTCCACACACGTCACCTGCCCGTCACGGCGTCGCCGAGCCTGATAGGGAAATAGCCGTTGTCGCCTGTCAGCAGAGATGCACTTAGAACTGGTGCAAGGGCGTGATTTTCAACCGCCCGCGCGAGCCCAACCGGACACCACGACTGGTCGAGAAAGCGGCCATATATGCCGCTACTGCGTATTCGGTTGGTTCAGGTTGGGAGCGGGAGGGGGTGACGGTCCGGTGGATGGTGATTTGAGCGGCCCCGAGCGCGGGGGCGCACGCCCTCGCGGGGGGCGGGCACTGGTTGTGGGGGGGGTCGTGCTGCGGAACCGTGAACTGTTGGGGGTTTCGCAACACGACCCCGAGGTTGGGCGTGCGGAGGGCCGAGGCTGGGGCGCGCAGGAGGGCCGAGACCGGGGCGCGCAGGAGGGCCGAGACCGGGCGCGCAGGGGGCCGAGACCGAAGCGCGGGGGCCGAGACCGGTGCGTGCGTGGGTGGCAGGTGGGGAGCGGCTCGCGCGCGAGGGGTTGCACCCCCTGGCCGCGGGGCGACGTCGCCGTCGGCCTGACCTGAGCAAACCGGATACGCAGCATGCCGCTTTCTCGACCAGGCTCGGCTCGGTACCGCTCGGCGAGCCTCGGATAGCGTTCCTCGCGTGAGCGCGCCAACGATCACCTTCCTCTCCGACTATGGTCACGACGACGACTTCGTGGGCGTGTGCCACGGCGTGATCGCCTCGATCTGCCCGGAAGCCAGGGTCATCGACATCACCCACGGGCTCCCGCGCCACGACATCCTCGCCGGGGCGGTCGTGCTCTGCAATGTGCTCCCGTACATGCCCGCGGGGGTACACCTGGCCGTCGTCGATCCCGACGTCGGCGCCGCGCGCCGCGCGGTCGCGCTGCGCCTGGCCGACGGTCGCTTCCTCGTCGGGCCTGACAACGGCCTCCTGTCGCTGGCGGCGTCCGCCGGCGAGGGCATCCTCGAGGCGGCCGACATCGGACGCTCCCCCTTCCGGCTTTCGCCGATGTCGGCGACCTTCCACGGGCGAGACATCTTCGCCCCGGTCGCCGCGCACCTGGCCGCCGGGGCCCCGCTCGCCGACGCCGGGACCCCACTCGACCCGACTGAGCTAGTCGTCCTCACCCTGCCGCGCCCCCGTCGAGACGGAGACGATCTCGTCGCCCACGTGATCTATGTGGATCACTTCGGGAACGTCGAGCTCGACGTTCGCCACGAGGATCTCGCCGACTCGGGGCTGAAGCTCGGCCATCGCGTCACGCTGCGGTTCGGGGCGCAGACCGCCGTCGCCCAGTTCGCGCGCACATTCGCCGACGTCGGCTCCGGAGACCTGCTCGTGTACGAGGACGCCTACCGGGCGCTCGCGGTCGCGGTGAGCGGCGGGGACGCCGCGGCGCGCCTCGGCCTCTCGTCCGGAGACGAGCTGCGGATGAGGCCGGCGTGACCGCCTCCGGACCGCTCGGCCGCCCGCGCCTGCATCTGCGGCAGACCACCTCGACCAACGAGCGAGCCCGCGAGCTCGCCGCCGGGGGCGCGCCGCACGGCACGCTGGTCACCGCGGCCGAGCAGACCGCGGGCCGGGGACGGCAGGGACGCACGTGGACGGCGCCGCCGGGGCGCTCGCTGCTGTGCTCAGTCATCGTCCGCGATCCGCCGAGGCTGCTGCCCCTCGCCGCGGGGGCGGCCGTGGCGGAGGCGGTTGACGCCACCGCCGTTGACGCCGCCGCCGTTGACGCGGCCGCCGTTGACGCCGCCACCATTGACGCCGCCGCAGGCTCGGACCCAGCGCGCCCGAGGGCCGCCATCAAGTGGCCGAACGACGTCCTCCTCGACGGCCTCAAGGTCGCGGGCATCCTCGTCGAGGGGCGCCCTCAGGAGGGCTGGGCCGTCGTCGGCATCGGCGTCAACGTCGCCGTGGCGCAGACTGATTTCCCGCCGGAGCTCGCGGGACGCGCGGGCACCCTCAGGCTCGAGCCGAGCGAGATCGAGCCGACCTTGCGCGAGCTCCTGGTCAGACTCGACCACTGGCTCGCCGCCGACGCCGAGACGCTGCTCGCCGAGGTCCGCGCCCGCGACGCTCTGCTCGGCCAACCGCTGAGCTGGGCCGGGGGCGAGGGCCGTGGTGACGGCATCGACGGCGAAGGCCGCCTTGTGGTAATCACTCCCGACGGCAGCCGGGTTGCCCTTGACGCCGGGGAGGTGCACCTGAGGCGCCGCGAAAGCTAGGCTAGGCTTCGACGCGCCCGATCGGAGCCCGCCCGGCGCGCCGGTCGACAAGGTAATAGGCGAGCACGAGCGCGGGCAGGAGGTTCATCCACAGCACATTGCGCACCGTCCCCTCGTGGGAGAACACGGCGTGCAGCGTCCCGGCGATCCCCGAGAGCGCGCGCGGGACGCCGTGGTTGGCGACCGTGCCGGCGACAGCGGAGAGGCTCGATACAAGCCAGACGAGCAGCCACCGCCCGATCGACAGGTCGAGGATGAGGAAGAAGGGCAGGGTGATCAGGAGCAGGCGGTCGAAGTCGGTGTCAGGCAGGAACACGTAGCCGGCGAGGAGCGACCACACCATCGCTTCGCGAATGTCGATCCGGCGGATGACGTAGAAGACAAGCGCGACGATCGTCGCCGCCACCGGCAGCAGCTTCGCTTCGATGGGCGCATAGATCCCGATCCTTGCGAGCAGGAGGGTCGGAGCCACGTGGATCGGCGGATCGATGGCCAGCAGGTCGTCGCGACGCGAGAAAGCGTCGAGGCTCTTGGGGAACCACGGCAGGTTGCTGAGCACGAGCACGACAACGAAGGCCGTCACCGGCAGCAGCGCCCACCACCGGCGCCTGCGGAACCAATGCAGCGCGAGGACGGGCATGGCGAAGGCTCCGAGGAACTTGAAGGCCGCCAGCGCGGTCGCGGCCAGCCACGCCGCCCACTCCCGCCCGCGCTCGAGCGCAAGGAGAAGCGCGGCAATGCCGAAGAAGAGCAGCGTCTTGTCCTGGGCGTACACGGTCCACGCCAGGAGCACGAATGGGTTGAAGGCGTAGAAGATCATGAATCCCAGGCGCCAGCGCCGCGGGCGTGGGAAGCAGAATCCGATCAGGAGCAGGACCGCAACGTCACCGAGGACGAAAAGCAGGCGCAGGGTGGTCGGCGAATCGTGCACGGCGAGGAGCGCTGTGAAGAGAGCGACCTCGAGCGGCGGGCTGTTCGAGTAGATCGGCTTGATCGCTCCGCCCGCGGGCGGAGCGAAGGGGTTCACGCCGTGCAGCGCGAGGCGCGAGAAGTAGGTGTAGATGGCGAGGTTGCTGCCCCCACGGCTGTGCGCGATGATGAGCACGCGCACGACCACCGCGAGCAGCGTGATCGCGATCACCGCCAGTCGCCAGCCGCCGGGACGGCGCAGGGCCAGGGTCAACGAGCTCACGCTCCAAGCCCCCGCGAACCAGGAACCTACGCGGCTTCTTCAGCGTCCCCGTCGCCCGCCGGATCAGCCTCGGCGAGAGCGTCGGCAACGGTCTCTTCGACGCCGGCGCGCGAGGACGGATCGAGCGGGGGCAACTCGCGGTTGTCGATCCCCTTCTCCAGCGCCTCGCTCAGCACATCCTCGGACGGGCCATCGGGCTTGCCGCCGTTCCCCGACCCCTCCGTGATCAGATGGTCGTCGGCGGTCCGCACCGGTGCCTTCGCGGCGCCGTTGCCGGAGCCGCGCGAGCTCGCCTGCGGCCGACGGCGGCGGCTCTTGGCGCGGCGCCCCTTGGGGAAGTTGCGCAGCAGGTCCCGGGCCAGGGCCGCGGGCTTGCGTGCCATTCGCGTGCGCGCCCCGCGCAGGGCCTCCTCGGCCTCGGGGGTATGCGCGAGGGCGGCGGCGAGCAGGGCGGCGGAGAGACGCCGGTCCTCCTTGCGCGTCGCGTGCACGAGTCGACGGGCGTTGCGGGCGTGTGCGCCGCCGCTCGAGTTGACCAGGAGGCCGAGCAGCCGCTTGGTCTCCGGCCAGCGCTGGATCGCGTACTCCTCGTGCACCTCGCGCGTGTACTCGGCGAGCCGCCAGATCCACGCGTTGGCCTCGTCGCGGCGGCCGATGCGCCGCTCGGCCAGCGCCTGGAGCATGATCTTCACGCCTTCGCGGCGCTCGTCGCGGGGCCAGCCGGCCATGATGTCGACGGCGGTGTCGAAGGCCTCGGCGTCGCGTGATGCGGCGATCTCCTGCAGGGCTCGCAGCCGCAGCTGGGCGTTGCGGTTGCGCTGCACCGCCGTGAGTAGGAAGCGCCGCTTGAGCTCGCCGCCGCGGTCGAAATGGAGCATCGCCTTAGCCCGCCGCCAGCCGTTGGGGGCGACACGAGCGCCCGCGAGCGCGGCCCACACGTGCTGCTCGCCGTAGTCGAGGTGATCGACGGCAATCCGCCACAGCTCGCGCTCGAAGACCTCGGCCCGCCGGTCCGGATCAGGCGTCACCGGGAGTACGCGACGCTCGACGCGCACGCGCCGCCCCCGTCCGCGCCGCACGGGTCCCACCACGATCGCCCCGCCTCGGTACACGTCGCGATCGAGCAGCGAATGCAGCGTGACCACCGGGTCGTCGTGCTTGGTCGCGGGGTGGACGAAATCGACGACGATCCCCGCCTCCTTGCCCGGGTGGCGCCGGGTCACCCGCCCGACGCGCTGCTGATAGATGCGCTTGGACGCGGTCGGTGCCAGGTGCATGCAGATCGTGGCGCGAGGGGAGTTCCAGCCCTCGGCGAGTAGCTGCGCGTTGACGAGCACGTCGATCTTGCCCGACTCGTAGTCGGCGAGGATCCGCGCGAGCTGGCGCTTGGGCGTCTCGCCCGAAACCGCCTGCGCCTTCATACCGAGCTCGCGGAACGAATGCGCGACGTTATAGGCGTGGCGCACGCCGGCGGTGTAGACGACACCGGGAACGCCGTTGAAGCGAGTCTTGTACAGGTCGGCGATGGCCTGGTTGAACGGCTGCTGATCGAGCAGCTCGGCCAGCATCTCCTGGTCGAACTCGGTGTCGACCTCTCCGCGCCGGAGGGGAACCTTGGCGATCGTGCGTACCCCTGGGCCGGGCGGGATGCGGATGCAGCGCAGCGGCGCGATCACCCCGCGGCGCGCCGCCTGGGCAAGGTCGAAGCGCGAGGTCTGCGTGGGGAACAGGTCCGTGACGTGGCGGGCGATGAGCGCGCCGGTCGCCGTCATGCCGACGAATACCGGACCGGCCCAGCGCCTGATCGAAGCGGAGGTCTTCTCACCCAGGGCTGTATGGGCCTCGTCGCAGATGACGATCGTGTAGGCGTCGGAGATACGGCCCGAATTACGTACGAACCATTGGTAGGTCTCGACGGTGACGGGCCCGTTGGACGAGTCCTTGCCGTCGAGCAGCGCCGGACTGATGCGCTTGGAATAGCCGCGGTCGCGGAGCTCGCCGTGGAACTGATCGACGAGGTTGCGCCGGTGGGTGAGGATCAGTACGCCGCCGGTCCGCGACGCCTCGACGAACCCGAGCGCGGCCACCGTCTTACCGGCGCCGGTCGCGTGCTCGAACCAGAACCGCCGGGCTGCGTTGGGGTCCTCGGGCTGTTCCTCGGTTTCGAGGTCGGCATCGACTTCCTCGTCGTCCTCCCAGTCCTGCGGCTCCTCGTCGGGCTCTTCATCCTCGTCTTCGTCCTCGAAATCCTCTTCGTCCTCCTCGCCGGGGATCGCCGCCGAGGCGAGCACCTCAGGCTCGGGGGCCGCGACCGGAGCAGCATTGCCGTTCCCATTCCCGTTCGTGCGCTGTTGCGCCTCGGCCAGCAGCGCCGTCAGCGTGCCCGAGAGCGCGTCGACCTGGTGGGCGGAGAGAACGGTGCCGTCGGCGAGGTGCGGTTCCTCCTCGGAGAGCAGGCGCTCGAGCCCGAGCAGCAATGCGAAGCTTCGCCGCCACTGCACCGACGGCAGCTTGGCGCCGGTCTCGACCTCGGCCACGGCCGCGTCGAGCGCGCGCCGGCGCGCCGACCCGGGGGCGAGGGCCTCAGCGGCGGTCTCGCCTTCATATATGAATCGCTCGCGCGTGAACTTCTCGGCGCGCGCAATCGCGTCAGTACTCGGAAGTGGGGTGGAAGCACCCATGCAATATTGGAAGGTTGAGTCTGGAATGCAAGCCGCGGCAACACGTCGTAGCGGCTCTAGGCAGCGGCCCGGCGCAGTCAGCCCGGGAACGAGGAAACACCCTCAGGAAGCGGACCCCCTCGTCAACCGCGACGAGAAGGATATTGCGTATTTAAGCAGATCGGGCACCGACCGTGGCGCGCGGGCGCCCAGGCCGGGCGGGTGGGTCCCAATCTGCGAAGCTGTCGCCCATGCTGATGCGAGCCGGCACGGTCGATGTTGTCGTCGCCGCCGCCGCGCTCGGGCGGGACATCGGGCTCCACGCGCCGCGATGACCGTCGTCTCCCCGTACGAGGTACGTCGCGCGCGCGGCGAGCAGGAATACACCGACCTGCTCGAGCTTCGCTACCAGGTGTTCTGCGTCGAGCAGGGCGTGCCCAGGTACGAGGAGGTGGATGGACGCGACCACGGGGCGGTCCACCTGGTGGCCGTGCGCGACGAGACCGTGTTCGGGACCTGTCGCCTCGTGTTCGTGGGCACGACCGTTCAGTTCAGCCGGCTCGCGGTGCGCAAGTCGGCTCGCCGCCGCGGGATCGCCAGCACGCTGCTCGAGGAGGCCGACGCGCAGACCCGCGCCGGCGGTGCGCGCCGGCTGGTGCTCCACGCGCAGACCTACGCACGCGAGCTCTACGAGCGCGCGGGCTACCGCGCCCGCGGTCGTCCCTTCGTCGAGGCGGGCATCGAGCACGTCGCGATGGAGAAGACGCTGTGATGCGGAGCCACTGACCTTGGCTGAAGTCAGGGTCGACCCCCTCACCGGCCAGCGGGCGATCATCGCCGCCGACCGAGCGGATCGCCCCGGTGGCGAGCTTCGGGTCGAGCCGGCCGAGCCGCTCGACCCGAGCAAAGACCCCTTCGCCGAGGGCCACGAGGACCTGACGCCACCCGAGCTCTACGCGGTGCGCCCGGGCGGGGGGCCACCGAATTCACCGGGCTGGACCGTCCGGGTAGTGCCCAACCTCTACCCGGCGCTGACCCCCGACTCCCCTGCGCCCGCGCCCCAGGCCAACCCCGACCTGTTCTGGGCCGGTCCCGCGCGAGGCGCCCACGAGGTGATCATCAACGCACCGGACTGCGTCACCTCGCTCGCGCAGCTCACCGTGGAGCAGGTGTCGGTGGCGATGGAGGTGTGGCGGGAGCGGATGCGTGCCCACCCCGAGGCGGCCTGCCTACACCTGATCGTCAACGAGCGCACCGAAGCAGGGGCCTCGCTTCCGCATACCCACGCTCAGCTCTACGCACTCGACTTCGTGCCCGCGATGATCGCGCGCGAGCGCGAGCGCGCCGGTGCATACGCCACGCGCACGATGGGAGGCAACCTCCTCGCCGACCTCGTGCAGGAGGAGGTGCGTCGCCGGGAGCGGATCGTGGCGATCGACGGCGAGTCCGTACTGATGTCGCCCTACGGCGCGCGCTTCCCCTTCCAGCTCTTGCTCGCTCCCCGTACCCCCCGGATGCGCTTCGAGGACGACGGGCCGATCGCCGCGGCCATGCTCCACTCCGCGCTCAAGCGCCTGGCTCAGCGCTTCGGTACCGGCCCGCCGCTCAACCTCTGGGTCCGCACCGCGCCAAGCGGCGCCGAGCACTTCAGCTGGCGAATCGACATCGTCCCCCGGCTCACCTACATCGCCGGGCTCGAGCTCGGCACCGGCGTGAACCTCAACATGGTCTCGCCCGAGCGGGCCGCGTCGGACCTGCGCGACATCTAGGAGGTGCGGATCAACCCGACCTTCTCGGGCGTGCAGGCGCTCCCGCTGTCACGAGTCCCCCGGCCTGTCTGAGAGGGTGATCGACGGCGACACGACTCACCCCCGACGCCCACATTGACGGTGAACGTGGGACACCCTTGGGGAGCTCGCTGGGGGTGACCTTCTAGGGATGCAGAGCGCCTAATGACTAAAGCACCGGATTGCAGAGCAAACGAGGAACCTGTTACTATCTAAAGCATGCGGGTTGACATAGTGGGCCTTCTCGGGGCCTTCCTCACGTGCGGATTCATCGCATTAGCCGCATCGGCTGATGCCTCGGTCACGGAGCACTGTGGAAGCGTGAGCTACACCTATCCGGGTACCCATGGCCACGGTCATGGCGCCCTGAATAACCTGACCGCCGTCAATGTCTCGTGCGCGAGGGCCCGCTCAGTTGCTAAGACGTTCTTGATTATTCATAAGGCGCCAGAGCACTGGCACGCACGCACCAGGATGGTTGTCATTGACGGCAGCACCGTTGGCGAGGAGATCTTCACGCGGGGCAGAGCCCGTGTGGGGGGCGACCTGGCCAACTAACTGAATCGTGGCGGAGGGCCTTGCCCTCCCGCAGCCCTGAGTTGACGCATTCCAGGACCGGGTAACCGTTTGACGCCGCCGCGATGTACGATCGTAATTCCCCCCAAGGTAATTGAAGGAGCAACAACTTGATCGATCGCATTCGACAGGAGATCCAAGAGCGGATTGAGCAGCTTCTCGCTGAAGCGGAAAAGCTGAAGGACGCGCTCGCCGCTCTCGATCCACGCGAGCAGAAGCCCAGGACGACGACGCGCGCTTCAGCGCGTCGGACGACCCGTTCGACGCGGCCTGCGCGTTCCCCGGCCTCGACGGGAGCGCAATCGCGTCGCACGACCACGACAGGGTCTAACTCTCGCACAGCACCCGGTGCGACCAAGAACTCGGTGCTCGTCGCTCTCGAAAAGGGTGGCGCGATGACCGCGGGCGAGGTCGCCTCGGCAACCGGCCTCGGACGTGGGACCGTCAGCACGACGCTGTCCAAGCTCGCCAAGAGCGGCGTAGTGGTCAAGGCCGACCGCGGCTACCGGCTGCCGGACGGCGCCAAGGCGAGCGGAGCATAGCCGCCGCGCACACCCCGTAGTGGGAGTAGAAGCCATCACGGCGCCGCGGCCGGTGTGTGACCGCGGCGCCACGCGCCCGCGCGCCTGCGCGCGCCGCCGCGCCTGCGCGCCGACCTAGAGAATTCCGATCTCCGAGTTGTCCCCGACCAGGAATCGGAACGCGCGCGGCTGGCGCTCGTCGCGGCCGATGGTGACGTTGCGACCGAGGAGCGAGGACTCCATTCGGCCGGCAAGGTCGTGCACGGACGATCCGGCCAGGAGGATCGAGTGCTCGACCTCGGCGTTGCGTATCTCGCACCCCTCACCGATCGCGGTGTAAGGGCCGATGTAGCAGTCGGTCAGGCGCGCTCCGGCACCGATGATCGCCGGACCGCGCACCGTCGAGCGCTCCAACCGGGCGCCCGCCTCGATCACCACCCGGCCGTCGACCTGCGAAGCGACGAGCTCACCTTCCATGCGCGCCTCGATCGTGTCGAGGACGAGCCGGTTAGCCGCCAGCATGTCTCCCAAGCGCCCCGTGTCCTTCCACCAGCCCTGGACGATGTGCGGCTCCACGCGCATGCCCTGATCGACGAGGTACTGGATCGCGTCGGTGATCTCGAGCTCCCCGCGTTCGGACGGCTTGATCGTCCGCGCGGCAGCGTGGACGCAATCGGTGAACATGTAGACGCCGACGAGCGCTAGGTTCGTCTTGGGCTCGAGCGGCTTCTCCACCAGTTGCACGACTGTGCCGTCACGGAGCTCGGCGACGCCGTACTGCTCCGGATCGGGCACGGGGGTGAGCAGTATCAGCGCGTCGGGACGGCTCGAGCGGAAGGCGGCGACGAGATCCTCGATTCCGCCCTGCAGAAGGTTGTCGCCGAGGTACATGACGAAGGGTGCCGAGCCCAGGAACGGCTCGGCGGTCAGCACCGCGTGGGCGAGGCCGAGGGGCTCGTCCTGGACGATGTAGGTGATGCTCACGCCGAAGCGATCGCCGCCGCCCACGGCGGCACGGATCTCGTCACCCGTCTCCGGCGCGATGATGATCCCCACCTCGCGGATTCCGGCCCGCGCCATCGCCTCGATGCCATAGAAGAGGACCGGCTTGTTGGCCACCGGCACGAGCTGCTTGGCACTCGTGTAGGTGATCGGGCGCAAGCGCGTGCCCTTGCCCCCCGAAAGAATCAGCCCCTTCAGCTCTTGCATGGCTGGCAGCGTACTCGCGCGCCTGAGATCAGTACGTCCCCCCGCCGCGCGAGGCCTGGGCGAGCAACGTGACTCTCAGTTGCCTTTCTCGCCCAGGCTCCGCCGAGCGGTACCAAACGGGTGACGGGTGCGACAGGTCTGCTCACGCGGTGTCGCCGCTCAGCGCGAGGCGACGGCGAACTCACCGCGCAGGGACGATCCGCTCGTTCGCAGCGACCGACTCGGCCAGCGCCAGGACTGCCTCGCGGGCATCCGGGGGCTCGAGCACCACCGCGTCGCCCGCTTCCTTGAGCACCTCGCGGACGAGCCAATCGACGCCCGCGAAGCCGAGCTCGACCACGACCGCTCCGTCCTCCAGCTCCTGGGCGACGCGCCGCTCCTCGCGTGCCCATCGCGCTCGGTCGGCCGAGATCCACACGCGCGCCCGGCGCGACGCGGGCACCTCGCCGGTCCTCGGCCAGCCGTGTACGTCGGCGGCTGGGTTGACGTCGTGGCGAGGCTCGAAGCCCTCGGCGCTCACGCCGGCGGATTTGATCCGGTCGAGGCGGAAATGGCGCACGCTCTCACGCGCCGGGTCATAGCTGGCGACGTACCAGCCCTCGCGTCCGTTGATCAACGCGTAGGGCTCGACCGTCCGCGTCGAGAACTCGTCCTCGTTCTCCTTGTAGTACTCGAATGAGAGCAGGCGCCGGGACGCGATCGCTTGGGAGACGACCGCGGCGATCTCGGCGTCGTCTCCCCCGGGAGAGGCGATCTGGAGCCCATCCTCGATCGGATCCTCGCCGAGCGCAGCCACCACCTTCTTGCGCACCGAGGCCAGCGACCCTGCCGGGATGTGCTCGCCGATCAAGTCGATCGCGGCCACCAGCGCCTTTGCCTCCACCGGGAGTAGCCGGGCGGGACGGGCGAAGGAGTCCCCGTAGGGCTCGGGGTCGACTTCGATCGCGCCGTCGGGCCCAATCTCGGCATAGAGGACGTAGGTTCCGGCGCCGAAGTTGACGACGTTGAGCACCGCGACGTCCTCGTGGAGCTCCTGCTCGGAGATCTTCAGCCGCGCGCACAGCTCATCGGCGTGCAGCGTGCGCCCCGCGCGTCCGGCTTCGATGAGGATGCTCGCGAGGGTCACCAGCCGCGCGAAGCGCTCGGGACGGATCGTCGCATCCTGGTGGTGGCCATTACCTTCGGCGCCCTCCGGGCGAGCGGCGGGCACAGCCGGCGCGCCGGCGTCTACCGAGGTCACCGCCGGCGTGGCCGGCGGCGGGTCGCCGGTGTGACGCTCGATGAGCAACGCCACCCGCCCGCGCAGCGCTTCCACGAGCTCGGGCGGTCCGAGTATCCGGGCGTTGTCGCCCAGGCCGAGCACCCACGCGATCAGCGCACGAGTACTGGCGTAGGGCGTGATGAAGACGCGATCCTCACCGGCAGCGGGCCGGATCTCCCCGAAGCGACCGAAGTGGCGCTCGACCTGCCAGGCGATGCGTTCGCCCAGCCAGATCTCGGCTGATCCGATGGGATCGCCAAACTGCCAGTCGATCCGGTCGGCGTATCCACGCGGGTCGAAGTCGGTGGGGCGCGTGAAGTCGTGCTCGGCCTTGGTCACGTAGGCGACCTTGCCTCGGATCCGCGAAAGCCGGAAGACCCGAATCGCGCCGCGCTCGTGCGAGCGGCCGACGAGATAGAACTGGCTGCCCTGGTAGAGCAGCTGGTAGGGATCGACCCGGCGCGTGCCCACGTCGTCGCGCTCCATCGTGTAGTACTCGAAAGCGATCGTCTTGCGACGGAAGATCGCGGTCTCGATCTTCGCCAGGCGCTGCGAGATCTCGTGGCCGCCCGCCGCCCCCGTGATTCCCAACGCCACCGTGTGCTGCTCGGACGCGAGCAGGGGACTCGGGCGTCCCCACGAGATCTGCTGCAGCGCCAGGCGCAGGGGCTCGGCGTAGGCGAACTCGCCGTCCAACAGCTGCAGCGCGGTGCCGAGCGCCGCGAGCTCCTGGTCCTCGAAGGCGATCGCGGGTAGGTGGAAGTTCTCGGGCGGGAGCGAATAGTTCTCCTGCTCGACGAGGCCGTCGATCGGCTTCTCGACCGCGAGCTGGATGCCCAGCGCCTCGAGCTCGGAGCGGTCGGCATAGAACCGGCGCGCGAACGCGTCCTCGTTCATCACGCTGTACCCCTCGACGTCGCGCCTGATCTCGGGAGCGGTCACGGGCCGGCGCTCCGCCATCAGATACGAGATCAACGAGAGCTGGCGGATCAGCTTCTCGGTGTCCTTGGCCATTGCACGCAACTGTAGTGCGGCAGGCGTGCGAGTCGCCACACGCGGCCGAATCACGCGCGCAATTTGCGGAGGTTTGAAAACGAGCTGTCACCACCCGCGAGAACGCGGAACCGGGAAAGGCCGCCCCGCCTGCCGCCAAACGCGCGGCCCGGTTCCGGGCCACGCGGCCTCACACGGCAGCCCCACTCCGAGCCGACCCGGTTCCTCGCAACCTAACCCGGGCCACGCGCTCCGGGCAGCCCAGGCGGCCCCACCCCGACTTACGCGGCCTGTCGCTCCTGCTCAGCCCGCGCGGCGAAGTACGCCCCGCCGCCGATGCCCTTATCGAATGACGACCACTGCTCGCCGGCGGGGAGCTCTTTCTCGATCCGGTCGAAGCTGCCGAGGCGACCGCCGAGGTTGTCGACCATGTGCACGAGGGTGGCCTCGCGGGTGCAGGGGACCACGGGGCTGCCGTGCTCGAGTGAGCCGTGGTGGCTGAGGATGATGTGCAGGACCGCCTGCGCCAGATCCGCCGGGAAGCCGTCGATCCGCTCGATCGCGCGGCGAACCCGGTAGTAGCCGAGCGGGATCTCGCCCTGGAGACGACCCTCGTCGGACATCTCGATCGTCCCCCCATGCAGCCGGTAGGCCTCGAGCTTGCCGATGTCGTGGAGCAGTGCCCCGGTCACGGCGACGTCGCGATCGACACCGGGGAAGGTGGCCGAGATCGCGCTCACCGCCTGCGCGACCGACAGGCAGTGCTCCAGCAGGCCGTGCTTGTAGGCCTGGTGGTAATACTTGGCTGCGGGGGCCTCCCGGTACGCGGCCCAGGTCGGCGAGCCCTCTCCGAACACCATCCCCAGCAGGCGACGCAGGTGGGGATTCTGGATCGTGGCGAGCAGCCCCCGCAGATCGGTCTCCATCTGGTCGGCGCTGCGCGGTGGGCCGTCCACGAGGTCGTCGGCGTCGTACTCGCCGTCGGCCGCCGGCCTCAGCGCCTGCAGGCCGAGCTGTGGCCCGTAACGGGCATGAACCGAGTAGCGACCGCTGACGTGGACGATCTCGCCCAGGCAGCACAGCTCGCGCGCCTTGGGCACCTCGTCCCAGACCATCGCCACGACGCTGCCCGTCCGGTCGCCGAGGGACAGCTTCAGGTACTCCGCGCCGTCGCGGCGCCGGCGAACCTCGACCTGGCGAACCACGAGCGGCTGCGCTACGTCACATCCGTCGATGAACTCCCTGACCTGCATCGGATTACGAAGATAGAGTGGGCCGCGGACGGTTTATGGATCGCACCGCGCTCGTCACCGGAGGTACCGGCGGCCTCGGGACCGCCGTCGTCGCGCGCCTGCTCGACGACGGTTGGCGAGTCGTCGTCCCGTGGGTGGCCGAGCACGAGCTCGAGCGCGTGGAGCGCCGAGGAGGTCTCGAGCTCATCCACGCCGACCTGTTCGATCCTGAAGCGGTCCGCGGCGTCGCCGCGACCGCCGCCGAAGAGCCGGATGCGCCGCTACGCGGGGTCGTCAACCTGGTGGGCGGCTACGCGGCTGGCGGGCGCGTGCACGAGACGCCGATCGAGGAGTTCGAGGCACAGTTCCGACTCAATCTCCGCCCCACCTACCTGGTGACCCAGGCAGCATTGCCGCATCTGCTGGCGGCGGGTGGCGGCGGGGTGGTGTGCGTCGGTACCCGGGCGGCGCTGCGGCCGTTCTCAGGAGCGGCCGGCTACATCTCCTCGAAGGCGGCGGTGATCGCCTTCGTGAACGCCCTTGCCGTCGAGTATCGCGACGACCTCATTCGCGCGAACGCGGTCCTGCCCAGCGTGATCGACACGCCCGGCAATCGCGCCTCGACGCCAAACGCCGACTTCGACCGCTGGGTCAAGCCGAGCGAGATCGCCGGGGTGATCGCGTTCCTGCTCTCCGACGATTCCGCGCCGATGAGCGGCGCCGCCGTGCCCGTGTACGGACGGGCGTAGGCAGTTTCAAGCTAGGATCACCTCCCTTATGGAACGTAAGTGGTGGACGCTGATCGTCGTCTGCACGGCGACGTTCATGCTGCTGCTCGACATCACGATCGTCAACGTCGCGTTGCCGAGCATGGCCAAGCAGCTGAAGGCCAGCTTCTCGGAGATCCAATGGGTGGTCGACGCGTACGCGCTCACGCTGGCGTCGCTGCTCTTGACCGCCGGCGCGCTCGCCGACCTCTTGGGGAGGCGGCTCGTGTTCGCGGTCGGACTGGGCCTGTTCACGCTGACCTCGCTGCTGTGCGGACTCGCGCCGAGCGCCACCTTCCTGATCCTCGCGCGCGGTGGCCAGGGCGTCGGCGGCGCGATCATGTTCGCCACCTCGCTGTCACTGCTGGCGCAGGAGTTCCAAGGTCGCGAGCGCGGCACGGCCTTCGCGGCCTGGGGCGCGACCATCGGGGCCGCGGCCGCCGTCGGGCCACTGGTCGGCGGGGTCCTCGTCCAGGCCTTCGGATGGGCATCGATCTTCTACCTGAACGTGCCGATCGGCATCGTCGCCGTGTTCCTTACGATGACCCGTGTCGGCGAGTCGCGCAACCCGGCGGGAACGGCGATCGACTGGGTCGGGACGGTCACCTTCACCACGGCCCTGTTCATGATCATCTTCGCGGTGATCGAGGGGGACACGAAGGGCTGGGGGAGCACCGAGATCGTGGCGCTGCTCCTCGGCGGCGGCGCGGAGCTCGTCGTCTTCTTCCTCGCCCAGCTCACGGGCGATCACGCCATGCTCGACCTCTCGCTCTTCCGCAAGCCCGCCTTCACCGGAGGAGCGATTGTCGCCTTCGCCGTGTCCTGCGCGATGTTCGCGATGTTTCTCTACCTGACGCTCTATCTGCAGACCATCCTCAATCTCTCCCCACTCGAAACCGGCCTGCGCTTCCTTCCCATCACCGCGCTTTCGTTCATCGTCGCGGCGATGTCGGGCAACCTCTCGGCCCGCGTGCCCATCCGCGTGCTGCTCGGTGTCGGCCTCGTTCTCGTCGGCGCGGGCCTTCTGCTCATGCGAGGCCTTACCGCCGGCTCGCACTGGACGGCCCTGCTGGCCGGATTCATCGTCGGCGGCGCGGGCGTCGGCCTGATCAACCCGGCGCTGGCCTCGACCGCGGTCGGCGTCGTCCCACCCCAGCGCAGCGGGATGGCCTCGGGGATCAACACAACCTTTCGCCAGCTCGGCATCGCGACGGGCATCGCCGTGTTCGGGGCGATCTTCCAGACCGCGATCGCCAGTCGCCTGGCCACGGGCCTGGCGGGCACGCCGGAGGCCGCGCACGTCAGCCAGCTGGCCAAGGCGGTGGCGGGAGGCGCCGCCCAGAGCGTGCTGCATGCGGTCCCCGCACGCGCCCGGTCGCACGCGACCGCGATCGTCCACGGGGCCTTCGCCGGCGCCCTCAACGAGATCCTGCTCGTCGCGGGGGTCCTGGCGCTCGGCGGGGCGGTGCTCGCGGTTCTCCTCGTCAGGGGCAGCGACTTCGTCGGCTACGGCGCCCCTGACCCGGCCCCGGAACCCGCTCCCGCCGCCGCCTAGGAGTCCCTACAGCCCGGCCGGGTGACGCTCGACGAACGTGCCGCCGTCGTCGCCGGTGCGGTTCGACCACCGCGAGCCGCCCTCGGCGAGCGCCACCGTGTCGAAGCGCAGGCCGGCAACGTACATGTAGGTGTGGCCGGCGTTGGCGAAGATCGTCACCCACTTCCCGCGTCCGGCGTCGCCGTAGCTCTCGAGCTCTCCCGACGTCTCGGTCGTATTGAGCAGGTGGGCCGCCGCCAGCACGAAGCTGATCGAACCCGAGCAGTCGTACCTCGTGTCCTCGAACGTCCCGTGGCCACCGCCGTACAGGTAGCCGAGGAGCGCGATCTGATTACCCGCATTGATGATCTCCTGGACCTGCGGCGGCGCGCCGATCGGAGCCACTGCCAACCCACCGCGGGTGAGCGTCGCGACGTTCGGGTTGGCGGAGATGCCGCTCTGAGAGAGCTGCTGCCGGACCACGCTCAACGAGACCGGCTGCGGCAAGACGCGGCTGCTGGAGGGCGCGGGCGCGGTGGCCTGATGCGTGTGCGCCGGGGCCGGGGTGGCGCCGGCGATCGGCTCGACCACGGAGGGATGGGCCTGCCCGGCAATCTGGCTCTGGCTGGAACCGGCGATATTCGCCCCTCGCTGGGCCTGCCCGCAGCCCGCCAGGGCCGCGACCAGCGCAGCCGCTATTCCCGTGATCAACAGACGAGCGCGCACCAAGAGCATTATTACTCCCCAAGCCGGGGTGATGCATCGGTCGGCCCAGATGCATCGGCTCGCGGCGAGCTGTGCTTTAGCCGATGAGCGTACGCACGTTGCCGTAGCGGCGCGCGGGCGCTAACGACCGTGCAACGCCCGCGCAACGCCCGGGGCCGACACTGCTCCCCGTGCAGTCGAACCCACCAGAGAGCCTCGGGGGACCGGGACTTGGCGGCCATCGGCCTACGGGCCGGCGACGGCTCGAGTGCGCGTGGCGGCACGACCTTCGGAGACCGGGAGCTCCCTCGGAGGTCGTCCGCCTGAAGCTTGGGCTGGGGGAATAACAAAGGGGCGGGGCGCAAAGCGGGCGGCCGGATCCGGATCCGGGGGGAACCGGAGCCGGCCGCCCCCTCTATTCAGCGTCGCTGGGGGGCCGACGGGGTACGGTCCCAGCCTCGCTCTGGGCCGCGTTGGCGCGGCGAAGGACACCGCCGAGGCCGAGTGAGCGCGCGGAGTCGACCGCTTCCTCGGTCAGCTCTGCAGCGCGTACGAGATCCTCGTCGCGACCACGCCCACGCAGCGCGCGGGCATAGTCGAGCTTGGTGCGAGCGATCCACAGGCTCGATCCGAGGGCCCTTTCGGCGGCGAGAGCATCCTGGAAGCACGCCTCCGCTGCCGCGGTATCCCCAACGCAGACGTGCAGCAGACCGAGGTAATGCGCGGCTGATCCCAGCCAGGAGGACCCCACGTCTACGTACCGGTCGCGATATGGGGTCAACACCGAGACCAGCTTCTCGGCCCGCGACCGATCGCCCAGGCTCTCGGCAGCGGAGGCTCCAAGCGCGACCACGGGCAGCCACGCGAAGTCGTAGGGAACGTCCTCGAGCTCGCCGGACATCAAGCGCTCGTAAGCGACCCGTGCTTCGTCCTCGCGACCAAGCTCGGTGAAGATCGTCGCCATGAACGCCTGGGTGAGGAACGGGACGGTGCGGCTGCGACCGACCCGTCGCGGAGCGGCCTCGAGCGCTTCGACGAACTCTTCCAAGCGGCCTTGGTGCATGCGGATCACGAAGAGCTGGGCAGCGAACCAGCGGAAGGCATCGGACTGACCCGCCTCTTGGCCGGCCGCGAAGCCCTCCAGGGCGAGCCTTTCGGCCTCGGCCAACGATCCGGCCACCAGCTCTCGCTTGGCGCGGATGACCAGGTCGTACCAGCTGAGGATCGGCTGGCGTAGCTTGACGGCGAGCCGGTGCTGACGCCCGACGTGGACGTCGGCGCGCTCGAGGTCGCCGACCTCGAGCGACGCGAATCCGCGATACGTCTCGGCGTAATAGATGAGCAGCGGGTCCTCGAGCTCGTTGGCGATCCTCGTTGCCTCGTCGGCGTCATCGATTCGGGCGGCGGCCGTGCCGGCATGCGCGAGTGCGGCGATCCGCTGGCAGAGCACCATGGCGAGCGTCCCCGGATCGCCGAGCTCCCGCGCCATCGCCACCGCCTCGTCGCTATGGCGGCGGCGAAGGTCCCAATCGCCGCTGAAGGTCAGCTCGACGGCGAGCTGACCCAGGAGCCGGGCACGCACCGTGCTCGGCGCCGGGTCATAAGCGCGGAGCGCCTCCTGCAGATAACGCACGCGCTCTTCGTCGACCTCGCCGATCGAGCTGATGAAGCCGCGATTATTGGCGATCGCGGCTCGTGCGAGCAGCTCCGGGTCGCCCAGCTCGAGCGCTCCGCGCGCGCCATCGAGGAGGGTGTCGCGGAAGGCGCGGTATCCGGCCCGGAGCTGAGCGACGCCGAGCGAGATCGTCACCTCGACGCGCGCGCGGATGTGGGCGCTGTCCTCGAAGGTCTCGAGGAGCTCGAGCGCCTGGCGGTAATGGGTCAGCGCTTGCTCGTAGGCGAGCTTCACCTGCGCCTGGTCTCCGGCGCGGATCAGGTAGCCGATCGCCTTGTCCTCCTCGCCGGCGGCGGCCTGGGCGAAGTGGTGGGCGAGCTGGTGCAGGTGCTGCTCGATCTCCCCGGCGTAGAGCGCCTCGAGCGCCTCGCCGACCTGGCGGTGCAGCCGTCCTCGCCGCGCCGCGGTGAGGTCGGCGTACACGGCCTGGCGGACCAGGGCATGCGCGAACGCATACCGCCCGCGAAGGCGCTCGGATTCGACGAGCACACGTGCTCGTACCCCCTCGTCCAGGGCATCGAGCAGCGTGTCGGGGGTGGCGCTGGCATCGGGGATCAGCTCGAGCAGCGGCAGCGTGACCGTCGGACCGACGACGGCGGCGACGGTCAGCACCCGGGTGGCGTCCTCGGAGAGCCGCATCAGGCGTCGGCTCACCACCTCGCGTACGCCGTCGGGGATCCCCAGCTGGGCCAGATCGATGTGCCCGGTCGCCTGCTCGTTGCCCGCTTCGGCCACGTGGCGGAGGATCTCGCCGACGAAGAACGGGTTGCCCTGGGTCTCCTCGTGCACGGCGCGTGCGAGCGACCGGCGGTTGGGATCGAGGATGCCGTCGATCTCCGCGGCGAGGAGGGCCTCGACATCGTCCTGGCTGAGCCCGGTGAGGGCGTGACGCTCGATCCCCGGCTCGCGACGCAGGTCGGCGAGCATCTCGGTCAGAGGGTGTGGCGCGCCTCGCGCGAGGGAGGCGTTCGGAAGCTCCGTGTCGCGAAAGGTCCCAATGACGCACACCGCCATGTCGGGCGGCGAGCGCACGACGTGACGCAGCAGATGCAGTGTGGGCCGCGCCGCCCAGTGGAGGTCGTCGAGCACGAGGAGAAGCGGCGCGCGGCCGGAGACGGCGGCCAGGAACCCGACCACGGCTTCGAACATGAGGTACTGGTCGAGCGCAGCGTCCGGGCGCGTCGGCGGCGTCACGTCCCCAATCAGATCGGCCAGCTCGGGCAGCACCCGCGCGAGCTCGGGCGCGCCGCGCCCGGCCTGTTCGCGGAGCAGCGACGGCGGGCAGGCGGCAACATACGCGCGCAGGGCCTCAACGAAGGGCTGGAAGGCGAAGCCGACGTCCTCGTCGCAGCGCCCGTAGAGCACGATGCCGCCATCCGCCGCGGCGCGCCTGGCGAGCTCCCCCACGAGGCTGGTCTTGCCGATTCCCGGTTCACCGGCGATCAAGGTCACGCGACGGGCGCCGGCACGCGCCTTGCCCCAAGCCTCGCCGATCGCCTCTAGCTCGAGCTCACGACCGACGAACGGCACCCCGTCTACGGGCGCGAGCGCGACCGGTAGCGGTAGGTGCGGAAGCTCCGCGGGGCGCTCAGGCTCCGGAGCCAAGTGCTGCGCCGCCGGCGCGGACTCCGACCGGCCGAGGAGACGGGCGTGCAGGTCGCTCACGGCGTGCGACGGGGTCGTACCCAGCTCGTCACGCAAGAGCTGTCGCAGGCGCTCATAGGCGATCAGCGCTTCGGCGGTATTTCCCTGCGCGGCCAGCGCCTCCATCAGCAGCGCGTGACCGCCCTCGCGGTAAGGAGCACGGCTCACGAGCTCGCGCGCCGCGTGCTCGGCCTCCCTCGGGTTTCCCCCTCTGAGCTCGGCGCGCGCCTCGAGCTCGAGCGCGGTCACCGCGAGGTCGCCCAGATCCCGCCGAGCATCCTCGATCCAGGTGGCCGTCTCGCCGGCGAGGAAGGGCTCGGCGAGTAACCCCGCGGCGGTGTGAGCGGCGGCGGACGCATCGGTGAGTCGATCCTCGCGCAGCGCCCGCTCCGCGGCGGCGACATCGGCCGCGGCCTGCTCGACGTCGATCCAGGCGTCGTTCAGCTCCAGCCGCAGCTCGACACGGCCGGTGAGCGTGTCGGGGCCGAATACGCGACGGACGGCGCTCAGGAGCACCCGCAGCGCTCCTTCGTGCTGCCCCCAGCTCGCATCGGGCCAGATCGCCTCGATCAGCTGCTCGCGGCGCATGGGACACTCGCGGCGTAGCACGAGGAGCGCGGCGAGCATGCGCGCCTGGCGCCGCTCGAGTCGGTGCTCGAGTGATTCCCCGTCGAGGCTGACGCGTAGGCGCCCGCAGAGCCAGATGCGCGTCGACATTTCCGGTGATTATGGGGAGGTAGACCATGCCCGGTTGGGCCGTGGCCATCCCTAGTATGTAAGCTTCCGCGCAATATCGGTCTCCGGGGGCCTCCTCAGCACCCTCGGCGTGACCAAAAGCCCAGGGGAGTGGGAGAGGCTATGGACGTCCGGATGGTGTCCCTCGAGGATGGCATCACCTCATGTGGCTTTCGCAAGATGGCCGCATACGTGGCGCGCCTCAACGCCGATACCGAGGCGTTCTATGTGACCACGGCCCGCTACAAGACGATCCGCAACGGCATCACCGGGGGCCGTGGCGCCGGTGGAGACCTCAGTGATGACGAGGTCGATGAGGTCGCCAACGGGCTCGTGGGCGCCGACCTGCTGGGCTTCTCGTCGATGACCGGATATGCCGACCTGACGCGACGGGTGGTCAAGCGCGTGCGGGAGCTCGATCCGTCCGTGTTCATGATCTGGGGCGGGATCCACCCGATCATCCATCCCGAGGATGCGATCACCGCCGACGTCGACGCCATCTGCACCGGGGAGGGAGAGTTCGCGTTCGCCGAGCTCTTCGAGGCCTTCAGGGACGGGCGCGACCACACTCACGTCGGGAACTTCTGGTTCAAGCGCGGCGAGGAAGTCCAGCGCAACCCGTTCCTCCCGCTCATGACCGCCGAGGAGATGGAGAAGCTCCCGTTCCCGCTCTACCGCGAGAAGGAGCAGATCTACAGGCCGGGCACCGGGTTCGAGCCGATCAAGCTCGCGGACTACGTGGCCAACGACGGTCTCAGCTACACGGCGATCTGGTCGATCGGGTGCCCGTTTCATTGCACCTACTGCGGCAACACCAAGTTCATCGCCAACGACCTCAAGTACAAGCGGATCCGCCACCCGAGCGCCCGCTACATGGTCGAGCAGATCAAGGACGTGCGCCGCCGCTCGCCCCAGATCTCGCACGTGAACTTCCAGGACGACAGCTTCATGGCCATCCCCTACCCGCAGCTCGAGGAGTTCGCCGAGCTGTGGAAGGCCGAGCTCGACATCCCGTTCGCGGTCTATGGCGTGATCCCCAACTACGTCAAGAAGGACAAGTTCGAGATCCTCACCTGGGCGGGGATGAACCGGGTGAGGATGGGAATCCAGTCGGGCAGCCAGGAGATCCTCGACTTCTACCAGCGCCCCTCGCCGCCCGAGAAGATCCTCGCCGCGGGCGAGGTGATCGCCTCCTTCGCGCCCAAGTATCACCTGCCGCCGGTGTACGACATCATCATGGACAACCCGATCGAGACGCGCAAGAACGTCCGCGAGACCCTGCAGCTCCTGTACGACATGCCGCGGCCGTACTCGCTGCTCATCTACTCGCTGAAGGTGATCCCCAACACCGAGCTCGAGCGGGCGATGAAGGAACGCGGGGTAGAGCTCGACAAGATCGATTCGAGCTATCTCGTGATCCCGCCGCGGGCGGCGAACGTGCTCCTCTACCTGCTGTGCGTCGTCAAGCCCCCGCAGTGGCTGTGGCGGCGCCTGCTGAGCCGGGTGCGGGCGAGCAGCGAGCCGCAGAAGCTCTACCCTCGGCTGGGAATGATCCTGCGTCTCCTGTACCTCGTGCGCAGGGTGATCCCCCACGCCAAGAAGCTCGATTTCTCGATCACCCCCGGCTGGGTCGGGTACTGGTGCTGGCGCCTCGGGCTCGTCGGGCTCTGGAACCGGCGCATCAACGCGCGGCTGCCCCGGCCCGATCCTCCCGTCCGGCGGCGCTCACCGGCCCGCCCGATCCTCACCCTGGTTCCTGAACGGCGCATCGCCGCCGGCGCCGA
>Ga0302325_10004875_pt1 | contig 30907 bp, 24 predicted proteins | sample Palsa_T0_2_FD_201948 | JGI IMG/M metagenome (GOLD analysis project Ga0302325, IMG submission 201948) | Peat permafrost microbial communities from Stordalen Mire near Abisko, Sweden - Palsa_T0_2 | ecosystem: Environmental > Terrestrial > Soil > Palsa > Peat permafrost | place: Sweden: Abisko... | reverse complement strand
GCCGGCGCCGGCGCCTCTTTCGAGGAATCCTTCGACATGCTCGGAGCCGGCTGCGGCGGTGCTGGGTTCTGGAAGAACGTGGCATAAATGCCCAGCTTGCCGCCATTGGTCCACACCCGGCCGTGATCGGTCAGATCGGCCGTGGTGCCGATATAGCCCGCCGCCAGGCCGATGGCAAAATTCGGGCAGACTTTGTAATCGACGCCGAGGGTAAACCCACCGCTGGCCAGATCGTAACCGCGGGCGTTGCTGTTGCCGTCCACGTTGACCCATTCGCCCGTGCCGGAGAGAAACGCTCCCCAGCGGTTCTCCGCCGGAGCGACGACCTCCTTGGCTTCCATCACTTCCTTGCCGTCATCAAAAGTCATGGTGTTGCCCGTGCCGAAGGTGCCCCCGTTCGGTCCGGCCACGCCGGTGTTAATGCCAAAGGCGCCGCTATAACTGGGCACATCGCCGTTGATCGCCAGGTTGGCGGCGTTGAACCCGTTGGCACCGCTGCGGATGTCATCGGTCCGGCGCTGGAGATTCAGCGACTGCTGCTCCGCGTAGGCGGTGCTGATGGTGAAAATGGATGTCAACTCCGACGGGGAAAGCTTGTCGAGATAGCTGGGGAGCTGGGGGAAGGACTTGCCGTAAAGGTAGTTGACCAGTCTCGTCTCGCGGCTGTCGTCGAGCACCGTGTTCAGGTTGCGGCCCACCGCGTACTCGTTGGAGGTGAGGCCCGGGAGTGCGTCAAAGGAATCGATCACCGCTTTCAACGTCACGATGTCTTTCCCGTAAAACAGGCGCAATGTCAGGTCGTCCCACACGGGAGCGTTCAGGGTATTGAACTGCCCGGACACACCGGTCACCGTGGTGATGATGGTGAACTTCTCCCCCCGCTTCGGAAGGAAGCCATTGGAGAGCTGCACATCCAGAGTGCCGCTCAGTTGCGCACTCCCACCCACCGCGAGTTGATCGAAATGGGTCGGCGAAGCCAGATTGATGTTCAGCAAGCCGTTCTTCGCCTGGCTGTAGTTGGCGTTCATAAAAGTGTGCCCTCCCGCGACAAGCTGAAACCCATCGATAGTAACACCAAGCTGGCCCGTGAAGGTAAACACCTGCGTCGTGGCGTTGGCGACAAATACGCCAGTGGCAAATTGCCCGACTCCGCCAGCCGTGTTCTCGGTGTTGATATTCAGCGTCACGGCATTGCCGGAAGTCGCCGTTACCGTTGTTGACAGTGAAGTGGCTTCGGATGCCCACCATTGGAAGGTGTATATTTTGCCCACCGTCAGCCCCGAAATGGTGAGCGTAGGAGGCCCGCTGGCGCCGCCGGTACGCGCAAGCGATGAAAGAAGCCCCTGATAAGCGGGTGAGAGCTTCGAGAAAGGCGGCAGCGCAGATCCAGCGCCATTGAAGCCAAGAAGGATCGCGGTCGTTGTGAAGGTGAAATTCCCGGACGTGACCGAATGGCCGCCCGGGAACGGCAAAGGGTTGAAGACGGTGCCATTGACGACCGTCGCCCCGACGCCGGGAGCGCCAAGATTGAAAGCGCCAACCACGACGCCACCGGTAAAGACGTTGGCGTCTCCGGAGATGTTCTCCGGCGGACTCCAGGTGACGGTGGCCGCGGGCGTGGCGGTGGGATGCCAGAGCAGCGCCAGCGCGCAGCCCAGCGCCGTCCTGGCCAGGCGTCCGAGGCGGGCGCCGGTTGATGAAAAGTGAGGGGCGGAGTTTTTCATGGGACTCAATTGGGCCAACCGAAAGGCGGGCGCCCGGAAGAACCGTTCTCCCGGAAAATCCCAAAAAACGATCTCGTGCAGGACGCCACGGCGTGTCGCGCCTGGTCTTTAGACAATTCGTCACCGGATTGTCCAGTCCGAATACCGTTTTCCGTTGGTGCCTCCCTCGTTCCGAACTCGAGCGGAACGAGAGGAAAAGATTGCGCGTAGCGCGGTCCCGCAGTCGCGGGACCGCCTTCCAAGTGGCACAGCAAGCAGGACGCCGGCCCATTCGACAGGCTCAGGGCAGGCTCGCGGCGTCCCTACCATTTGCCCTCGTTCCGAAGTTGCACTTGGGAACGCCATGGGGAGCCAAGTTCCACTTCGCACGGTGGGAGTGTCTGCGGGCGGGACTTCTGGCATCGCCGCTCCGCGGAATCCGCCACCACACGAAGCACAGCTTCGCTCCGATGCGCGTTCCCAAGTGCAACTTGGGAACGAGGAAAAAGTACACTAGCTTACGCGTTGGCTTGGCGGCGGCGGAATAGGAGGAAGCTGAGGCCGCCCGTTACCGCCAGCATGGCGCTGCCGGGCTCCGGCACCGCTACCGAAAACACCACGCCTTCCTCGTTGGCGCCGCCGTCAGCGGCGGTCCCATAAAGGGTGCTGCCATCCGAACTCAGCGTCAACCCGGCATTGGGTCCCAATCCATTGGTGCCGTTGAAGCTGCCGAGGATGGTGGGCGATCCACCGCCCACCGGCACCGAGAAGACCACGCCATCGCCGTAGGCGCCGCCGCTCGAGGCGCTGCCGTAGAGGGTGCTGCCGTCCGAACTCAAGGTCAACCCGGCATTGGGGTACTCTCCATTAGTGCCATTGAAGGTGGCGAGCACGGTGGGCGTGCCGCCGCTCACTGGCACCGAGAAGACCACGCCTTCGTTGTAGGCGCCACCAAACCCGGCGGTGCCATAGAAAGTGCTGCCGATTCGCATCAACCCGCCATAGGGGGAATTTCCATTGGCGCCGTTGAAGCTGGCGAGGATCGCGGGCGTACCACCGCCCACCGGCAAAGAGAACACCTCGCCGTCGTTGTTGGTGCCACCGCCCTCGGTGGCGCCATACAGGGTGCTGCCGATCAACGTCAACCCGCCGACGGGATAATATCCATTGGTGCCGTTGAAACTGACAAGCACGGTGGGCGTGCCGCCGCCCACCGGCACCGAGTAGACCACGCCGTAGTTGCTGGCGCCACCAAACATCGTGGTGCCATAGAGGGTGCTGCCGCTCAAGGTCAACACGCCAGCGGGATTTTGGCCAGTGGAGCCGTAGAAGGTGCCCAGGATGGTGGGAGTACCGCCGCTCACCGGCAACGAGAACACTACGCCTTCACCGCTGTCGCCGCTCAGGTTGTAGGGGCCACCAACCTGAGTCGTGCCGTAGAGGATGCTGCCGCTCAAGGTCAACACGCCAGCAGGATCCTGTCCATTGAGGCTGTTGAAGGTCGCGAGCACGGTGGGCGTGCCACCGCTGACCGGTACCGAGAACACCTCACCGTCGCTGTTGGCGCCACCGCCCGAGGTGGTGCCATAGAGGGTGCTGCCGCTCAACGTCAAACCGCCTTCGGGAATCCCTCCATTGGTGTAGTTAAAGTTAACGAGATCGGTGATCTGGGCTCGCGACGGCCATGCGCAACCCAGGCATAGGGCGAGGAGTGGGATGAATCTTGAGGTCTTTCTTTTCATCGATGAGGTCTTGAATGTCTCAGGCATCGCACTCACACACTCGTGATCCTCACACTTGATTTGGGCACGGCGATAGACTGCCGCTTGCGTCTCCTGCGGCGCCTATGCCGGGGTGTGCTGGAACTTGCGCACGCGGCCCCAGCCGACCCATTCGACGACGTAGATGCTGCCTTCGTGGTCCACGGTCAAGGCGTGCGGGGCGAAGAAGGCGCCGGGATTGGTCTGGTCGAGATCCTTGCTGGCTTTCTTCCCGGCGAGGGCGGGCCTGCCGTCGCCGAGCTTGGCCACGCAGTTGTCCTGGTCGTCCCAGATCGTGACGAGGGCGCCGAGGTCCGGCACGTAGAGATGACCTTCGTGCTGGTAAAAACAGCAGGGATTGCGGACGGTGTCGCCCGAGAGCGTGCGCTTGTATTCGAGTTCGGGCGTAAAAACCTGGAGGCGACTGTTGGCGCGGTCGGCGATGTAAAGTTCCAGCGTGCTCTTGCGCGTATCGACCCAGATGCCGTGGCAGGTGTTGAAGGTGTCGTTCGGCGCCTTGGGACCTTTCTCCTTCGGATCGGTCTTCACGCCGATGGTCTTGATATGCTTCCAGGTCTTGTCGAAATGGCTGACCTTTTGCGAACCGTACCCATCGACGACATAGATGTCGCCATTGGGCGCCACGGCGACGTCGGTTGGGTTGGTCCAGTCAAACTTCTGGTGCGTGGCGTCTTCGCTGGGGACATTGCCGATGGTGTAGAGGATTTTGCCCTGGAGATCTGTCTTGTAGACCCGCGCGCCGTACTTGGGCGCGCCATCCTTCCCGCCGGCTACGTTCTCGGTGAAATAGAAAAACTCGTCCGCGCCCTCTTTGCTCCAGTAGATGCAGTGCGCGCTGCCGGCGACCTCCTCCGTGCTGGGATAGCCGACCTTTTCCGCGAAATCGCTGCTCCACGTCTCGAGCAAGGTGCCGGCCTTGTCGTAAATGGCCACGCACGGACTCTGCGAGCGCGAGGTCACGACGATGCGTCCTTTGCCGTCGACGACGACGCCGCAGCCGAGGCCAAAGTCCATGCCGTCGGGCAGCCTGCCCCAGGCGGGGTCCAGCGTGTAGGTCCAATGCCCTTCACCGATCCTGACCGGCGCGGCGCTTTCCGCGCGCGCGGCCAGCGTGGAAGCGGCGAGGGTCGCCGCGCTCATCTTGAGAAAATCACGGCGATTCAGGCGGACGGGGAAGAGGTAGTCGGAGTTCATGGCGGGTGGGGTGGGTCAATGGAAGATAAGACGAATGGGAGGTATGGGACAAATGGGAAAGAAAAGAGCCGGCGAAGTTTTCACCCCGCCGGCTCGTGAAGGTTAGCAGCTTATTTCAGCGCCGCCTGGTGGAATTCGAACCAGTCGTCGAGGTTGTTGAGGTTCACGGCGTCTTTCGGCGAACCGTCCGGCAACCCATTCGCGCTGAGGATTCCCTTGCGGGTGGCGTCGTCGTGAATGTAACCGGCGACCGCCGCATTGTGCTTCGCAATAGCGTCGGGGGTGACGCTCGTGCCGGTCTTTTTCACCCAGGCTTCAAATTGCGGATAGGTGGGCTTGCTCGACTTGATGAAGTCTTTCACCGCTTGCTCGGAAAGCCCGAGCGCCGCGATGGTCATGCCGTCGTAGCCTTTGCCGCAACCGGGATAACCGGGCGCGAGTTTGCCCGCGGCTTCGAGGGAAAGTTTCAGCCAGAGGCGCGGAAGGTGCAGGACGCCGAGCGGGCCGGCGGTGCCGGAACTGATAAGAGGAACGTAAGTACTCATGAGTAGGTGGGTTTTTGGTGGTTTGGTTTATTCGCCGGCGCCGCACCGCGGGACGCGGCGCGGACGTGGCAAAAATGCAAAAGCTATTTTTTCTTCGCGGGCTTTTTCTTTGCCGCCGGTTTTTTCTTCGGCCCGCGGCCCTTGAAGGTCAGTTCGGCGATGCCGCTCTTGTCGAGTTCGCCAAGGCCGGCTTTCACCATTCTGGTGTACTGGGCGAGAGTCGCGGCGGCGAGCGGGAGCTGGAGCTTTTGCTCTTTGGCGAGCTGGAGCGCGATGCCGCTGTCCTTCGCCGCGTGCGCCGCGCTGAAGAAGCAGGAGTGGTCGCGGTTCATCATGTCCTCGCCGTCGGTGGCGAGCACGCGCGAGTTGGCGCCCGTCTGCGAGAAGACTTTCATCAAGACTGGCAGCTCCACCCCGAGGGCCGCGGCGAGCCCGAGCCCTTCGGCCAGTCCGGCGGTGTTGATATTCATGACCATGTTCACCAGCGCCTTGACCTGCGCCGCTTTGCCCGCCTTGCCGATGTAGGTCATCAGCTTCCCATCATCGGAGAGTTTGCTCAGGATCGGCTTCACCTTTTCGAAGGCTTTGTCGTCGCCGCCGATCATGAGATAAAGCGTGCCATTGCGCGCCTGGGTGATCGACGAGGCCATGCAGCCCTCGAGCGAAGCGGCGCCGGCTTTTTTCGCCAGCTTCTCGACCGCGATGTGGGTCTTCGGCGAGATGGTCGCGCAATTCACGAAAGTGCGCTCCTTCGCGCGGGTGAGCAGGTTGTCCTTCTTGTTCGTGAAGACGGCCAGTTGCGCTTTGTCGTCCGTGACCACGGTGACGACCACGTCGCTCAGTTCCGTGACGCGCGCGAGTTTGTCCGTGGCCTCGGCGCCGAGCTCCCGCGCCAGCTCTTTCGCGGCCTCCGCGCGCACGTCATACACGGCGGCGATGGGATAACCGACATCTTTGAGCCGTCGGGCCATGTTTGCGCCCATGCGACCGACACCGACGAAACCGATATTTTCTGGCATAAATTGAGGGGAATACTGGGTTGAGGGAGCCCACGAGTAGCCGGGCCGCAAGGCGGCTGGCAAGTGCGACGTCAAGATTCAGTTTACGCGTCTGCGTAAGCGATTCTCGGTAGTGTCCTAATTTGAAATGGCGGTTGCGGCTTGCGGGACATCGGGTGTGGAATCACGATGGATGAATCTGGCCTGACGCAATGGCCACTTTGACAGCGGTTTCCGGCGAAATGACCGGGGGAATCTCAAGCACCGTGGCATATTTCGTTTCGCCCGCATCGTTCTTGAAGGGCCACGCATGGCAGCGTTTGGCCTTTGGGTGGCCGGTGAGCGCAAACGTGTCCACGACGCCCTCCCAAATCACTTCCCCATGGAACGCCTCGAAAACGGGCGTCGAGTCGACGTGTTGAGCCGTGCAATGGTGCATCGTCTCAATCGCGGTCTTCAGCTTTTCAATTCGTTCGTTCACGCCTCAATCATCTCCACGAGATCGGCCACAGTCCACGCGGAATTGATGACGCCAGCAGCGACCGCCGGGGCGCACCGCACCGTTTTGTGCGTCTTCACAAAATTGTAGTAGGCGTAATGGAGCGCGATGGCTGCTTTGAAGTTCTCCAGCTTTTTGGAGAACGCATTCGTGAGGCGGGAGAGGCGGCGGCAGTGCATCCGCAACGTGTGATTCTGCTTTTCCACGTAGGACGTGGAGATCAAGGATTCATCAGGGTTTCCCTCGACTACCGTCTTGTCGACGCGAACGACATCGGGCGGGGAATACCTACGCGCTTCAGTCGTATTTGTGTTGCTGTAGATTTTTACGATTGATCCGTAGTCCACTTGCCCCTCGAAAGCGTTATCGATGGCCAGCTTGTATCCGGCGAAGGCGTCCGTGGAAATCTGAACGCGATGGGCGAGCCGCTTGGACAGGTCTTCAATGAAGGCATTCGCCATTTCGTTCGTGCGCTTCCCGACCGCGAATGTCGGCACGATCTTGGTTTCCGCGTCCAGCGCAATCCACGTCCACACGTCGCCCGCGACGGCCCATTTCAAATTCTGATTCGCCGTTTTCTGCTTCATTTTTAGGAACCCCCAAACCTCGTCGACCTGGATGAGGCGGCAATCGAGGTTGCGCATTTTTTCGTCCGTGATGCGCTGGCAGCCTTCGCCCATGCGGACGCCAAGGCGCATGATCGTGTCGCGGTGAACGCCCGTGACGCGCTCTATGGCGCGGATGCTGGCCCCTTCGGCGAGCATCGCAGTGGCGGTGATTTTCTTTTCGAGTGGAAGCGTGTTGCTCATAGAAATTTAAGTTGCAATAAACGTAACACGAAAATACATTGATGCAAGAACTATTTTCGTAACACGTTAATTATTTTTATGCCGAAAGCTGGACGCCCAAAATTGCCGAAGAACCAGGTCCGCTCCGTTTTCCAGGTCCGGTTGTCGAAGGACGAGAGGAAGATCATCGGAGATGCCGCAAGAGCCGCTGGGGAGAAAACGTCATTTTGGGCACGAAACCAGTTGATAAAAGCCGCCAAATGCGATAAACGTAGTACGTAAATTTGGTGGAGCCAGAGGGGATTGAACCCTCGCGCTGCTCAGTTGTAAGGACGGCAGGCATCACCAGATTGACCCCACGCCTAGGCGCCTGATCGGAGGGTTTGGAAGCCTCCCGAATCTGACAGTCCCGCTGTTGGAGAGCAGGTTGGAATCAAACTCTTCGGTCGCCTAGGTCTTGGTCTTCAGCCCCGGCTCCTCTTGCGAGGGGCTGGGGTTTTCGCCGCCGATTTCTCAGCGGTTCGGGCATCATGCCACACAGTTAACTCCGGCGTCAACTTATTTATGCGTTAGTTGTGAAGTATAATCATTCCGATTTCGGGGTTGACTGTTTCAGTAATAAATGCAAATTCTTCCCGTATGAGTGAAAATATCAAAAGGGGCCGCAGCCCATCATGCCCTCAAATACCGCTCACTGATGCGATTGAATTTGCTAGGAAATTGCACTCAGCGGCGCACAAGACTGCCATCAGCCGAGAGAATGCTGTCCGTCAACTTGGCTATGCCGGGATGAACGGAACTGCAATGACCACTCTAGCGGCGCTGAACCAATACGGGCTGATCACCGCAGAGCGCGGCGGAAACCTGCATGTGTCGGACTTGGCTGTCCGATTGATCCACCCAATGAATGACGATCAAGCGGCGGAAGCCCGTCGAGAAGCCGCGTTGCATCCAAAGGTGTTTTTGGAACTACTTGAGAAGGGATTTCATCGCTGCGAAGAGAAGGTTATTACGAGCCATTTGGTGCAAACCGAATTTACGCCATTGGCGGCTGCGAATGTCGCTGCTTCCTTCAAGCATAATGTGGAGTTTGCAAAACTTGGAGAGCCCGGTATAATCACAGCAGACAAAGGCCAACAGAATCCACCAGCCGCCTCAAATATTACGCCTCCGGCTACCACCGCAGGCCAAAACCGCGCCAATACCCCCCCGCAAGAAAAGACTACCGACTTGGCGTCGGCTGCAAATCCAATTCCAGACCAAAACAGGATGCTCGCTCAATACACGATCCCGCTAGGCGCAAACCAAGCCACACTCGTTTTTACGGGCGAGGAGCTGACCGTTGATGATTTCGACGCGCTCATTGATTTCGTTGGCTTCTCAAAGAAGCAATTCGAGAGGGCTCAAAAGCGGGGAATGCAAAGGACTCTTGAGGTGATCGACGCCGGAACTGAAAAATACCCGAAGAAGGCCACGTGGAAGAATAAGGATTTTGACAAGGACGTCGTCATCACGGGCCTGATGGGAATCTCTCCGAATGGCGTCAAATTCTACGTGTCTGAGGATGGCACTGGAATTCCAGAAACGGAATTGAAATTCCTGCCGTCGAACAACTTGGGCGATTATTGAGGCCGCTGCGTGCGCCTGGATCGTCAGCCAATCCAAGAAATGAACAAAGACGACCGGGATAGGATCAAATTCATCGGAATGGCAATGTTCATGATTGGAATGGCGATACTCATGCTCTACGACAAATGCTCTGCGTTCGCGCCGAGGCACTGAATTTGTCCCAGCATGAAGCCGCGCCACCTGATTCCAGCCGTGCTCTGCGCGTTGCTGATCGGCTACCCGCTGTCGTTGGGACCAGCGGCAAGATTTATTCGCCTGAATTACCCTTACGTGCCGGCCCCTAAATGGGTGGTGGTCTATACGCCCTTGCAACGGATTTGCGAGCATGTTCCGCCGCTCGACGATGCAATGAGGTGGTATGTAGGGCTCTGGCTTCCTAAACCGGGATACACGCCGGGATACTCGTTTTGAGCGCCGCGTGGACATCCACTCCTGTTTAAACAACGTGTTCAAATTAGGACACTACCCGATTCTCAAGTCTCGGCGAGGTTTCCGTGGCCCGATCGCAGGGCGGCTGGCCGTAAGGCGTTGAGCCGCAACCAGAACTCGTTTTCCTTGCGGTGCACTTCGATGATTTCGGTCAATTGCAGGGCCAAAAGCACCCGCATGGCCGAGGCCGGATCGGGGATCTGCAGGCGCACGCCCGACATGGGCACACGCTTCTCCTCGCCGAGGCGATGCAGCAGCGCGGCGGCTTGCAAGAGCTCCGTCTTGCTCAAGCGCTGCCACGCCCGGAGCGTGCCGCCCACGGCGAGCGTGATGTTCGGCACGACCAGGATGAAATCGGAGATCACTTCCACGATTCCCTTTTTGTCCCGCGGCCGGGCGTTGGGGGTCAGGCGCTGATCGACCCACGCGTAGGCCAGCGCGCACACCGCCGCGAAGCCAAAGACGATGCCGAAGCCGCGCGGGAGAGAATCCCGGTCCGGACCGAAAACCGTGAGGGCAAAGATCAACAACCACGAACACACCTGATAAAGCAGCGTCCAGGCGGCCAGCGCGGCGACCAGCGTGAGCGCGGCCAGGGCGGCGACCCGCGCATTGTGGCGTAAGAAAATGGTGCGCAACAGCCGCGCCGTGCCCGACTCGGTGCGGATGCGGAGTGTCGGTGGCGGTTTGCCTTCCTTGCTCACTGGGGCAGACATCCCGCGAGTCCTACGCCGGAGAGCGGTAGCCGGCGGGATCGACCTCGACGCCGGCGTAACCCGCGCCGAGCAGGCCGGCCGTCAATTCCCGCTCGCAGGCCGCCAGCCGCGGCATCTCGTCCGGCGCGATCTGGACCCGCGCAATGGCCGCGTTCGACGAGGCATTTTCCTGCGCGATGTGCCGCACCCGGAACACGCGGAAGCCCAGCGCACGCACGCACGCTTCACCACGTTCGATCATCTCCAGGGCCGCTACCGTGACGGGCGTGCCCCACGGGATGCGCGAACTCAGGCATGGCTGGGCGGGGGCATCGGCCGTCGGCAATTCCAGTTCCCGCGAGAGCGCCCGAATCTCCTCCTTGGTCAGGCCGGCGTCGCGCAACGGCGCCAGCACCGCAAATTCCGCCGCCGCTTTGCGCCCCGGGCGCTCGTGCTTCATGTCATCGGCATTTTCGCCGTAGGCGATCGCCCGGAAGCCGCGCGCCCGCGCCACGGCATCGAGATGGGTAAATAGCTCCGCTTTGCAGAAATAGCAGCGATTGGGTGGATTGCTCGCGTAATCCGGGTTGTCGAGCTCCCCGGTTTTCACGACTTCCACACGCGCACCGACCTGCGCGGCGACTGCCAGGGCCTCGGCCAGCGCCTGGCGCGGGAGGCTGGGACTGTCCGCGATCACCCCGAGCACCCGCGGTCCCAAGGTCCGGTGCGCTTCGGCGAGCAAGTAGGCGCTGTCCACGCCGCCGCTGTAAGCGACCACGAGGGGCGCGTGCGCTTCGAGCTGCGTGCGAAGGTGGCGGAGTTTTTCGTTCATGCCGGCTTGCGGTACAATGCTGTTTGCCAGCCGTTCGGTTTACCGTGGAGACCAAAGTGTGTGGCCGCGCGTGATGGCAGCTGTCCGGCACAGACCCACACGCAGGCGGCAAACGCCACCCAGGCGGGCGCGAGCAGCGCGACCGGCAGGCGTGGATGACGTGGTTTCATAAGGTCACCCAATCTCGCGCAAAGCGAGCCGCCTGCCAAGTGCCGGCGACAAACGAAATCAACGGCCAGGCGCCCGGCGACGTCAGGTGCGTAGGGATTCACCGCGGAAGCGCAAGGAACTTGAAAATAGCCCAGTTCCGCGGTCGCGGGACTGGGCTATTTTCATAAGAGACCCAGCGGTGCGCGGGCCTCGCGTTCGCGGACCCGGCCTAGAACGTAATCAATGCCTGCAGGTAATAGAAATTGGCGTCGTCGTGGGCGCCGGTGTCCTTGAGATAGGCGCCGGCGAAGAAATGGGAGTAGCCGCCCTGCCACTGGAGGTTCTTCGTGACATCCCAGGTGAGGACAAAATCAAGCTCGGACCCCGTGTAATTGCTCACGTCGCGCCCCGCCGCCGCGGACAAGGGACGCACCGCGGTGAAGCCATTGGCGCGGTACCAGTCGTCGTTGGTGGTGGCGAGCCAGTAGGCCCGGTAATCGAGCTTTGCGCTCACGTTTTTCAATGGGCTCACCCGCGCGCTGACGAGGAGGTTGTCGGTATTCTGCCACGCCACCGCGTCCATGATTCCGTAGAGGGGATGGTTCGTGGGGAAGAGGTTCTGGAAGGTATTGATGTGGTCGCCATCCGGGTCGTGGTTTCCCGAGGCATAATTGTATTCGAGCCAAAGCCGCGGCCTCCAGGCCGCGTCCAAAAAATTATAGCCGGCGCCGGCCGACACGGCCGCAGCGCTGAACCATTCGCCGCGCAAGACGCCGGCCTGGCCGGCAAATTCGCCACTGTATTCCCAGCCATTGAGCTTGTTCGGGTCGCCTTTGATGCGCGTGCCGAACGTCGCAAAATCGCTGCGGTCCTCGAGCGAACCGGTGGTCACGGGCGCGTTCAGCAAGCCCTCCGCGCTGGCGGTGTTGCCGCGCGATTGATCGAGCATGAAGGTATAAAAATCCCACGTCCCGAAGGGCAGGGGATCGATGGAGAGATACAGGCCGCTGAAGACCAGTTTGCGATCCGTGCCGGTGCCGTTGAAGAGGTCGGATTGGTCGAACTGGCCGCGGGAGATCACCACTGGCGTGGAGGTAAAGGCGTCGACCCAAAAGCCGTGGCCCTGGTAGGTGAGCTTCGCGGCGTCGAAAGTGCGTGAATAGTTGACCCAATCCTGTTCGCCGACCAGCCGCTGATCGCCGTAGTCGAGGACCTGTCGCCCGATCTTGAAGCCCCAAGGGCACTCGTCATAATTGGCAATCTGGATGTAACCCTGGCGCAGATTGAAGTAGTCGTCGCCCTCCGCCGCATTCATGCCGGGGATGGTCCCACGGTGCCCGTCGATTTCGAGCGCGCTTTGCCCCTGCGCGTAAATCGTCAGCCACTCGATCGGCTTCACCGCGACGCCGAAACGGAAGCGCTGCTCGAACCAATTGCCGTCGGTCGGCGAACGCACCGCGCTGTTGAAATCGAAATTGTTGCTCCGGTTCTCCCAGCGCAGCCGTTCCTGCACGTCGAAGATGATTTTTCCGTTATCGAAGCTGAGCGGATTGGCCGGCGGCGCATTTTCCATGACCGTCTCGCTGCTTTTTCCGTCATCGAGGTTCAAGGGATTGGCGTCCGGTGCATTCTCGATGACTTTGTTGTCGCCGGTGGTGGTCACTTCTGTCTCGGCGGCGAAGGAAGACATGAGGCACCCGGTGAGAAGGGCTGCCACAAACAGCCGTGCGCTTTTTTTGAGGGGAAGAGAATTTCGTTGGGTCATCGAACGTTGTTCTACGATGCGGAAATGGTTCTCCGCGAGGATATTTGTGAGGGTGCTTCGCCCCGCGAATCGCACAGATCGCGCGAATTAATCGGTCACGCCATCCGCGTCGTTCGAGTCGCCGAGGCCTGGCGAGACGCCCACCGAGGCGGCGGCGGGGAAAAGAGGCTGGTGGCCATGGGCGAGGAAGCGCCATGGGGGCAATTCGCGGGCCTTCTTCCGCAGCCTTCAAGGGCTGCCTTCTTGACATGATCGTCGCAAGCCCTTGATCCTCCTTGGGTTTTACCCAATCGCCTTCCGTGCACGACTCCGCCGCTCCCAGTTCCAATCAATCGCCCGGCTGGAAAGAATTTTGGCTAAAGGAAGACTGGTGGGCGGTCTGGATCGGGCTGGCGCTGGTGCTGGCGGCCTACTGGCTGTTCCTCTCCGGCGGGAGCCTCGACTGGATCGCCGTCGCGCCCAAGAAATGGTCCACCATGGAACAAATGGGCGCGGACTTTGCGGCAAAAATCCCGCGGTACCTCGCCCAACTCGGCTTGTTCCTGGCCGTATTCGGCGCCGGCGCGGCAGTGCTCGGGCACAAGCCCAGGGCCTTCGTCCCTTCCTTCCTCCTTGTTTACGTGTTGTCGCTCCTCATCAACATCGCCGGGGCGTGGGACAAGGCCAGCGTTTACACGCTCGAACCGCCGCTGCTGGCCCTGCTGCTCGGCCTCGTGATCTCCAATCTCATCGGTCTGCCGCGCTGGCTGGACGCCGGATTTCGCGTCGAATTCTACGTCAAGACGGGCATCGTGCTGCTCGGCGCCGGCCTGCCCTTCAGCCTCATTTTGTGGGCCGGCCCGGTGGCGATTCTCCAGGCGTCGGTGGTCTCCATCGCCACATTTTTGACGATTTTCTTCGTCGGACGAAAGCTGGGCCTGGAGCGGACGCTCTGCGCGACGCTCGGTGCGGGTGGGGCCGTCTGCGGCGTCTCCGCGGCCATTGCGGTGGCCGGCGCCGTGCGGGCGCGCAAGGAGCATCCGCCCATCGCCATCACCCTCGTGGTGCTTTACGCCATTGTGCTCGTCTTCAGCTTGCCCCTGGCGGCGCGCGCCCTGCATCTTTCCGCCGGGGTGGGCGGCGCCTGGATCGGTACCTCGGAATTCGCCGACGCCGCCGGTCTCGCCGCGGCGCAAAGTTACGGCGGACTCGCCGGCGCGCCCGCCGGCATTGCCGGCACCGCGGACCAGGCCATCAACGCCTACACCTTGATCAAGGTCGTCGGGCGCGACGTGTGGATCGGCATCTGGGCTTTCGTGCTTTCCGTTATCTCCATCACGCTCTGGGAAAAATCGGCGACGGGGCGCAAAGCGGACGGGGCGCAAATCTGGTGGCGTTTTCCGAAGTTCGTGGTCGGGTTCTTCCTCGCCTCCCTGCTCATTACCTTCGCCATCCGGGGTTATACTCTGGCCGACTATAACAAGCTGGTGAAGCCCGGCCTCGTGGCGCCATTGGTGGCGCTGCGCACCTGGGCATTCACCTTCTGCTTCCTGAGCATCGGCCTGACCACCCGTCTGCGCGAGCTTTCCTCGAGCGGGGTAAGGCCATTTTGGGCGTTTACCGCCGGCGCGGTCGTCAACCTGATCCTTGGCTATGTCCTTTCCGTCTATGTCTTCGGGCAACATTGGTCCAACCTCGGACACTGAGCCGGGCCGCGAAGGGATCGAGCCGGGAAGCGATGCCGCCGCGCGAAAGCGCTGCTGCGGGCAATGCCGCCACTTCGAGAACGATCCCGCGGCCATCGAAGCGGCTTTCCGCGGACTCAGCGCCATGAGCTCCGGCGCGGCCTCAGTCCGCGCCCACGACGGCCTTTGCCATCGCCACGACCTCTACCTTTCCTTTCACGACATCTGCGACGATTTTCAGGCCCCGGCGCGCAGTCTCGCCTCCACGCGTGCGGGGTGAATCGTGTCCAGCACCTCCGCCAGTTTGCCCAGGCACATCTCGTGGCTCAATTCACGTTCCGCCAGGAGGCGAATTCCTTCGAGGTCGGAGGCGGAGATCCAAAGCCAGTCGGCGGGGTTATTTGAGTCAGTCTTGCGTGGCAAGGAGCACCCCCTCATCGAGTACGGTCTGAAAGAAATAGTCCCCGATGGCGCGCTTTTCGGCGAGACGTGCGGGTGTGATTGGGATCAAGGTGAACGCCGGTCTCGGCAGGACATCCCAAATGGCGTGGCTGAAGCGCGCGGACGCTTTGAGCTGCCGTTCTGCGCCTTCGGCCACCACGCAGAGGTCCACGTCGCTATCGGGCCGCGCGTCGCCGCGGGCGTGGGAGCCAAAGAGCCATACCTCACGCAAGGGGAGTGCGCGATTCATCGCCTCGAGGCAGCGCGCCAGCGTCTCGCGCTGCGGCGCAAGGCTCGGTGGGAGGTTTTCGAGCAGAAGTTTCACGTCCGTAGTCATACCTCATCCGGTCGCACGCGGCAATCTCGCAGCGGCAGGATCGGCCAGCGCGCTTCGGGCCGGGCGGCGCGATTGCGAAATCGGCAAGCCCCGGTCGCGGCGCGAAATTCGAGGTTGGATGTTGGCTGTTGGATGTTGGATGTTGGATGTTGGCCCAGCATGAGTTCCACTTCATCCCCTCCGCGCCGGCATTTCGCGAGCGATAACTTCGCCGGCATCTGCCCGGAGGCGTGGACGGCGCTGGAAGCGGCCAACGCGGATCACGCCGCGAGTTATGGCGAGGATGGGTGGACGAAGGAGGCGGCGCGCTGCGTCGGCGAAATCTTTGAGACGGACTGCGAGGTGTTTTTTGTTTTCACCGGCACCTCGGCCAACGCACTGGCCGTCGCGGCCGCGTGCGCGCCGTTCGAGAGTGTGCTCTGCCACGAGCACGCCCATTTGATGGTCGACGAGTGCAACGCGTCCGGATTCTTTGCCCACGGGGTCGCGCTGGAGCCATTGCCGGGCGCTCATGGCCGGATCCATTACCCGCAGCTTGAACCGGCCGCGGTCCGGCGGACGGACGTCCACCACTCGCGCGCCCGCATGGTGAGCATCACGCAGGCGACCGAGCTGGGTACGGTCTATTCGGTGGAGGAAATCGCGGCGATCGGCAGTACCGCTGACCGCTTGGGATTGCGCCTGCACATGGACGGCGCGCGCTTTGCCAATGCCGTCGCCACGCTCGGCGTGGCGCCGCGCGCGCTCACGTGGGAAGCCGGCGTGGATGTGCTGACCTTCGGCGGGACCAAGAACGGCCTCGCCGGTGGGGAAGCGCTGGTCTTCTTCGACCAGCACCTCGCGCGCGATTTTGCCTATCGCCGCAAGCAAACCGGGCAACTCGCCTCGAAAATGCGCTTCCTCGCGGCCCCGTGGATCGGCGTGCTGCGCGACGGAGCATGGCTGCGCCACGCCGGGCACGCCAATGCCATGGCGCGGGAATTGGAGCAGGGACTGCGGCCCCTGCCGGGTGTGGAGATCGTCCATCCGCGCGAGGCGAACGCGGTCTTCGTCCGGTTTCCTTCCGCGGTGGTCGAGGGTTTGCACGGGCTGGGCTGGCAGTTTTACACGGATGTTGGACCCAGCGGCGCGGCGCGTCTGATGTGCTCGTGGGATACACGACCGGAAGACGTGGCTGACTTTGTGAAGGACGCGGCGGAATTGGCGGGGCAGGCAGGTTGATAGTTGGTGGTTGATAGTTGATAGTCTTCCACGTCACCACAGAATGGCCGCTCCTCGGCGTTGGCGGCGGGGAATGCCGGCGCGGAGCGCCGCAGAAAGCGGCCACGCGGTGGTCTATCAACCATCAACTATCCACCAGCAACCAGCCACCTCCCGGAGGCCCACGATGCATCCCGAGCAACGAAAAATCGCCCGCGTTCTCTTCGATGAGTTTCACAGCGAAAGCTGGACCATCTCGTCAGAGCGTGCCCGCGAGATGCAGCCCGAGCGCCCGGCCAATTCCTCCTATCACCGGGCGGCCGGCGCCCTTGCGGCCCGCGATTTCGTGGTCTCGCGCAACGTGGCGCAGCCGCTCGACGCCGCCGCCCTGGGCGAAGCCGAGGTGCTGGTGCTGCCGCACCCCTGCGACTCGCGCTGGGAACGCACCACTTCCCGCGGACTGCCCGCCTTGAGCGCGCCGGAGATCGAGGCCATCCAGGCTTTCATCCGCGCCGGCGGAGGGCTCCTGATCATTACCGAGTACGAGCACGACAAATACGGCGACAACCTCAACGAGATCCTCGCTCCCGCGGGTCTGCGCATCGAAAACGGCACCGCCTTCGACAACTCCGCGTGCGTCCACGAAAACCCCGAGTGGCTGCTGGCGGAGCCCCATGGGAATACGCCATTGGCCCACGGCGTCGCACAGGCCTGCTTTTACCGGGCCGGCTGGTGCGCGGCTGAAGCCGGCGCTACTATCGCCTGGCAAACCTCGGACCGGGCCTGGCCGCGGCATGCCGGATTGATCGCGACCGCGCCGCTCGGCGCCGGACGCGTGGCCGTCGTCAATGATTCCGTGCTCTTTGGCGATGAGCGCCTCGGCGACTTCCAGCACGAGCAGCTTTGGCTGAATCTTCTCTACTGGCTCGCCGCACCAGCCGCGGCGCGGCAGTCGTCCCAGCGAGTGGTCCGGACCGCGGCGCCCCAAGCCTGGCCGCGATTGAAAGACGCCATCAATGAGCTGCGCCTGAAACAAAATGCCGATGGCAGCGTGCCCGCGGCAAATCAGGCTGAGGCGGGTCGGCTCGTGGCGGAAGTCCTGGCCGCGTTGCTGGACTTGGGCTCGCAGTTCCCGCACCAGGCGGAATACTTTGCCCAGCTTCCACGCGATTTTCAGGCCTGGATGGAAACGGGATTTGGGCGCCCGGATTTCGGCGCTTCGCTCGCGGTCTTTCAGCCCCAGCACGAACGCCGCGATGGCTGTGAACATCTCGTTCTCTTCCCGCTCTACACGCCCAACGCCTCGAGCGATACCCGCTTCGAGGCGCTGATCATGCGGATGCCCTGGCCGGACTGGCTCGCCGGCCTGGAGAGCACGGCATATCACAACCCGCGGTTTGTCCCCGGCCATTTCGTGGACTACACGGCGGGTTACCACAGCGAGTGTGCCGTTCTTTTTCCGGAGACCGTCTCCCTCGCGATCCGTCCGTCGAACAACTTCGCGACCATTTTCTGCGACCGCGAGGCCCGGCGCTTGCAGGCCTGCACCTCCCGCGCCGCCGCTGCCGTCGGCCTCACTCTCTTCCCCGAACTCGAACTCTGGCTCGGTTCCCTGCCGTTGATCGAAGACACCGTGGCCCTGTGGGACCTCATCCACGATGCTTCCCACAGCGTGGGAGAACTGCCCTTTGATCCCTTCATGATCCGGCAGCGGGCGCCATTCTGGATGTACGGGCTTGAGGAATTGCGCGTGGATTTACGCAGCTTCGAGGAAGCCGCGCGGCTCGCGAGCCAGGGCTTTCCGTTTGCCCGTTACGTGACCTGGGCCATCCTGCTCGATCGCATCCTGCGCTTTCCGATCACCGGCTCGCGCGTTCGCAATTACGACGCCCTCGGTGGCCAACTACTCTTCGCCTGCCTGCACCAGCATGATGTCCTCCTCTGGCGGGACAACCGGCTGGCCATCCACTGGGACTCACTGGCCGACGGCGTCCACGGTTTGCGCGAGGGATTGACGCGGCTCTACAAGCTCGGCGCGGATTGCTCGAAGCTGGCCTTCTGGCTCGCGGGCCACAAACTCGTCTCCCGCTATGTCCGCCCGAATGTGGCTTCGCAATGGAAAGAGGGCGAGCGGGTGATCAACGATGAAACCGACCTCAAGCGCTGGATGGCGCTGGTCCACGAGGACGAATTCCCGCTCGGGAATTTTCATCTCAACCTCAAGCGCAAGCTGGGGTGATTCCTGGGTGATTTTCGATTCTCGATTGCGCCATTCGCGATTGGCTGCGGCGACCGCGCAACGGGTGTGAGCAGGCCTTTGCCGCATCGGCAACGGTCCTCAAACGGTTCCTCGGCCGCGCGTGCGTGGAGCGCAGGTTAACGCGCTGCGGCCAATCGAGAATGGCGCAATCGAGAATCGAAAATCCAGCCGTCCGCGTCCGCCTATACCGCTTTATCCCCGGTTTCCTCCGTGCGAATGCGCACCGCCTCGCTGATCGGCGAAACGAAGACTTTGCCGTCCCCGATCTTGCCGGTCTTGGCGGCCTTGACGATGGCGTGGGCCGCCCCTTCGACGATTGAATCGGTCACCACGACCTCGATCTTGATTTTGGGCAGGAAATCGACCGTATATTCACTACCGCGATAGATTTCCGTGTGCCCTTTCTGCCGGCCGAATCCTTTGACTTCACTCACCGTCATGCCCTCCACCCCGATTTCCGCCAGGGCGTCCTTGACCTCTTCCAGTTTGAAGGGCTTGATGATCGCTTCGATTTTTTTCATGGACTAGTGGTTCAGCGGGATTCCGCTGGAACCCGGCTGCGCCAACCAAAAAGCAGTCGGGTCCTGGCGGGTTACCTGGTAGAGTTTCGTTGGGCGATGATTCGCGGATGGGTGGTTGAGTGGAATGGGCATCTGCGATTGATCAGCCGCCGGCCGCTGCACCGCGGGACGATTCAGTTCTATCGGCTGTAGCATGGAGAGAGGACCATTTCTGCGAGTGGAACCGGTCATGGCGACCGACATCACGGTGCCGCCACGCTAGCAGCAGTTATGCCAATGGAATCGGAGACTTGCGGGCCCCGGCGCTCATCCTCTGTAAATCTTGCGCCGCCGGCTTTTCCTCAAGCAACCGGAAGAGGAGAAACGTCCCCAGTGGCGGTTCAATTCCCGCCAAAATGCGCAAATCGGACCACCAGTCCCGCACCGAGCCAGTTCGCGCGGGCGCCGGTGCCGGCTGACCTCGGCCACGCGGCAGGGGCGGTGGCTGGCGACGGGTCCCGCGGAAAATCTGGACGTTCCCTGCACGCAGAGAACGACCACGACCACCAGCGCCTATATATAGGCGCATGGTCGTTTGGCCGTTCAACGACCATTGGTCGTTGTTTTGGTCGTCTGGTCGTTCATGGACATTTGTTCAGTTCAACGCCCTCTGAGAATCAGGCCCAGGTCCGTCAGCTCGTTGAATGTCTGCCGGGGCGGTCTTCGCCCTCGGCAACGCTGCGGACGAAGCCGGGATGTTCGATGTTCACCCCCCTGGTGGCCGGGGTGCAGAACTCCTCTTGCTTCGGACCCGCGAGCCGAGTATGCTCCCGCCTCCCATAAAGCAACGGGGGCGTACTGGTTTCGACTGTTGACTCGAGACACAGGCGGCATGTCGTGGAAGCCTGGTTGGCCACGTTAAACTCCCGGGCAAACAAATAAACGCGAACGATTACGAAGATCTCGCTCTCGCGGCTTAATTAGCCCCGACGTGGTGGCACCGACGCCTGCTGAGTGCCACTGCGACGACAGCAGGCTGTGCTGAGGGCGGAGCAACCGCGCCCAAGGTGAATTCGATTTCGTGGCTGCTCGAGGACTGGTCGCCCGCCCGTCGGCAGCCGGTCATTTAAATTAAAGGCGAGGCTAAACATGTAGAAGCCCGTGGCGACAGCCATCAGGACAGGGGTTCAACTCCCCTCGCCTCCAGGCTTCGTCCGCAGCGTAGCGGAGGACGAAGCCTGCCGCGGCGTAGTGCAGCGAAGCCGGGCTGATCAGGCATTCGAATTGCGGACTACGCCCGGGCAAGCCAGGCCCCTGAGTACGAAGCCGGGCTCCGTCCAGAGGACTACGCCCGGGCAAGCCGGGCCGATTATGCATTCGTGGCGCCGATTACACCTGGGCTAGCCCGGATCCGGCGTGGCGATAGCCGGGCGGGTCTTGTAGCACTTGGACATGGAATCTGATCAACATTGCGCCCAAACCGACACAAAAGGGGCGCCGGCAGGGTTCTTCTACGTCTACATTCTCGTGAGCGAGTCCAGTCCCGCGCGTCATTACGTCGGTCTCACTGACGATTTGAAAGACCGCCGCCGGCGGCACAATGCTGGAGAAGTTGCGCACACTGGAAAGTATCGGCCATGGAAGGTGCAAGTAGCCATCGCATTCAACGATCGAGCGAAGGCGGCCCAATTCGAGATCTATCTCAAAAGCCACTCGGGCCGGTCCTTCGCGAAACGGCATTTCTGAGGCCGGCCTGCTTCCTGGAGCAGAATCAAAGGGCGTTGATCGAGACCGCGAAGTGGATGCCGTAGTCCTGCAGGCTGACCTTTTCCTCGTGGAAATCGACGAACGGATGTCCCCAGTAGAAGGTGACCTGCGCGTGCCGCGTGGCATTGACGAGCAGCCCCACGCCGGTGCTGTAGATCGACTGATAGCTCTTATTGAATTTGTCCGAGTTCCATCCATCGCCAAAGTCAAGGAAGGGCGCCAGGGAGACCAAGGGCGTCTTATCCTTGGCGAGCCAGACGGGAACGCGCACCTCGGCCGAGGTGAAGACGCCATCGTCACGCAGGAGCTGATTCTCGCGATAGCCGCGCACGCTTTGCATGCCGCCGATGCTGAATTGTTCGAACGGCAGCAGCGGACGGTCGGAGAGCTGCACGTTGGCCCGCAGCACGAGGGTTGTTTCGCGCAGCATATTCCACCCGTATATGTCCGGCTTGTCGTGCATCGCTGGGATATCGAAAATACGCCGCACGTATTGCGCCTGGCCGACCCACGAGAAAAACCGGCTGTCCGGGACCTCGGTATCCAGGCCGCCTGTCCCGGAGGTGGGACCGCTGGCTGAGGCGGGCTCGGCTTCCGTGGATCCGAAGGCGTAGAGGCCGAGGTTGAACACGGAACGCACGGCCAGCACATGGACCTGGCTGCGGTTCACCCAGTCGACGCCAAGCCGCGTGACAAAGATATTCGACTCCCCATTGATCGAGCCCGGCTCCAGGGTAAACGGTTCGCCGAGCAAAAACGTCTGGCTGTGCTCCCAGTCCGCGCCGAGCGAGACGACGACCGAGTCGCGCAGCGTCTTGCAGAGCGGCTGATGAAGAGCGGCGCCGTACTGCGTGGTCTGGCTGGTGATGCCCAGCGCGGCGAAGGTTTCATCGATGACGCTCGTGTTGAGCTTGCTCGCGTGCAGCGACAAGGTCGTGTCCCAGGGCGACACCGGGAACTCGTAGGTCCCGCTGACGTTGTCGAATCCCACGTAATTAATGGCGCCTTCCTTGGTCCAGCGCGCCAATCCCCACTCGAGATTGAGCGGGTCGTTGTGTCCCGTGAGATTCAGGTCGGTGAGATAGATCTCGCCGATGCCCTCGCCGACACTCGGCGGGCGCGTGTTCGCGACGGTAAAGCCGAAGCGAAACGGCTGCTCGTCCTTGACGGAAACATCGAGAATGCTCTCGCCGGCCTGCACACCGGGCTTCAACTCCGCATTGACGCGCGAGATGGTCGGGTTCTGTCGCAGGAGCTGGAGGCCGATCCGCAAACTGTTGAAATTCACGGGCTGCCCCGCCGCGCGGCGCAATTGCAGGCGCAGCCACCAGCTTCGATACCAGAAGTTTCCGCGCAGATCGACTTCCTGGAGCCGGCCCTCGACGATTTCGAATTTGATGACGCCGGTTCCGACATCCTGGTCCGGCAGCAAGGCGCCCGAGGTAATATAACCGGCATCCACATAGTGCTTCGTCACGAGGACGCGCGCTTCCTCCAGTTCCTCGCTCGTAATCTCCCGCCCCTCGTAACTTGCCACTACTTTCTCCAATTGGCCGCTGGAAAAGGCGTGATTGCCCTCAAAAGCAAACTTTTTGACAAATACCCTGGCCGAAGTGGCCAGGGAGGCGGCCAGCGGGTTGAGGAGCGGTGGCAGGACCGGCTGCATGGCGTCCTCCGCGAGGTGGAGTTTGTAGCGCGGCAGTTCGTGCGGCGTCTCCTGCGCCGCGGGCCGCAACGGCAATTCACCGGGCAGCAGCGGAAATTCCCCCGGCAGAACGGGGATGGTCGGGATGAGCGAATTATCCGGCTTCTCCCCGGGTTTCAAAGGCTCCGCCGGCAAAGGCGGCGGCTGCTGCGGGTTCAATGTTCCTGCCGCCGGGCCGGGTTGCTGGGCTAGCGCCGATGCGGCTGCCAGGCCGAGGAGGAGCGCAAACCGGCATGTCCGTGTTTGCGGCGAAGGGAACCTCATCGGGCGCCGGCCTTCGGCTTTACCTTGTGTTTGAGTCGGGCGACCAGGTCCTCCTGCGGATCGTCGGGCGAATCCTCGACCCCGCCGCGGCCAATGACCAGGAAGCTGCTCGCATCCGCGCCGAGGCGCATGGTGCAGCTTTCCTGGAGGGCTGCGGAAAGATCGATGAACCCGCCCTGGAGGTCGGCCAGGGCGTTGACGATGTCGAGCGGCAGCGTGGTGATCTGCACGGTGCCGGCGGTGGTGCCCGTGGCCGTAATCGGGGTGTCATTGTCGAAGAAATATTGGCCCTCAATCTGGATGTTGCCGCCCGCGCCGGCCGCGGCGTTGGCGCTGATCAGGCTGTGGTCGAGGATGATGAACTCCGGGTCGATGGTGATGTTACCGCCCGCGCCCAACCCGGCCGTGGCGATGACACTGCTGCCATCGAGGTAAAATTCACCGCCCGTGGTGATCGTGATGTTGCCGCCGCCCAGCGCGGCTGCGGCGGTGATGGTCGAGCCGCCGAATAGCTCGACGTTTTGACCCGCGGTGAGGGAGATCGTTCCCGCGGTGGCGCCCTGCGCGACGACGGTGATCAAGCTGCCGCTTTGCAGGGTGATCGAGTTGCTCGCCGTGATATTGACCGATCCGGCCGGACCGGTGCCGAGATTGGCGCTGCTGATCACGCCGTCGGCGTTGAGCAGCAGATTCCCGGTTTGCACGGTGATGTCGCCGGCAGGCGCAACCGTCTCGGATAGGGCCACGATCCCGCCATCAATCCCCGAGTTTCCCGTGCCGGTGATCTGAAGCTCTTTGGCCGAAATCGAGATACTTCCGCCGGCCCCGGTCGAACCGGCCTCCGCGCTGGCAAAGAAACCGGTGTCTGAAGTGGCGTGCGATCCATCGATGGTGATGGAATTGGCCTGGACGGCGAGTGAACCAGCCGCGCCGTCACCGTGAGTCGACGCGGTGATCGTTCCGCCGTTGCTCAGGCTGATGGTTCCGGCATTGATTTGGATGCTGCCTCCGGCGCCGGCTTTTACCGGTGTTTCGGTCACTGGCAGGGTCACGGTGAAGGGCACGTAAAATGTGCCATGCAGAAACGAGTAGGGCAGATTGCTGGAAGCGATTTCCTGTCCGTTCACCATGAGCGTCGCGGCCTCGATGGTCGCGGCTCCCGGGCCGGTCTTCGTGACTCCCAATTCCCAGGTCCCATTCGCCGTGCCGCTGTTGAGGTCGGCCAACGGGATTGCTGGCTGAAAGGTTCCCATGTAGGGCGCCGTGCCACTGGTGATAGGAATAGTGCCACTATCGCTGAAGGTGGTGTTGGACAGATTCGTGCCCGTGGCGTCGCCCTTGCTAAGAAGGGTGACGTAGTTGCCGACGGAGTAGCCGCCGGGATCGCTAAGGATGACCTGCAGGCGGGAATCAAGTGTGGTTTGAATGGTGAGAGACACGGTGACGTTGTTGATGCTTGGGCCGTTGGTCACCATTGCATTCATGCCGGACGTGTCCGCGACAATGGACGCTCCGCTGCCATCGACGGTCACTTGATTCGCGCTGATGGTGATCGATCCTCCCTCGCCCGAGCCCTGCGTGGATGCGGAAATCTGTCCGCCATCCATCACCGACACCGAGACGACATTGAACCGGAGACCGCCCCCGGCCCCGCCTTGGGTTCCGGTGGTTTGTGCGCTAATGATCGAACCGGCTCCGGAAACCAGCAAATTGCCGCCGGTGACATAGATATTTCCGCCAGCTCCCGTTCCCGCCGTGGCGGCGGTGACCTCGGCGCCGCCGAGGACCTGGAGCGAGCCTGCGGTGATGGCAATATCGCCGCCCTTTCCTCCGGTCTGATAACTGGTGGTCGCGGCGATCCCTGTCGGCAGCGTCGCGCCGGTCCCGTCGAGCGCGATGGCACCGGAGCCGGCATTAATCGTCACATCTCCGCTGCCGCCGGATCCAACCGTGCTGGCGGTAATCAGGCCATTATTCGAAATACTGAGGCTGTTCGTGGAGATCGTGACATCGCCGCCCTGGCCGCCGGCGCCTTGATTTCCCGGCAACTGGGAACTCGCCAGAATGCCCGACTGGAAAACATAGGTGTTCGGGGCAAGGGTGAAGCTGCTGTATCCGGAGATGTTGATGTTAGTAGCGGCCACCGAAACGTTGCCGCCCTGGCCGGGGCCAAACGTCGTGGTGGAAATCTCTCCGCCGCCCGTGAGCGTCAGTTGTTGCGTGGTGACATTGATGTCGCCGCTGCGGCCGGTGTAGACTTGGCCACCCGACCCCGTGAATCCGCTCTCCGCGAGAATCCCCGATGCCTGGAAGCTGGAACTGCCGGCGATCGAAATGTTGTTGGCCGTGACATTGATATTTCCGGCGGCCCCGGAGCCATTCGCCGAAGTTACAATCGATGATCCCACGATGTTCAGGGTATTTGCCGCGACGCTGATGCTGCCGCCGACTGACTGACCAACGTTGATCGTATCGATCTCGCTGACATCCAGCAAAGAGACGCTCTGTGCCTGGATATTAATGGTGCCGGCCATGCCAAATCCGTCGGCTTGCGCCAAAATCTGGCCCGAGTCGTTGAGGAGCAGAGTTTGGCAGCGCACGAGAATGCTGCTCGCGGTGTTTCCCGATCCGCTGGGAATATCGAGCATCGTGGCATCGATGACGCCGGTGTTGGATAAGTTGACCGTCGCGGCGTCGATTTCGATGTGGCCGGATTCACTCGTCCCCGACGCTCCGACGGAAACTTCGGCAAGGTTCTGGATGTTGATCGTTCCCAAGGCAGGCAGCGACGTGAGCGGTGTTGCCGTCAGGACGGCAGGGATGGCCGGGACTTCTCCAGGCCCTGCCACGCTGACCAAAATGAACTGTCCCGCGGGAGCGGAAAGCGCCGCTCCGTCCTCGATGGTCTCGTTTCCACCGACGACAATAATGTTCATTCCTTGAAGCGTCGTGAGAATGCTGCCGGAGAAAGTGATTGGGGATGGCGGCCCCGGTTTGCCCGGTAGGAAACCAAAGGCACTCACCGCGGCAGTGCTGAGCGAGGTGTCGTAGGCGCTGGGAAGGGCGGTGAATCGCTTTCCATCGGCCAGTTTCAGATAATCCGCCGTGGTCACCGTAAGCGATCCCATAAACGACCCCGGGGCGAGGCCGAGGGTCGCATTCGCAGTGAAGATGACGCCCGCCGGATTCATGAGGAAAAAATTGGCCCCGGGGATGTTGACGTTGATCGCTCCGTCGATGGTGGAGGGGTTGCCGCCGGTAACGCGGGCAATGACGTTTTGCACTGTGGACGGCCCGTTGAAAGTTGCCGATTCGCCAGTTGCGAGGCTGAATTGCAAAAAGCTGAAAAACAGGTTGGTGCTGACCAGCAATCCCGCGGTCTGGTCCATGGCGTAATCATTCACTCCGTTGGAGTTCGTGGTGATGACGATCTTGCCTGATTGGCCCAGGCTGGTGTCCAGAATCACGTCCGCCGGTGGATCGACTTTGGTCCGGACGATCGCCGGAGCGGCTACCAGCGTGATCCCGGAAGCTGTCACGACGGAATTCGCCGGTGGATTGGCGGTCGTAGTCGGAGCCGAGGCCGGCGTCACCGTGGACGACGTCGGCTGAGCCGAAGTCGCTGGTGGAGCAGAGGCCGGTGTCACGGGGGAGGCCGTCGTCGCAGTGGAGGTTACCGCACGGGTGGAGGTCACCGCCGGAGTGAAAATCGTAGGCGCGGCGGAGAGTGTCGTCGAAGCAGACGTTGTTTTCGGAGTGGATGCGGTCGTCGTCGCAGAGATCTGCGGCGCGGAAACCGCCGCAGTTTTCGCCGGGAGAAAGCCAAAGGCGCTTACCGGCGCCGACGTGAGGGTGCTATTTCCGCCGATGTTGGCCGTGACCTTGCCCCCAGTTGACGAGGGAAGGGGATTTAGAGTGCCCGGTTTGACGGGCCCCGCGCCTCTGCCTGCGGTGCTTGATCCCGTCGTAATGGCCTTCGGGGAATTCGCGGGGGAATTCCCGCCTGGCGGCTCGTTTGCGCTGGCCGGCAGCAGTTGGTTTGCTCCCGGCAACGAGGTGGTTGCGCCAGAAACGCCATGGGTGGCTGCTGCGCCCTTCGCACTGGCGCATCGCAACAGGCATGACCAGCCGACGAGCAATGACAGCCGAACCAAGGAGTTTCGAAGTGCCAACGCCAGCGACATGGTCGATGTGCTTAGCACTCGTAGGTTTACGCCGTCAAGGTCACAATGCGGGTCCGAGGCAGGGCGCGCGCCTGCGCCGAGCCCGCCGAACGTCGCCTCAATGGGCCTCCAATGCACGGCCGGAACGGCGAAGTCAAATAGTCCCGGTTGGAAGGAGGCAAGTCAGGCTCGGCGCCGCTCGGGGAGGGGGCCGAAAATCAGGATGGTTCCGACGAGGCAGTAGAATAAATGTCAAGCAGATTTAATTGCAAGGCGGGCTAATCGGATCACCGCTCGTCGAGTACGCGTGCATTCCCCATTGTACCGCCATATTGAACGTGTTCTTACCGACCACCCCACTTACGTCCCCGTTTGCGCCCCCAATCACCACGCCGTAGTCCGACTGGAAGTTCTCGGTCGCTATTTGGGTGGTACTGCCAAATGTGCCGGTAATTGGATTCATAGTTAGTTCCCCCACCGAAACGAGAAAACTCTGCCAATAGCCAACATCATCCCACGTGCCAGAGACGTTCGTGCAGCCAGACTCCATCGGGTAGCGGAACACGCCGGGGGTGCGCGGCACCATTACCTCATGGGGGATCACAACCGCATAGTTTGGCAGGCCTGCCCTGACAGCCTTTTTGAATGTGGCTGAATTAACCGTCCCAGTGATGGCGATCTGGTGTTTTCCATAACATCTCGACGCTTGGAATCGCATTGTTGCTTCTTCGGTCTCCCTATCAAAAATCGCGTCCTTTCCCCCCGGGTACGGGTGATCGGTAGTATCGTGCCTAACGCGGTCGGAGTTGTCCTCTGTCAGGCCAAAGCCTTTCGCCTGAAGGAAACGTTGCCAGTTCGCGACATCCGGGCCATGGGAACTCGGCCCCAGGCAGCTTGGGTATTGGGGGTTACTATAATGCAGGCCAATACGGAAAGTATCCGTGGCCGAGCCACAATTTGCGACTGGGGCCGTGCTGCAACACGCATTGAGCATAGACGCAACAACGATGATAAAACCGAGCTGGACAATTTTGTTCATTTTTTTTGGGATTTCTTTTGTTTTCCGGTGTCCGGGGACAAACACCTTTTTTGAGGTTGCGACGAAATTAATGGCATCCTTAATTGCAAGTGCTGCCTGGAACTTTGGTGTACGTCGGCATCCCGTTACTTTCCGCCTTATTGAACGTGTTAGTACCGACCGTTCCACTCACATCCCCAGTCACGCCGTAATCCGACTGGAAGTTTTCGGTCGCCATCTGGGTGGTGCTGCCAAATGTGCCGGTAGGAAAACCGGTTTGGGGTAGATACCCCATGTTCACGAGATAGGTCTGCCAATACGCTACGTCGGCCCACACAGGGCTGGCGCTGTCGGCGCAGCCCTGCGCCATCGGAACGCGGAACTGATTTACGGCGACCGCAGCAAAATGAAGCGGCCCCAGATTGGACGGGCGCACAGTCGGGTATTTTGGCATGCCTGCCCTGACCGCTTTCCAATACGTGGCGAAGGTGACTGTTCCCGTGACGGCAATCGGGTGCTTTGAATAACTAGTCGACGCTTGGAATCGCATCGTTGCTTCGGCGGTCTCCCCATCAAACTTGCCATCGGGTCTCGGGTACGGGTGGTGGGCAGTATCGTGCCGAACGTGGTCCGAGTTGTCCTCTGTCAGGCCAAAACCTTTCGCCTGAAGGAAGCACTGCCAGTTCCTGACATCGGGCCCGCTCGAACCTATCTTCATGCCGATGTGAAAAGTGTCGGTGGACGAGCCGCATTGGACCGCAGCCGTGCTGCAATACACGCCGAGCGCAGATGCGATGACGATGATTAAACCTGATGTGACAATTTTGTTCATTTTTACGGATTCTTTATTCGCCGGCATCGGGGGGAACGAAAACAGCGTTGATCGGAGGTTGATACGAAATCGGGTTTTCTGTCAAACGTCGATTTTGAGAATTTTTGAAGGGTCGTGGGATTTTGGAACAGGGATGTTTCTGCGCTGAAGCTAGGGATGGGCTTGGGAGGAGTGGGCTGTCCTTGTTCTTGGGCGCGGCCGCGGGCTCGGACCGGGAGTTTCAGGGCGGCTGGCGGCCGTTCCTGCAACGCGGGTGTGAAGACGGCTCTGCCCCGCCGCATTCTTTGCTCGACGTTTGTGGGGAAGTGCGGGACACGGTTGGGGTAATCACCCAAGAATCATGAAAACCTCCCCCAATTTCTTTTGATGGGTACTATCTGCGGATTACCGAGAAGAAGGAGTGAAGGGAGGACAGATTCGGTCTCGTGAGACTCCCCGTTCTTCTTTCCTTCATCGCCGCCACGGTCGTCCTCGTGCGGCCTGCGCCTGCCATCATTGTCGTCAATCCCGATGAAACGCGGTGCCTGGCGCCACCGCCGGATGGGGCGCCGTGGAATTATGTGGCCCGGCTGGAAAACAAATTCGGGCCGCGAGGGACCGGCGTTTATCTGGGCAACCGGTACGTGCTCACGGCCAACCACATGCACAACGACATCAGTGTGGTCCACCTGAACGGGACGAATTACACGACGGACGAAACCTTCAGGCCGGTCGCGCTCGCGGGCACCGATCTCCGGGTGTTTCGGATCGCGACGGACCCAGGGTTGCCGAAGTTGCCAATGATCGGTGTGACGGAAGCGGAATTCGACAAGCCTTGCGTGATGATCGGCTACGGAGTGGGCAAGGGTTCGCGGGTGCCCAATCAAGGCTGGAACTGGGGCGACGATCGCTCGCGGCTGAAACGCTGGGCAACGAGCACCACGGCGGCGAAATATCACTTCGATCGGGAGAACCACGTCCGGTGCATCCAGACGACATTCGATCTCGCGGCGGGCCCCACGACGGGGCAGATTACCGTCGGCGATTCGGGCTGCGGATTGTTTGAGAAACTGGACGGCGTGTGGAAGTTGGTGGGCATCGGGGTGTCCGTGGACCTCGACAAGCAGGCGCTCTACGACATGGACCCCGCCAGGCCGGGTTTTCAGCCGTGCCACTCCTATTTCGCGGCGATCCACCGGTTTGTGATCCAGTTGAAGCGGATTGTGGGAAGGTAAGGCAAGATAACGTCGCGCTGTCGGCGTCCTCGTGGCGGCGCTACACAGGAGCGGCGGTCCCGCGACTGCGGGACCATCCTGCCGCGCTACGCGCAGTTTTTCGACAGACTGATAGGGGCTCCCAGCTTGATACAGACTCTAGATAGAGCTTCTGAATAAATACCTTACACGGGAAACTCGGTATGGTTTTACCGTAACAGAAGTGCTCCCCGAAGCGCACCTTTCACGCGCAACGGAGGAGGAAGTCAGGGATGTTGGGGGCACGACCGGGACGGTTGTGCTACTTCCAAGCCCGCCGCTACTTCCGCTCGGAAGCCGCGGCCTCCTTGAGACCCACCTGTTCGAGGAGGGCGGCGCGTTCGAGGCGGATTTCCTTGTTCTTCGGCGCGGCATCGATCTCGTTGGTGACGGCTTCCAGGGCATCATACCAAATGCCCTTGCCGGCGTAATTCGCGGCTTTGTCCAGACCTTTACAGCCGGCTAGGGTGGCCGTCAGCTGCGCGTCGGGTTCGACGCGCTGGATGGTATCGCTGG